>Ga0209677_101045_pt1 | contig 13193 bp, 11 predicted proteins | sample AraplaCvi_mCL_r2_2_FD_184285 | JGI IMG/M metagenome (GOLD analysis project Ga0209677, IMG submission 184285) | Arabidopsis root microbial communities from North Carolina, USA - plate scrape CL_Cvi_mCL_r2 (SPAdes) (version 2) | ecosystem: Host-associated > Plants > Roots > Endosphere | place: USA... | reverse complement strand
GACGGCGCTGCCCACGCCGCATGGCGTGCGCCGCATCGACGTGCAGAGCGCGCGCCAGATGCTGGACGCCGTCATGCAGGCCGTCGGCGGCCAGCACGTGTTCGTGGGCGTGGCGGCCGTCGCCGACTGGCGCGTCGACAACGCCAGCGACCGGAAGATCAAGAAGGACGGCAGCGGCGACGCCCCGCAGCTGCAGTTCGCGGAAAACCCGGACATCCTCGCGAGCGTGGCCGCCACGACGTCGCTGAACGGCTGGCCGTATTGCGTCGGCTTCGCGGCCGAATCGGAGAACCTGATCGAGTACGGCGCCGTCAAGCGCGAGAAAAAAGGCATTCCTCTGCTCGTGGGCAATATCGGTCCGCAGACGTTCGGGCAGGATGAGAATGCGATCGTGCTGTTCGACGAAAGCGGCCACACCGTACTTCCGCGCGCGACCAAGCTGGAACTGGCGCGCCAGCTCGTATCCGAAATCGCCAAGCGCCTCGAACGCCGTTCGCTGCTGGCCTGAACCATCCCGCATCACAAGCAAAACCCACTACCCAAGCTTCATGAAGAACATCGACCTGAAAATCCTCGACCCGCGCATGAAGGACTTCCTGCCGGCCTACGCCACCGCCGGCAGCGCGGGCCTCGACCTGCGCGCCTGCATCGAGGCGCCCATGACCATCGAGCCCGGCCAGACGGTCCTCGTGCCGACCGGCCTCGCCATCCACATCGGCGATCCGGGCTATGCCGCGATGATCCTGCCCCGCAGTGGACTCGGCCATAAGAACGGCATCGTTCTGGGTAATCTGGTAGTTACACGTCATTAATGAAACAGTCTCGATAGTCTCAAGGCCACTGCTTCCTACGATTCTCGAGATAACGAAGTCTCTCCCCTCTCTCCGCATTGACCGCCATTCGGTCCTGCTCTCTACGGCTCTCGCCTTCCGATTCTCACTCAGCCCTGAGTCAGTTAGTCTAGCTAGCTGTTGTTTTCATACGTCACTTCCCGGCGGCCGATATAGTACAGAATAAGCAATCCGCAAGCTTAAGCCGTTGATTTTAAGAGAAAATTTGACACACCTCTCGAAGTTCGCCGACGATAAAGCTGCGTCGGCAGCTGTCGCTCCCAATCCACGACGGCGTCCCAACGAACCTCTGCCAGGCCACGCCACGACGCAGCGGACATAGCCGTGCAACGACTCTAGTGTCAGATTCGTCAAGCCCAGCAGTCATTTATATTTTTATGCATTTTTTCGTCCCTTTTATAAAGCGACGAATTGATAAGGTCTCAAAAGTATTATTTCTAATGGAACTCTACTTCTTCGACCCTCAAGTTTTTGACAATCTGCCGAATTCAGAGCGCAAGAAATACACTGAACTCATCAAGTCACTTGCGATACCCGCGGGCCGTCCATTCTTTCTCGACAAAAACTACGTCCCAGACAGAGAATTGGATGGCTTTTGCTCATATTTACTTGAGCCACGCCGACGTAGCGCTAATACCTGGAGAACCTACGCGAATCAAATTTCTTTATTTTTACGATTCGTCGAAGCACAGAAGAAAACCTGGAAAGATGTGACTCGAAAAGACCTCCTCGCTTACTATCGCGTTCGCACTAAAGGCGAATTTCAGGATGGGAACATTATAAAGGGACAATCCTGGAACGTAGCAGCCTCAGCGCTTGTGCATTTATACGAATATGGCGTCGAAGCGGGAGTCGTCCAAGTTCTCCCTTATAAATATCGGAAGTCGAAAGCCATGTTCGGCCACGGACATACAGAAACCTCTGAGTTTATTATAAGTACAACTCCGGAGCGTGTGAACTTTATCAGCATTACAAATTATAAGACTCTTTGGCGCCCAGCCTTAGCGCAAAAGCGAAACGCACAGCGAAACTTAGCGTTGTCAGATTTGCTTATTACGGTTGGCTTACGTATATCCGAGGCGTTGTCGCTTCAAACTCATCAATTACCGGACCCCGACAATATAAAATTTGCCGGTAAGAAGAGCGTGTCAATCCGGGTTGTTGGAAAGGGAAGCAAGCCGCGGACAGTGCTTGTACCCAAAAGAATCATGCGCGCATTACGTTTTTACATTGACGAAGACCGTCAGACCGCCCTCAAGTCCGTATCGAAAAAGACGAAGAAATGCAAACCGACAAATCATGTCTTCTTAAGTGAAAAAGGAACAAGGCTCTCTGCTCGTGACGTGCAACGCTTTTTCGCCGACATATCGAAATGTACTGGATTACGATTAACTCCACATGGCTGCCGACATACTTTCGCGGTGTACCAGTTAGAAGCCATGATAAAAAGGATGGCCGTCAACCTGCGCGAACTTAAGCTGCACGGTGCCGACGCATATCGACAGGTTCTAAACGACCCATTACGAGAACTGCAACTATTGTTGGGACACTCGAACCTATTAAGTACCTATATCTATCTCGACTTCCTTGAAGAATCTGAAGCGCTAGTCGATGAATCTTTAAATGACTGGAGCGACTGGGAACGAGAGCATGGTTAAGAAGCGCATTCAATTTTACGAAGTAGTTGAGACAGAAAATAATGTCACAACACTTGGAGGCTTGATATTGGATAAGCGAAGCACCTTAGGCGCAAAAGCACTAATTGACTTGAGAAATTTTTCGTGTTACGAATTTCTCTCGAGAGATTTGCTAGCAGCTCTAGACGAATATACAAAACCTAAAAAATTTGCTAGCGACCATAGCTTTATAAACTATGGCCAAGCTATCCGCACGCTATTGCGGTTCTGCACAGAATCTTGCCAAGCCTCTGAATTTCGCATGCGCGATATAGATACCGAGTTTCTACTCGAATTTCGGAGCTATGTGCGACGTACATTCTCAAGCGACACAAACGACCACCGTCGCCGGCTTTACGGGAATATTGAACGATTAATTAAAGCCGCACAAGAACTAGGCTTGGTCTCTACTGAGCTTTGCGCTCCAAGAAATTTTAAATACTCTAAAAAAATAAAGGGAACTCTGCCTTACACCACTAGCGAAGCTTTAGATATCGAGGACGCGTGTCGCACGCATATTAGGGCGACGTTAAAACGTTTGGAAACAGGGAAAAAACTTTTACAAAGCGGAAAAGACCCCAGAACCAGAAGCCCTAGAAAAGGAAAATCGCCACTGTCACCAGAAGAACGTTTATGGAATCAACTTCCGAATTTATTATGGTTTGTTGTGAATGTGATGGATGGCATATACGTCAAAAACGCCGGAGTTGCCAAACGTGGCCTATCCTCTTTTAATAACGCAACCAATGGGGCCTACAAAGGCCCCTATCGAAAATCCGACGTTTTTTCGTATCTTTATCCATTCGCAGAGGATTTGATACCTTTCGTTAATTTATTAGCCAAGACAACCGGAAGAAACGAAACGTCGATATTGACATTAAGCAGAGACTGTTTGCAAGAGATTGATGGGCGCTATTTGCTTTGGTACAAAAAGCAGAGAGGCTCAATCAAACTCTATAAAAGGCCAATCTCAAACGAAGGGATGTTTTCGCCTGTTGGCTTAATAAAAACTTTACTTCAGATAACCAAGCCGTTGCTAAATCTAGCAAAGCCAGAACATCGCGACAATTTATTTCTCGGATTTACTCTTAAATCGAGGGAAACCGACACCGTCAAGCCGATAGACCCATCATACCTAAAGTACCAGATGAATAGAAAAGACGGTTGGTGTGACCGTAACGAGCTGATGACGGAAAGCGGAGCACCGCAAAAGGTTTCACTTCGTCGATGGCGAGTCTATTATCTAGTCAAGCGCTATCGCACTCACGGCCAGTTAAGCAAAATTAGCCGCGACGCAGCACACACATTATTACGAACGAGTGTTAGTTATGTAAATAACGAAAGTATGACGCATGTACATGAGCGTGCAACGGAAAACGGAATTCGTGCAGCTCTGAGTGTGGCGCGGCCGACAGTCGTTACGGCAGAGTCTCCCGATGAATTAGCGGCGACACTAAGGTCTTCCATGAATGAAGCTTCTAAGCTTCTGCAAGGAGAACAGGATGTTTTTATAGCCGCGTGTAAGGACTTTTATAATCGGCCAAACGGCGAAAAAAATACTCCCTGTGACAAGCCTTGGACTTGTTTGGGATGTTCCAATGCCGTTATTACTCGACACGTGCTGCCCAGAGTCATTGCATTTAGAGATTTTATATCTCAGCAACGGACTGAACTCACCCAAGAGGACTGGCAACAAAAATTTGGAGAAGCATGGATGGTCCTGCATCAGCACGTACTACCAAAATTTTCTGACGAAACTATTGCCGAAGCACAGCGGAGTGCAAAAGATGAAGTGTTTTATCTTCCCATCACATTAAGGGCTTGACATGCGCGAGGTAGGTTATGAAAGTCTTGAGCCCATAACAGCGGAACTAGCCAAAAGCCGTTTTGTAAAAGCAAATCAACCAGTTTCTGAAAAATCAAAATTCAGGGATGCATTTTGGGATATGTCTTCAGAGGTGACTTTACCAGGAATAACCAGGTACCAGAAAACTTGGGATTTTTCGAGAGTTCCAGGATTCCCAGCAGGGTTTTCGCTTGCGCTCGCAGAGTACGCGTATGCTCGTCTCTACACTCCTGTCATCACAAATGAGAGAGAAGTTGTTTGGTTAACTGTTCATAACGAACTCATTGCCCTATCCGAGTTTGCAAACTTCTGTGCCAACAACTTCTTACAGGACTTTGGTAGCATCGACATAGTACATTTGAAAAAATTTCTTAATCTTTTACGCTTTGAAGCTGATGGTGAGGCAAAGTCGGAAGAGAGGATTTCTTACATCTTTCGTGTGATTTATCGCTTTTGGGAGTATGGTGCGCGAATAAGCCATCCAATCCCTAGTCTGCCTTTCGGAAAAAAGCATGACAGAATGTTCAAATCGCTAGCACGAGACCGAGAGGAAAATTCAACACCAGTAATTCCTGAGCCTATTTTTAGCGCCTCAGCCTCAATAGCGTTAGATTACGTTTTGAAATATAGCACAAAAATAGTTGGAGTTTGGCGTGAGTTACAGCTCTTCTGGAACTCAAAGCTTGTGCCACGTAATCTTGAGCAGGATGTTGCGCTTCGCATGTAGAAGTGACGGTTTTTGAAGGGTATGCTGGGCAGGAACCTGAGTGGAACAAACTACTGGAGAGTGAAAGAGTACTGGCGAGTATTGATTTACTGGAAGAAGTTGCGTTGGATTTGTCAAGTGGAGAACTAGCTGGAAAACTTGGCGAACACCTCAAAAATCAATTTTCGCTGGAGTTCAAAGGTCAAGCTGAGGATTTTGCGCCTTCCCAAATCGCAAAATGGCTAGCCAACTCACAAAAACCAATCTTTGTTGGCAAGCTTAATTTCTGTTTTTTCGAGCCAAAAAATGCAGCATGTACTGATTCATCTTCATCACGTCCGATTCTTAATCACTGTCAGCCGGATATCTGCAGCAATGCATGTATTGGAAAACGCCACATAGCAAAATGGGAAGCACAAGCGAAGCAGGCGGAAGACCTTGCATCGGTTCCCAAAATAATGAAAATTCATCGTATCGCACTCATAAATGAGGCAACCAAATTGCGCGCGATAATCGACACATACGGACAGAAGGATGAAGAATAAAACAAAACAGGCTATTATAGATGCTCTTGACAAGCTCGCATCAGCCAAACCCGCGCGAACAAATGGAAAAATTACGGGATTGAACTTAGCTAAAGAGGCAGGCGTTAGCAAAGCGACTCTCTACCGATATCTTAACGAACACACCGACCTCCAGACCGAATATGCTACTCTCCGTAAAAACGGAGTATCGGAAGAAGATGTAGTTCCAGAGACTTTAGAGCAAGCATATCGTCTGGCGTCTGAAGAAGTGAAAATGCTGCGGTCGGCTTTGTCTGATGAGCGAGACGCAGCTGCTCAGGCATCTAAGCTTCGAGCGAATCAAGTTCTGCTTTTATGGCTGGAAATTGAACGTTTGAGAGAGGAAAACGAAAAGCTAGCGGCCTCACTAGCCAAGAGTGCCGCACCGCTGAGGCCAAACAATATTGAATGAAAGGCCAGAGGCTTGACGGCTTCATGAATTTTTACATCCTCTGGCATTAATGCTCTATGAAAGCACGAGATATCACAAATCGTAATACTTTTAAGTATTACAATAAGGTCGTGCTCAATAACGAAATTCGTTATCCCGATGAAACGTTAAGTACGAAATTTGAGCCGGCTTAACGTTGCGGATTTGCCAATCAGTTGAGATTCCTAATTGAATCTGAGCCGCCGCCGGCAGAGCTTCTGAAACAAGCAGCTTTCCTTCGTTTGAGAATGTAATCCAACCACCGTCGAACAATGCATCAATGTGGGGAGCGAGCAGAAGCCCGTTGAAAACGTCCAGCCTCTCATCGTCGCTCAGACATTTAGCCCAGGGTTTGATGTGCGAAGCTCGCAGCAAGGCAGGCACGGCGAGGCCAGTGACGCAACAACGCCCCTGCCAGTAATCCATCAGCGCATTTCGAAATAGGTCTTGGCCTACACGCTGTACTACCAGGCGCTCCGCTTCAGTCGTTTGCGGCAGGCGTAGGCTTCCGCGTCGGAAGTGGTCCGCTACACGATTGGGCATAGTTCTAGCGACGGCTGATGCACGTTGAAGCGTGGCATAGAGCTTGTCCAGGTCGGCCGCGAAGACGGCGCCACCGTCAGCGCCATCTAGCAGTACTGGTGCCGAAGCTGAGACGCGGAATCCATCGCCGCTGGCATGTATAAAAACCACTTCCGGGAACTGGGCCGAACGCAGCTCTAGCCCGCCATCAGTGAGCAACGATGGTGCACGCTCAAAGCCGCAGTCTGCAGCGGCCTTCTCCAGACGAAAACGCTCCAGCGGGGTCATGCCACGCCGTCCGCCAGCTTCTCGTTAAACAGGGTCTCAGTCATTCGACCTCCTTCAGTCTATTCCACTCAAGCGCGCGGGTGCGCCAATGATTTTCAATGTTTTGTGTGAAGTCTGCGCGAACCAGCTTGGCTCGGGATTTGAGCCACGCGTCGTTTTCGGAACGGACCACAACACCTTCAAGCGGCCCTGTTGAATAAGTGCTTCTCACTCCCTGAAGCAATTGTTTTAAGGCACTAAGTGAGAGCTTGCCGCACTCCAGTGTGGGCACGGTGTATATACCGAAATCGGCCGCCCATTGATTACGTCTCTTGGTCGACCAAAATCGTTGCTTTCTTCGGTCGTAGACATCAAAAAGCAACCACCAATCTGGTAAATGGTCATAAGTCAGTGAATGTCGTGCTGCACACCATTCGCCGAAGGCAATCAGGTCTGAGCCCAAAGCCTTAATAAGTTTATTCTCATGAAAAGGCATCCACGAGCGCAGGCGGCTGAACTGGCCCATATAGGGCTCGGTCAAGTAGTGGCTTCGATTCTGGGCCTGAAGGGTTCCATCAACGGTGACCGAGAACCCCAAATTTGCACCATCAAGCTTCTCCTCAATGACCAGGTCTCCCGCCAGCAACTCGCTCGCCTCTCTCGGCGAGAGAACCTTATCGTCCCTCGGCTCACCGCCGCCGAGCCAAGCCAGGTGCGGAGTATGTGGGAAGCGGTACAGCTCCATCATGGTTTCTTGGCCTTTTTCTCGCTCCACTTCTCGTGTAACCAGTCCTCAAGAATATGCTCGACTTCCACAGTTGCGACCTTCAATGCGTCAGCACAGTCCAGCCAATCGGTATCACAAGCGTTGGTGAGCTTACAGGGCCGAACTTGGTCATCTACCGCTAAAACCGACGCGGCCATCTTCCGGTCGGCTAAGTCAGTCACGCTCGCCGCGAGTGTGGCCGGCAAGACTGCATGACCGTGCTCATCGACTTCAATACCTATCCAAACCACCTCGCTCTTGTCCCGCTTGTGCATTATTGCAAGCCAGCCGTAGTCCTGCTCGGTCAGCTTGTTCTGATACTCGGTGCAGATGTGCCAGTCCCAGTCCAAGACGGCATGGCGATGCGGGTCGCTCTCAAATGCTTCCAGCCAGCCTAATACCTGCTCTCGAAGCCGCGCTTCGTTGATGGGCGTTTCGTTTTCAGGAAAGGGGGACGTCGTGTGAGCAGCACTCGCCACTATGAGAACATTGGTATCCACCACGCGGCTTTCAGGCATTGCTAACGCCCCTCTTCATGCGTTCTGCACGCGCTTTAGCCTGTTCTCTCGCCTCACCAACTGAATCTCCAAAAAAGTGGTCTGGCCAAGGTCTGATGGTCCCAAACGCGTCCACCTCAAGCCGTTGGAGCTTAGCTTCCTTTCCCTCGCGCTCAACAAAGTACATGCAAAGGTCAACGGTCTTTACGGTTTCACGTGCTATCAGAGTCTGCATGCGGCGCAAAAGGTGTTCAGAGTGCGTTTCAACGATGAACTGGACGCCTCGGTTCTGACTAACTGATGCCAGCATTTCGGCCAGTTCCGCTTGCGCTACAGGGTGCAGGTGGCTTTCAGGTTCCTCAACCATAACGATACTGCCCCGCGCTGCAAAGAGGGCTGCAACAATCACGGGTAACACCTGGGACACGCCCACACCGACATCCTTCAAATTTGAAACTTCGTCATTGCTCACCACCAGCAGTTCATAGCGTGCAGACCGACCGAGCTGTCGCAGTTGCAAGTCATCAGCAAGACCCATGCGACGTAGCCAATGAACGACGCCGTTGAACAACTCTGCGGTGGCAGGCACTGGAAGTCCTCGCTTCGCCGCCTCCCGATTAGCTACTCCGCTGGCAATCAGTGCGTCGACTGCCCTGCTTCCATCATCCCCAATAAAACCGGGGGCTCGGCCGTTCCAGATGTAATCACGCTGCGCTAAGCGCCTCACTGGGCCTAGGTAAACTATTCGGGCTAGTTCATCTAGCAGCATGGGTCCTACTGCCAAGACTGGGGCGGCGACTGCCCCAAGCGTTTGCATTGCCGATTCAGAGAACGAAAATGACCGCTGCGGCTTAAACGCAGGGGATTGCTTAGACCAATGACGTGCATTCTCTGGCAGCAACCTGTAAGCCCCATGTCTGCCTAATTGCGCGGTGAAACCTCGTCCAGCGCTACCAATACGCAAATAGGCCAAATCAGCGCTGCCGCTGCGGCCTTGTACATAACGCGCTGTAAATATTCCGGTTTCGTCACCGGGTTGCCCAGCCCGCCAACCAAATTCAATACCGATTTCTTTTGCCTTAATCACTTCGGTGGCGGTTCCGTGTCGACAAAGTACATCTACAAACTGTCCGAGCACGACAGAGTCGCCTGCATCCGGGTCGCCGAAGTTTAGGTCTAAGTTAGGGTCCTGACTCTTAACGGTCTGGCGCAACAGCAACAAACTTTGAATCAGACTGGACTTACCGGACGAATTGGTTCCAAACACCAGCGTCAACGGTGCAAGCTGCATCTGACCTGTAGAGCGCCAAATCTTAAAGTTATTGAGCTTAAGATGGGTCAGCATGTCAGTGAGTCCCGCCTTGTTCAAGGCTGTCCCAAGCTGACAGTACTAGGCGTTGAGTGCGATATTCCCCAAATTCCCGTATCTCACTGTTTCTGAGCACGCGGAATGTTTCGCTAGGATAGCCGGAGCCCATGACGTCTTCAGGGTCTAATATGTAACGCAGGTCATTACGCTTCAAACCGTAAAGCCGCGCATAGTACGCATCCAGCTCAGCACGCAGTTTGGCTCTGCGCTCGGGGTGCCACGCAAAAGGTTGCTTGCGCTCGGAAACGGGCCGAAGGTCATAGGCAGCCAAGTCATCGGCCCATGGACTAAGGTCGTATGCAGTAAAGGTGAGCTCTAGGACACGCGGAACGATGTATTGTAGGTCGTCCTTAGTGTATTGCTCCGGGGGCAATACACTAAATTGCTTCATATAGAAGAAATTCAAAGTTGTTCCACCAACCTTCTGGCGTGCTACGAAATCCAGCGTTAGCGTTGATAAATTAGCCAACAACGCCGCGGCAAGTTCCGGCTTTATATCTAAATGGGGGAAGACCAGCGGAATCTTATTACCCACCGCAACTCGTGGAATTACTGACGCAATCACTGTCCTCTCATTGGTTGCGTTCGTAATATCCCGCCACCCCATCAACCATTGTGGACTACGCCGGTCCATCCACTCATCTAGTAAGTCGAGTATCGCAGGTACCAAACGTGGGGCATGTAGGGCTTCCGCTAAACGGTCGAGCTCGTCGTTGTCCAATTTCGCATCACCGTTCTGCTCGGCCCATTTCGGGAACTCAGTAAGTGCTTTCTTCGACGTGACGCCGATACCCTGCAATACCTCGTACAGCCTGGAAAAGCGTGTACGTAACGTGTTTTCTACAGGTGCAATGTGTTGCAAGACCTGCTGATGCGCCCAGCCACTACTTCCAGCCGGCTTGCCGGCAACTGCAGTGAAGAGTTCGCCAGCTAACCACGCAGCTAGCGCTGCAAGCAAGTCGGCCAGTGCTTGGTCCGCCTGTGCCGATTCCGCGGCTCCGCCGGCAGCGTGCAGTGCTAGCCAGCCCCTCGCCACTCGAACGGGTACGCGCGCAATGCGAGCCAGCACCTCTCGTTCAGACACCCAATATCGTGGACGCACGGTGTAATTCGGGTCAGCTTTTTGTGTGAAGTTCACGTCAACAGTTCCGATGCCCCCCGGCTTGTCGGGCATCTCAACATAAGTAGCCCAACGATGGTCAAACTGATGAATCATCTTGGCTTCATACAGCGGTAGACAGGACTGCGAGTCGACTGTACTAGTTTTACAGTGGGGCTGGTCAAGGAATAGGCCACTGTCATTGGACATGTGCAGCATGGCCTGAAAACGGACGCCCCAAGGGTTCGCCCCATGTTCAAGCAACTCGCCCTCAGGACCAAATCGAGCTTCGCGAACAAATACTGGTGATGCGCGGTAAAGCTTCTTAGTGAGCTCGGCATCACGCTCGCTTCTAAATACCGGACATGTTTGCGTATTAGGATTAATGAGGGCGAACTCGTCTGGGGTTAGCGTAAAACGGCGACGGGGGTCATAAATGTCATCAACTGACAACGCGTAGTGGACGAGTTGCGTCGGCTCATTAGTATGGCCAAGCGTTACCAACGCGAACGGGGTATCTGGGTGTACAGCCGGGAAGATTCTCCGAGCGTTGTCGAAGCCGAAAAACGAGGCCAAACGTCGGTCACCGACCACTGAGCCGAAGTAGCGTTTGGTTGAATCATCTGTGCCAAGGCCGGATGGAACAATGAAGCCAGCTCTCCCCGTCGACGCCGTCGCCTGCAAAAATGTCTCTGCAAACAGCGCGTAAGTGTTGACATCACCCACTCCAGTGAGTGGATAGCGTCGGCCTTCGTGAGCAAAAAGGCTAGCCGCTTCTGCGCCCCGACGGGCTGCGATGAAGGCTTCGTAGAGCCCAATCTCCGCCTTATTTGGCGGCATCAAGCCCTCCGCTTGTTCCAAGTCGGGATTCAAATTGTGGAGAAGTACACCTTCGCGCAGCCACTCAATGCGCTGGCTGCGCTCGGCCTTATTCCTCGCCGTGGCCACTAACGGACTGCGGTTGGCAAAGAACTCTTCTTCCTGCAACTTGATGCGTTCCCAAGGAGGATTGCCCAGCATGACCGAAAATCCGCCCTTGACCGCGACCTGGGGGAACGCTAACCACCAATGGAAGACGCCGTACATACGACACAGGGCTTGTGCCGCTTCTTCCACATCAGTCCTCAACGTTTGACCGCTGAGCACACCCCACAGATAGCCGGACAGAGGCACTTGTTCACCATTGTCCGCTAACTTAGGCGCGAGAAACGCGGCTACGTAAGTGTCAGCCAAGCGTGCCAACATTGAGCGTTGCACCACAGCTCGCGCATCCCGCCATGCGGCTCGCTTTGCAGAGATGCTTTCGGGTGTGTCATCAGGTAGCGTCTCTAGCGCAACCGCGTCGACAGCAATTCCAGCTTCAGTAAGTAAGTCGCCCGAAGCAATAGCCTTCCAGCTCTTAAGGTCAGCCTTGTTCTGCTTTTTCAAAGCTGAGGCCACAGTTTTGTCGTCGCCAGATAGTGCAGTATATGCATCATCCGGAATGCCGTACTCGAGCACTTTGGGGTCCAGCATTCCTAACAATGCGTCGCCAACCTGTAAATGATGGTCCACGAAAGACAAGGGCCGGTCGGGTGAGTAGGCTTCAAGCCAAAGTGCTGTCTTAGCCAGTTGGATAGCCATCGGGTTTTTGTCCACACCAAAAATGCAATGGCTAACCACGTCACGCAGTGCATGGCGATAGTCTGTGGGCGTCGGAGCGCCTCCGTCACGTTCAGCCAAGGCACGGTGCAGGGCCACCTCGTCTGCTAAACGTCTGGCAGCCGACAGTAAGAAGTGTCCACTTCCGCAAGCAGGGTCGCAAATCGTCAGGCCGAGCAATGCCTCGACAGGCCTTCCAGGGTTGGCGCGAACGGTGTCTGCGATGACAGGTTCAAGAGCCGTCTTGATAAGCTCCTGGACCAGAATGTCCGGCGTGTAGTAGCTTCCGGTCAACTTGCGCGTATTACCTTTGGCGCTGCCCTGGCTGTCATCATCACCAACAAAAACTAGACGAGCCGTCGTTGGGTGCGACAACATCTGCAAGTCAGGCACCAGCTCTAGCAGGCTTTCATAAACGCTACCCAGCTCTTCTGGCCCCATGTCTCGGTAATTGACACGGGTCAGGCCGCCGTCAGCACGGAACCATCCCAGCTGGAACACGGCTGCCAGCAACCAACGGTTCTCTAACTGGGCTCCATCAAGCCAGCGGCATTGGTCGCCATCAAAAAGCCCGCCGAGGGCCGGTAGACCAAGATGGGGCTCACCTCTCGCCAATGCTCTGAAAGTTATGGTAAGCGCCTGCCAGAGGTCCGAATGTCGGTCGTGCTGACTGCGCCGCACTGCGCGCTCTCGCAGCCATGTCATCGAGTAACTGGACAGATAGCGCTGCTGGACGTCAGGTAAAGCGTCAGGCGTGAAGATGAGACGTTGCCCACTCGTCTTGTCAATTCGGTCCTCGACTGTCGACAAGAAGATGAGCCGGTAGACCAGGCGCAGGAGTTCCTCAAAGAAGGCTTGGCGTCCCAATGCGCCATCCTCATTATCCAAACGCTGCAGGGCAGTCCGTAGCGCGCCGTTGGCGGGGTGCGAAAGGAAGCCTGTCCCAAGAGCACGTAAGGC
>Ga0209677_101043_pt1 | contig 13195 bp, 17 predicted proteins | sample AraplaCvi_mCL_r2_2_FD_184285 | JGI IMG/M metagenome (GOLD analysis project Ga0209677, IMG submission 184285) | Arabidopsis root microbial communities from North Carolina, USA - plate scrape CL_Cvi_mCL_r2 (SPAdes) (version 2) | ecosystem: Host-associated > Plants > Roots > Endosphere | place: USA... | reverse complement strand
GCAGGCTGTTCACGACGCCGAGCAGCCCACATATCGAGGTCATCGCGAATGCGTTGGCACTGGGCACTTTGAGGCAGCCGGCGCAGCCGATGTCGGACCACGAGCTGGCGCGCGCGATCCGCGAATTCCAGAACATGCCGCTGTCCGATGCCTCTCGCTGAAGAAGCTCGGCGCACGCTTCGCGAATCCGAAACCCCAACGCTAGAGCGGCGCGGCGGCCGCGCGCTCAAACCAGGCTGGTCGTGGCGCGGACGAGATCTGTGGGCTGGTAAGGCTTTCTGAGAAAATGAATGCTGCCCGGCAGCCGCACGTCCTCGTCGCCCGACACCACGACGACGCAGAGATGCGGATGTCGCTCCTTGGCGAAGCGGGCGAGCTCGGCGCCAACAGGCGCGTCGGACAGCCAGAGATCGGTGATGAGCAGCCGCAACTCGGTGCCGAGCCGCGACACCACGAGCTCGGCCGCCGCCGCACTGCTGCAATGGATGACGTCGATGTTTGCACGCGCGAGCGCGCCGGCCAGGGTGTCGCGCTGGAGCGTGTCGTCTTCGACGACCACCGCCAGTGATGGAGCCCGGGATTGCATCGGCTTCATGTCCTCACGCCCTTAAAGGCGGTTAATCCCGGACGTCGAAAATGGTTCAGCGCCTCCAACGGCATAGCAGGAGATAGATGACCGCGCCTGCATCGTTCGCGAAGCTCATGCAGGTGCGGTCTTTGCATAGACGAGCGGCTATCCGCGTCCCTTGTTGGCGGCGTGGTCCTCGCGTTGCTCGGTCTGGATCCAGCGGCTGTCCTGGCCGCGTTCGCGCGAGTTCTGCGCCTTGTCGCGATTGCTCAGCACCTCGTTCTCACCGAGCAGGTCGTCCTGCAGGTCGGTCATGGCGCCGCTGCCATCGCCCTTGCCCTTGATCGGAGAGCCGGCTTCGGGTTTTCCGCTGACGGTCGCAGCGAATGCCTTCTCGTCCTCGAGGTGCCGCGGATCCGGCCCGTCCGGATTGCGCTCCAGGATGCGGAGCTGCTGCTCATGGGTCTTGCGGCCCTGGAGCTGGGTGTGGCGCGGCGGCTGTGCGCGATCCGGCCTCGGCGGCGCGCGGCGTCGGTCCATCACCTCGGCCTTGTCGATGCCGCCCTGCGGATTGGTGTCGTTCTCGACGTCGCCCTCGAAGGTGCTGGCGCCTTGCAACGCCTCCAGATCGTCCAGATCGGCCTGGGCCATGGTCACGCCCTTGGCGCCGCCGATGCCGGGATTGCGCACGAGGTCGACATTGGTCGGGCGAGGGAGCTTGGAATGCTTGTTGCTCATGCTCATCCTTTTTTCTGCGGGTGATTGCGGCGGCCTTTGTGCGATCATTGGCTGTGATGGAGATCGTGCTCGCCGCCGGAGACAGGAACCGAAGTGCTGTCCGTTTCCGATCCGGGACCAACGCGGCAGTTGGGTCGGAGTTCTCAATTTTGCTGGGTTCTAAACTGCCGCGAGTTCGCGATCGGGAACAAATTGGCGAGCAAGGCGTGACGCGCAGCGACGAAACCGTCGTTGCCATGCAACCGGCTCAATGCATTGAAACCGACGCTTGTCTCAGCATCGCAGCTCCGGCAGTGGATGCCTGAGCTCCGTTGGCTCAGCTCTCGTTCGCGACCATAACCTGGCTCTCGCGCAAAGCTATGGGATGGCCTCGCTCTCGACCGAAACCTCGTGGCCATCCCGTGCCTTGGTCGTGATGGTCACCCTGTCGCCGGCGAAGCTCAGGGCCCATTTGAGCTCCTGGCCCTGGCCGATGAACTGCAGATCGACGACGAAGGTCTGCGCGTCGCGCCAACTGCCTTTCATCGCGCGGTAGGCGAATGGCGCCGTGAGGTCCCTGGGCGCGTTCTTGCGATAGAGCCCGTCGAGACCAATCGGATTCGCGGTGCGGATGACACGTTCAGGCGTGCCGTCCTGATAGATCTCCCACGCGACGTGCGGATTGGAATCGGTGAGATACAGCGTAGCGGATTTGAAGCTCAATGCATTACGGGTGAAATAATAGGTTTTGCCGGACATCGTGGAGGCCAGCTCAGGCACAGGACCTGTCTTGCTAGGCCTCTCGGTGGCGACGTCGCTGATGGCGTTTGCAAGGTTCGCGGCGGCTTCCGGCGACGCCGGCAATGGGCTGTCGGACTTGACGGCCACGAGAATGGTTTCGGCGAGCTTGCGGAAGGGGCAGAAGTCACGCGCCGTCATCACCGCCACGATGTCAGGATCGGGCAGCACCATGATCACTTGGCAGTGATAGCCGACCGACATGAAGACGTGACGGTCCGGCAGCGCCCACCGGCTCGCTGATCGCAATCCTGCTCAAGGACGGCAAGCTCGACAGTCTCGATCATCCGGTGGCTGGATTTCTTCAACGATCGCGAGATCGCCAATCTCGACGGACGGCCTTGGTGCTCGAATTGATCACGTGCGGCAGCGCGGCGCTGTAGGGCGCATAGGAGGCGTCGAGCACGATCTGCCCGTGCCGAGCGATCAGCAGGCTGTCGAGACGGATCTGCTTGCCGAACGCGACCAGCCCGGCGAGATCAGCCGAATCCATGCCTTCCTGCTCGGGCGGCACGGTCTGCCATTCCGCGGCCGGCCAGATCGGGACTTCAGCGGCGCAAGGCGCGCCGAGCGTCGACAATAGCAATGCGCCGAACGCGAAAGCGTGGAGACGTCTGCACAGCATATGACAACCGGTGATGCATATGTCAGCTACAAGTTGTAGCAATCTGGATTGGTATCAGACATTGTGGCCCTGGCCAAGCAGGATTGCGGTCGGCGCCCCCGTGCACCAGGCCCGCGGAGCCACGTGGCTTTTCGTTGCGAATGGCGTCACACTGGCTGTGACAAAATTGTCGTTTGAGAATTCCTGATGGTCCAGGCTAGGACGGTCCGGCGCGATGTCGCCGGGCGGATGGGCGCACGCCAGATCTATGAAGCGCTCAGGGATCAGATCCTGCAGCGCGCGTACCGCGCCGATGGCCAGTTGCCCTCATCACGCGCCCTCGCAATCGAGCTCGGCGTCGCGCGCTCCACCGTCACGGTCGCCTATGAGCAACTCGCCGCCGAAGGCTTCGTCGAAATTCGCCACGGCTCCCGGCCGCGTGTCGCGCCCGATGTCGTCGCCAGGGAGCCTGCGCGCAAGGTCGTCGGCCACGCGCCGCGCAAGGCCCGGCTGTCCGACTATGGCGAACGGCTGACGCGATTTGCGTTGCACTGGGAGCGGCCGCGCAGTCTGCTCGCAGACTTCCGCTATGGCGACCTCGCACCGTCGGATTTTCCGATTCCAGCCTGGAAAAAGGCCGTGGTCGCGGCGATCACGCAACGTCCCGACAGGTTGGCCTATGATGACCCCTGCGGATCTCTGCGGCTGCGAAGCGCGCTGCAAAACTATCTCTGGCGCTCGCGAACCCTGCGCTGCGACGTCGATCAGATCGTCGTCGTCAACGGCTCGCAGCAGGGGCTCGATTTATGCGCGCGCCTGCTGCTCAACGCCGGCGATCGTTTCGTCATGGAGGATCCCGGTTATCTGATGGCGAGGCGCATCTTTGCCGCGACCGGCGCGGCGGCAGTGCCGATTCCGGTCGACAAGGACGGCCTGGACACGGAGCGGCTCGCCAAGGTCTCCGCACGGCTTGCCTATGTGACGCCGTCCCACCAATTTCCGCTCGGCGGCGTCATGCCGATCGCGCGCCGGCATCAATTGCTGGCCTGGGCCAAGAAGTCCAATGCCTACGTGATCGAGGACGATTACGACAGCGAGTACCGCTACGACACCAAGCCGGTGCCGCCGCTGCACGCCTTGGAGAGCGGCGGGGCCGTCGTCTATCTCGGGACGATTTCGAAGACCCTCTCGCCCACTTTACGGATCGGATATCTGGTGGCGCCGCCCGAGCTGCGGTCCGCATTTGCCGTTGCCAAGCAGATCACGGACCGGCATGCGCCGCTGGTCGAGCAGGACGCGCTCGCCATGATGCTGGAGACTGGCGCCTACGAGAGCCATGTCAATCGCGTGCGACGCCACAACGGCGAGCGGCGGCAGGCTCTGCTCGATGCTCTGCAGCGCAGATTTGGCGATCGCGTTCAGATCGACGGGGCCGCAGCCGGCCTGCATGTGGTCGTCTGGTTTCATGACCTTGCGCAGACGTCCGAGGCCGCATTGATCGAGGCTGCGCGTGACAGGCGCATCGGCATCTATCCGGTCTCGCCGCTGTTCGATAAAGCGCGCCAGCGGCCCGACGTCGTCGGCCTCGTCATGGGGTATGCGGCGCTGGAGAAGCGCCAGATCGAGCGCGGCTGCCAGCTGCTGACCCAGGCTGTGCAGCAGCTTCTCTCCAGGCAAGGGCCATGATGAAAACTGGACTGGCGAAATCATCGAAAACTGGCCGTTCTCGTCATGCCAGATCTGCTCTATCCAGCAGGCCAATGGTCCGCTTCCACGGAGAACCGCCATGTATACGCCTCCCGCGTTCAGGGATGACGATATTGAAAGCATCCGCGCGACGATCCGCGCCGCCCACCTGGCCAACCTGATCATCGCGACGGCGGATGGGCCGCTCGCCACGCCGTTGCCGCTGTTCCTTGACGAGACTGAAGGCGAACGCGGCGTGCTCTACGGGCACCTCGCCAAAGCCAATCCGCAGTGGCAGGTGGCGCCGATCGGGGAGGCGTTGGCGATCTTCATGGGGCCGGATGCCTATGTCACGCCCTCCTGGTACGCGACCAAGCAGGAAACCGGCAAGGTGGTGCCGACCTGGAATTACATCGCCGTCCACGCTTACGGCCCGGTCGAATTTTTCCACGAGCCCGAACGCCTGCTGCAGGCGGTGACGCGCTTGACCAGCATGCATGAGCGGTCGCGCCCGGCGCCTTGGGCCGTCAGCGACGCGCCCGCCGATTTCATCGCCGCTCAATTGCGGGGGATCGTGGGCATCCGTATTCCCGTCACCAGGTTCGAGGGCAAGCGGAAGATGAGCCAGAACCGTCCCGAGGCCGACCGCATCGGCGTCGCCGCTGGGCTCGCGGCGAGCGAAAAGCCCGGGGATCGCGAGGTCGCTTCTCTCATTCCTGTTCCGGTGTGATGTTCTGTTTGTTGTCAACGACCGCGCTGAAGGCGCGTTTCAGTCTGGAGGGAAGATGCTCAAACTGGCGTTTCCGGTGCTCCTGGCAGTTTCGGCCGGCATTAGTCTCGTGGTTCAGCAGGCGTTGAATGCGAACTTGCGAACGGCACTGGCGTCTGCGGCCTGGTCGGGATTCATGAGCTACTTCATCGGCGTCCTCTGCATGGTGGCGCTCGCGTTCTTTCTGCAGGATCCGATGCCTTCGGCTGCCACGGCCGGTCGCATACCCTGGTGGTCGTGGAGCGGCGGTTTGTTCGGCGCCATCTTCATCGCCTTGGGTATCTTGCTCGTTCCCCGGCTCGGCGCAGCCACGTTCTTTGCTCTTCTGATTGCTGGGCAGATGATCGGATCGATCGCTTTCGATCACTTCGGCCTGCTTGGCGTTCCTGTTCACCCCATCAGCGCCGTCCGTCTTGGAGGCGCTGCACTGCTCGTCGGCGGCGTGGTGCTGATACGCATGTAGATGGCGGCATCGGTAGCTATGATCAGTTTCCAGTTGTTCTCAGTGTTCCTGGCCACGGCGCTGCTTGTCGCAATCACGCCGGGGCCGGGCCTCTTCTACATCGCGGCGAGGACGCTCGCCGGCGGCCGGGCGGAAGGGCTGGCATCGAGCGTCGGCTTGGGGCTTGGCGGCCTCGTCCACGTCATCGCCGGTGCGGCCGGCTTGTCTGCGTTGGTGATGGCCAGCGCCGGAGCCTTCACTCTGCTGAAGCTCGTGGGAGGCGTTTATCTCGTCTGGCTTGGTCTCAAGACATGGCGCGAGGCACGCATCCCTCAGACGGTCGAGGTCCGAACATCAGGCGCACGCCGCGCTTTGCGCGAAGGCATCCTGGTCGAAGCCTTGAACCCGAAGACGGCCGCATTCTTTCTCGCCTTCATCCCGCAATTCGTCGATCCCACGGCTGACGTCGCCGCGCAGTTCGTGGTTCTCGGACTGATCTCGGTTGCCTTGAACACCAGCGTCGATCTGATCGTGACCATATGGGCTGCCAGGGCGAGGGCAGGGCTCACCAAACGTCCATCGCTGATCGCGGGATTGAGACAGCTCTCCGGCGCCGTCATGTGCGGGCTCGGAGCCACCTTGCTGCTGGCCCGGCGGGCCGGGTGAGCTTGAGAGACGGATGGGCGCGAATGCCGAGCATATCGCTCGGCTGCTGAGGCTGACCAACAAAGGCGGCCGGCCGCGATCTGGCTTTGTGGAACCATCGTGAACAGCGCTCGTTGACTTAACCGGCTTGGCGACAAGGAAAGATCAGATCATGAGAACGATGACCGTCGTGTTGGCGCTCGGGACGGCAATGGCGCTGTGGACTACGGCTCACGCCGAAATGAGGGGGCGACGAGTCGTGCACAGGATTCCCATCACGGTGCCGGTGGTCAGGGCCGACCCCTTCTGGATACCCGACTACTACATCGTTCCCCGCTATCGTTATCGTCCCGAGGACGACCGGGTCGACACCAGTCCCCACGCGCCGCCGGTGGCGCCGGGCGACGTGGAGCCCGGTGGATTTGGCATCGGGCAATAGCGGCGCTTGATCATGATCTGTTGCGAGGTGGTGAGCGCGCGGCCATCTCGAGCGAAATTGCCTGCGCCGAAGAAGGTCCATGCGGCACAGCGTGAGAGAAATCATGCAGGAGAGCGAACGCTTTGAAAGCTCCGCGCTCCTGCCAGCGCGCTGCCAAGCCGCCCAGCGTCAGTCTTCGATCACTGAGACCACTTCCCGCTCGAGAACTCGTCGTCAGGCCCGGGTCCTAATCGGAAAAAAGCGGTACGCGGTCCCCTGATCACGCGAGATCCGCCCGCTTGGCCGCGCAGGTTGAAGTATCGGATCAACCCTTCGCACGGATCAGCCGCCTCGGCAGTTTGGCGCGGGCATGTCCGTTTAGCGGGGGCCGGTGGCCTGATCCTATGGCTCATCCCGCGCTTTTGACCTCGACTGACCCTGGGTCGGTATCTGACGGATTGGAGGGACGTTCCAGGGTTTCCGATCTGCTGTTCCCGTACCACGATACCGTTACCGTATAAGTCCCTGTGTCCGAATTGAAATCCGGAACGCGTCCTGGTTCACGCTGTGTGCACTTTTGTACATTTCGCTCGGAACGGAATCCCGCGTCCTGCGTAGTGTCGCAAGCATTATGCAGTTTGGGGACCGAGTAGCGTGGTAGGAAAGAAGTATCTGGCGGACCAAGCCGCCACCCTTCTCAAATTCGCAAAGGCAACCACCGATCCGGACGTCGCCGTCGGCCTTCTCGACAAGGCCGCCGATCTGACGGCCAAGATGGAGGAGGTGCCTGACCTCAGTCCCCAGGCACCTGATGTAGAGCGGCCGGAAGGCTGACCTGCGCGCGGGAGAGGTCGCCCAGTTGGGCGGCCTCTCCCGTACCACATGAGCCTGCCATGTCGCCTCTTGGCGCTTCTCTCCCATGGGTCATGTGCTGAACCACATGCGCCGAAGAAGATGGTCGCGGCGAACGAACTGGTGATAGAGGGCGGCACCGGCGTGAAGCGCAATCAAGGCAAGCAGAAGCTCCGCCCCAAAGCCGTGCGGCACGCGGGGCGGATATCTCCAGAAGTCCGGTAGCAGGGCGCCTTCTCCGCCAAAGATCATGGGAGCGGCGCCGCTCAGCGCCACCATTCCTATGCCGCTTGCTATCATTCCGAAGATGGCGACGTAGAAGAGGAGATGCACCGCTTGGGCTGTGCGCTCCTGCCACCGCGATGATCCAGTGATCGGATGGGGCTTGCGATCGAGGCCCCACCACCAGCCGATGCGCAGGACCATCAACACGAGAACTGCAATGGCGATCGGGATGTGGACCCGTAGAATTGCCGCCTTTGTCGCCGGATCGACCGTGTTGGCCGCGCGAAATCCGGTGGCGATGAGAACGATCATCAGCAGCGCGGTCAACCAATGCATCGTTACGATCATGGCCCCATAGCGTTCGGGGGTGCTCTTCAGGCCCATTACCGGTCTCCTTCTACAAACGCTTGCCGCGCGAGTTATGCGACGCAGACGCCGGGCACCGCGACCTTCTGGAACAGGTGCGGAGAAGCGACGGCGGACGAGGGATAGGCCGAGATTTTCGATCTGAACTCGGGGTGGGTGAACGCAGCCCGGAAATGGGCGGTCGATTCCCAGACGGCGTAGTTCAGATAGGTCGGGCTTTCGCCGATCGCGCGGTGAAGCTGGGTGGCGATGAAACCCGGCTGCCGCTTCATGAACGCGGCATCGTCCTGCCAGACCTGGAGGAAGCTTTGCTCGTCCGCCTTATCGAGCGTGAAGACGTTCACCAACACGACGGGGCTGGCGTCGATGCCGAGCTGACGGTCGATCGGAAACGCAGGGTCCAGTGGGCGTAGGAGCGACATGAGGGCCTCCGGTCAGTTGGTTGCACGATGTCAATGTGGTACGATCGTAAAATTACTATATTTGACATTATGATGTCAATAACGTTTTATGGTGACAGATGTTGAAATCGCAGCGAACGCCGGCCGGTGATGCCCTGAGCAACCTCATGCTTGACCTTTTCCGGCTGAATAGCCTGCTCTTGACCGCAGGGGATCGTTTGGTGGCCCGGCTCGGGCTCACGAGCGCCCGCTGGCAGATTCTCGGCGCCGTCGTGCAGGCGGAACGCCCCCAGCCGGTGGCCTGGCTCGCCCGCGATCTGGGGGCCAATCGCCAAAACGTGCAGCGGATCGTCAACGACCTGCACGCCGAAGGCCTTGTCGCCTTCGAGGCCAACCCGCATCACCGGCGGGCTCAACTCGTCGTTTTGACCGACAAGGGAAGGCGCACTTTCGACGCCGCCATGGCGTTGCAGGCCCCGTGGGTCAGCGGCCTCTCCGAAGGGCTCGCGGTCAAGGACCTGCAAACCGTTCACCGCGTCGTCACGGCACTACGGAAGAAGCTCGAGAGCAATGACGAATCCCAGGACTGACTTGCGCTCGCTGAATCTGACTGATCAAGCAGCATAGCATTTCGGGTGCGACCGGCCCGTTGCTCCGTCAAAGCAGCGAGGCGTCCGCTTGAAGCGGCCAATCTGCCGTAGCTCTATAGGTCATGGCGCGAAGCGGCTCCGCGGTAGCAATCCTGGATAACATCGCGCCCATTCATGGGAACTGACCGCCAGTTAAGGAAGGCCTGGAGTGTCCGTTGATGACGTTTCGAGCGTCTCGGGCCGTGCCGAGGATGTCCGCTCCTCGGGCTTAACCGGAAGTCATCATCGGACCGAAAGGGCGCGCTTTTGACCCACAAGCGGGCGTGAGAAGGAAATGTCCGGCGCTGCGCGAGTCCGGCTAAAGTGCCCACTGGAACATGCGTCGCACTATCTCGCTGCCGTTCGCTTCGAAGCAACGTCCATGGGCGAGGGTAATGCGCTCTGGCTGCCACGCGAGAATCTTGCGGATAGCGTCTCTCGTCTTTCTCCTCTGCAAGAGCATCGGTAACCTCATGCCGAAGAAGATTTGACCGCTTGGATAGTACATTCCGGTGATCCGAGTGACGAACCGCCAGGGCTGTGTCAGCTTGTCTAGCTCGAGATTGAGGATGGTGTCGGTGAGCATCAGCGTCTTTGAGCGTTTGTGAAAAAAAGCGATCTCTCCGAAGATGCCGCCCGGAATTTTCGTTTGATCGATATCATCACGCCACTCTTCCGGCGCGGACGAGCCCAGGTCCCGATTGAACCGGACGTCGATGCCGCGAACCCGAGCCCTTTGTCCCGCGCCCGGCGATGCCCAGGTGAACGCGTCCGGGAACGCTCGCGACCACTCGCCAATGTGGGCGTAGTGGAACTGGTTCGGAGATACGAGATGACGCACCATCCCCATGGAGGTCAGTTCCTCCGAAAGAACGGCATCGTAAGCGATTGGCGAAAGCAAGAAGAGATCGCCATTGCCGAGGCGCACTACGGTCATGCGCGTTGTGAAAGGGAGAGGGAGTCTCACGCCCGCTATCGTTAAATACTCAAACGGGCCGTCGACCACGCCGAGGTCCGGCCCGAGCGGCTTATATCGATTGATCGGGGCGTAGAGCGAGGGAGCTGCGCTACTCATATCGGCATTCTACCGTGTGTAACGTGAATGCGTGAGTCGGCTTCGGGTCTTGGTTGTGTGCAAACGCGGCGGCGCTCAAAACTGAGAGAAGAACGTTTCCCTTGGTGCCGCTTCTGAGATTGCGGAGAGCATATTGAGCTCTAGTTCTGCTGGATGTGAGAAGCAGTTCTCCCCGCTTGGCCAGCTTTCGTGTTTTCACACAGCCAGGGTCAAAGTACGAAAACACTCGACCTGAGCAATTCCGGTCCGCCGACCGCCCCAGAGCAGACATCAAAGTAGCGGCTTCCCACTTCGCTTGTGGGGCCAAAAGCGGCTGTCGCATACCGTCTCTTGAACTGGAAGGAGAGGCCGCCTTGCAAACGGCATCTCCTTCGTGCGGGAAGGCGATGATGGATGAGAGATGTCGTCAAGATCTGATGAACGAGAGCAGGTCGGGGTTGAGGACATCCGCATGCGTGGTTAGCATGCCATGGGGGTAGCCGGGATAGGTCTTCAACGACCCGTTCTTGAGCAGGTCGACCGCACGCGGCACGGTACTTTTGAAGGGGACGATTTGATCGGCCTCGCCATGCATAATCAGCACCGGCACGGTGATCTTCTTGAGGTCTTCGGTGTAATCTTCCAACCAAGAGTCGACAGTCGCGTAGTGAGCCAGGGCGCCACCGGCCATGCCCTGGCGCCACCAGTTCGCAATGATCGCCTCCGAAGGCTTGGCCCCGTCGAGGTTGTAACCGTAGAACGGGTTCTCAGGGACGAACCGATAGAACTGCGATCGGTTGCCCAGCATGCCCGCACGAACCCCTTCGAACCACTCCAGCGCCTGACCGGACGGGTTTTCCTCGCTCCGGTACATGTTCGGCGTCAGGGAAGCGACCAGAACCGCCTTCGCGACGCGCTCTTGGTGGCGGGCGACATAGCGAGTCACCTCACCGCAACCTGTGGAGTGACCGATGTGGATCGCGTCGCGCAGGTCGAGGTGCTTGGTCAGGTCCGCGAGGTCGGCAGCCCAGGTGTCCATGTCGTTGCCGGTGCTGGGCTGGTCGGACCGGCCGTGGCCGCGCCGGTCGTGGGCGATCACCCGGTAGCCGTTGTGAAGGAAGAACATCATCTGGGCGTCCCAGTCGTCCGCCGACAGCGGCCAGCCGTGGCTGAAAACGATCGGCTGACCTGATCCCCAATCCTTGTAGAAGATGTTTACGCCGTCGTTAGTAGTGATCGTGGACATCGAGTCGCTCCATCTGCGCTGTCAGACATTCATGGCCATCGGCTTGCAAGGTCGGGATCAATTTGCCGAAACAACGTCGCGACTACAGACCTCGTCATGATGATGGTAGAAGGACACAGCTACGTCTTTCGAAAAGGCCCGAAGTAGAAGCTTTACCGGTCGGGTCTATCGGTGTCAGGTTTGCCTCGCTGCACAAATCGTTGCGACTGTCCGAGATGGGTCACTTGCGTCGATTTTCCGTTTCTCCGCTAGGTCCGGTTTGCCCCCTGATAGCCGACATGCAGACCATCGCTGGATTTCGTCGTTATGGGCCAAGAGGCGACATCGCGGCGAGGCGTGATATGATCGGGGCTGATTTACGGCAATAAAGAAGATAGATCGATTGCCGGCTTCTGTTTGCGACAGATGCTAGACTGAACCGGCAGGGGAGCTTGCATGTACTACAAGTCGCAGGACGGCGGCACAATCATTGAAGGACTCGAAGCGGTTCAGAGGCGCCCGACCATGTACATCGGAGCGACGCCCGGCCGATCGCCTTCTTATCGTTTACTGGAAGTGCTCGCCGATGCCATCGCGAATGACACGCCCGCCCCCCAAGAGATCCGCGCCCTATTATGGAGCGAATCCGCAATCACCGTTGCCTGGGACGGGGCCCCGCTCCCGATCGAACCCTTGAACGACAAAGGCGTCTGGCATCCAGCTCTCTATCACCTGTTCATGTATGTTGCCGCTGGCGCCCCTCCGCTCGGCCGCTTCTTTTTCGGTGCCATTTTGAATGCCTTATCGGAGCGGCTGGTCGTCTCCACCATACACGACAATTGCCGATATCGCGTCGTGTTCGCGAGGGGTACGGTAGTTACACTTCTCAAACCTACGACCTGCCGCCAACCGCTCGGAACGAATTGGGTCACATTTCGGCCCGACACAGCGATCATTGGAGGCGATGCGGTGACATGGGCCGATATGCAGCACATGGTCGCCTCGACCGAACGGCGGGCTAGCCCGCGAATTTGTGTCGAGGACCATTCAGGCGAAGAAGCGCATTGGTATTGAGGGGAAGCCGAAACCTCACGGCGTGAAAACTCGGCTCCGGGTCAATCGCGACGGTTTTGCCCATCTCTGGCAGGTCCGGTCTACCCCCTCAGAGCCGACATGCAAGCCACAGGCGGATTTCGTCGCCATGGGCCAAAAGGCGACGTGGCTTGAAAGAGGTCGACTTCAATTTGGAGTTAATTCTGAACCACTTATTAGTACAAAAATGCGATCGTTGACCGAATATGAAAACGAATTGCTTTCACTATTTTGGTCGAAGCTGGTGTCAATGTTCCGATATCTCTTGCCCCTTCTCTTTCTAGTAACGCCGGCCGTCGCGGAGCAATTCACAATTCGCTGCGAACGCGATTCCTATTACTTCTTTACCTTCGATACCGAAACGAGCCGAATGGCCTCCGAGACGGTCGGTGGGGGCGCATATCGAGGCGAGATTAAATCGATATCAGAGTCAGAGCTTGTGTTTGTCCAGTTCGTCACGCCAGACGCAACTCTTCACTACATGCGCAAGGACGGCGCCGTTGACGTCCAGACTGACAAATTGATGCGCTCGTTGGTGAACTGCATTCCCGCACCAACCCGCGACATTCTCTCCAAGTGGGAACTGCTGCGCTGACCTTCCGCTATGGGTCATTCGCGTCGATTTGGCCGCACGTCGACGATTTCCGGTTTACCCCCTGAAAGCCGACATGAGGACAGGCGCTCGATTACGTCGGTATGGGCCA
>Ga0209677_101042_pt1 | contig 13210 bp, 7 predicted proteins | sample AraplaCvi_mCL_r2_2_FD_184285 | JGI IMG/M metagenome (GOLD analysis project Ga0209677, IMG submission 184285) | Arabidopsis root microbial communities from North Carolina, USA - plate scrape CL_Cvi_mCL_r2 (SPAdes) (version 2) | ecosystem: Host-associated > Plants > Roots > Endosphere | place: USA... | reverse complement strand
GTCGCCTACTTCGCCGAGGTGGGCACGTACGGGAACTATCTCTACTTCAGCTACACGACAGGCAACAACGACAACTACCTCTTCGGGTACAACGTCGCCTCGGCCACCCCGACCGCAGTGACCGGCGCCTTCGTCGGGTCCACTCAGTCGGGTTCCCCGAGCGAGGTGCTTCCCGTGCTGTCCAGCACTGGCGCCGTGCTGGGCGCGTGCTCGGTCTTCCACGCCGCCACGAACACCGGATGCTTCAGCATCACGAACCAGCAGATCGCCAACCCGTATGCGCTGAGCCAGTACTCCTTCAGCCCCGGCACGCTTGGATTCGGCACCGGCGTGATGATCGGCACCAAGTACTACATCACCTACGCCAGCTCCTCGACGCTGTGCTTCGACTTCGCGCTGCGCGTCGGCACCGGTCAGGTGCCCGCCTGCACCGGGTTCACCGGCCCCGCCGACTCGCAGAGCTACACGGTGCGTCCACTGGCGAACCTGCCGGGCTGTCTGGCGGACAACGGCAACGGCGCCCAGATCGTCGTCTTCAACGGTGCGACCGGCGGTCCCTGTGTGACGGCGACCACGTCGGTGTCCGTGCAGGCTCCGAGCTGGTGCGACGGACAGGCGCACTCCCTGACCTGGGGCGTCGTGAAGTTCAACGGGCTGTCCGGCTCGGAGTACTCGGGAGGCGCGTCCGTCACTGTTTCGGGAACGGCCGGCCCGGTCGCCGGCTTCAACGGCCTGACGCTGGCGCCCAACCAGACGACCCTCGACATCTCGTCGATCCCGGCGACGGGGTCGACGGCCAGCCTGACCGTGAGCGTGAACCTCTCGGGCGTCACCAACCAGGCAGCGGTCGCCGCCTCCACGATCTCCCTCACGCGCACCGGCGACACCTACTCGCAGATGTGCTACTCGACGACGGTGAACCCGGTCGTCTGCACGACGTCCTCGTCGATCTCCAACGTGTTCACGGCGATCACGACCGCCGGCGCTTCCACCGACGCCCCGGCGGGCAATTCGACCGCACCGACCCGGTTCACGGTCACGCCGACCGCGGCCCAGTGCACGCTCACGCTGACCAAGACCCCATCGGAACAGTCGGGCCTCCCCGGCGACAGGGTGACGTACACGATAGCGGTCACCAACTCGGGCACTCTCGCCTATACCGCCGGTTCGCCCGCCACGTTCAGCGACAGCCTCGCGAACGTCCTCACCGACGCGGTGTACGGCAATGACGCGTCTGCTTCGGCCGGTACGGTGAGCTACGCGGCACCCACGCTGTCCTGGTCCGGCCCGCTCGCGGCCGGCGCGACCGCCACGATCACGTACTCGGCCACGGTGAACACCCCCGACACGGGTCCGCACAGCCTGGCGAACACGGTCGTCAGCACGCAGCCGTCGAACTGTGCGGCCGGCTCGACCGACCCCCGCTGCACCGCGATCGTTCCGATCTCCGACCTCACGGTCGTCAAGTCCGCGAGCCCGAGCGACGCCGGGAACTTCACCGTCGGCCAGGTCGTGACCTACACGTTCCTCATCACGAACACCGGCGGCTCGACCCTGACGGATGTGCACCCGGTCGAAGGCGCCTTCAGCGGATCCGGCACGATGTCCGCGCCGGCCTGTCCTGCAGAGGCGGCCTCCATGGCACCGGGTGCTCAGGTGGCCTGCACCGCGACCTACACGGTGACCCAAGCGGATGTGGATGCGGGAAGCATCACGAACGCTGTGACCGCCACCGGTACGCCGCCCTCCGGCCCGGACCCGGTCTCGCCGCCGTCCACGGTGACGATTCCCGCCCCGCAGACTCCGGCCGTGACGCTCGTGAAGTCCGCGACCCCGGCGACCATCACGGCCGCCGGTCAGACGGTGACGTACTCGTTCGTGGTCACCAACTCGGGCAACCTGACCCTGACGAACCCCACTGTGGCTGAGAGCGCATTCACCGGGAGCGGCACCGCGCCGATCCCGGCCTGCCCGCCGGCGACGCTGGTACCAGGCGCGAGCGTGACCTGCACCGCAACGTACGTGGCGACGCAGGCGGACGTTGACGCCGGGTCGATCACCAACACGGCGACCGCGACGGGAACGCCTCCGTCCGGATTGCCCGTGACTTCGGGCCCCTCGACCGCGATCGTCACCGCGACCCCGGCGCCGGCCCTGAAACTGGACAAGTCGGCCTCCCCGACGACGGCAGGCGCGGTGGGTGACCCGATCGCCTACTCGTTCGTGCTCACCAACACCGGCAACACGACGCTGACGAGCGTGACCGTGGACGAGGGCGCCTTCAGCGGCACCGGTACCTTGTCCGCGGTGACCTGCCCGGCGGGCGCCGCGTCGCTCGCGCCGAATGCCAGCGTCACCTGCACGGCGTCCTACACGCTGACCCAGGCGGATGTGGATGCCGGAACGGTGACCAACACAGCCACAGCGACAGGCACGCCGCCCACGGGGCAGAACGTGACCACGCAGCCGTCGACGGCGACCGTGACCATCCCGCCCGCCTCGAGCGTCTCTCTGGTGAAGTCGGCGACTCCGACGACCGCAGGCGCGGTGGGCGATCCGATCGCCTACTCGTTCGTGGTCACCAACACCGGCAATACGACCCTCGCGGACGTGACCGTGAACGAGGGCGCCTTCAGCGGGACCGGCACGCTCTCCGCGGTGACCTGCCCGGCCGGCGCCGCGTCGCTCGCGCCCAATACCAGCGTGACCTGCACGGCGTCCTACACGCTGACGCAGGCGGATGTGGATGCCGGGAAGGTGACCAACACCGCCACCGCGACCGGCACGCCGCCGTCGGGTCCGCCTCCCGTGTCGCCGCCCTCGACGGTGACCGTGACCATCCCGGCTGCTCCCGGGATCACCCTGACGAAGTCGGCGACCCCGACCACGGCCGGAAAGGTCGGCGACCAGATCGCCTACTCGTTCCTGGTGACCAACACGGGCAACACCACGCTCACGAAGGTCACCGTCGACGAAAGCAGCTTCACCGGCACAGGGACCCTGTCGCCGCTGTCCTGCCCGCCGGCCGCCGCGTCGCTCGCACCGGGCGCCAGCGTGACCTGCACCGCGTCGTACACGCTGACCCAGGCGGATGTGGATGCCGGGAAGGTGACCAACACGGCCACCGCGACCGCCACGCCGCCGTCGGGGCCGCCTCCTGTGTCGCCGCCGTCGACGGTCGTGGTGCCCATCCCGCCGGCTTCGGCTCTGACACTGGTGAAGTCCGCCTCCCCGTCGGATCAGGCGCACTTCACGGTCGGGCAGCTGATCACCTACTCGTTCGTGGTGACCAACACCGGCAACACGACCCTGAAGGATGTGACCCTCACCGAGGGCGCGTTCAGCGGCTCCGGCACCCTGTCCCCGGCGAGCTGCCCGGCCGGCGCTGCGTCGCTCGCACCGGGTGCGCAGGTGACCTGCACGGCGACCTATACGGTCACCCAGGCCGATGTGGATGCGGGAAGCATCACGAACGACGCGACCGCCACCGGGACCCCGCCGACCGGTCCCACCCCGGTCTCCCCGCCGTCGACCGTCACCATCCCGGCTCCGCAGGATCCTGCGCTGACCGTGGTGAAGTCCGCGACGCCCACCACGATCACCGCCGCAGGGCAGACCGTGACCTACTCCTTCGTGGTCACGAACACCGGTAACGTCACCCTGACCGACGCCGGCGTCGCCGAGACCGCGTTCAGCGGAACCGGTACCACCCCCGTGGCGACTTGCCCGGCCGGCGCCGCCTCCCTGGTGCCGGGCGCGTTCGTCACCTGCACCGCCACCTATACGGCGACCCAGGCGGACGTGGATGCGGGCTCGATCAGCAACACGGCGATCGCCTCCGGCACCTCGCCGTCCGGCTCGACCGTGCAGTCGCCGACATCGTCCGCGACGGTCACCGCGACTCCGGCCCCGGCGATCACCGTCGTCAAGTCGGCGTCTCCGTCGGACCCCGACCACTACACCGTCGGCCAGGTCATCACCTATTCCTTCCTGATCACCAACACCGGCAACACCACGCTGGCGGACGTGACCGCGACCGAGGGCGCCTTCACGGGCTCCGGCACCATGTCGGCGGTGAGCTGCCCGGCCGGCGCGGCCTCCCTGGCGCCTGCCGCGCAGGTCACATGCACCGCCACCTACACGCTCACCCAGCCAGACGTGGATGCGGGCAGCATCACGAACGACGCGACCGCCACCGGTACCCCGCCGACCGGTCGGAAGCCGGTGTCGCCGCCCTCGGAGGTGACGATCCCCGCTCCGAGCACCCCGTCGCTCGCCCTGGTGAAGTCCGCGACCCCGTCCACGATCGCCACGGCCGGACAGACGGTCACCTACTCGTTCGTTCTCACGAACACCGGGAATGTGACCCTCAAGGACGCGATCGTGACCGAGACCGCATTCACCGGGACCGGCACTGCTCCGGCGCCCACCTGCCCGAGCGGCGCCGCCTCCCTGGCGCCGGGCGCCAGCATCACCTGCACCGCGACCTATATCGCGACGCAGGCCGATGTGGATGCGGGCACGATCAGCAACACGGCGACCGCGACCGGAACGCCGCCCTCTGGCCCGACGGTGGACTCGCCGCCGTCGACCGCGGTGGTCACCATCCCGCCGACCTCTGCGGTGACGCTCGTGAAGTCGGCGTCGCCCTCGGACGAGGCGCACTACACGGTGGGCCAGCAGATCACCTACTCGTTCCTGGTGACCAACACCGGCAACACCACTCTGGCGGACGTGAATGTGGAGGAGGAGTCATTCACCGGCTCCGGGCCGCTCTCGGCCGTGACGTGCCCGGCGGGCGCCGCCAGCCTCGCGCCGGGGGACAGCGTCACCTGCACCGCCACCTACACGCTCACCCAGACCGATGTGGATGCGGGCAGCATCACCAACACGGCGACGGCCAACGGGACGCCCCCGACCGGGGCGGAAGCGGAGTCGACGCCGTCGACGGTCAGCATTCCGGAGATCCCCTCGCCGGCGCTCACCATCCTGAAGACCGCCGACACGGAGACGGCCAGCCGCGCCGGACAGGTGATCACGTACACCTTCCTGGTGACCAACACCGGAAACGTGACCCTGACCGCCGTCAAGCCGATCGAGGGGACGTTCACCGGCTCGGGCGCACTCTCCGCGGTGAGCTGCCCGGCGGCAGCGGGGTCCCTGATCCCGGGCGCGAACGTCACCTGCACCGCCGAGTACACGGTCACCGCGGCCGACGTCGCGGCCGGGAAGAAGCTCTCGAACACCGCGACGGCGACCGGAGTGCCGCCCACGGGACCGGCGATCGTGTCCGACCCGTCGGTGGTGGCCATCACCACACCGGCCGTCCCACCCGCTCCTGGGCTGGCTTCCACCGGGCAGCTGATCAGCGGTTGGATGGTCTTCGGTGCACCGACCCTGCTGCTGCTCGGCCTCGGGGCCCTGCTCGTCGCACGTCGTCGGCGGCGCCGGGCCTGAACAGGAGAGACACCATGACCCGCCTCACCGCCCGGCTGACCATCGCCGCCGCGCTGACCGGAGTCGCCGTGCTGCTCACCGGCTGCACGGCGGCTCCGGCGCCGACGCGCACCCCGAAGCCGGTGGCGTCGTCCACCGCCGCGGCGATCAACGGGCTGCCCGCCGGCGTCCATCCCGCGGCGATCCCGACCGCTGTGCCCAACACGGTCGAGGCCAGGAAGCAGGTGCAGCTCAGCACCTGCACGGGCAGCGGCACGCAGTGGAAGGCCGTCGGCACCATCACGAACACGACGGACACGAAGAAGGACTACCGCATCACGGTGTTCTTCACGACGCCGACGGCCACGGTCGTCGACTCGGCCCAGACGACGGTCTCGCTGGATGCGGGCGCCAGCGGGAAGTGGACCGCCGCGAAGGAGTTCACCACGGGCGGCAAACTGCTCTGCGTCCTCCGCGGGGTCGGCTGAGCCTCCTCTCCTTTCGAAGGAGATCGGGTGTCGATTCTCCTTCGAATGACAGTGCTGAAGGAGATTCGAACGTAATCCGTCCGAATCTCCTTCGCTGGGGCGAGTTGACGGCGAGGCGACGGCCAGCCTCACCGACGCGTTCGTCGCGGGGCTCGCGACTGACGAGGGCGGCAGGCTTCCGCCCGCCGCCCTCGTCAGCCGGTCACTGAGCGGAGCGGATCGACACCGAGTCGAACTGGTTGATCGCCGACTGCGTGGCGTCGTGCGAGGTCGAGAAGATCCCCGCATCCTGCGTCGCCGCCGCGGACGGCAGGGTGACAGCGGCGCCGATGGGCACGTAGTTGATGCCGTCGTACGAGTACGACCCCGTGTACGTGGTGCCTGAGCGGGCGAGCTGCACCCAGATGGGGCGGAACACATCCACCGAGGCCTGCGCCTGCGTGTCGATGTAGCCGTCGCCGTTCGAATCCCAGGCGAAGACGACTCCGTTCCTCGCCGTCACCGCGACCACCGCATACCCGGTCGAGGATCCGGCCTGGGTGATGTCGTTGCGGACCATCACCCCGGACTTCGCCCAGACGTTGGCGTCGTTGACCGACACCACGCGCGCCGAGACGCTCGCCGTCTGCCCGAAGGAGCCCGCCCGGTAGATCGCGCCGTACTGGTCGTCGTGCTGACCGCCCGCGCCCCAGACATCCGCACCCGCTGCGGCGATCCCGAAGGCGCCCCCGGCCTGGCCGAACACCGACGTAGCCGCCGAGGCGCCCGCCGTCCGGAAGCCGTCCGTCACCGGAGCGGACACCGGGCAGGCGCTGAATCCGAACTGGTTGGCGTTCAGCGACGTCCGGTACTGCGGTGCCACTCCGGACGCGCAGATCACGTCGAGGGCGGCGGCCGGCCAGGCGGCCCCGGTCACCTTGACGTTGTCGGTCAGCGTGTTGTTGTGGGCGGCGGCGTTCGGCGCCGAGATGCCGCCCGAGTTGTACCAGTTGTCCCGGATGACGTTGTCGCTGGTGTTGTTGCGCAGGCTGTACGCGTTGGTGAAGAGGAACGACCCGCCTTGGACGACGTTGTTCTCGTAGGTCATCGAGCGCGATCCCTCATCGAGGTAGAGCCCGATCCCGGAGATGTTGAACAGGTAGTTCTTGTCCACGACCGTCCCCGGGCTGGCCGACAGGTTGTAGACCGAGCCGCCGTCGGCGAACCGGGCCTTCGTGTTGTGGACGAGGTTGCCTTCGACGCGGTTGTCCTTGAGCGTGGTCGGCGTCGTGTAGAGCGGGTTCCAGTTGTAGTACCCGCGGTCCACGTAGTCGTTCGAGCCCCCGGCGTCGTTGATGCCCCAGCCGTAGCCGGTGTCGATGCCGTCGTACGGGACGTTCGCGACCTCGTTGTGGAGGATCTGCGCTCGCGTCACGTAGGTGCTCAGGATGCCGCTGTTGTCCTTGTAGTCCACACCGACGCGGTCGATCGTGTTGTCCTGGATGGTGATGTCCTGGTTGGTCATCCGCGGGTCGCTCGGGTGGTGCGCATCCGGCAGCACTCCGCCGACCGCGACACCGTGGCCGCTGTCCTCGAGGAACGTGTTGCCGACGACCTGGATGCCGCTAGCTCCGTAGCCGACGCCCGTCAGCATGGCGTTGGCGTCGTTCCCGATGCCGAGTGCGGATGAGCCGAGGTTGGTGAACGTGTTCCCCGTGAACGAGATGCGGCTGGCGGCCGAGACCTGGACGGCCGCGGGCTCCTGGTACCAGCTGGTGCGCGCCCGCTCGAACATCTCGCAGCCACGGGCGCAGCTGGTGAACGCGTCCGCCGGACGGTAGTCGTACGTCCCCTTGATGAAGAGGCCGTTCTGCTGGTCGGCGTAGCCGTCGGTCGACGGGCCGAGCCAGGAGGTGCCGGAGAACCGGATGCCCTCGAACGACAGTCCGCTGACCGGCTGGTCGTAGCTTCCGCCGATGCTGATCAGGGACTGCAGGTGGGGCAGTTCGATGTCGAGCGTGTTGGGATCCACGCCGTCCGCCGGCTTGTAGTACAGCTTTCCGCCGTGCGGGTCGATGTACCACTGGTTCGTCTGCGTCAGGAACGCCAGCGAGTTGTCCAGGTACCAGGTGGGTCCGGCCAGGAACGACTTCTGGACGGTGTCCCATCCCCAGGTGTTGTTGTCCCACGCCGGCTGCGCCATCGTGATCGCGGTCGGGCTGATGCTCTGCACGGGCGAGTACCGGTTGGTGAAGTCGCCGAGCGACTCGAACTCGATACGCCCCTGGTCGGGCAGGCCGGCCAAATAGCCGAAGGCGGGGTTGTTGATCGTCAGCCCGGTGGCGGTCGGCGTCACATCGGAGTTGGCGAGCCGGATGGATGCGCGCGGAGCAATCACCCCATCGACGTACAGCTGACGCGTGTCGAGCCCGGCTGGCGTGTCGGCCTGCCAGATGCCGGTCCCCGCGTCGGACTTCGACCATCCCGTGACCGCGGAGGCGCCCGTGATCACCGGATGCGCTCCCGGCGCGGCCGCCCAGTGGACGGTGCTGCCGGATCCGCCGCCGTCTGACGCGCCGAAGCGCAGCGGCTTCGAGAGGCGATAGGTCCCGTCCGCGAGCTGGACGGTCACGTCACCGTGCCTGATGGAGGGACGCAGGACGTGCTGCGCCCGTTCGAGGGAGCAGGGCTGGGACTGACTGCAGTGCCCCGAGTCCTTCCCGTCCGGTGCCGCGTAGAAGGTCGTCGCCGGATCGGCCTGCGCCTTGAGGGGGATCAGCACGGAGACGATGACCGCGCCGGCGCCGAGGAGCGCGAGCACCGCCTGCCTGCGTCCTTTCCGCCTGGTCATCGAACGTCGCGAGTCTGACGTCAATGTCATGTTGGATCGCTTCCTGTGATGGGCGGCCCCGATGCCGCCGCATCCACAGTTATCATACGTATTATGTTTGCTGCAAGAGACGTGTGGCGTTTTGGAAAAGCGGGCAACCCATCCACTCGTTACGCCGACGGGCGCTGAGTCACTCCTCGAAGGCGTCCGAGGCGGCATGCATCGCAGCCTTTGTATAGCCCAGGCTTGGCATTGCTGTATAGCCCGGTCTATAATATCCTGATGAAGGAAGCGAAGAGCAGGAACACCTACCAGCTCAACGTGACGCGTGAGGGGTCCTGGTGGATCATCGATGCAGTCGACGTTGACTACCGCAGCCAGGCGCGCACGCTCTCCGAGGTGGACGAGATGGGTCGCGACCTCATCGCTGGCGCCCTCGATGTCCCCGCTGATTCCTTCGACGTCGCAATCAACGTCGAACAGCCGGCCGACGTGGCCCAGCGGCTGACGGAAGCCGCCGCCCTAGAGCGCGAGGCGCAGGAGGCGGTGAGCCGCGCTGCCCGCGACCGCCGCGAAGCGGCCCGGGCGCTGCGCGACACGTACGGCCTCAGCGCGATCGATGCCGCGCGCGTGCTCGGCGTCACCCGGGCTCGCGTGTATCAGCTCCTCGACGACCGCGAGAAGGCCTCGGCCTGATTCGGGTTCCCGGGGAAGCCCTTCTCGGCCAGCCACTGCAGGACGTCGTCGGCTACGTCCTTCCATCCCGCGTCGAGCGTGAGGGAGTGACCCTTCCCCGGGTACCGGTGGTAGTCGGTGACCGAGGTCGAGTGGTCCGCGTAGAGCTTCGACACCGCCAGCGTCACGGATTCGGGGACCGTGTGGTCCTCGGTCCCCGACGTCAGCAGCAGCGGCCCGCGCGTGGCCACGTGCGTGTCCACCGCGGCGGGGGAGTTGCGGACGAAGTTCGCTGTCGCATCCTCGAAGAGTGGGCGCCCGGGGCCTGGGATGGTCCACGCGGCATGCAGGGCGTCCGACTCCTCCTCGGTGATCGCGTTGCCGAAGGCGTAGCGGAACTGCTTCTCGTTCAAGGCGACCGTCCGGGACTTGTTCGCCGGGTTGCCGAGCACCGGGAAGCCCGATTTCAACTGTGCGAACGGCAGCACCTTGACGCCCTTGATCGGCGCAGGGTCGATCGCGACCGCCGCGGCCGCGAGATCGTTCGCGAGGAGCTCCTGGGCGATCAGGCCGCCGAAGGAGTGGCCGACGATCACCGGCTTCTCGTCGAGTCGCTCGATGAGGTCGGCGTAGTGATGGCAGATCTCCGCGATCCCCTGGTTGTTGAGCCCGGCCGGGTCGGCCCGGGTGGCCTCCACGGTGTCCAGGTCTCCCGGCCAGCCGGGCGCCGACGTGGCGTAGCCGGCAGCGTCGAAAAGGTCCTGCCAAGGCTTCCACGCGCTCGTGTGGATCCAAAGACCGTGGATGAAGACGACGTTCGTGGGCATGATGCTCCTTGCTCGGGTCGATTCGGATCAGAGGGTGGTGCGGTGGGTCACAAGGTCTTGATGAGGCCGCCGTCGATGAGGAAGTCGGCCCCCGTGACGTTGCCGGCCCGATTGCCGGCCAGCAGTAGGGCGAGGTCGGCGACTTCGGACGGTTGGGTGAACCTGCCGGTCGAGAAGCCGCCCTGGCTTGCGACGACGCGGTCGCGCGCCGTGTCGAAGTCCACGCCCAGGTTCTTGGCGGCGGTTGCGGCCACGCCGTTCTCGCCGAGCCACAGCTGGGTCGCCACGGGACCTGGGCTGATGGTGTTGAAGCGGATGTTCTGGGCTCCGAACTCCTTGGACAGCGCTTTGGAGAGGTTCCAGACGGCCGCCTTGGCGGAGGAGTAGTCGACGACCGGCGGGTCCGGCAGGAAGGCGTTGACCGATCCGATCGTCACGACGTTGCCGCCACCGCGTTCCAGGAGCAGCGGGATCGCCGCGCGAGTCGTGCGGACCGCGGCGAGGAAGCTGAGGTTGAGGGTGTCCAGCCACTGTTCGTCCGTGATGGCCAGGAAGCCATCGAAGCGGAAGGCGACGGCGCCGACATTGTTCACGAGGATGTCCAGCCCGCCGAGGTCGGCGGATCGTGCGACGAGCCGGGCCGGGGCCTCCGGCGCGGACAGGTCGACGCTCTCGAACAGGACGGTTCCGCCCGCGACCAGCTCATCCAGTTCGGGAGAGGAGGATCGTGCGCCGGCGACCACGCGTGCGCCTTCGGCCACGAGCCCTCGCGTGATCGCCAGCCCGATGCCCTTGCTCGCGCCGGTCACGACGGCGACTCTTCCCGCTAGTCCTAGGTCCATGCCGCCGACAGTAGGGTCGGGTCGCTGCCGGGTGCGAGACCGGGCTGCGGCTAGTACTGCCGCTACCTCCCTGGCACCAGCTGTGCCAGGGCGCTCTCGGTCGGTGTGCCCGGTTCTGCGTAGTACGCGAAGATCGAGTGCCCCTCCGCGCCTGCGAGCGGGAGCTGGGTGAAGTGCAGCGAGAGGGCGCCCACCGCGGGGTGGTTCAGTGGATGCGTCCCCTCCGTGAAGCCGCGGGTGTCGTGGCGATGCCACAGCTCTCTGAATCGGGAGCTCTCCTGAGTGAGCTGGGCGACGAGCTCCTGGTTTCGCGGATCGTCCGGGTGGAGGCCGACCTCCGACCGCAGGAGGCCGATCGAGCGCATACTCAACCCGTCCCACTCCACGTAGAGATCGCGCATCCGGGGATCGAGCAGCATCAGGCCGACGGCGTTGCGCCCCACCTGATATGCATCGACGAGAGCGGTCATGAGAGCGTTGGTCGCGACGATGTCGAAGTGCCGGTCGAGGACCATGGCCGCCGTCATGGGCCAGGATTCGATCAGCCAGCGGACACGCTCCACCGCCGGTGCTGCGGTCGGGTGGGCCGGTCGCGGCGTCAGCCGGGCCAGGGCGGAGAGGTAGGACGTGGCTGTGGCGTCCAGGCGCAGGGCCCGAGACAGCGCATCGAGCACCGAATCCGTCGGACGGGTCTCCTGCCCTTGCTCCAGCTTCACGTAGTACTCGGTACTGATCCCTGCCACGGCCGCGACCTCGGCTCGCCGGAGGCCGGGAACGCGGCGAACTCCGGTCCCCTCCGGAAGGCCGACATCAGCCGGCTGGAGCAGCTCGCGGCGCGCTCGCAGATAGTCGCCGAGTGGATGCGGATCGGGCATGCCGGATTCTATCGATACGACCGGGTCGTGCGGGACCGCACGACGCCCCTGCCGGCCGTGGTCACTGCGTCGCGACGCGCGCCGGGTCGACGGCGAGACCGGCGGTATCCAAGTCCTCCCACAGCGCCTCCGGGATCTCTGCTCGGTAGCGCGCCACCGTGCTGTTCACGTGGTCGGAGGTCCGCATCCCCGTCACGACCGAGACGACAGCCGGGTGCCTCAGGGGGTACTGGATGGCCGCAGCCGGGAGGCTGACTCCGTGCCGTGCGCAGACCTCGGCGATCGCGACCGCCCGGTCGACGACCTCAGCGGGCGCCGTGCCGTAGTCGAAGTGGGCAGACCGATCGACCTGCTCACTGCTCAGCAGCCCCGAGTTGTACACCGCGGCGGCGACGATGCCGACGCCGCGCTGCTGCGCGAGGGGCAGCAGCTCCTCGAGGGCGGACTGGTCGAGCAGGCTGAAGCGGCCGGCGACCATCATCACATCCACGTCGGTGCGGCGGATGAACTCGGTGAGCATCGCGGACTGGTTCATCCCCGCTCCGATCGCTCCCACGACGCCCTGCTCCCGGAGCTCGATGAGGGCCGCGACACCGGTCGTGGACGCGGCCTCCCAGTGCTCGTCCGGATCGTGGAGGTAGGCGATGTCGAGGCGGTCGGTGCCGATCCGGGCGAGGGACTCCTCCACCGAGCGCAGGATCCCGTCCCGGCTGAAGTCCCAGACCCGGCGGGTCGCGGCGGGAACGACGAAACCGTCGTCGTCCCGTTGGCCGGCGGTCTCCGGGCTGTCGACGAGGAGGCGCCCGACCTTGGAGGAGACGACGATGGAGTCACGGCGAGCGGACTCCAGCGACCGGCCGAGTCGTCGCTCCGACAGTCCGAGGCCGTAGTGCGGCGCCGTGTCGAAGTAGCGGAGCCCGTCGTCCAAGGCCGCGGCCACGGCCTGGCGCGAGGCGTCGTCCGTCGTCTCCCGGAACAGATTGCCGAGCTGGGCCGCGCCGAAGCCGAGCTCGGTGAGCCGGTGGCCGGTCCGCAGCGTCCGGGCCGGGAGGGGCGGGGTGAGCGCATCCGAGTCCATGACCGTAGCTTAGCGCGTACAGCATACGTATGATGTTTGGATACTGTGGGACGACAGGGGCGCATGCGCGCTACGACGACGTCATCCCGACGTCACGACCAAGTCACGACGAAGTCACGAGGAAAGGAGCACCCGGCGATGCTGGCGGCGAATTATGCAGGCGACCGGACCATCACGATC
>Ga0209677_101040_pt1 | contig 13212 bp, 9 predicted proteins | sample AraplaCvi_mCL_r2_2_FD_184285 | JGI IMG/M metagenome (GOLD analysis project Ga0209677, IMG submission 184285) | Arabidopsis root microbial communities from North Carolina, USA - plate scrape CL_Cvi_mCL_r2 (SPAdes) (version 2) | ecosystem: Host-associated > Plants > Roots > Endosphere | place: USA... | reverse complement strand
AGAGGATCGCGGCGGTGGGGTCGGCCTTCTGCTGGCCGGCGATGTCGGGGGCCGATCCGTGAACCGGCTCGAACATGCTCGGGAAGGCCCCGGCCGGATTGATGTTGCCGGAGGCCGCCAGCCCGATACCGCCGCTGATCGCGGCCGCGAGGTCGGTGAGGATGTCGCCGAAGAGGTTGTCCGTGACGATCACATCGAATCTAGCAGGATCCGTGACCAGGAAGATGGTCGCGGCGTCGACGTGGAGGTAGTCCACCGCGACATCCGGGTGCTCGGCGGCCACCGCATCCACGATCCGCTTCCAGAGACCGCCTGCGAAGGTGAGCACGTTGGTCTTGTGGACGAGGGTGAGCTTCCGCCTGCGCTGCTCGGCCTGCTCGAACGCGTACCGGACGACGCGCTCGACGCCGTAGGCCGTGTTCACGGAGACCTCGTTGGCGATCTCGTGCGGGGTGCCCTGACGGATGGCGCCGCCATTGCCGACATACGGGCCTTCCGTACCCTCCCGCACGACGACGAAGTCGACCTCGCCCGGATCGGCGAGCGGGCTGGAGATGCCCGGGAACAGCGTCGTGGGGCGCAGGTTCACGTAGTGGTCGAGGGAGAAGCGCAGCTTCAGCAGCAGTCCACGCTCGATGTTCGCACCGGCCAGCCGCGGGTCGCCCGGCTTGCCCCCGACCGCACCGAGCAGGATCGCGTCGTGGCTCGCGATCGCCGCGAGGTCGTCGTCCGTCAGCACATCGCCGGTCGCCAGATAGCGATCGGCTCCGAGGGAGAAGTGCGTCTTGTCGAACTCCAGCCCGCTCGCGCCGGTCACCGCATCCAGGACTTTGACGGCCTCGGCGATGACCTCCGGACCGATCCCGTCCCCAGGGATGACGGCGAGCTTGACGGAACGGGACATGACACTCCTGCGCTGATCGATGGGCGAACCGGTACTGCCACCCTATCGTCGCGCCGCGACCTCCACGGCTGCCAGGAGTCAGGTCGGGAGGCGGTCAGCGCTGGATCACGAGCGGACACGACGCAGGGTCACCAGCGCGACGACCGCTGCAGACGCGACGAGCCCGATACCGATCACCGAGGTGACCCCGACCCCGCTGTCGAACGCGGCCCGAGCGGACACCAGCAGCTGTTCGCCCACCTGTCGCGGCAGCGTGCCGGCCACCGTGACCGCGCCGCCCAGTGTCTGCCCTGCCGCGTCGGCCTGTGCCGGGGTGAGGCCCGGTGGGACGACGAGCGCGGCCCGGTACGACGCGGTGATGAGGGTGCCGAGCGTCGCGGTTCCGAGCACCGCTCCCAGCTCGTACGCGGTCTCGGACACCGCCGAGGCCGCACCCGCTTTCGCCGCTGGCGCGGTCGAGATGACGAGCTCGTTCGAGACGGTCTCCGCGGCTCCGATCCCCGCGCCGAGCAGCACGAACGCCGCGAGCAGCACACTCCACGGCGCTCCCCCGCCGCTCAGCGCCACGAGCAGGTAGCCGCCCGCCGACAGCGTCAGCCCTCCGGCGATCACCGCTCCCGGACGGATCCGCCGCGCGATCGGCACCACCACGAGGCCGGCGACGATCATGGTGAGAAGCCCCGGCACGAGCACGAATCCCGATTGGATGGGCGTCAGCGCGAGCACGAGCTGCAGGTGCTGGGAGACGAAGAACAGGAAGCCGACGAGCGAGACCACGCTCAGGAGGTTGACGATGACCGCCCCGCTGAACGCCGGGCGGCTGAACAGCCTCATGTCCAGCATCGGCACCGGCCGCCTCAGCTGGCGCCGCACGAAGAGCGTTCCGGAGACGGTGCCGACGACGATCGCGCCGACGGCGAGGACCGAGAATCCGTCGACCGCGAGTGCCTTGATGCCGTAGACGATCGGCGCCAACGTGAGCAGCGATAAGAGGATGCTAGGAACATCCACCGGCCCGGGCAGCGGGTCGCGCGACTCGCGTACTAGCAGCGGGGCGAGGACCAGCAGCGGGATGAGGACCGGCACCGCGAGCAGGAAGACCGACCCCCACGGGAAGTGCTCGAGCAGCACGCCGCCGACGATCGGCCCCAGGGCGGAGCCCGCCGCGAAGCCCGACGCCCAGATCGCGATGGCGAGCCGACGCTGCTCACGGTCGGCGAAGACGCTGCGCAGGAGCGACAGTGTCGACGGCATCAGCATCGCGCCGAAGACGCCGAGGGAGGCGCGTGCGCCGATCAGCAGTTCGGCCGTGGGCGCGAAGGCGGCGAGGACCGAAACGGCGGCGAAGCCGGTGGCACCGATCAGCAGCAGACGGCGGCGGCCGATCCGGTCGCCGAGGCTCCCCATCGCGACGAGGAGTCCGGCCAGGACGAGCGGGTAGACGTCGACGATCCACAGCATCCCGGTGGCCGAGGGCCGGAGCGCTTCGGAGATGGACGGCAGGGCGAAGCTGAGCACCGTGTTGTCGACCGAGACGAGCAGGGTCGGGAGCATGAGGACGCCGAGCGCCGCCCAGCCGCGCGCCCCGGCGCGGGTCGCCGCGGGAGTCGCGGTGGGGGTCTGGACGACGGAGGCGGACATCCCATTACTGTACCGTCCAGACGGTACAGTGGCAAGACGGCTAGCATGGCGTCATGGCCCTCGTCGCACCGCCCGCCACTCCCTCCGGGACCGCCCGGGACCGGGTGCTGGACGCGTACGAGGAGCTCCTCGCCGAGCAGAGCGAACGGGCGGCGACCCTGGATGCGGTCGCTGCGCGAGCCGGAGTCTCCAAGGGCGGGCTGCTCTACCACTTCGCCTCCAAGGAGGCGTTGACGACCGGCGTGCTGGAACGCTTCGCGGCTCTCATCGACGAGGATGTCTCGCGGATGCGGGCGGCCGAGAACGGACCGGTCGACTACTTCCTCCGCACGTCGATCCCGACCGACTCCCGCTTCGAGCGGGCCATCGTCGCGATCGCCCGGCTAGCGCAGGCGGCCGACCCGCGGGCACGGGATGCGCTCGCCGGCGCGCAGCGCCGCTGGCTGGACGTGCTCCAGGAGGCCGTCGGCGACCCGCTGATCGCTCGCACGATCATGCTCATCGGCGACGGGATGTACTACAACACGGCGCTCCTGCCCGCGACGAACAGCGTGCTCCGCGACGAGACGGACATCGACGACCTGGTCGCCCTCATCCGCCGGTTCGCCGAAGGGCGCTGAGCGGGCCGACCGGGTAGGCCGGGCGGTCCGGCCGGGCAGCCGGCTGCCGCTCGGTATCGCCGACAAGGCGGCCGTCTGACAGCCGGCCGCCACGTCGGCATCGCCGGCGAGGCGGCTTCCTGCCGCCTCGCCCGCTCGAGTCGTCAGGACTCGGTGATGTCGATCTCCTGCATCAGGTCCGCGTCGATCGCGAGGCGCACCTTCTCGAGCAGGCCGTCGGGCACGCGCGAGTCGACGGTGAGGACGCTGAGCGCCTTGCCACCGGCTGATGTCCGGGCGACCTGCATGCCCGCGATGTTGATGGCCGCCTCGCCGAACTCGCGACCGTAGACGGCCACGATCCCTGGACGGTCGTCGTACACCATGACCACGAGGTGCTCGGCGACCGGGACCTCCACGTCGTAGCCGTTGATCCCGACGATCTTCTCGATCTGCTTCGGGCCGGTGAGCGTCCCGGACACCGAGATCTGCGAGCCGTCGCTCAGGGCGCCCCGCAGGGTGATCAGGTTGCGGTACTCCTCGCTGACCGAGTCGGTGATGAGACGGACTTCGATGCCGCGCTGGTCGGCGAGCAGCGGAGCGTTCACGTACGACACCGTCTCACTGACGATGTTCGTGAAGATGCCCTTGAGCGCCGCGAGCTTCAGCACGCTGACGTCGTAGTCGGCCAGTTCGCCGCGGACCTCCACGTCGACGCTGGTCACCGGGCTGCCGGCCAGGCCGGAGAACACCTGACCGAGCTTCTCGACGAGCGGGATGCCCGGGCGCACGTACGGGTCGATGACACCGCCGGCGACGTTCACCGCATCGGGGACGAGTTCGCCCGAGAGTGCGAGGCGGACGGAACGCGCGACCGAGACGCCCGCCTTCTCTTGTGCCTCGTCGGTCGAGGCGCCGAGGTGCGGGGTGACGACCACGTTCTCGAGCGCGAGCAGCGGGGACTCCTGCGGCGGCTCCGAGACGAAGACGTCGAGCCCGGCGCCGGCGATCGTGCCCGTGGTGAGGGCGCGGTACAGCGCGTCCTCGTCGATGAGGCCGCCCCGCGCGACGTTCACGATGAAGGCGGTCGGCTTCATCAGCGCCAGCTGGTCGTCGGAGATCATGCCGGTGGTCTCCGGCGTCTTCGGCATGTGGATGGTGATGAAGTCGGACTGCGCGAGCAGCTCTTCCAGCGTGACCAGCTGGACGCCCAGCTGCTGAGCCCGAGCGCTCGTCACGTACGGGTCGTAGGCGATCACGTTCGTGCCGAACGACTGCAGGCGCGCCGTGATGAGCGCACCGATGCGGCCGAGCCCGATGATGCCGATCGTCTTCTCGTACAGCTCGACGCCGCTGTACTTCGAGCGCTTCCACTGGCCCTGGGCGAGCGCGCTGTGCGCGGCGGGGATGTGGCGGGCGAGGCTCAGGATGTGGCCGACGGTCAGCTCCGCGGCCGAGATGATGTTGGATGTCGGCGCGTTGACGACCATCACGCCGGCGCTGGTCGCCGTCTTGATGTCGACGTTGTCGAGCCCGACACCGGCGCGGGCGATCACCTTGAGGACGGGAGCGGCCCCGAGGACCTCGGCATCGACCTTGGTGGCAGAACGGACGAGGATCGCGTCGGCGTCCGCGACAGCGGAGAGGAGCGCAGGACGGTCGGTCCCATCCACCGATCGGATCTCGAAGTCAGGCCCGAGGGCGTCGACGGTGGCGGGCGAAAGTTCTTCGGCGATCAGGACGACCGGCTTTGTCACGTGGCAGATCCTTACGAAGTGCGAGGCTGGCTTGGGAGGAGGTGCGCCACGGTCGATGGGGCGCCGAACGGGTTAACTCTAGCGGGCGGCCACCGCCGCCTTTCGCCGCGTTACGCCGGATGTGGACAGCCCGGCCCTGTGGACGGACGCGCAGTCCCCGTCGTCAGCGGATCAGGGACGCGGCGGATAGAGCGGCCCGGACGGTTGCCGGGTCGGTGATGTCGTAGGCCGCATCCCCGCCGCCCGGTCCGCTGGGCGTCCCGCGGACGGTGTCCCGGGCCGACAGGTGCACCGCATCCACGCCGGCGCGCGCCAGGGCGGGAATATCCTCCACACGCACTCCCCCGCCCGCCATGACCTCGAGCCGCCCGGAGAAGCGTTCGGAAAGCGCACGGAGGAGGTGGATGCCGTCGATGCTGCGCGCCGCTCCGCCCGAGCTGAGCACGCGGTTGACTCCGAGCTGGACGAGCACATCGGCGGCGTCGAGGGGATGCTCGACGGCATCGAGCGCGCGATGGAAGGTGACCTGCAGCGGCCCCGCCTCCGCGACGATCCGTTCGAGCGCCTCCGTGTCGACGCCCCCGTCTTCGGTGAGTGCGCCGACGACGACGCCCGCAGCTCCCGCCTCCCGGGCGAACCGCACGTCGCCGAGGGTCAGGGCCAGTTCGTCGGCGTCGTAGAGGAACCCGCCGCCACGCGGACGGACGAGGACCTGCACGAATCGGTCGCGGCCCTGGGCGCGGGCCTCCGCTACGGCCGCCGAGATGAGCGCCGCCGACGGCGTGAGGCCGCCCATCCCGAGCGCACTGCACAGCTCGACGCGGTCCGCGCCCTCGGCGAGGGCCACCCGCACACCGGCCAGGTCCTGGACGGCGATCTCGACGGCGATTCCCATGGGACTCCTCACGCAGAAGGGTGCCGCACGCAGCGCGTGCGGCACCCCGAGACTAATGCGCGGCGGAAGCCGTGATCAGCGAGCGACCTCGCCGTCGACGTAGTCGTCGTCGTTTGACGCGTTCCAGGCGAAGAGCTTCCGGAGCTCGCGGCCGGTGGCCTCGATCGGGTGCTGCTCGCCCTTCTTGCGGAGCTCGAGGAACTCCGGAGCGCCGGCGTCCTGGTCCGCGATGAAGCGCTTTGCGAAGGTGCCGTCCTGGATGTCGGAGAGCACCGCCTGCATGTTCTCCTTCACGTGCGGGTCGATGACGCGCGGGCCGCTGACGTAGTCGCCGTACTCGGCAGTGTCGGAGACGCTCCAGCGCTGCTTGGCGATGCCGCCCTCCCACATGAGGTCGACGATGAGCTTGAGCTCGTGCAGCACCTCGAAGTACGCCACCTGCGGCTGGTAGCCCGCCTCGGTCAGCGTCTCGAAGCCGTACTGGACGAGCTGCGAGACACCACCGCAGAGGACGGCCTGCTCGCCGAACAGGTCGGTCTCGGTCTCCTCGGTGAAGGTGGTCTTGATGCCGCCGGCGCGCAGTCCGCCGATGCCCTTCGCGTACGAGAGGACGAGCGGCCAGGCGTTGCCGGTCGCGTCCTTCTCGACGGCGACGATCACGGGGACGCCGCGGCCGGCCTCGTACTCACGGCGGACCGTGTGGCCCGGGCCCTTCGGCGCGACCATGATCACGTCGACGCCCTCCGGCGCTTCGATGTAGCCGAAGCGGATGTTGAAGCCGTGCCCGAAGACGAGCGCGTTGCCCTCCTGCAGGTTGTCCTTGATGTCATCGGCGAAGAGGTGGCGCTGCACCTGGTCCGGCGCGAGGATGACGATGACGTCGGCCCAGGCCGCCGCCTCGGACGCGCTCAGGACGCGGAAGCCGGCCTCTTCGGCCTTGGGCTTGGACTTCGAGCCCTCCTTGAGGCCGATGACGACCTCGACGCCCGAGTCGCGCAGGTTCTGCGCGTGGGCGTGACCCTGCGAGCCGTAGCCGATGACGGCAACCTTCTTGCCCTGGATGATCGAGAGGTCCGCGTCTTTGTCGTAGTAGATCTCAGCCACTGGTGTGTTCTCCTTGCTGGTCGGTTCTGGGGGGCTTCAGGTTCGGTAGACGCGCTCGGTGATGGACTTCGAGCCACGGCCGATCGCGAGCAGACCCGACTGGGCCATCTCCTTGATCCCGTAGGGCTCGAGCACCTTGAGCAGCGCCTGGGTCTTGCCGCTGTCGCCGGTGACCTCGATCACGAGCGCGTCGGTCGCCACATCGACCACGCGGGCGCGGAAGACGTTGACGGCCTCGAGCACCTGCGAGCGGGTGGAGTTGTCCACCCGCACCTTGATCAGCAGGTGCTCGCGCTGGACCGATTGCACCGGGTCGAGCTCGACGATCTTGATGACATTGATGAGCTTGTTCAGCTGCTTCGTCACCTGCTCGAGCGGCAGGTCCTCGACGTCGACCACGACCGTGATGCGCGAGAGGCCTTCGACCTCGCTGGTGCCGACGGCGAGCGAGTGGATGTTGAACCCGCGGCGGGCGAACAGCCCCGCGACGCGGGTCAGCAGACCGGGCTTGTCCTCCACGAGGAGGCTCAGAACGTGTGTGCTCATGGTCACTCCTCTGCGAAGGACGGGCTGTGGTCGCGGGCGTATTGGACGTAACTGTTGCTGACGCCCTGCGGCACCATCGGCCACACCATGGCGTCGGCGCTCACGACGAAGTCGATGACGACCGGCCGGTCGTTGGTCTCCAGCGCGAGCTTGATCGCGGCGTCGACCTCCTCCTCCTTCGTGACGCGGATGCCGAGGGCGCCGTACGCCTCGGCCAGCTTCACGAAGTCGGGGACCCGGACGGTGTCGTGGCCCGTGTTGAGGTCGGTGTTCGAGTAGCGGCCGTCGTAGAACAGCGTCTGCCACTGCCGCACCATCCCGAGCGACGAGTTGTTGATGATCGCCACCTTGATCGGGATGTTGTTGATCGTGCAGGTCGCGAGCTCCTGATTGGTCATCTGGAAGCAGCCGTCGCCGTCGATTGCCCACACCACGCGGTCGGGCTGGGAGACCTTGGCCCCCATCGCCGCGGGGACGGCGTAGCCCATGGTGCCGGCACCGCCGGAGTTGAGCCAGGAGTTCGGGCGCTCGTACGTGATGAACTGCGCGGCCCACATCTGGTGCTGGCCGACACCGGCGGCGTACACGCCCTCCGGACCGGTCAGCTGGCCGATCCGCTGGATGACGTACTGCGGGGCCAGCAGGCCGTCACTGGTGTCGGAGTACCCGAGCGGGAACTCCTCGCGGAGTCCGTTGAGGTACGTCCACCACTCGACGAAGTCCGAGGCGCCGGAGCGAGTGGCGTCCTGGTACGCCGCGGTCAGATCGACGATGACATCCTTGGCATCGCCGACGATGGGGACGTCGGCGATGCGGATCTTCGAGATCTCGGCAGGGTCGACGTCGACGTGCACGATCTTCGCGTGGGGCGCGAACAGGGAGGTGTTGCCGGTCACGCGGTCGTCGAACCGCGCGCCGAGGGAGACGATCAGGTCGGCCTCCTGCAACGCGAGGACGGCGGGCACCGTCCCGTGCATCCCGGGCATCCCCAGGTGCTGCTTGTGCGTGTCCGGGAACGCGCCGCGCGCGGTCAAGGTCGTGACCACCGGCGCCCCCGTCGCCTCGGCGAGCTCGAGAAGCTCCTGCGAGGCCCGGGCACGGATCACGCCGCCTCCCACGTAGAGCACCGGCTTCTTGGCCTCGGTGAGCAGCTGGGCCGCTGCGAGGACCTGCTTGCCGTGCGCCTTCGTGATCGGCCGGTAGCCGGGGAGGTCGACCTTCGGAGGCCACACGAACGGCGCCGAGTTCTGCTGCGCGTCCTTCGTGATGTCCACGAGCACCGGTCCGGGGCGGCCGGTGCCGGCGATGTGGTACGCCGCAGCGATCGTGCCCGGGATCTCCGAGACGTCCTTCACGAGGAAGGAGTGCTTGGTGATCGGCATCGTGATGCCGACGATGTCTGCCTCCTGGAACGCGTCGGTGCCCATCAGCGTGGAGAACACCTGGCCCGTGATGAACACGACCGGGACGGAGTCCATGTGCGCATCCATGATCGCGGTGACGAGGTTGGTCGCGCCCGGACCGGACGTCGCCATGGCGACGCCCACCTTGTTGCCGGCCACCGCGTAGCCCTCCGCGGCGTGGCCGCCGCCCTGCTCGTGGCGGACCAGGATGTGACGGATCCGGGTGGAGTCCATGATCGCGTCATAGATGGGGAGGATCGCACCGCCCGGAAGTCCGAAGACGTCGGTGACGCCGAGGAGCTCGAGGGTGCGGACGACCGACTGCGAGCCGGTCAGAGTTTCAGGCGACGCCTTGCCCGGCGCCGCGGACGGCAACACACTGCTGGGGGTTGCATCCGTGGACATGCCTTATCAGTCCCTTACGTACGAAGTGGTGGAAGCGGTGCTGGGGCGAAGCCTCAGCCCGTCACGGCTCCTTCTGCAGCGGAGCGCACGAGCTTGGAGAACTTCGCGAGAACGCCACGGGTATAGCGCGGAGGAAGAGGCGCCCAGCCTTCACGGCGGGCGGTCAGCTCTGACTCGTCGACAAGTAGGTCGAGGGAGCGAGCCGCGATATCGACCCGTATCAGATCACCATCGCGCACGAAGGCGATGGGACCTGCGTCCACCGCTTCGGGTGCTATGTGGCCGATGCACAGGCCGGTTGTGCCGCCCGAGAATCGTCCGTCCGTCAATAGTAGTACATCCTTGCCGAGCCCTGCGCCCTTGATAGCAGCCGTGATGGCGAGCATCTCGCGCATCCCCGGGCCGCCCTTCGGGCCCTCGTACCGGATGATGACCACGTCGCCGGCGAAGATGCGGCCCTCGGTGAGGGCATCCATCGCCTCGCGCTCGCGCTCGAACACGCGTGCCGGGCCCTCGAAGACCTCCGCGTCGAAGCCGGCCGTCTTGACGACGGCGCCGTCCGGTGCCAGCGAGCCCTTGAGGATGGTGATGCCGCCGGTGGGGTGGATGGGGTTGTCGAGCGGCCGCATCACCTCGCCGTCGGGTGCGGGCGGGTTGATCTCGGCCAGGTTCTCGGCCACGGTCTTCCCGGTCACCGTGAGGCAGTCGCCGTGCAGGAGGCCCGCGTCGAGCAGCGCCTTCATCACGACGGGGACGCCGCCGTGTCGGTCCACATCGTTCATGACGTACTTGCCGAAGGGCTTGAGGTCGCCGATGTGCGGGACCTTGTCGCCGATGCGGTTGAAGTCGTCGATCGTGAGATCGACCTCGGCCTCGTGCGCGATCGCCAGCAGGTGCAGGACGACGTTGGTCGAGCCGCCGAAGGCCATGGCGACGGCGATCGCGTTCTCGAACGCCTTCTTGGTGAGGATGTCGCGGGCGGTGATGCCCTTCCGCAGCAGGTTCACCACGGCCTCGCCGGAGCGGTGCGCGTAGTAGTCGCGGCGGCGGTCCGCCGAGGGCGGCGCGGCCGAGCCGGGCAGGCTCATCCCGAGCGCCTCGGCCACGGAGGCCATGGTGTTCGCGGTGTACATGCCGCCGCAGGCGCCCTCGCCGGGGGCGATGGCGCACTCGATGCGCTTGAGGTCCTCTTCGCTCATCTTGCCGGCCTTGCACGCACCGACCGCCTCGAAGGAGTCGATGATCGTGACGTCCTTCTCGGTGCCGTCGGAGAGCTTGACCCAGCCGGGAGCGATGGAGCCGGCGTAGAGGAACACGGCGGAGAGGTCGAGACGGCCGGCCGCCATCAGCATGCCGGGAAGCGACTTGTCGCAGCCGGCGAGCAGGACCGTGCCGTCGAGGCGCTCGGCCATCATCACGGTCTCGACGGAGTCGGCGATGACCTCACGCGAGACGAGCGAGAAGTGCATCCCCTCGTGGCCCATCGAGATGCCGTCGGAGACGGAGATGGTGCCGAACTGGAGCGGATAGCCGCCGCCCGCGTGCACGCCCTCCTTGGCGCCCTGCGCAAGGCGGTCCAGCGAGAGGTTGCATGGCGTGATCTCGTTCCAGGAGGAGGCGATGCCGATCTGCGGCTTCTCCCAGTCTTCGTCCCCCATACCGACGGCGCGGAGCATCCCGCGGCTGGTGGTGGCTTCGATCCCGTCCGTGACGACGCGCGAACGCGGCTTCCAATCGACTTCTGGCATGCAACAACTCTAGGACGTCTCGAATGCCCGCCGGACCATGTGCCGGTACCGGTGGAGAACCGACGATGTCCTCAGTCTGTGGACGACTGGACGTGCGCCTCGCGGGCGTCGGCGAGCATCCCGAGGAGCGTGGCGATGGCCGGCTCGTCGGCGACCCGGAACTGCGCGGCCGTCTCCCCCTCGCCGACCTTGATACCGACATCGCCCTGCGCCGGACGGAGCACGCGGAAGCCGTCCTCGTCGGTGACGTCGTCGCCGGCGAACAGCACGCCGGTCGCCTGCGTGTACCGGCGCAGCCGCTCGACGCCTTCGCCCTTGTGCGCGCCGCGCACCGAGAACTCGATGATGTCCTTGCCGTCGCGGATGGTGAGGTCGTGGCTCACGGTCGCCGCGGCTTCCCGGGCTCGGCGGACCACCTCGGCTCCCCGGTCGCCCGGAACCTTGCGGTAGTGCACGCCGAAGCCGACCGGCTTGGTCTCGAGCTTGGAGCCGGGGATGCCGTCGACGAGGCCCTGGAGCACCTCGCCCAGCCGTGCCATCGTCTTCTTCTCGGCGTCCGCGAGGTCGATCGAGACGCCGTCGCGGCCGAGGCGGGTCTCGACGCCGTGCGAACCGATCAGCAGAGCATCCTCGTCGGCCTCTGTCACGATCTCGAGGCTGGTCAGCGGGCGGCCGGAGACGTACCCGACCCAGGTGCGGGGCAGCCGCTCCAGGCGGTCGAGCGCCGCTTTCGCCTCAGGCAGGGCGCGGGCGCCGCGTGGCACATCCACGAGGGGAGCCAGCGTGCCGTCGAAATCCAGGGCCACAAGCAGGCGCTCGGTCGCTGCGAGCTCATGCAGGGCGGAGGCGAGGGCGATCGCGGAAGCGGGCGGAAGGTGGTGCGGGGCGGTGTCGATCATGGGTCTTTCGCGTGGGGATTAGTGAGGACGGGAAGGGCGGCTCAGCGCCGGTTCACGGGCGGGTTCTGCAAGGGGTGGTCGCCGTGCGCGCTGCGAGTCAGGGCGTCGAGGAAGGACGCGGACCAGCGGGCGACGTCGTTGGTGAGCACCTTCTTGCGCAGGGCGCGCATCCGCCGGTTGCGGTCGCGTCGTGGCATGGCCAGTGCCTGCAGCACGGTCTCCTTGAGGCCCTCGATGTCGTGCGGATTGATCAGGAGCGCTTGCCGGAGCTCGTCCGAGGCGCCCGCGAACTCGCTCAGCACGAGCACGCCATCCTCGTCGACGCGGGTTGCGACGTACTCCTTGGCGACCAGGTTCATCCCGTCGCGCAGCGCCGTCACGAGCATCACGTCGGCGGCGAGGTAGAGCGCGACCATCTCCTCCCGCGGGTAGCCGTGGTGCAGGTAGGCGATGGCGGTGTGCCCGAGGGTGGAGTAGTCCCCGTTGATGCGGCCGACGGTCAGCTCGATCTCGTCCCGGAGCTGCCGGTAGGTCTCGACCCGCTCCCGGCTGGGGCTCGCGACCTGGACGAGTGTCACGTCCTCCGCCTTCAGCCGGCCCTCCTCGAGGAGCTCGCCGAAAGCGGTCAGGCGGTGGCCGATCCCCTTCGTGTAGTCGAGCCGGTCGACACCGAGCATGATCTTCTCGGGGTTGCCGAGCTCCGCGCGGATCTCCCGCGCCCGCGCCTGGATCTCAGGACGCCGCGCGAGCGACTGGTACTGCTCGACATCGATCGAGATCGGGAAGGCGCGGGCGAGCACCGTGCGCACGAGCCCGCCTCGGCGGCCGGTGGTGACGTGCCGGTGCGATCCGGCCTCCGGGTCGTCCCCGTCGATAGGCACCTCGATGATCGGACCACGCGTCTCGAAGCCCTTCAGACGGCGCACCGCCCGGGAGAAGTTGCCGGCGTCGGCGACCCGCTGGAAGCCGATGACGTCCGCGCCGAGGAGGCCGTCGATGATCTGGCGGCGCCACGGCAGCTGCGAGTAGATGCCGTACGGCGGGAAGGGGATGTGGTTGAAGAAGCCGATCACCAGATCCGGCCGCAGCTCGCGCAGCATGGCCGGAACCAGCTGCAGCTGGTAGTCGTGCACCCAGACCACGGCGCCCTTCGCGGATGCGGAGGCCGCCGCCTGCGCGAACCGGCGGTTCACGTTGACGTAGCTGTCCCACCACTCCCGGTGGTAGCTCGGCTGGGCGATCACGTCGTGATACAGCGGCCACAGGGTGTCGTTGGAGAAGCCCTCGTAATAGCGCTGGAGTTCCTCTTCG
>Ga0209677_101039_pt1 | contig 13221 bp, 12 predicted proteins | sample AraplaCvi_mCL_r2_2_FD_184285 | JGI IMG/M metagenome (GOLD analysis project Ga0209677, IMG submission 184285) | Arabidopsis root microbial communities from North Carolina, USA - plate scrape CL_Cvi_mCL_r2 (SPAdes) (version 2) | ecosystem: Host-associated > Plants > Roots > Endosphere | place: USA... | reverse complement strand
TCGCGCAGGCCCAGGCGCTCGCGCCGACCGGGCCGGTCACCGAGAAGAAGGCGTGGATCGAGATGATCCATCGCTACTTCGCCATGGCGCTGGGCGTGATGATCATCCTGATGCTGGCGGCCGCCGCCCTCGCGCGTGACGCGCGGGCCCGCACGCTGGCGGGCGTGACGCTGGCCTGGGTGATCCTGCAGGGGCTGTTCGGCGCGCTCACCGTCACGTGGAAGCTCTATCCGGCCATCGTCACCGGACACCTGCTCGGCGGCATGGGACTGCTGGCCCTGCTGGCGCTGCAGGCGCCCTCGCGCGCGGGCACCGACGTGCGCCCACGCCCGCCGGCGGATCGATGGGCGCTGGGCCTGGCCGCGGCCGCGCTGGTCGTGCAGATCGCGTTGGGCGGCTGGGTCAGCACGAACTACGCCGTCCTTGCCTGCACCGGCTTTCCGCAATGCAACGGCCAGTGGTGGCCCGCGATGGACTGGTCCGAGGGCTTCACGTTCGCGCGCGAGCTGGGCCGCCGCGCCAACGGCGAGCCCATCGCGATGACCGCGCTGGTGGCCATCCAGTGGACGCACCGGCTGTTCGCCGTCGCGTTCGTCGCGGCGATGGGCTGGCTCGTGGCACGGCTTTGGCGCCGCGGGCCCCCGGGTCGGCGCCGCGCTGTCATCATCGGGGCCCTGGTGGTGCTCCAATGGGCCACCGGCCTGACCAACGTCGTGCTCGGCTGGCCGCTGCTGGCCGCGCTGGGCCATACGGCCGGCGCCGCGGCGCTGGTCATCTGCATCGGCTTCGAACTTGCCGCCGTCCTGAATTCCCGCATCCGCAAGCCGTCATGAGCTCCGTTCCCGCCCCTTCGCCCAGTCCCGTCGCGCCCGCCGCGGGCCAGCCGTCGCGCTGGCGCCAGTACTACGCCCTGACCAAGCCGCGCGTGGTGCAGCTGATCGTGTTCTGTGCCGTGATCGGCATGTTCCTGGCCGTGCCCGGCTGGCCGCCGCTCGTGCCCACGCTGGCCGCCACCGCCGGCATCTGGCTGGTGGCCGCCGCGGCCGCCGCGTTCAACTGCCTCGTCGAGCAGGAGATCGACCGCCGCATGACGCGCACCGCCTGGCGTCCCACCGCCAAGGGCGAGCTCAGCAACACGCAGGCCCTGCTGTTCTCGGCCCTGCTGTGCGGCGCCGGCGCCGCGCTGCTGCTCGCGTGGGTCAACGCCGTCACGCTGTGGCTGACGCTGGCCACCTTCATCGGCTACGCGGTCATCTACACGCTGATCCTCAAGCCGAACACGCCGCAGAACATCGTGATCGGCGGCGCGTCGGGCGCCATGCCGCCGGTGCTGGGCTGGGCCGCGATGACCGGCCACGCCGATGCCGACGCCTGGCTGCTGTGCCTGATCATCTTCCTGTGGACGCCGCCGCACTTCTGGGCCCTGGCGCTCTACCGCACCGAGGACTACCGCAAGGCGGGCCTGCCGATGCTGCCCGTGACGCACGGCCCCGATTTCACCAAGCTGCACGTGTTCCTGTACACGCTGGTGCTGTTCGCCGGCACGCTGCTGCCCTTCGTCAGCGGGCTGAGCGGCTGGTTCTACCTCGCCTGCGCCGTGGTGCTGGGCGTCCTGTTCTCGGCCTATGCGTTCAAGCTGTGGCGCCACTACAGCGACGACCTCGCGCGCCGCACGTTCCGCTTCTCGATCCTGTACCTGTCGCTGCTGTTCGCCGCGCTGCTGATCGACCACTACATCCCGTACGCCCGTTGATGATCCCGCGCCGACTTCTCCTCTCGATGGCGGCGACCGCCGCGCTCGCGCTCGCCGGCTGCGAGCGCGCCGCCCCGCCGCACCACTTCAACGCCGTGGACCTCACCGGGGCCACGTACGCGCAGGGCTTCGACCTGCCCGACTTCGACGGCCGGCCGCGCACGCTGCGCGACTTCGCCGGCAAGCTGGTGGTCGTGTTCTTCGGCTACACGCAGTGCCCGGACGCGTGCCCGACGACGATGGCCGAGCTTTCGGGCATCCTCAAGACGCTGGGCCCCGACGCGGCGCGCGTGCAGGTGGTGTTCATCACCGTCGATCCGTCGCGCGACACCCCCGCGCTGCTCAAGGCCTACGTCACCAACTTCCGCCCCGACTTCCTCGCGCTGCGCGGCGACGAGGCGCAGACCCGGCAGATCACCAAGGACTTCAAGCTGATCGTCGAGAAGGTGCCGGGCAAGACCGCCGACAGCTACACCATCGACCACACGGCCGGCACGTACGTGTTCGACACGCAGGGCCACATCCGCCTGTTCGCGTCGCAGAGCCTGGATCCTGCGCTGCTGACGGACGACCTGAAGACCTTGCTCGCCGAAAAGCACTGAGGGCCACCGCCCTGGCCTGGGAGCCTGCGGCAGGGCGCAGGACGCCAGGACGCAAAAACGGACGCCGCGGCGTCCGTTTTTTGCTGGGCAGGGACTTTCAGGCCCGCTGCGGTTCGAGCGTCTTGCGCATCTTCTTGAGCGCCGCCACTTCGATCTGGCGAATGCGCTCGGCGCTGACGCCGTACTCGGCCGCGAGTTCGTGCAGCGTCATGCCGCCGGAGGCGTCGTCGTTGACCTTCAGGTAGCGCTCCTCGACGATGCGGCGGCTGCGCGGATCGAGCGATTCGAGCGCCTCGCCGATGCCCAGGCCGGCCAGGCGGTCGTGCGCGGCATTCTCGATGACCCGGGTGGGCTCGTCGCGGTCGTCGGCCAGGTAGGCGATGGGCGCGTAGGCTTCCTCGCCGTCGTCGTTCTGGGACTCCATCGCGACGTCGCCGCCGGACATGCGGGTCTCCATCTCGAGGACCTCTTCGGGCTTCACGTTGAGGTCGCGCGCCACCATTTCCACCTGGGCGCGCGTGAGCGTGCTGCGATGGAGGTCGGCGTCGGCGGCGCCATCCTTGAGCTTGGACTTCATCGAGCGCAGGTTGAAGAACAGCTTGCGCTGGGACTTGGTCGTGGCGACCTTGACCATGCGCCAGTTCTTCAGGATGTACTCGTGGATCTCGGCCTTGATCCAGTGCAGCGCGTAGCTGACGAGGCGCGCGCCCTGGGTCGGATCGAAGCGCTTGACGGCCTTCATCAGCCCGATGTTGCCTTCCTGGATCAGGTCGCCGTGCGGCAGGCCGTAGCCCAGGTACTGGCGCGAGACGGACACGACAAGACGCAGGTGCGACATCACCAGCGCGGAGGCGGCCTTCAGGTCGCCGGTCTCGCGCAGTTGGGTTGCCAGACGCGTCTCTTCCTCTTGCGACAGCATGGGCAGCCGGTTGATGGACGAGATGTAGGCGTCGAGGTTGCCCAGAGGGGGAACCAGACTCCACGGATCGCGTACGGACAGTGCGTTGGTTTGAGTGGTGGTCATGTGCTCAGTCTGATCGGATGCCGATCGTTCGGTTCCCCGAATATTAGCACTCCCTCGGCGAGAGTGCTGAACGCCAGCGGCCGGCAGGGCGGGTGCTGAAAAGCTCATGATGCCTCCGATTCGTGGGTAGCGAGTGCTCACCATCAATAATTGCGTATCGCTCGCTACAGAAACTTTACATCTGCATCCGGCAACCGCCGCACCCGCCGCGGCCCCACTGCGCAGCGGTGGTGTCCTACAGGGATGAATTCAATGTTGAGCTACCCTTCGTCTTCTTCAAGGGGTTACACATGAAACAGGACAACGCCGTCTTCGACCAGGTGCTGAAGGCGGATCCCGAGCAATTCCTCAAGGAGTGGCTCTCCGAGGTCGGCCGCTCCGGCAACGCTTCCGCCGGGGCAGGCGCCACGGGCCTGGCCGACGCGCGCGAGTTGCTCGGTGCCCTCGCGGCCGCCGTCGCCGCGGACGCCGACCTGAAGAACCTGCAGGACGCCGCCTGGGCTCGCACGCGGTCCGTCCTCGCCGCGCTGTCGCAGTCGCGCGCCGCGCAGGGCGCGAGCGCCGGCGACACGAGCTACTTCGTCATGGCCCTCAAGCGGCCGCTGTTCATCGGCCTCGACAAGCACCTGGGCAGTGATCCCAAGGCCGCGTTCGACGCCGCCTGGACGGGCACGGTGCTGATCGACCAGCTCGCGCAGTTCACGGCCAGCACGTACCAGCGCATGCGCGAGGACGTCATCGCGCGCCAGCAACAGGAGCTGCTGGAGCTGTCCACCCCGGTGGTCAAGCTGTGGGACGGCGTGCTGGCGGTGCCGATGATCGGCACGCTCGATTCCAGCCGCACCCAGTTGGTCATGGAGACGCTGCTCACGCGCATCGTCGAGACCGGCTCCGAGCTGGCCATCATCGACATCACCGGCGTGCCCACCGTCGACACCCTCGTGGCGCAGCACCTGCTCAAGACCGTCACGGCGATCCGCCTGATGGGCGCGGACGCGATCATCAGCGGCATCCGCCCGCAGATCGCCCAGACGATCGTGCACCTGGGCATCGACCTGCAGGGCATCACCACCAAGGCGTCTCTCGCGGACGCGCTGCAGCTGGCCATGAAGAAGGCCGGCTACACGATCACGCGCAGCAAGGCCTGACGCCATGGAACGCATCCCGATCCTGCGGATGGGCCGGGCCTTGCTCGTCACCATCCAGATCGACCTGCAGGACCAGGTGGCGCTGCAGCTGCAGGACGACCTGTCCGCGCAGATCGAGCGCACCGGTGCCAAGGGCGTCCTGATCGACATCTCCGCGCTGGAGATCGTCGACTCGTTCGTGGGCCGCATGCTCGCCAGCATCTCGGGCATCGCGCGCGTGCTCGATGCCACCACCGTCGTCGTCGGCATGCAGCCGGCCGTCGCCATCACGCTGGTGGAGCTGGGTCTGTCGCTCGAGGGCGTCCGAACCGCGCTCAACGTCGAACGCGGCATGCAACTGCTCACGGCCGGCTTCGATGCCGATGACGGGATCCAGCGTGACGACTGAGCCCACCACCGGCTCCATGCCGCTCCAGGGCGAGCGCGACATCGTGATGTGCCGCCAGATGGTGCGCCGGCTCACGCAGCAGGCCAAGTTCTCGCTCGTCGACCAGACCAAGCTGATCACCGCCGCCAGCGAGCTTTCGCGCAACACCGTCGTCTACGGCGGCGGCGGCGAGATGCGCTGGGAGATCGTGCAGGAGGGCCTGCGCACCGGCCTGCGCCTGGCCTTCGAGGACAAAGGGCCTGGCATTCCGGACGTGGATCTTGCGCTGACCGATGGCTGGACGTCGGGCAGCGGCATGGGCGTGGGCCTGTCCGGCAGCCGCCGCCTCGTCAACGATTTCGACCTCCGCACCGAGGTCGGCGTGGGGACCTGCGTCACCGTCGCGCGCTGGAAATAGCCCGTGACCCCGCACATCGACATTGCCGTCGTCGAGCCCACGCAGGTGGGCGAGGCCCGGCGCGCCGCGACGCGGCTGGCCACCGACCAGGGCCTGGACGAGACAGCGATCGGCCGCGTCGCCATCGTCGTCACCGAGCTGGGCAACAACCTGTGGCGGCATGCGCAGCACGGGCGGCTGCTGATCGGCTGCCGGTCGTCGCACGAGGGCTGCCAGCTGGAGGTGCTGGCGATCGACCGCGGCCCAGGCATGGCCGACATCGCGCGCTGCCTGCGCGACGGCTATTCCACCGGCGGGACGCCCGGCACCGGACTGGGCGCCGTGCAGCGGCTGTCCACCGACTTCTCGGGGTTCTCGGCGCCGGGCAAGGGCACCGTGATCCTGTCACGCACGTGGGTGCCCGCGCAGTCGGCGCCCGCGGCCACGTCGCCGCGCACGCGCTTCGCCCATGCGGGCATCTGCATCGCCGCGCCGGGCGAGACGGTGGCGGGCGATGCCTGGGACATCCGCTTTGCGGACGGGCGCGCCACCGTCATCGTGGCCGATGGCCTGGGCCACGGTCCGGCCGCCGCCGAGGCGGCCGACGAGGCGCTGAAGGTGTTCCGCAATAGCACGGGCTCGCCCGCGGCCATCCTCGAACGCGCGCATCCGCTCCTGCGCGGCACGCGCGGGGCGGCGGTGACCATCGTCGACCTCGATCCCCACGCCGGCCGACTGATCCATGCGGGGGCGGGCAACATCGCGGGCCGCATCATCTCGGGCATCGAAGATCGCTCCCTGATGTCGCAGCACGGCACGCTGGGCGTGCAGATCCGGAAGCTGCAGGACGTCTCCGTGCCATGGCCCGACCATTCTCTGGTGGTGCTGCACTCCGATGGCCTGGCCACGCGCTGGAACTTCCTGGACGTGGGCGGCCTGTTGCAGTGCGATCCGGCGGTGGTGGCGGGCTGGCTCCTGCGCGACTACACGCGCGGGCATGACGACGTGACGGTCGTCGTCCTGAAGCGGGAGTGAGCATGGCCGACGACATCTCGACGGCGGCGCTCCAGGCGACCGTGGCCGACCAGGCCCTGCAGATCGAGGCCATGCAGATGGAACTCGACGAGACCAACCGCGGCGTCGTCGCTCTGTACGCCGAGCTCGACAACCAGGCCCAGCAGCTGCAGCGCGCCACCGAGTTGAAGAGCCGGTTCCTCGCCTACATGAGCCACGAGTTCCGCACGCCGATCGCCGCGCTGCGCAGCCTGTCACGGCTGCTGCTCGATCGCGTCGACGGCCCGTTGACGCCCGAGCAGGAAAGGCAAGTCGGCTTCATCCAGACCACGGCCGAGGAGTTCGCGGACATGGTCAACGACCTGCTGGACCTCGCCAAGGTGGAGGCCGGCCGCGTTGACATCTCGCCCGCGTGGTTCGACATGGTCGACCTGTTCGCGGCGTTGCGCGGCATGTTCCGGCCGGTGGTCACCAACCCGGACGTGTCCCTGGTGTTCGAGCAGCCGCAGCAGCCGGGCACGCTCTACACCGACAACAAGATGCTGTCGCAGATCCTGCGCAACTTCATCTCCAACGCGCTGAAGTTCACGTCCAGCGGGGAGGTGCGCGTGTCGGCCGTGTCCGAGGATCCGAGCACCATCACGTTCGCGGTCGCCGACACGGGGATCGGCATCGACTCGATGTTCCACTCGGCCATCTTCCAGGATTTCGTCCAGGTCGACTCGCCGATCCAGAAGCGCCTGCGCGGCACCGGCCTGGGGCTATCGCTGAGCAGGCAGCTGGCCGAATTGCTGGGCGGCACGGTCGGGGTTCGCAGCGAGCTCGGGCGCGGCTCGATGTTCTGGGTGAAGATCCCGTTGCGCCTGCCATCGGCGCCGCAAGGAGAGGACCCATGAGCGAGCCACGGCGGGATTTCCGGCCGATCGACCGGTCGGCGCATGAGCTGCTGATCGTCGACGACAACCCCGCCACGCGCTATGTCACTGCGCGCGTGCTGCGCGCCGCGGGCTTTCGCACGCGCGAGGCCGCCACCGGCGCCGAGGGCCTGGCCGCCGCGGACGACACGCTGTCCGCCGTCGTGCTGGACATCCACCTGCCCGACATCGACGGCTTCGAACTGTGCGCGATGCTGCGCTCGACGCCCGGCACGGCCCGGTTGCCGGTGCTGCACCTGACCGCCGCCTACGCCGCCGACGAGGACAAGGTGCGCGGCCTGGACGCCGGGGCCGACGCCTACCTGACGCGTCCTGTCGAACCCGCCGTCCTCGTGGCCTCCGTGCAGGCGCTCGTGCGCACGCGCGTGGCCGAAGAGGCGATGCGCCGCAGCGAGTCCAAGTTCCGCGCCATCTACGCGCAGGCCCAGTCGGGCATCGCGCTGCTGGACGACCAGGGCCGCTTCGTGGACGTCAACCCCGCCATGCTGCGGCTGCTGGCGCGCAGCGAGGCCGACGTGCTGGGTCGTCCGCTGGCCGACTTCGCGCCGCGCGACCAGTCCTCCCGCATCGTCGACTTCGCCGTCGCGCCCGAGGGCCCGGTCAACGCGCTGGAGGTGCCGCTGCAGCGGCCCGACGGTTCGCTGCTGCATGTGGCCTGGAGCGTGTCGCCGCACATCGAGCCCGGCGTGACGATGGTCATCGCCACCGACGTGTCGCAGCGCGTGGCGCTGGAGCAGCAGCGCCTGCAGCTGCTCGATCGCGAGCGCAGCGCACGCAGCGAGGCCGAGCAGGTCAGCCGCATGAAGGACGACTTCATCGCGGTGCTGTCGCACGAGCTGCGCACGCCGCTGAACGCCATCATGAGCTGGACCCACGTGCTGCGCCAGCGTGGTGGCAGCACCGAGACCATGCGCGGCCTGGCGGCCATCGAGCGCAACGGCACGACGCAGGCGCGCATGATCTCCGACCTGCTGGACATGTCGCGCCTGAACCTGGGCAAGCTGCCGCTCACGTTCACGGACATCGATCCGCTCGAGGAGATCCAGGCCTCCGTCAACGCGATCCGGCCGGCCGACGCGAGCGGCGGGCCGGTCATCGAGGTGGTGGCCTCCTGCGCGCTGCGCACGCTGCGTGCCGATGCCTCGCGACTGCAGCAGGTCGTGTGGAACCTGGTCTCCAACGCCATCAAGTTCTCGCCGCCCAACGGCCGCATCGAGGTCGCGCTGGCGCAGGACGAGCGCAGCCTGCGCATCCGCGTGCGCGACGAGGGCCAGGGCATCGCGCCCGAGTTCCTGCCGTTCGTGTTCGACCGCTTCGCCCAGAGCGACGCCGCCAGCAACCGCCAGCGCGGCGGCCTCGGGCTGGGGCTGTCCATCGTCAAGCAACTGGTCGAGGCGCACGGCGGCACCGTGTCGGCCGCCAGCGGCGGGCTGGGGCAGGGCGCGACGTTCGAGGTCTGGCTGCCGTCCGACCCGGCGCAGGCGAGCGCCGAGGAGTTCCCCGACTCAAGCCACGGCGGCGATCCGGTCGACATGTCGCAGGCCTCGCTGGAGGGCGTGCAACTGCTGATCGTCGACGACGATGTGGAGGCGAGCGCGATGCTGCGCTTCATCCTCGGCGATCGCGGCGCCATCGTGCAGGTTGCCAACGACGTGTCCGCCGCCCTGCAGCTGCTCGCCGCGCGGCCGTTCGACCTGCTCGTGAGCGACATCGGCATGGGCGGCCAGGACGGCTACGACCTGATCCGCGAGGTGCGTCGCCTGGAGGCCGGCGGCGCGATGCCTCAGCCGCGCCTGCCGGCCGTCGCCCTGACGTCATTCACCCGGGCGCAGGACCGCGACCAGGCGCTGGCGGCCGGCTTCGATGCGCACTGCGGCAAGCCGCTGCGGCCGTTGCGGCTGGTCAAGCAGATCCGGGCGTTGCTGGGCCAGCCCGGCTGACCCCTGGGGGGCGCGCCTGGCGCGGTCGACCCTGCGCCGGCGCCCACGTCGGCCGCGCGGGCCGACAATGCACGCATGGAGTCCAACCAATGAGCGAGAGCGCGGCCGCGGGCAAGGTGCTGGTGGTGGAGGACGAGGCGGAGATCCGCCGCTTCGTCCGCCTGTCGCTGCAGGCCGAGTCGTTGCAGGTGTCCGAGGCCGACGGCGTGCAGCGCGGGCTCATCGAGGCCGGCACCCGGCGCCCCGACCTGGTGGTGCTGGACCTGGGCCTGCCCGATGGCGACGGCATCGAGTTCATCCGCGGGCTGCGCACGTGGTCGCAGATTCCCATCATCGTGCTGTCGGCGCGTACCACCGAGCCCGACAAGATCGCGGCGCTCGATGCCGGCGCCGACGACTACCTCGTCAAGCCCTTCGGCACCGGCGAGCTGCTCGCGCGCGTGCGCGCCCAGCTGCGCCGGCATGCGCGCGCGAGCGTCGACGCGCCGAGCGTGCTCGAGTTCGGCGACGTGCGCCTGGACCTCGTGCGCCGAACCGTGGAGCGCGGCGGCGCCGCGCTGCACCTGACGCCCATCGAGTACCGCCTGCTGGCGCACCTGGCGGCGCACCCCGACCGCGTGCTCACGCACCCGCAGCTGCTCAAGGCGGTGTGGGGGCCGTCGCACGCGCAGGACACGCACTACGTCCGCATCTACATGGGCCACCTGCGCGCCAAGCTCGAGGCCGACCCGTCGCAGCCGCGGCACCTCGTGACCGAGCTGGGGGTGGGCTACCGATTCGTGCCCTGAGCGGGTGACAGCGCAGTCATCGACGTTTTCGGGCCTTTCCTCTAGCGCCAACCTGGGTGCCGCCCCCGATAATTCGCGGTTCCGGCAAATTCGCCGGCCAAGGAGCGACCCGGTGGATGCACTTCGACGACGCGCGGCCCTGACCCTGGTGGCCGGCACGGTCCTGGCCCTGGCCGCCTGCGCCAGCGCACCCGCCGACAAGCCGGCCGCCGCCGCCGCGGCGCCGGCGCCGCATCGCTACACGGAGACCATCTCCTCGGTGCTGGTGTCCGAGGACGAGAAGCGCCTGGCGGTCATCGGCAGCGGCCACCACTACATCTTCGATGCCCCGCCGGTGCTGGTGCGCGCGCTGCGCTCGCCGGTGCATCCGCAGCTGTCGGCCACGTTCGCGGGCTTCCATCTCGATCGCAACGGCGTCGTCAGCGGCGACTGGCTGCTCACGCTGGCCCCCGGCGCGTCGCCGGCGGTCGCCGAGCAGGCAAGGGCGGTGGGCCTGGTGCCCGGTCCCGACGGCGTGCTGGCCACGGGCGGCATCCTCAAGGGCAAGCGCTACACCGGCTGGACCTACAAGCTGCGCGGCGACCAGGACAAGCTGAACAAGCCCTACGAGGTGGAGATCAGCACCGACCTGAGCACCGCCGACGTGGTCGTCGACGAGGCCGCGACGCCGATCCGCGTGGCGGCCGACGGCGTGCAGCTGATCTACTGGGCGCCGCTGGCGCCGGTGATCGTGCCGATCCTGTTCCTGACGCGTGCGAAGGACCACTGACGGCCCGCATGGGAAAATAGCCCCGCGCGATGAGGGTCGCGCTTGCCGTTCAAAGAAGTAGAAGTGCCCATGTCTCCCGCCGAAATCGATCACCTGGCGCTCACCGCGCTGCGCCTGTTGCCCGACGAGCCGGAGCGCGCGATGCGGCTGTGGGACGACGCCCACTCGCGCGCGAGCGCGCCCGGCGCCGGCGACATGGCGCGCTCGCTGCTGCGCCTGCGCATCGTGCGCATGCACCACCAGGCCCGCTTCGGCGACCGCGACGCGCTCGGCTCGCCGATGCTGGCCGCTGCCGCCGAGGCGCGCGCGCACGGCTGGCGCGTCGAGTCGCTGCTGGTCGACCTGCTCGAGGTCTACCTGGGCACGATGAGCGGCAACCCGGACGACGGCCTGGGCGACGTCGAAGCCATCCGCGCCGAGGCCGAGGCGCACCTCGACCCGATCGAGCTGAGCTGGATGGAGCTGATGGCCGGCCATTTCCGCGGCTACATGCTGGGCTGGGCGCAGGAGCCCGAGCGCACCTACCGCGCGCTCAACCGCCTGCTGACGAGCCCCGACGCGCCGCCGGGTCTGGTCGCCAACATCCGCATGAACATCGGCCATGCGCACCTGCTGGTGGGCAACGTCGACCTCGCGGCGACGTACCTGCGCCAGGCCTGGCGCGGCTACGAGCCGCTGCCGCTGACGCCTCGCAAGCTGGCGGCCGCGCGCGCGTGGGCGCAGTGCCTCATGGCGATGAACGAGGTGCGCCGCGCCGATGCCGTGCTCGCCGCCGCGCTGGCCCCGCGCGCCGAGCTGGTGTCCACGATGTTCCTGACCGGCGCGCTGCTCGTGGCGGCCGAGGCGCGCGTCAAGCTGGGCGACCTGGCCAACGCGCAGCTGCTGCTGGACGAGGCCGCGCGCTGCGCGGATCCGTCGTCCGAGCCCGCGGTGATGGTGCACGTGGCCTATGTGCGCGCGCTGCTGCTGGCCGAGCAGGGCGACGTGCCGACTGCGGCCGAGGTGGCCGAGGAGGGCTGCCGCCAGATCCCCGCCAACTCGCACAAGCTGGGCGTGCAGGCCTGCCTGGACCTGACGTCGCGGTTGCAGGCGCGCGTGGGCAATTTCCAGCGCGCCTACGAGCTGCAGTGCCGGGTGATCGCGATGCGCAACGACCTCGCCAAGAAGTCGGCCGAGGTGCGCCACGTGGACTTGCACGTCGACCACCAGACGCACCTGGCGCGCATGGAGATCGAGCATGCGCGCCGCGAGCGCGCCATCGCCGAGTCGGCCGAGGCCGCCATCGTGCAGAAGAACCAGTTGCTCGAGCAGCGGCTGCGCGAGGTCGAGCGGCTGCAGGAGTCGCTGCGCGAACTGGCCAACCGCGACCCGCTCACCGGCCTGTACAACCGCCGCTACCTGGGCGAGGCGCTGCCGCAGCTCGTGTCGGCCGCCTCGCGCCGCGGCGATCGCATCGTCGTGATGCTGATCGACCTGGACTACTTCAAGAAGATCAACGACGTCTACGGCCACCAGATGGGCGACCTCGTGCTCGAGGGCTTCGCCGACCTCGTGCGCGACGGCTTTCGCGCGCACGACCTGTGCTGCCGCTACGGGGGCGAGGAGTTCTGCGTGGTGATGGCCGACACCGACGACATCGCGGCCCACGAGCGCGTCGAGGAGCTGCAGGAGCGCCTGGGCGCCAAGGTGTTCCGCAGCGGCGACCACGAGCTCACGCGGGTGGGCTTCTCGGCCGGCATCGTCACCTTCAAGGCCGATCAGCGCATGGATCTGGACCTGGTGTTCCGGCGCGCCGACCAGGCGCTGTATGCCTCCAAGGACGGCGGTCGGCGCAAGATCTCCGCGCTCGAGCTCGCCTGAACGCGCGTCCCGTCGCGGCCCCGCCGTGACGGAATGCGCGCCCGCCCGCGCCGGCGCCGCGCCCCGCTTCAGGGCGCGCTCCTGCTTGCCGATACTCCGGATGGCACGACCTGCCCGCGTCGCGACGCCGTGCGCCGGTCGCGCCCAACCGTGGAATCCGCCTCGCCCATGTCCGTCCGTCCCGCGCTCGTCGCCGCCCTGCTGTCCGCCGTCGCCGCCGTGGCGCAGGCCGCTGCCGTCAACGTGCAGGTGGCCGACGCCGCGGGCCAGCCGCTCACCGACGCCGTGGTGATGCTCGAGCCGGTGGGCGCGCCGTTGCCGGTCAAGCCGCTGGCCAGCGCCCAGGTCGTCCAGCACGACCTGCAGTTCAGCCCGCGCGTGAGCGTGGTGACCGTGGGCACGGCGGTGCAGTTCCCGAACCAGGACACGGTCAAGCACCACGTCTACTCGTACTCGGCGGCCAAGAGCTTCCAGATCAAGCTGTACGCGGGCGTGCCGCACTCGCCCATCGTGTTCGACAAGCCCGGCATCGCCGTGCTCGGCTGCAACATCCACGACGACATGGTCGCGTGGGTCGTGGTCACCGACACGCCGCTGTGGGCGCGCAGCGCGGACGGCCGCGCG
>Ga0209677_101038_pt1 | contig 13224 bp, 12 predicted proteins | sample AraplaCvi_mCL_r2_2_FD_184285 | JGI IMG/M metagenome (GOLD analysis project Ga0209677, IMG submission 184285) | Arabidopsis root microbial communities from North Carolina, USA - plate scrape CL_Cvi_mCL_r2 (SPAdes) (version 2) | ecosystem: Host-associated > Plants > Roots > Endosphere | place: USA... | reverse complement strand
TCGGTCTTGACCTGGTGCAGCTCCGCGATCGCCTTGTCGGAGATCGGCGGGCCGGACCGCCGCTTCTGATCGAAGGCGCGAATGCGCTCCTTGCCGCCGGGCACCCGCAGCAGATCCCGATAGATGCGCCGGCCCCAATGCCAATCCAGCCCGACCTGCACGAACGCCTCGTTGAAGGCGGCGCGATGCAGCTCCTCGGTCTCGGCCAGCGTGCCGTCGATGTCGAAGATCAGCGCCGTTGCCTGCGCCAGCCGGCGCCGCGCCTCGGCAAGAGGCGCTGCCGCGGCTGGCACGGCGCTCATGACTGCATCTCCGCAGCCTCCGGCCTGTTGAACACGCGACTCGCCAACACGTCCGTGGCCTCGATCGCCGTCACCTCGGCCGCGGTCAGCACCCGATCCAGCCGCGACACCAGACGGTTGGCCTGGCGCAGGCGGATGCGGTCGAGCGCGTTGCGGATCGAGCGCGCATTGGAGAACAGAGGCTGCGTCCTGCGCACGGCGATGTAGCGCTCGAAGGCTGAGCGCGCCTCCGGCGTGAAGCGGTAGTTCTGTCCTTCCAGCATCAGCTCGGCGATCGTCAGCAGCTCGCCGCCGGAATAATCCGGAAAGTCGATGTGATGGCCGATGCGGGAGCGGAAGCCGGGATTGCTCTGGAAGAATTTTTCCATCCGGTCGCCATAACCGGCAAGGATCACGACCAGATCCTCGCGCTGTTGTTCCATGATCTGCAGCAGGATCTCGATCGCCTCCTGCCCGTAGTCGCGCTCGTTCTCCGGACGATAGAGATAATAGGCCTCGTCGATGAACAGCACGCCGCCCATTGCCTTCTTCAGCACTTCCTTGGTCTTCGGCGCGGTGTGCCCGATATATTGCCCGACCAGATCGTCGCGGGTGACGCTGATGACGTGGCCGCGGCGCACGAAGCCGAGCCGGTGCAGGATACCGGCCATGCGCAGCGCCACGGTGGTCTTGCCGGTGCCCGGATTGCCGGTGAACGACATGTGCAGGGTCGGAAACGTGGTCGCGAGACCCATCTTCTGCCTGATGCGCTCGACCAGCAGCAGCGAGGCGATCTCGCGGATGCGGGTCTTGACCGGCGCGAGCCCGACCAACTCGCGATCGAGCTGCGCCAGCACAGGCGCAATCTCGACATCTTCGAACTCGCGGCGCAGGTCGATGGTGTCGACCGGCACCGTATCCATTGAATCAACGCGAGCGGCGGCTTCCATCATGGTTGATAGCGCTCCCCTTCCGGCCGCGTGGCCGCGTAAGACTCCGTCGCATAACGGAGATTGCGCCCGACGGTTTCCTGACGGTTGAGCCGGAAGCCGGGTTCCTGTTCCGGCCTGTTGACGATGAAGGAGATGCGCACCGACTCCCAGCCAGGCGTCGAGTCGAAGCCCGAGATGCGGATATAGCGGTCGCCATAGATGCGCCGACATTCGGCGAGCTCACGCATGATGCCGGCGGCGTCGCGCAAATCGAACATCGGCAATCCCCACATGTCCCAATAGGTATTGCGTGGGTGCGGATCGTCTGTGAACTCGATGTTAACAGCCCAGCCCCTCTCAAGGCAATACTGGACCTGAGCCGTGATCTGCTCGTCGGTGAGATCAGGCAGGAACGAGAAGCAACCCTGGGTGACGCGCATGATGATCTCCTCTTTAGACCGCGGCCGTGACGGTGGGAACAAAGTCTGGCGTGTCGGTCGATTCGTAATTGAAGGTGACGTCCTTCCACACTTCGAGCGCTTCGCGCAGCGGCGTGCAGCTCTGCGCGGCGCGCGCGAGAATCTCGGGACCCTCGTGGACGTAGTCGCGGCCCTCGTTGCGGGCGAGGATCATGGCCTCCAGCGCGACGCGGTTGGCGGTGGCGCCCGCCTGAATGCCGCGCGGATGGCCGATGGTGCCACCGCCGAACTGCAACACCACGTCTTCACCGAGCAAATCAAGAAGCTGGTGCATCTGGCCGGCGTGAATGCCGCCAGAGGCCACCGGCATCAGCTTGTTGAGGCTCGCCCAGTTCTGGTCGAAGAACACGCCGTGCTCGAGCCGCATCGGATTAAAGTCCTCTCGGCAGATGTCGTAGTAGCCGCGCGTGGTGTTCGGATCGCCTTCGAGCTTGCCGACCACGGTGCCGGCATGGATGTGATCGACACCGGCAAGCCGCATCCACTTGGCGATGACGCGGAACGAGACGCCATGCGAGCGCTGGCGTGTATAGGTCGAATGGCCGGCGCGGTGCAGATGCAGGATCATATCGTGCTTGCGCGCCCACTTCGCCATCGACTGGATCGCGGTGTAGCCGATCACCAGATCGATCATGATGATGTTGGAGCCGAGCTCGCGGGCGAAATCCGCACGCTCATACATGTCCTCCATGGTCGCCGCGGTGACGTTGAGATAGGTACCCTTGATCTCGCCGGTCGCGGCCTGCGCCTTATTGACGGCCTCCATGCAGTAGAGGAAGCGCTCGCGCCAGTGCATGAAGGGCTGCGAGTTGATGTTCTCGTCGTCCTTGGTGAAGTCGAGCCCACCTTTGAGTGCTTCGTACACGACACGGCCGTAGTTGCGCCCGGAAAGGCCGAGCTTCGGCTTGACGGTCGCGCCCAGCAGCGGCCGGCCGAACTTGTCGAGCCGTTCGCGCTCGACCACGATGCCGGTGGCCGGGCCCTGGAACGTCTTCACATAGGCGACCGGCAGCCGCATGTCCTCCAGCCGCAGCGCCTTCAGCGGCTTGAAGCCGAACACGTTGCCGATGATGGACGCCGTGAGGTTGGCGATCGAGCCCGGCTCGAACAGGTCGAGGTCATAGGCGATGTAGGCGAAGTAGACGCCCGGCGAGCCCGGCACCGGATCGACGCGATAGCACTTGGCGCGGTATTTCTCCGCCGCCGTGAGCCGATCGGTCCACACCACGGTCCAGGTCGCGGTCGAGGATTCCCCGGCGACCGCCGCACAGGCCTCCGTCGGATCGACGCCATCCTGCGGCGTCACCCGGAACAGCGCGATGACGTCGGTGTCCTTCGGCTGGTAGCCGGGCTCCCAATAGCCCATGCGCTTGTATTCCATCACACCGGACTTGTAGCGATCCTTGCCACGCACGGTAATCGACTGGTCGTTCATCTCTTCCTCCTCGTGCTTGTCAGTGGTCCGCGTCCTCACGCGGCTGCGGTCATTGCCCCGATCTGCGCATCTAGCGCGCCGCTGCGATAGCGCCGCGCCATCTCGGCGAGCGGCATCACACGGATGCGCGAGGCATTGCCCGCGGTGCCGAACTGCTCGAAGCGCTCGCGGCACAGGGTGCGCATCTCGTCCATCGCCGGCTTCAGGAACTTGCGCGGATCGAACTCGCCCTTGGTCTGCGTCGCGACCTTGCGAAACACCGCGGCCATCGCCAGCCGGCAATCGGTGTCGATATTGACCTTGCGCACGCCGTGCTTGATGCCGCGCACGATCTCCTCGACCGGCACGCCCCAGGTCTGCGGCATCTCGCCGCCGAACTGATTGAACATGTCCTGTAGCGGCTGCGGCACCGACGACGAGCCGTGCATGACGAGATGCGTGTTCGGCAGGCGGCGATGGATCTCCTCGATCACATGCATCGCCAGGATGTCGCCGTCGGGCTGGCGCGAGAACTTGTAGGCGCCATGCGAGGTGCCCATCGCGACCGCGAGCGCATCCACCTTGGTGGCGCGGACGAAGTCGACCGCCTGCGTCGGATCGGTCAGAAGCTGATCGTGGCTGACCTGGCCCTCGACGCCGTGGCCGTCCTCCTGCTCACCGCCGCCATGCTCGAGCGAGCCGAGCACGCCGAGCTCGCCTTCCACGGAGGCGCCGACCCAATGCGCCATCTCGACCACGCGGCGGGTGATGTCGACATTGTAGTCATAGTCGGCGGCGGTCTTGGCATCGGCCTTCAGCGAGCCGTCCATCATGACCGAGGTGAAGCCGTGCCGTATCGCGGTGGCGCAGGTGGCCTCGTCGTTGCCGTGATCCTGATGCAGGCAGAGCGGCACTCCAGGATACATCTCCTCCAGCGCGTCGATCATCTTTGCCAGCATGATGTCGCCGGCATAGCTGCGCGCGCCGCGCGAGGCCTGGAGGATGACGGGCGCATCGACCGCGGCCGCCGCCTCCATGATCGCGAGCCCCTGCTCCATGTTGTTGATGTTGAAGGCCGGCACGCCGTAGCCGCGCTCGGCGGCATGGTCCAGCAGCTGCCTCAAGGTGATCCGTGCCATTGCTCTGTCTCCTGCTTGTTGTCGTCTACGAGGCGCGCGATCGGATGATGCCGCGCATCGCGGCGTCGGCGACCGCCGCCGGCGTGATGCCGAATTCGCGATACAGCACCTCCGCCGGCGCGGACGCGCCGAAGCCGGTCATGCCGACGAACTCGCCGTCTTCGCCCAGCCAGCGCGCCCAGTCGCCTTCGATCGCGGCCTCGACGCCGACGCGAGGCGCGGTGCCCAGCACCTCGGCGCGGTAGGCGGCGCTCTGCTTGCGGAACAGCTCGAAGCATGGGGCCGACACCACGGCTGCATGCACGCCCTCGGCGGCGAGCAGCTTGGCTGCGTCCAGTGCGATGGCGACTTCGGACCCGGTTGCGATCAACGTGACGTCGCGTAGGGCTTCGGCCTCGGCGACAACATAGGCACCGCGCGCGACGCGGTTCTCGCTCGTCCCTTCGCCGCGGAATGCCGGCAGCGCCTGTCGTGACAGGCACAGCACCGAGGGCTGCGTCTCGGCGCGCAGCGCGCAGTCCCAGGCTTCCGCGGTCTCGACAGCATCCGCCGGGCGAAACACCAGCAGATTGGGAATGGCGCGCAGGCTGGCGAGATGCTCGACCGGCTGATGCGTCGGCCCGTCCTCGCCGAGCCCGATCGAGTCATGCGTCATCACGTGAATCACGCGGATGCCCATCAGCGCGGCGAGCCGGATCGCCGGGCGGCTGTAATCGGCGAACGCCAGGAAGGTGCCGCCATAAGGGATGAAGCCGCCATGCAGCGCGATGCCGTTCATCGCGGCCGCCATCGCGTGCTCGCGCACGCCGTAATGGATGTAGTTGCCGTCCATCGCATCAGGCATGACGGGCGTCTGCGTCTTCGCTCTTGTCAGGTTCGAGTGGGTGAGGTCGGCGGAGCCGCCGAGCAGATTGGGCAGCACCTGCGCGATCGCGTCGATCACGCGCTGTGAGGCCTGGCGCGTCGCGATCGCCGGCCGCTCCTCCGCAAGCTGCGCGACCAGTGCCGCCATCGCATCAGCATAGGCGGCCGGCAGCTTGCGATTCAACGCGTCGTGGCAGGCCGAGCGGCCATTGCCACTGATGCGGCGCGACCGTTCCTTCCAGGCCTGGCGCACGACACTGCCGCGTGCGCCGATCGCACGCCAGCCAGCCAGCACATGGTCTGGAATCTCGAATGACAGATGTGGCCAGTCCAGCGTCGCACGCGTCTTCTCAATCTCGTCCACCCCGAGCGGGGCGCCGTGCGCCTTCTCCGAGCCCTGCCGTCCCGGCGAGCCGAAGCCGATGGTGGTACGGCAGGCGATCAGGCTCGGACGGTCGCTGTCGCGCGCCGCGGCGATCGCCTGCTCGATTGCCGCGGGATCATGGCCGTCGATCCGGCACGTCGCCCAGCCCGATGCCGCGAAGCGTGCGAGCTGATCGTCCGAGCAGGAGAGCTGCGTGGTGCCGTCGATCGAGATGCCGTTGTCATCGAACAGCACGATCAGGCGATTGAGCTTGAGATGACCGGCAAGCGAGATCGCCTCGTGGCTGATGCCTTCCATCAGGCAACCGTCGCCTGAGATCACGTAGGTGTGGTGATCGACGAGATCGTCGCCATAGCGCGCATTCATCATCCGCTCGGCCAGCGCCATGCCGACCGCGGTGGCAAGACCCTGCCCGAGCGGCCCGGTCGTGGTCTCGACACCCGGCGTGTGGCCATATTCCGGATGGCCCGGCGTCTTCGAGCCCCATTGCCGGAACGATCTGATCTGATCCAGCGTGACCGCCTCGTAGCCGGTCAGATGCAACAGCGCATAGAGCAGCATCGAGCCGTGGCCGGCCGACAGCACGAAGCGGTCGCGATCCGGCCAGCTCGGATCGGTCGGATCGAACTTCAGGAAGCGAGAGAACAGCACGGTGGCGACATCGGCCATGCCCATCGGCATGCCGGGATGGCCGGACTTCGCCTTTTCCACCGCGTCGATCGCGAGGAAACGGATGGCATTAGCCATCTCGGCGTGGCTGGGCTCAGTCTTTGGAGCCACCGTTTGCAGGGCGATTGCAGTCATAGCGTGCGCCTCTTTCGTTCCATCAATTGCAGGATCAGCGGGGTGAGGATGAGCTGCATCGCGAGATCGAGCTTGGCGCCATGGATCACGATCGAGTTGGCGCGCGACATGAAACTGTGCGGGATCATCGAGAGCAGATAGGGGAAGTCGATGCCGCGCGGATTCCTCATGCGGATCACGACCATTGATTCGTCCGGCGTCGGGATCCAGCGCGCGATGAACGGATTTGAGGTATCGACCGTCGGCACGCGCTGGAAGTTGATGTCGGTCTCGGTGAATTGCGGGCAGATGTAGTGAATGTAGTCCGGCATTCGCCGCAGGATGGTGTCGGTCACCGCCTCGGTCGAGTAGCCGCGCGAAGCGCGGTCGCGGTGCAGCTTCTGGATCCATTCCAGGTTGATCACCGGAACGACGCCGATCTTCAGGTCGGCATGCTGGGCGATGTTGACCTTGTCGGTGACGACGGCGCCGTGCAGCCCCTCGTAGAACAGCAGATCGGACTCTTCCGGGAGCCGCGTCCATTCGGTGAAGGTCCCGGGAGGTCCGCCATAGAGTCGCGCCTCCTCCTCGTCATGGACATAGTGGCGCGTCATGCCGGCGCCGGTCTCGGCATAGTCGCGAAACGTCCTCTCCAGCTCCTCGAACAGATTGGTGTCGGGGCTGAAATGGCTGAAATGCTTGTTGCCGCGCTCCTGCTCCTCCACCATCTTGCGGCGCATCTCCTCGCGGTCGTAGCGATGAAAGGCGTCGCCTTCGATATAGGCGGCGTTGACGTTCTCGCGGCGGAAAATGTTCTCGAACGTCTTCTTCACCGAGGTGGTGCCGGCGCCAGAGGAGCCGGTGATGGAAATGATGGGATGACGGCGCGACATCGAAAAACCTCGCTTAACGGAATAGGCCACGGCGGGCGAACAGCGGCGCATCGCCACTCTCGAACAACGGCTCGATGCCCTCGCTCAGCATGTCGAAGTCGCGTACGGCGCGCGCGTCGCCCATGATCAGGGGCGCGCGCTGGTGCGGCGAGCGCGCCGACAATTCGAGGATGCGCGAGCGGCCATTGGACGCCGCGCCGCCGGCCCATTCCATGATCAGCGCCATCGGATGCGCCTCATAGACCAGCCGCAGCCGCCCCTCGCGATAGCCGGGGCGCGCATCGGCCGGATAGAGAAACACGCCGCCGCGCATCAGGATGCGATAGGCTTCCGCAACCAGCGAAGCGATCCAGCGCATGTTGAAGTCGCAACCGCGTGGACCGGCTGATCCCATCAGGCATTCGTCGATGTAGTTGCGCACCGCGCCGTTCCAGTGACGGCGGTTGGAGGCGTTGATGGCGAATTCCGCGGTGTTCTCCGGGATACGCAGGCCGCGCTGCACCAGCACGAACTCGCCGGCCGTCGGATGCAGCACGAACAGGTCGACGCGGCGGTCGAGCGCCAGCACGAGACAGGTCTGCGAGCCGTAGATGAAGAAGCCGGCCGCGCGTTGTACTGTGCCGGGCTCGAAGAAGCTGGATAGAACGTCCCGGCCGCGCGGCCGGATCGAGAAGATGGTGCCGACCGAGACGTTGTTCTGCAGATTGGCCGAGCCATCGAGCGGGTCGATGGCGACGCAGAACGGCGCGCTTGCATCGACAATCTCGGGCGACTTGCCCTCCTCTGAGAGCAGGCCGGCGACCGGCACCTTCTGCAGCACCCGCCGCATCATCTGGTCAGCGACGAGATCGAGCTCCTTCTGGACATCGCCATCGGAGTTGATGCTGCCGGCGTCCCCCGTCGCGCCGCCGAGCGGACCGGCGGCGATGACGCCGGCGAGGCTGCGCGCCGCGCCCGCAAGCGCCGCGACGATCGCGGCACAGGCCGCGCCGGATTCCTGCGCTTGAGGCGATGCCGCGAGATGGACGTGCAATGTCGGGCGTTGATCCAGACGCTGATCCATGAGCCGCTCCCTCCGCCCTCGCCTGTTCGGCAGGACTTGACGCCGCGGCATCCGATCGGCGCCGCTTCCCCTTGCGCCTATCAACGCGCGAATTGCTCAATTAGTGAAATTTGTTTATCTTTGGATCGGCCAAAGTTTTACTTATGGGAGGACGCCCCGATGGCGCGGAACTTTTCCCGCGACCTGACCATCCGCCAGCTCCGCGCGCTCGCGGCCGTTCAGCAGGCGGGATCGGTGACGTCGGCGGCCGGCCGCCTGCACCTGACCCAGCCTGCGGTGACGCTGCAGATCCGCAATCTCCAGGAGCTTGCCGGGCTGCCGCTGATCCAGCGCACCGGCGACGGCATGGTCCTGACCGACGCCGGCCGCAGCGTGCTGGCGCTGGCCGAGCGCGTCGAGGCGGCGCTGCTCGATTGCGAGCAGACGCTCGACATGATCGCCGGCCGCAGCGGCGGCCGGGTCTCGATCGGAGCGGTCTCGACCGCGAAATATTTCGTGCCTTTCGCCATCGCCGCGTTCTCCCGGCGCTTTCCCAAGATCGACGTCTCCTTACGCATCGGCAACCGCCAGGACATTCGCGAGGCGCTGCGCGGCTACGATCTCGACATTGCCATCATGGGCCGGCCGCCGGAGGATCTGCAGGTCGAGATGCGGCTGCTCGGCAAGCATCCGCATGTCATCATCGCCGCATCAGACCATCCGCTGGCGGCGCGCAGGAAGCCGGTCACGCTGGCAGAGTTGGCTTCTGAGGTCTTCATCACCCGCGAGGTCGGCTCCGGCACGCGCATGCTGATGCAGGGCTTTTTCCAGAAGAACGATCTGCAGCCCGCGATCGGCATGGAGATGGACAGCAACGAGACCATCAAGCAGGCGGTGATCGCCGGCCTCGGCATCGCCTTCATCTCGCAGCACACGGTCTCGCACGAGCTGGCCGATCATCGGCTGGTCGCGCTCAAGGTGCCGGGGCTGCCCTTGATACGACAGTGGCACGCGATCCGGCGCGCCGACAAGGTGCTGCTGCCACCGGCACTGGCGATGCTCGAGTTTCTCGGCAAGGAAGGCGCGCGCTATCTGCCGGGTTAAGACGTCACCGGTCTGGCCGCCTCTCTTCGCTGCCGGTTGTCCTTCACGAGGTCCGTCATGACAGCGCCGATCACGAGCGCGCCGCCGACAAAGGCCCGCAAAGCTGGTAGTTCCTGAAAAGCGAGCCACACCCAGAACGGCATCAGGGGCGTCTCAAGTGTTGCGACCAGAGAAGCCTGTCCAGATGGCAGCATCCTGGAGCCGAGCGTGAACAATGTGAGCCCCATTCTCACTTGAAAGAAGCCAAACAGCGCAAGAACGACAACATCAGTTTCTGTGACCGACCCAATGCCGCCGGCAAAGGGAACGCTGACCAGAGATCCCAGGAAATTCGACATGGCCGCCGCGGCCACCATCGACGTTTCCCGGTGCCTTCGAATGGCCACCGTCATTGTCGCTATTGCCAGCATCATCAAGCAAGCCAGGCCAACTCCCCTGTAATCGGCCGCCCTGTCCACGCCGCTCACGATGATTGCAACCCCGATGAGCGCCACGAGGCTCGCCAACAATGTTCTCGATGAAGCAGGCTCCCGAAGCCACATCCAGGCAATCGCCGCCGCGGCAAACGGCTGCACAGCGATGATGATGGCGACATTGGCGACGCTGGTCAGCTGCAACGCAGGAATGAACGCGACCATGCCGAGGGTCGAGAGACACGCAACGAGCCATCCGTTTCCCTTCATGCCGATCAGGCTGCGAATGCCGGCCCTGCCCTGAGTCAGTGCGAGAACAAGCGCAATGAACCCGCCGGCAAACAATCCCCGCCAGAACAGGATGGTCCAGGAGTCCAGGTGGAGCAGGCGCGTGAAGAAGGGCGCAGTGCTCCATGCCACCGCCGCGGCGACAACAAGAGCAACACCCTTACGATGCTGCAGATGAGGGTCCGACATTCGACCTCGCTGGCACCCTACAACGGACGTATCTCGATGAAGTGTCTCAGAGGTTGAATTCATCCGCAATGGGCGGAGGCATCACTGCAAGGCCATTTGTGGTCGCGGGCCAGACACGCATGAGCTTCTCCACATGTCGGTCATCGGCTGTTTGCGAGGACTCGCCCTCACGCGCATGACGAGTTCGTGCTATCATCGCGACCGAACCTCAACAGGGCGGCATGCCGTTCTCGATGACCTGACTGGACGGAATGAACCTCTTCATCATTGGTGTCGGCTATACGGCCGGACGCCTGATCACAAGCCACGCTGGCGACTTCAGCCAGATTTCCGGAACCGTGCGCAGCGCCGAGAGGCGCGCGCAGCTTGCCACGCTCGATATCGACCTGTTCGATCGCGGCGCAGCCTCGCCTGCCGTGCTGGCGAAGGCTGCAAGCGCAGACGTCATCCTGATCTCCGCGCCTCCCGGTCCCGCTGGAGACGATGTGCTCGATACGTTTGCGGTTGCGATCACGGACGGCGCTGCGCGGCGCGTGATCTATCTCTCCACGATCGGCGTCTATGGCGACCATGGCGGAGAGTGGATCGACGAGGACACCGCAGCCTTGCCGGAGCTCGACCGCACGGCATCGCGACTCGCGGTGGAGCGGCGCTGGCGGGAGCTGCTCGGCGACCGGCTCGCGGTGCTGCGGCTCGCCGGCATCTACGGTCCCGGACGCAATGCGCTCATCGAGCTGCGGCGCGGCCGTGCCCGCCGCATCGTCAAGCCGGGCCAGGTGTTCAACCGCATCCATGCCGACGACATCGCGCACGCGATCATGGGTGCGATCGCAATTGACCGTGGTGGCATCTGGAACATCTGCGACGACGAGCCGGCGCCGCCGCAGGACGTGATCGCCTATGCGGCGAAGCTGATGGGCATCGCGCCGCCGCCTGAGCAGCCGTTCGAAACCGCCGAGCTGTCGCCGATGGCACGGAGCTTCTATGCCAGCAACCGACGCGTCAGGAATGCACGCATGAAGCATGAACTCGGCGTCACCCTCACCTATCCGACCTATCGCGCCGGCCTCGACGCGCTGTGGCAGGCGGGCGATGGACGCATCTGACGCAACGACCTTTCACCCGCCCGTCACCGAACCGCGCTAGCGCTCGGCACCTCACGCGACCGCAAGGATTTCAACGACATGTCCACATCCCTGCCTGTTCTGGGCGCCGCTCTGAACATCAACTCGATCCCTAAGCATCGCGACTGGCTGCTGGAGCGCCAGCGCGACCTCGAGATCCAGGACTTCATCTGGACCGAACAGCTCGACGGCGACTGGCGCACGACCGCGGACAGGATCAATTCCATGCTCGACGGCCACACCGGCCGCCGCGGCATTCACGGGCCGTTCTGGGGCTTCAAGATCGACAGCCAGGACCCGATGATCCGCGGCATGGTGACGAAGCGCCTGCTGCAGGGTCTCGAGGCCGCCGAAGCTCTCGGCGCGTCGCATATGGTGATCCATTCGCCGTATACGACGTGGGATCACAACAATCTCGACATGGTGCCGAACGCGCGCGCCAACATGATCGAGCGCGTCCACGCGACGCTGCGCGAGGTCATCGCACGCGCCGAAAACATCGGTTGCGAGGTCGTGATCGAGAACATCGAGGACAAGGACCCGCATGATCGCGTCGAGTTGGCCCAGGCGCTCGGCAGCCCCAAGGTGCGGGTCTCGCTCGACACCGGGCACGCCAACTACGCGCATCATTCCACCGGCGCGCCGCCGGTCGACTTTTATGTCGAGGCCGCCGGCGACCTGCTGGCCCATGTCCATCTGCAGGACACCGACGGCTATGCCGACCGCCACTGGGCGCCCGGCGAAGGCAATATCCGCTGGACCGCGGTGTTCCGGGCGCTGGCGCGGCTCACCTCCAACCCGCGCCTGATCCTGGAATTGCGCAATCACGACCACGTGCGGGCCGGCGCGGCACATCTCACCGCGTTCGGCCTCGCCGAGTGACGTGAAGCAGGAGATTTACTTACTCCCAGGACCAGCTCGAGAAGTCGTTCTCGAACTGCGGGACTTCCTTCCACAAGCCCTTCAGCTTCTTGTTGGCGATGCTGATGAGCTGCGGCTGAAAAAGGAAGCCGGCCGCCGCATCGGTCGCCAGCATGCGCTGGGCATCGCTGAGCAGCTTGGCACGATCGGCCTCGTTCGGCGTCGCGACGATCGACTGATAGAGCTTGTCGAAGGCGTCGGAATGATAGCCGAAATAGTAATTGGGATCGGTGAACTTCACGAGGTCGAACGGCTCGACATGTGAGACGATGGTGAGGTCGAAATTGTGCGAACCGTTGAACACCTGCGACAGCCATGCCGCCCATTCGAGATTCTCGATCTTGGCGACGATGCCGACCTTGGCGAGTTCGGCGGCGAGCACCTCGCCGCCCTGCCGCGCGTAAGGAGGCGGCGGCAGCTTGAGGCTGAGCTCCAGCGGCGTGGTGACGCCCGCTTCCGCCAGCAGCTTCTTAGCCTTCTCCGGATCGTAGGGATTGATGTCGGTGGTATCGACATAACCGAGCGAGCCCGGCACATAGAAACTACCAATCGGCGTGCCGAGTCCCTCGACGGCGCCCTCGATCATCGCCTTGCGGTCGATCGCGGCGAGAATGGCCCGGCGGACGCGGACGTCGTCGAGCGGCTTCTTCTTGTTGTTGATGGTGACGATGGTCTTCGCCTTGGAGCCGCCGATCAGCACCGTGAAGCGCGGATCGGCCTTGAACTGCGCCAAGCTCCGGCCCGCCGCCACGCGTGGGAACGCGTCGACGTCACCCGACAGCAATGCTGCGACCTGCGCGGAAGCGTCCGAGATGAAGCGGATCGAGACCTTGGCGAGCTTGATCGCCAGCGTTGCGATAATCAGGCCATTTGTTCAGCGTGATCGACGAGCCCTTGGCCCAGTTGCCCAGTGTATAGGGTCCGGTGCCGACCGGCTGGGTCGCGTCAGTGGCGGCGCTCTTCGGCTCGACGA
>Ga0209677_101035_pt1 | contig 13245 bp, 10 predicted proteins | sample AraplaCvi_mCL_r2_2_FD_184285 | JGI IMG/M metagenome (GOLD analysis project Ga0209677, IMG submission 184285) | Arabidopsis root microbial communities from North Carolina, USA - plate scrape CL_Cvi_mCL_r2 (SPAdes) (version 2) | ecosystem: Host-associated > Plants > Roots > Endosphere | place: USA... | reverse complement strand
TCGAGAGCATCGCAGGGACCGTGCCCAAGTTGATCAATCCGCCGGAGGGATGCCGCTTCGCATCGCGCTGCAAATTCGTGCTTCCCGAATGCAGGCGCGCGCAGCCTGAATTGCGCGAGATCGAGCCGGGCCACAAGGTGGCCTGCATCCGCGCCGAAGAGACCTTGCTGCAATGAACATCGTTGCCGAAACCTCGCCTGCCACGTCCGCGCCGCTGCTCAGCGTCCGCGATCTGACCAAGGCGTTTCCGATCCGCGGCGGTTTTCTCAAGCGCCAGATCGGCAGCGTCAAGGCGGTCGACGGCGTCGATTTCCATATCGATGCTGCCGAGACCTTCGGGCTCGTCGGCGAGTCCGGTTGTGGCAAGTCGACGACCGGCCGCTGCGTGCTGCGCCTGATCGAGCCGAGCTCGGGCGAGGTGCGGTTCGAAGGCAAGGACGTGCTGTCGTTGTCAGGCGAAAACCTGCGCCGGCTGCGCCGCGACATCCAGATCATCTTCCAGGACCCTTATGCCTCGTTGAACCCGCGCATGACGGTCGGCGCCATCATCGGCGAGGCGCTGACCATTCACGGGCTGACCAAGACGCGCGCCCAATATGAGGAGCGCATCGTCTATCTGCTCGAGACCGTCGGCCTGCAGGCCGGTCATGTCAGCCGTTATCCGCACGAATTCTCTGGCGGCCAGCGCCAGCGCATCGGCATTGCGCGCGCGCTCGCGGTCGAGCCCAAGCTGATCATCTGCGACGAGCCGGTGTCCGCTCTCGACGTCTCGATCCAGGCGCAGGTCATCAACCTGCTGGAGGACCTGCAGCAGAAGTTCGGCATCGCCTATCTGTTCGTCGCGCACGACCTGTCGGTGGTCGAGCACATCAGCCGCCGCGTCGCGGTGATGTATCTCGGCCGCATCGTCGAGACTGCGCCGTCACGCCTGCTCTATGCCGCGCCGAAGCATCCCTATACCGAGGCGCTGCTGTCGGCCGTGCCGATCCCCGATCCCAGCGTGAAGCGCAAGCGCATCCGGCTGAAGGGCGAGGTGCCGAGCCCGATCAACCCGCCGTCGGGCTGTCACTTCCGTACCCGCTGCCCGCTGGCGCAGGAGATCTGCAGCCGCGAGGTGCCGAAGCTGAAGGAAAGCGCGCCCGGCCATCTCGTGGCGTGCCACTTCCGGTAAGGGCGTTTGGCCCTGGGTGTCGTGATTGCGAGGAGCGAAGCGACGAAGCAATCCAGAGTCTTTGCGCGACTCTGAATTGCTTCGTTTCGCTCGCAATGACGATCGGATGGAAGTCCTGTCCCAGCCCGCCTCACGCCGCCTTGCGATCGGAGAGGACGTCGGTGAGCAGCCGCGTCTGCTCGGCGCTCAGCGCGAACTGCACCAGTGCAGTGTGATCGTTCGCTCGCGTCACCGATCCCGGCAGATCCGAGGTCAATCCATCAACGGCGAGGCTGACCTTCGTATGCAGCGCCAGCGGCGCCGGGATCGCCTCGATCAACGCGCCGCCGAGCGCGAGATTGCGCACCGTGACCGGCATCTGCTGGCCGTTCACCTTGAGCGTGCCAGGCCGGTTGATGTTGAGCCGCGATGACAGCCGCCGGTCGACATCCGAGGTCGACGTCCTGATCACGCGCACCAGCGTGGTGCGCAGAGCCTGCATCTTGCGAGCGATATCGATCGAGCCGTCGCGAATGTCGGTCGAGCGTCGCCCGGCCTCGCCGGCTTCGCGCGAGACCGAGGCGATCTGCGTCGCCACCTCGCGTGCGGCCATCGAGGTCTCCTCGACCGTTCGCGAGATCTCGCGGGTCATGCTGTTTTGCGCCTCGATCGCGTCCGCGATGCCGGTCGAGACCGCTTCCACATTGCCGATCACCTCGCCGATGGCGCCGATCGAATCGACAGAGGCGCGCGTCGAGGCCTGGATCTCGGCGATCTGCTGCGAGATCTCGCTGGTCGCCTTCGCGGTCTGCTCGGCCAGCGTCTTGACCTCGGCTGCGACCACGGCGAAGCCGCGGCCGGCATCGCCGGCGCGGGCCGCCTCGATGGTGGCGTTCAGCGCCAGCAGGTTGGTCTGGCCGGCGATCTCGCTGATCAGGCTGGTCACCGCGCCGACCTTGTCGGCGGCATCGGACAGCTTGGCGATGGTCGATTGCGCCTCCGACGATGCGGTGACGGCCTTGCGGGTGAGCTCCCGGGAGGCGCTGACGCGCGCGGAGATCTCGGAGATCGAGCTCGCGAGCTGCGCGGAGGCATTGGCGACGGTCTGCGTATTGGCGAGTGCCTCTTCGGCGGCGGCAGCGACGCTGCTCGAATTCTGCTCCAGCGTCAGTGCGCTGTCGGTCATCGACTTTGCGCTCTCCGCCATGATTCCGGTTCCGCGCGCGACCTCGTCGACGACGCTGCTGGCTTCACGCTCGACCGCCTCGGCCATCTCCTGCAGCGCCTCGCTCTTGATACGCTCGGCCAGCTGTCGCTGGTCATCCTCCAGCGCCGCGGCGTTGTGGACCTTGTCTTCGGCCTTGCGCTTGAACTGCTCGATCGAACGCGCCATGTCGCCGAGCTCGTCGCTGCGCGTGAGGCCGGGCAGGGTGATGTCGAACCGGCCGGCACCGAGCTGATTGAGCGCCTTGCTCATGGCGGCCAGCGCCGATGACATCCGGCGCGCGATCAGCAGCGTGACGGCGCCGAGTACGATGACGATCACGAGCGCCGAGATCATGACGCTGCGCTTGCTCTCCCAGAGCTGTGCCTGCAGGTCGTCGACATAGACGCCGGTGCCGATCACCCAGCCCCAGGGCTCGAACCCCGCAACATAGGACAGCTTCGGCTGCGGTGCGTCCTTGCCGGGCTTCGGCCATTGATATTCGACGACGCCGCCGCCCTGGCGCCTCACGACGTCGGCCATCTCGACGAACAGCCGCTTGCCGGTCGGATCCTTGTTGTCGGCCAGGTTCTGGCCGTTCAGCTCAGGCTTGACCGGATGCATCACCATCTTCGGCGTGAGGTCGTTGATCCAGAAGTAGTCGCCGCTGCCATAGCGCAGCTTGCCGATGCGCTCGGCCGCCTTCTTCTGCGCCATTTCGGGCGCGACCTTGTCGCGCGCGATCGATTCATATTCTTCTTTGGCGATGCTGACGGCGGCCTGCACCAGGTGACTGAGCTCGTTCTGCCGTTGCTCGGTCAGCGCATTGGCGAGGCTCTGCGCCTGCGTCAGGGCGAGCCCGATCAGCCCGCAGAAGCTCAGCCCGATGATGGCGTAGATGCGGAGGGCGAGAGAGAAACGCGGTCGGGCCATGGGAATGTCCGGAAAACGAGGTTGTAATTCCGGACAGTTCTAATGAATTGCGCGTTGACGCCGCGTTAAGCGCGATGCGCTGCGCAAGATCCGGTCAACTACGCCGGTAGCGTTATGCCGCGCCGCTGCATGATTCCCCGTAAGTTTACGGGATCGCGCCGATGTGAAAACTGCCGCAACAGTCTCGCTGTCGTCCCGGGCAAGCGTGCGGAGCACGCGCCGACCCGGGACCCATAGCCACAGGGCTATCGCGGTGAGAAGGCTGGAGCCGCAGCTCATGCAACAACAAAGTTCGGTGGTTATGGATCCCGGCGCGAGGCCGGGACGACACCGTTTGTCGTGCGACTGCTGTGCTTGACCGTGAGCGGACCGTAACGATGCAGAGAGTAATGATCGAACGCGGTTGCTGCGCTCAGCTTGCCGCTTCCAGCCGCTCTTCCGTCAGCAGCCGCATCGCGGCATCGGCGTCCATCGGCTCGCCGAAGGCGAAGCCTTGCGCGTATTCGCATCCCAACTGATAGAGCTCGACCGCGTCCGAATCCGTCTCGGCGCCCTCGGCGACGACGTCCATGCCGAGATCATGCGCCAGCGCGATGATCGATTTCAGGATGACAGGGCGGGTGCCGCGCGTGGTGGTGCGGACGAAGGACTGGTCGATCTTCAAGGTGTCGAACGGGAAGCGCTGCAGATAGGCGAGCGAGGAATGGCCGGTGCCGAAATCGTCGATGGAAAGGCCGACCCCGAGCTCGCGGATGCGGGTCAGCATCTGCGCCGCGTGCTCCGGGTTCTCCATGACCAGCGATTCCGTCAGCTCCAGCTTCAGCGAGCCGCGCGCCACCGAGGAGCGCGCCAGCACCGAGCGGATGTCGTGGATCAGGTCGTGGCGCAGCAGCTGCCGCGAAGAGACGTTGACGCTGGCGAAGATCGGCTCGCGCGAGCGCATCGCGCGCTGCCAAATCGAGAGCTGCCGCGCGGTCTGGTCGAGCACAAACGTGCCGAGATCGACAATCAGCCCGATCTCCTCGGCGATGGTGATGAACTCGATTGGCGACATCCGTCCGAGCTTCGGATGATCCCAGCGCGCCAAGGCCTCGAAGCCCGCGACCGAACGGTCCTCCAGCCGCACGATCGGCTGATACAGGATCGTGATCTCCTGGCGCTCGATCGAGCGGCGGAGCTCCGATTCCAGCGTCAGGCGGTCGTTCTTGCGGGCGCGCATCGCCGGCTTGTAGACGTCGATGCGGTCGCCGCCGATCCGCTTGGAATGATACATCGCAAGCTCGGCATCCTTGATGATGTCCTCGGAGAGCTGCACCTGCGGGTCGGAGAGTGCGAGCCCGATCGAGGCGGTCAGGAAGATCTCGCGCTCGTTGAAGGCGATCGGCGCGCGGATGGTCTTGCGGATGGTTTCGGCGAAGGCCGTGATGCGCGCCGGGTCCTGCTCGGACAGAAGGATCAGGCCGAACTGGTCGCCGGCGAGCCGCGCCAGCGTATCCTGCGGTTTCAGGATGCGGGTCAGCCGGCGGGCGAGGGTGAGCAGGATGGAATCGCCGACCGCGATGCCGACGGAATCATTGACCTGCTTGAAGCGGTCGAGATCGATCACCATCAACGTCGGGCGCAGGTTCGGCATCGACTTGGCGAAATTGGCCACCGCGGCGAGGCGGTCGATGAACAGCTTGCGGTTGGGCAGGCCGGTCAGGTTGTCGTGCACGGAATCGTGGAGCATGCGCTCCTCGGCGTTCTTGAACTCCGTCACGTCGGTCAGCGTGCCGACCACGCGCGAGACCTCGCCGTCGGAGCCGACCACGGGGCGTGCCTTCAGCGCGAACCACATGAAGTGACCGTCCGGCGTGCGCAGGCGGAAATCCTGCTGGAGCCGGCCGCGGCGCTGGTCGAGCACGCTGTCGAGCGCGGCGCGGAAGCGATCCTGGTCGAGCGGATGCAGCACCTCGAGCCATTTCGCCGCCGGCCCTTCCAGCGCGCCGCGCTTCAGGCCTAGCAGATGCTCGGTCTCGGGGCTGGTGAACACCTTGTCGGCCGAGACGTCCCAGTCCCAGATCAGATCGCCGGAGCCGGTCAGCGCCAAAGCGCGACGCTCGACGTCGGAGACGATGCCTGTGGTGGCGCCGCCGCCGGCAAAGGCGTGCTGCATGACCGTGAAGCCGATCAGCATCACGATCAGCACGAGGCCGCCGAGCAGCGCCGGGCCGACGATGTCGTTGGTCACGGAGCCTGCGACGGTCATGCCGGCGGCGACCACCCAGACCACCAGCAGGAACCAGGTCGGGATCAGCAGCACCGCGCGGTCGAAGCCGTGGCTGGACAGATAGACGATCAGCGCGAAGCCGAGCACCGCGATGAGGAGCAGCGACATCCGCGCCACGCCCGAAGCCACCGCCGGATCGAACAGCGCCACCGCGACCAGCGACCCCAAGAAGAACAGCCATCCCAGCGTGATGTGGGAGTAGCGCACGTGCCAGCGCGACAGATTGAGATAGGCGAACAGGAACACCAGCAGCGTCGCCGCCAGGATCGCCTCGCCGCCGGCGCGCCAGACGCGCTCGGCGTTGTTCGACATGTCCAGCACCTTGCCCCAGAAGCCGAAATCCACGCCGATATAGACCAGCACCGCCCAGGCCAGCGCCGCGGCGGCCGGGAACATGATGCTGCCCTTGACCACGAACAGGATGGTGAGCACCAGGGCGAGAAGCCCGGAGATGCCGATCACGATGCCCTGGTACAGCGTGAACGAGTTGACCTTGTCCTTGTAGGCCTCCGGCTCCCACAGATAGAGCTGCGGCAGCTTGTCGGTGCGCAGCTCCGCGACGAAGGTGACGACCGAGCCGGGGTCGAGCGTGACGCGGAACACATCGGCGGTCGGGCTTTCCTGCCGCTCCGGCAGGTCGCCGACCGAGGGCGTGATGGTGGCGATGCGCGACAGGCCGAGATCCGGCCAGAACACGCCGGAGCCGACCACGCGATAATGCGGGGCGACGATCAGGCGATCGAGCTGGTCATCGGTGTTGTTGGCGAGCGCGAACACCACCCAGTTCTGGCCGCCCTCGCGGGCGCGGACCTCGATGCGGCGGACGATGCCGTCATTGCCGGGCGCGGTGGAGACCTGGATGCGGTCGCCGTCGCTGTGCTGGTGCTCGAGGATTCCCGTCAGGTCAATCGCAGGCGCATCGCCGCGGACGCTGACAGCGTCGACCGCATGCGCCGGGGCTGCGGCAACGGACATCATGAGGCCCAGCGCAAGCGACGCGAGGCACCTGATAAGACGCAATGTCAAATCTCCGCGTTCGACGCCACACCACAGCGAAAGGTCAAACAGATGGCCGCGCCCGGAAAGGGCCTGCGCCGCTGCGAACAGGTTGCGCGATCATTGCCACGAAAGTGAGGAAAATCAAAGGGTTTCCTGCCACTTTCCGTTGAGATGACGTGCTAGATCTTCAACACAATTTTGCCAATATGTTCGCTGGTCTCCATGCGGGCATGGGCCTGCGAGGCCTTTTCCAGCGGAAAGCTCGAATCCATCAACGGCTTGATGCGGCCATCGCGGATGAACGGCATCACCTTGGCTTCGATCGCCGCCACCATCGCTGCCTTGTCGGCATTGCTGCGCGGGCGCAGCGTCGAGCCGGTGTAGGTCAGTCGCTTCACCATCAGCTTGGTGAAGTTGAGGCTCGCCTTCGGGCCGCCGAGAAAGGCGATCTGGACGATGCGGCCGTCGATCGCGGCGGCATCGAAGTTCTTTTCGATATAGCTGCCGCCCACCATGTCGAGGATGACGTTGGCGCCTTGGCCGCCGGTCGCCGCCTTGGTCTTTTCGACGAAATCCTCGGACTTGTAGTTGATGGCGTGGTCGGCGCCGAGCTTGAGGCAGGCAGCGGCCTTGTCCTGGCCGCCGACGGTGACGAGCACCTTCGCGCCGAACGCCTTGGCGAGCTGGATCGCCATGGTGCCGATCCCGGAAGAACCGCCGTGGATCAGCAGGGTCTCGCCGCTCTTGAGGCCGCCGCGCTCGAACACGTTGTGCCAGACCGTCATCAGCGTCTCCGGCATCGCGCCCGCTTCCAGCATCGACAAAGCAGGCGGCACGGTCATCGCCTGGGCGTCCTGGGCGATGCAATATTGCGCATAGCCGCCGCCGGCGACCAGCGACATCACCTTGTCACCCAGCTTATGCCGCGCCGCGCCCTCGCCCAAGGCGACCACCTCGCCCGCGACCTCGAGGCCCGGCAAATCGCTGGCACCGGGTGGCGGCGGATAGGAGCCGGAGCGCTGCGCCACGTCGGGCCGGTTGACGCCGGCGGCCTCGACCTTGATCAGGATCTCGCCCGGACCCGGCACCGGCACGGGCCTGGTCTCGGGAACCAGCACCTCCGGTCCACCCGGCTTGCTGATACCGACAACAGTCATTTGCGCGGGCAGCTTTTCCATGATTTGTCCTTCTCGGGAACGCAGGGCGCGAGGCTGGCAAGCTGCTTAGCCAGCCGGGTCGCGACTGGCAACTCTCCGCGGTAAGGAGATCATCACGATGGCGAGCGAGGACGAGGACCGGACGCGGAAAGCCGTGTTGCATGAGATCGGGCAGGACCTGTCGATGCTGTCGGTCGAGGAGCTGACCGCGCGGATCGGGCTCTTGCGCGGCGAGATCGATCGGCTCGAGGCCGCAGCTGCAAAAAAGCGCGCCTCGCGCGATGCCGCCAACAGCATCTTCAAGTAAGGGTCGGTGCGATCAGCGTGCCCGGGGTCATGGTGGCATCATCCGCGCAGGCGGACGATCCCGTATTCCAGAGACCGTTGTGATCGAGCGAGAAGCTGCGCCGCACTGGATTCCGCGCCTTCGCGGGGAATGACGGCTGAGATGCTCGAATCCGCCCCCGATCGGCAGCCTCGGCCAATGGCCGACATAGCTAACGAAGCTTAAAAAAATCTGCGCGTTTACGGTCGATTAAGCTTTCGCCTTTATAACCGGCACTGTCCTCGTTTGGACACCGAGTGGCTCCTGTCCACTCTGTTTGACGCCTCCCTGTTATCAACTTCAAAAGCCGCCCTTTACGGGCGGCTCTTTTTTTGCGCTCTCCGTGAACATCCGGTGTAGCCTTGAGCGTGTGCGCGGTACAAATGACACGCACCCCATCTCTCGGAAACCATAAAAGGTCTTGCTGCTGGACTCCTGAAGGCTCCCGCGCAATGATTTGTTCATCATACCGGCGATGTTAAGCCGGATACCGTAACAGTCGCGTAAGAGGCGTTAACCATGTCGGACCGTTTGCTGGGCGATGGCGCTCTTGTCCAGTTCAATGAGCGTCTCACCAATTCCGCCGCGTTCGGCACGCTGTTTCGAGAGGGCATGGACCTGGTCGAGGAGACCGCCGCCTATCTCGACGGCGTCGGCCGCACCGAGGCCAAGGCGCTCGACCGCGCCGTCGGCCTGACCTACGCGACCGAGAGCATGCGCCTGACCACCCGCTTGATGCAGCTCGCCTCCTGGCTGCTGCTGCACCGGGCGGTCAAGGAAGGCGAGATGACCCTGACCCAGGCCAACCGCGAGAAGACCAAGGTCAAGCTGTCGGCCGCCGATCCGGGCCCGGCCGACCTGATCGAGAAACTGCCGCAGCAGCTGCAGGACCTGATCACCCGCTCGATGAGCCTGCAGGCTCGGGTGCGCCGCCTCGACAGCAGCATGCACGCCGCGCCGGATCAGGCCACCATCGGCAACCCGCTGGTGCCGCAGCTCAACCGCCTCAAGGCCGCTTTCGAACAGTAAGGCGAGCAGGGGCGCCGGCTCGGCCGCTGGCCGAGCCATCCCAGATATTCGGCCATATGCGGCAAAACAAAAACGCCCCCGGAAACGGGGGCGTTTTGCGTTCGGGGAACGAGCGGGGCCGCGTCGGCCCCGCGCGAAGGATCAATCCTTCTTGAGGAAGCCCTGGAACTTCTTCTGGAACCGGGAGACGCGGCCGCCGCGATCCATGATCTGCTGGGTACCGCCGGTCCAGGCCGGGTGCGACTTGGGATCGATGTCGAGGTTGAGCTTGTCGCCCTCCTTGCCCCAGGTCGAACGAGTCTGGTACTCGGTGCCGTCGGTCATCACGACCGTAATCGTATGATAATTCGGATGAATCTCGCTCTTCATGGCATATCCAATAGGCGCGGCGCGCCTGTTCGTGTCATCACTGGAGGGGGACAATTGGCGCGCTCTATAACGCAAGGGCCGGCCCAAAACAAGCCAACCCCATTGGTATGTTTCCGGATTTGCCAGCCCCTCCGGGCAGGCCTATGTGGTCGGTCGGGTTTTAGAAGCAATCTCAGGTGCCTTCATGAGCGCAGTCGAACGGCTTGAAGACCGGCGGGATCCGACACGGGCCGAGGCCGATCCGGTGATCGATGCCGTCACGGCCGCCGGGGTCCTGGCCGAAGGCCAGCCGGCGCGTGGTGCAAAGCTGCGGCCGTTGCTGGCGCTGTCGCCCTATGTCGCGCGTTACCGGGGACGAGCGCTTCTGGCGCTGATCTCGCTGACGGTCGCGGCGATCACCACGCTGATCGTGCCGGTCGCGGTCCGGCGGATGATCGATTTCGGCTTCACGCCGAAGGGGATCGCGCTGATCAACAGCTATTTCGGCGTCATGATCGCGGTGGTCGCGGTGCTCGCGCTCGCCAGCGCCTCGCGCTACTACCTGGTCATGACGATCGGTGAGCGCATCGTCGCAGATCTCAGGCGCGACGTGTTCGCGCATCTCTTGTCGCTGTCGTCATCCTTCTTCGATTCCGCCCGCAGCGGCGAGCTGGTCTCGCGCCTGACCGCGGACACCACGCAGATCAAGTCGGCGGCCGGCGCCTCGGTCTCGATCGCGCTGCGCAACCTGCTCTTGTTCTTCGGCGCGACCGCGATGATGGTGATCACGAGTCCAAAGCTGTCCGGCTTCGTGCTGCTCGCGATTCCCCTGATCGTGCTGCCGCTGGTGGCATTCGGGCGCTGGGTGCGGCGGCTGTCGCGCAACGCGCAGGATACGCTGGCGGATGCGTCAGCCTATGCTTCGGAGCTGGTCGGCGCCATGCGCACCGTCCAGGCCTATACCAGCGAGCGACTTGCCGGCGCGCGGTTCGGCAAGGAGGTCGAGCAGGCCTATGAGGCGGCGCGAGTCTCGACGCAGGCGCGCGCGGTGCTGACCGCGATCATCATCTTCATCATCTTCTCCAGCGTGGTCGCGATCCTCTGGATCGGCTCCAACGACGTGCTCTCCGGCTCCATCAGCGCCGGCCGTCTCGGCCAGTTCGTGCTCTACGCCGCGTTCGCCGCCTCCGGCCTCGGCCAGCTCTCCGAAGTCTGGGGCGAGGTGTCGGCGGCCTCGGGCGCGGCCGAGCGGCTGTTCGAGATCCTCAATGTGCGACCGGAGATCGCAGCGCCCGCGAAGCCGCGCGCGCTGCCGCAGCCGGCCCGCGGCGACCTTGATTTCGATCATGTCAGCTTCGCCTATCCGACGCGGCCGGACGTCTCCGCGCTCCACGACATCTCGTTTGCGGTCAAGGCCGGCGAGAAAGTCGCGATCGTAGGTCCTTCCGGCGCCGGCAAGAGCACGCTGTTTCATCTGTTGTTGCGCTTCTACGATCCGGCATCGGGCACGATCTCCTTCGACGGCGTGCCGATCAAGACGGCCGACCCGCGCAGCGTGCGCGCCAACGTCGCGCTGGTGCCGCAGGACTCGGTGGTGTTTGCAACGAGTGCGCGGGAGAACATCCGCTTCGGCCGCCCAGAGGCGTCAGATGCCGAGGTCGAGCGCGCCGCGGAGCTTGCGCATGCGACCGAATTCATCCGCCGCCTGCCCGAAGGGTTCGAGGCCCAGCTCGGCGAGCGCGGCGTAACGTTGTCGGGTGGTCAGCGTCAGCGCATCGCGATCGCGCGCGCGATTCTGCGCGATGCGCCGCTGTTGCTGCTGGACGAGGCGACATCGGCGCTCGATGCCGAGAGCGAGACGCTGGTGCAGACCGCGCTCGAAGGGCTGATGCGGGACCGCACCACGCTGGTGATCGCGCATCGCCTCGCCACGGTGCTGTCGTGCGACCGTATCCTGGTGATGGACCACGGCCGCATCGTCGAGCAGGGCACACACGCGTCACTGGTGGCGGCGAACGGCCTCTATGCGCGGCTGGCGCGGCTGCAGTTCGAAGGCGTGTAGGTGCAGCGCTGCAACAGCGTGGACGTTCGGCAACACTCCAAAGTTGACGCGCGGCAACATCGCGAATTCTCATCCCGCGGACTGCAACTTTTCTCGACCCTTGTTCGTTCCCTGCGCGAAACCTGCGGCGCGGCCTTGCTGGCTGCGACGCCCAGACAGGATGAACGATCATGCCCTATCGCCGCGGCAGTTTTGCCCTTACGCCCCCTTCGATGATGATCTTCGTGATTGCGCTGATTCTCGCGCTGTTTGCGATGCTCGCGCATTACACTCACGCTTCGGTGCCGCTGCTGGCCTCCTCTCATTCCTTCGATGCGCTCGCGATCGCCTTTGTCGTGCTGACCATCGGCGTGCTGTTCCGCGGCGTGTAGTTCGGCACCGACGTGCGTCGTTGACACGGCAACATTCTCGCTGTCGCCCCTGCGAACGCAGGGGTCCATAACCACCTCCCGCTGTTTGATGCGCGACGCCCGCGACGCCTTTCATAGCAACAAGTTCTGCTGCGGCGTATGGGTCCCGGCGTTCGCCGGGACGACAGCGGTGGATGTTGCGGCACTCTGATGCTTATCGCCTCGTCGCGTCCTCAGTTTGAGGCGCTTACGGCACCCACGCCATCTTCAGCACCGGCCGGCCGGAGGTCGGGTTGACGTCCTCGCCGGCGTGCTTGAAGCCATTGCGCAGATAGAAGCGGATGGCGCGGTCGTTGTCCTTGTTGACCAGCAGCGTGATGCCGTCGGGTGCGCGCTGCTTTGCTGCATCGACCAGCGCGGTTGCGAGCTGTGAGCCCCAGTGCTCGCTGCCGACCACGAGCTGGTCGAGATAGCCCGACGCATCGATGGTGACGAAGCCGGCGAGCTCTCCATCGTGCTCGGCGACGATGACAGCGGCGTTCGGCACCAGCTCGTTGCACCAGCGCTTCCGCCACCAGTCGACGCGCGCGGCGAAATCGATCGAGGGATAGGCCTCTTGCCAGGTACGCTGCCACAGCGCGATCGCGGCATCCTCGTCCGCGACGCGATAGGGCCGAAGAGCGAAGGGCGTCGTCACCGCTCCGTCAGCTTCAGCTCGATGCGGCGGTTGCGCTTGTAGGCGTCTTCGTTGGTGGCCGTGTCGAGCGGCTGGAATTCGGCAAAGCCGGCCGCGACCAGGCGCTGCGCCGGCACGCCAAGCGAGATCAGATACTGCACCACCGAGATCGCGCGCGCCGAGGACAATTCCCAGTTCGACTTGAAGACCGGGCTGTTGATAGGCCTGACGTCGGTGTGACCGTCGACGCGCAGCACCCAGGCGATCTCGGCCGGGATCTGCTTGTCGAGATCGATCAGGGCCTGCGCCACCGTGTTCAGCTCGTTCTGGCCCTCGGGCAGCAGCGTCGCCTGTCCGCTATCGAAGAACACCTCCGATTGGAACACGAAGCGGTCGCCGACCACGCGGATATCGGGGCGGTTGCCCAGAATGGCGCGCAAGCGGCCGAAGAACTCGGAGCGGTAGCGCGACAATTCCTGCACCCGCTGGGCCAGCGCGACGTTGAGCCGCGAGCCGAGATCGGCGATCCGGCTCTGCGATTCCTTGTCGCGCTTCTCCGAGGCATCGAGCGCATCTTCCAGCGCCGCGAGCTGGCGGCGCAGTGCGCTGATCTGCTGGTTCAACACCTCGATCTGCGCCAGCGCCCGCGTCGTGACCCCCTTCTCGGAGTCCAGCGCCTTGTTGAGCTCGTTGGCGCGGCCGGCGGCATCGCTGCCGGCATTGGCAAGCCCGTCATAGAGGCC
>Ga0209677_101030_pt1 | contig 13283 bp, 13 predicted proteins | sample AraplaCvi_mCL_r2_2_FD_184285 | JGI IMG/M metagenome (GOLD analysis project Ga0209677, IMG submission 184285) | Arabidopsis root microbial communities from North Carolina, USA - plate scrape CL_Cvi_mCL_r2 (SPAdes) (version 2) | ecosystem: Host-associated > Plants > Roots > Endosphere | place: USA... | reverse complement strand
GCAGGTGTGCGAGTGATCGATCGTCGGTTGATCACGCCATCAGGCGCCGGATCAGCCCTTCATTCGATCCTGGTGCATGCGCACCAGGATCTCTCTCAAGAGAGCTGATAGCTCGCGACTAACAACGGACTATGATCATGATGACACCATTAGCAATCCCGGGACTTGCCATCTTCATCGGTGTCGTCGGCGCGGCGCTTGCCGGAATGCTGTCGAAGCAACCAGTGCCCAAGCGCGTGCCTGTCTAGGCCAATCATAACAAGACGCGGCGCAACGGCTAGCATCCTTGCCGACAGAGCGCGCCACCCGGAGGCCCCACCGGGCAGCGCTCTCGTCTCTCCGCCTGAATATGATCTCCACGCAAACGCGATCGCGCTTGTCGCGAAGACGATGTACTAGCTCAGCACGTTATATTTCTTGAACCAGGCGTGCATTTGATTCCAGGCATCCTCGGCCGCCTCCTTGCGATAGCTCGCGCGGTAGTCGGCGTGGAAGCCGTGAGGCGCGCCGGGATAGATCTTGAATTCGGCGGTCTTCTTGTTGGCGGCGAGCGCTTCCTTCAACGCCTCGACGCTCGCGACCGGAATGCCGGTATCCGCTTCCCCATAGAGGCCGAGCACCGGGGCCTTCATCTCGGGTGCAAGCTGGGTCGGGCTTTTCGGCCAGACCGGATTGGGCGCATCGACGGGCGGCCCATAGAACGCCACGCCGGCCTTGAGCTCGGGTGCATGCGCGGCGTATTCCCATACCGTGCGGCCCCCGCGGCAAAAGCCGATGATGCCCAGCCGCGAAGTATCTCCGCCCTGAGCTTTCGCCCATGCCACCGTGCTATCGAGGTCGGACAGCAGCTCGGCATCCGGCTTCGCATTCACCAGCGGCAGCAACTGCTGCATCTCGGTGATCTTGGTGAGGTCGACGCCCTTGCGGAAGTAGTAATCTGGTGCCACCGCGAACGCGCCGAGCTTGGCCAGCCGCCGCGTCACGTCCTTGATGTATTCGTGCAGGCCGAAGATCTCCATCGCCACCAGGATGACCGGCGGATTGCTCGCGCCGGCCGGGCGCGCGAAATAGGCCGGCATCTCGCCGTCCGCGACCTTGACCTTGGCATCGCCGGCATTGAGGCCGTTGGTGTCCGTGGTGATGACGTCGGCGCGAACCGGCCCCGCGGCAAGCGTATAGCCGGCCGCAACGGCGGCAGAGGCGGTCATGAACCCGCGGCGCGAGAACGGCGCGGTTTTTGTCAGTCCGATGACATCTGGTGTCAGCAACGGCTCGGCGGTCATTGGCAGCTCCTCCGTAAAATTACGGGCGGAGATTCAGCAAAGTATTTTCTGCGAGCGCAAGCCACCCTCCCGAGAAAAAATTTCGGCAGAGGCAGCGGAATAATCGGCCGAGCGATGAAAACCGGGGGAGCGGAAAAGGGGAGGCGAAAAAACAAGGCCGTCGGCGCAGTATGACGCCAACGACCTTGCCAGCCCCGGATATTGAAATTGGCCCTGCGCCATCCTGAAATTGGCTGCCATCCGGTGAGGTCAGCATGGACCGAAATGCAGCGGCGTTCTGTGAAGCAGTTCACAAAGAGCCGGGAAAATTCGGTGGGATTTCTACTGAGGTGCATCCGAGCGCGCTGCATGCCGCGACGGCGCCGCACCGTCACTGGACCATGCAAACGTTGCTCAAAGATTGCCGGCGCAGATCGCTAACGACGTCCAGGTGCCGTCGCTGGTGACTGCGCAAGGTATTCAGGTCGTGTCGACATCAGGACCGGCTGCGCCGACGGTGGTGCGCGTTTTCCCCGGCATGCGCGCGGGTGCGAAGCGAACGGTTGCGCGTCGGCGCCGGCGACGAAGTCTCGGAGGTCTGGGCGCTGGCAAAGGATTGCCGCAGCCCGTCGACGGACTGGGTCAACGCGGCGACCTGGTCGGACAAGTGCTTGGTGTCGGCCTGTTGGGCGGCGAGCAGGCGCCTCACCGTCTGGAGTTGATCCTGCACCACTTGTAGCTGATCGATCGACTCCTGCTGGGTCGCCTCCAACCCCTTGGTCGTTTCGACCAATTGCTCGGAAGCGCGGGCGGTGCGGGCCTGCAATTGGTGGGCGGCGTTGGTGCGATCGGTCTCCGGCGAGGCGCCGGTCGTGGCGCGAGTCAACACAGCAACGGTGCCGCCGACGACCAGGAGGATCAGCGCTGCGGCGGCAAGCGCGATCGGCTGTGAGCCGCGGAAAGCAAAGGCGCCCGGTCTGTGAGCGGAAGGTCTGGTCTCGCGTGACAGCGGATTCATGAAGGCCCACCCACCTCGAAAAGCCTTAAAACGCTCCCTTTGACGCTTTGCCGCCGATGGAAAGCGAAAGTAGCTCAAACAACGACAACGCTCGCGGCGGCGCCATGTTCGCGCCGCAAGCGTGAATTTCTGTCAGCAAATTAGAAAAATCAGAGGCTTGCAAGCCCGTAGGCCGCGCGGGCACATCTCAGGATGGCCGTCGCTGCGCTGCAACAGGCAGTCCGGACGTCGGACATCGAGCGGGGCAGGCCGAAGCGGGGCCTGGCAAATCGCAGGTCAAAGGTTCGAAATCACTCCGAGGCGGAGCAGTTCTTGCAGATGATCAGCTTCTGCCTCAGCCGGGCATCGTCGGCCCGATCGGCGGCCTGCTGGTCATCCCAGTTCAGATCGGCGCGAGAGCCTCTGGCAGACTGGGACGACATGGCATCGACGCTGGCTGCCCTGCTGCGCCTGGCGGGCTTCTTCAGCGGTGTCACGTCGACCGTGGCGTCGGTGTCCGTGGCCGACTGCTCGCTCAGCCCGTCCCACGCTGCCGGTGCGGCCGCGACCGGTGCCGCTGTGGTAGGAGCGGGGGCCGCGTTCAGCGCGAGCGGCCCATTGCAGCCGCTCGACGACAGGCAGCAGTTCGACAGGGTGAGCGCTGCGGCGAGCAGCATGGCGCATCGCAATATCATCATGCCAACCACCTAAGACGTATGAGACGGTGAAATTCAAGGCCGACCCAGTGGCCGCCGGACGGATTCGCGTCATACGCTGAAAGCAAGGCCGAAAAAAGTTGCGGCCAGGCGTTGGGGGACGCCTGGCCGCGCGCGAACCGGTCTGGGACGGGGAGGGGTGGGGATGTGACCGGGTCGCGTAACTCAATCTGTGTACTGGCGGTCCAGTAAGTGTTACTTGGCGCTCGCCGTGGCCACCGCCGGGCGACCGTCGCCGAGCGAAACCCACACATTGGGGTCGCTCTGCGACTGCCGCTTGACGAAGCGGTAGCCGGTCTCGGTCCAGGCGACGACGTTCTCGTTCTGATTGTCGAGAACGTACTCGCCCTTGTCGGTCTTCACGGTCAGCACCGCATGGCCTTCACCCTTGCGGTCGCGCACCACCGTGATCAGCAGCGCCTCGCGCGGCCAGCCGGCATCGACCAGCAGCTTGCGCTTCAGCAGCACGTAATCCTCGCAGTCGCCGTAGCCATCCGATGGCAGCGACCATTTCTCGATCACGCCCCAATGATCCATGTCGGTCATCGGCTTGATGTTCTCGTTGACCCAGCGGTTGACCTTCGACAGATCGCGCCAGGCGGTCTGCGACAGCACGATGTCGCGCGGCTGAGCGGCGCCGCCGCGGCACTCCTCCGGATTATCGGAGCAGAATTCGATCCAACCGATCGGCGCCCTTGTGGTATCGCCGAGGCTCGCATACAGCGCCCGCTCGTCGCCGGCATGTGCTGCGGTCCCCATTCCCAGCAGCAAGGCGACGATCGCCAATCCTTTGCTGCTGCCCTGTCCCGTCCGTTTGAACATTTTGGCCCCCGTTTTCGTTGGGACCATGTGTCGCATAAAGATTTTGCCCCCTCGCTAAATGCTCGAAGCAAAGTCGAGACAAATGCGAGTAAAAACAAGGACTAAGTCGAGATAAGCTTGAATCGAATTTGGCTAAAATGCGAGACATCTGCAATTGATTCAAATGCGATGCATTAAGTCGCGGAAGGCTGGAATCGCAGCGGATATCGGCGCGAGGGAACGCCTGCATTAACCCTGCCGGCCGGGGTGACATCGCGGCACGATACCGCTGGCGCCGCGAAAAGCGGACGCTGTCCTATCCGGAAAATTGCGGGAAAAACAGGGCCGGCGGCTTTACCGCGCGGTAACGCTCTCTTCGAGCGTATCGGCGCGCTGCGGATGCACGAACTCGATTGCGAAGCCGTCCTCGAGATTGCGCACCACGCGCGCGGCCACGCGGCCGAGCATGACCTGCGATTTCATCTGCGGCCGGGTCTCGGCGCCGATGGCGGCACCCGATAGCGACAGGTCGATGATGCGGCAGGTCATCTTGGTGCCGTCATCCAGCGTCAGCACGGCGATCGGGTTGCGCGGGATGATGCGGTCGTGGCGGCGGTCTTCCGGAAGATTCAGGATGTCGCGATTGGCAAGCCAGGTGAGCTGGGCAGCGAGCTTGTCGCGCTTGCGCGCGGTCGCGCCAACCGTCATCGCAAAGCCGTTGTCGATGATGCGGGTGATCTTGCCCTCGACGCGGCCGATATGATCGAGATAGGCGATGACGCGGTCGCCGACGGCGCCGATGCCGGGCGCGAGCAGGGCAAGCCCGCCCGGCGACATGTTGATCACCTGGCACGGAAACTCGCGGCGGTCGGGCAGCATGTAACGGCCGAGCAGGTGGACCCTGACGCGCTGAAAGCGGCGGCGCTCCTCGGCTGCCGGAAGAGACTGTTTTTTGTTCGGCAACGCCATGTTGGCCACTCGAAACGGGCTTGCGCAGGTTCGCACGACCCTACGGCCGGCAGGGTTAATGCGGCGTTAGCACTGGCCGTGGTCACCCGGATTTCGCGAGGCGCATGCGATGCCGGCGCGGTGGCCTGTTGGCTTGGCAGCGGCGCTCAAATAGGCTCGCCGCATCAACAACACCAACGACATGTTGGGAATTGCTCAGGAAACGTCCGATGCGCTTGAGGCTCAATTTGATGCTTCTCCTCGCGGCCATGCTGTGGTCGCAATCGGGGGAGGCAGCCGAGATGAAGGTCACCCTGCTCGGCACCGGCACGCCGACGCCGCGGCTGTCCAGCTTCAGCGCATCGACGCTGATCGAGGCAGGATCAGAACGGCTGATCTTCGATCTCGGCCGCGGCTCCAGCATCCGCCTGTTCCAGCGCAATATCCCGTTGGGCTCGATCACGGCGCATTTCATCACCCATCTGCACTCGGACCATGTGGTGGGCTTGCCGGACATGTGGCTGACCGGGTGGCTCGGCACGCCCTATGGCTCACGCAAGACGCCGATGGTGATCTTCGGCCCGAAGGGGACGGCGGCGATGACCGAAAACCTGGCCAAGGCGTTTTCGGAAGACATCCGGATCCGGATCGACGACGAGGGCTATCCGCCGGCCGGCGTCGCTTTCGCCGCCACCGATGTCGAACCGGGCGTGGTCTATCAGCGCAACGGCGTCAAGGTCACGGCGATCGAAGTCAATCACGGCGAGAAGATCAAGCCGGCGCTGGGCTATGTGGTCGAGTTCGACGGCAAGAAGGTGGTGCTGTCCGGCGACACCAAGCCGGATGCGCGGGTGGAGAAGGCGGCCGAAGGTGCCGACCTCCTGATCCATGAGGTCGCGATGATCGATCCCGAGCTGCTCAGGGATTATCCGAACTATCGCGCCATCGAGGATCATCACACCTCGCCGGAGGAGGCGGGCAAGATCTTCGCGGAAGCCAGGCCCAAGCTCGCGGTCTATTCGCACATCGTGTTCGCGACCGTGAAGCCGGTTCAGGACGTGCCGGAGGACGCGCTGGTCGCACGCACGCGCACGGCCTATCAGGGGCCGCTGGTGGTCGGCCGTGACCTGATGTCCTTCGTCATCTCCGACAAGGTCGAGGCTTTCGCGCCCGACGGCAGCGCATTGAAGCCAATCTCAGGGACGCCCCTCTGAACTGTCTCGCCTGAACATCCAGCAGAAGCGTAACGCCGCATGACGACCAAACTGGCCTCGCTCTCCAAGCTCGCGACCAAGCCGCCGGTGTTCGAGCACATCATGGTCGAGCCGTCGGAATCGTTTCTGTGGCGGTGCGACGATTATCCCTGGGAACGCAACGTCTGGAACTATCATCCGGAATACGAGATCCATCTGGTCCGCAACGCCTCCGGTGTCGCGCTGGTCGGCGACCACATCGGTCATTTCGGGCCCGGTCACCTCACCGTGGTCGGAAGCGGCTTGCCGCATGATTGGGTCACCGTCGTTGCGCCGGGCACCCGGATTTTGCAGCGCGATGTCGTGCTGCAGTTCGATCCCGAGCGTATCAGAAGCGCCGCGTCGGTCCTGCCCGAGCTGGCGCAGGTCGATGCGTTCCTGAAGCGGGGCCTGCGCGGGTTGTCCTTTCATGGCGAGACCCAGCGCGTGGCCGCTGCCATGCTCGAGGAAATGGGGCGGATGAGTGCGCTGGCGCGGCTGTCGCACTTTCTCCGCCTGCTGCATCTCCTCAGCGTGTCCGAGGACTACGAGATCCTGTCGTCGGAAACCTTCATGCCCAATCTCGATCTGAGCGCCTTGGCGACGATCCAGCGGGCGTTGGGGTTCATCCACCAGAACTTCAATCACGACATTGCGCTCGGCGACGTCGCATCGATGTTCGGGATGAGCGAGACTGCGTTCTCCAGGTTCTTCAAGAAGAACACCGGCAACACCTTCACCGAGCACGTCACGATCCTGCGCGTGGCCGAAGCCTGCAAGCTGCTATCGGACACGACGACGGCAATCACCGATATCTGCTTCGAGGTCGGCTATTCGAACATCTCGAACTTCAACCGCAAGTTCAAGGAACGCCGCGGCATGACGCCGTCGCGCTACCGCGATCTGGCTCGGCGTCGCACCCGATCCCGCATGGCGGTGTGATCGCCGATACGGCTGGAATTGAATTTCCCTCAACGCACGATGGATCGTGCCGAGGTAGGGGCGTAGTCGGCCCGGAGCACGTCCTGCAAAAAAGTACAGGTTTTGCGCATGGCCCCCGCTAGGAAGCCGTCGGCCGGCCCGTATTTTCGATCAGCGGCGCATCCGAAATGGCTCACGCAGATCAGGACCCAGCGATGAAGGTCCGAGCGCCGTGGTTCAGGCAATGCCTTATGTTATCCAGGGAGGGAAAGCATGGCACTTCATAACCCGCTGTCGGTGGTTCTGGGCAGCATCCTGCTATCGACGGCGCTCGCCGGGTCCGCATTGGCGCAAAGCTGCAGCGGCTCGATCAAGGTGCTGGCGCAGACGCGCGACGGCCTGACGCTGGCCGAAAAGTACAAGAGCGAGTTCGAGAAGCTCAGCGGCGGCGCTACTTTCGATATCGACTATCTGAACGAGAACGACCGCCGCGCCAAGAGCAAGGCGGACGCCTCGACGGTCGGCAAGTACAACGTCTATTACATCGATGAAGCCAACGTGGCGTTGTTCGCCTCGTCGAAATGGATCGTGCCGCTGCTCGACTACTATCCCAAGCAGTATGATTATGCCGATTTCGATCCCGGCCGTCAGAAGGTCGCGACATTCGACGGCAAGCCGTGGTTTGCGCCGCTGACCGGCGGCGGCGATCTGCTGGTCTACCGTAAGGATCTCTTGGAGAAGGCCGGTGTTCAGCCGCCGAAGACGCTCGACGAATTCATCGCTGCGGTGAAGAAGCTGCACGATCCCGAACACGGCGTCTATGGCGTCGCGCTGCGCGGCCAGCGTGGATCGGGCGCCAATGTCTGGCGCTGGATGCCTTATTTCCGCGGCTTCGGCGGCAATTGGTTCGAGGGCAACACCCCGGTGTTCGACGGCGACGCCGCGGTCAAGGCGACCAACACCTATCTCGACCTGTTCAAATACTCCGCACCGGGCACGCAGACCGGCAGCTGGGACGAATCCGTCGGTGCGTTCCTGTCGGGGCAGGTCGCGCTGCTGATCGAATCGACACCGCTGGCCGGTCTTGCGATCGATCCCAAGGTCTCCAAGGTCGTCGGCAAGGTCGGCTATCTGCCGCCGCCCACGCCACTGACCGGCGGCGGTTATGGGCACGGCCTCGCCATCGGCGCCAAGGCGAACAAGACCGAGGAGGCGAAGGCCTGCGCCGGGCTCTTCATCGGCTGGGTGACCTCGAAGGAGAACGAGCAGCGCCGTCTCGAGGCCGATCAGTTCGGCGAGCTCAATCGCACCAGCATCCTGACCAGCGACGCCTTCGCCAAGCGGTACGGCGCCGACCTCGGCAAGGCGCTGGCGGACACCGCAAAGGTCACTGCGGTCAACTTCTGGCAGGACGCGCAATGGCCTGACCTCGGTGACCACTGGGGCATCGAGCTCGAGGAGCTCGTGACCGGCACGCGCAAGGACGTGAAGGGCAGCCTCGACGAGCTGAACGAGTTCGCGAAGGGCCTGATGGCCAAGCGGAAGTCCTGATCGCCAAGCGCAATCAAGTGGCTGAGGGGTGACGGCATGTATGTGTCGTCACCCCGCCATTGCGTTAAACTCACCGTTCGGACGCAAAGGGACGGGATCTCCACCCATGAAGTCCAAAACCTCCTTGCCAGCGGTATTCATCTCGCCCTCGATGATCGTGCTCGCCGTGCTGGCCTTCGTCCCGACCGTGTTCGCGATCAATATCGCGTTTCAAGACAAGCAGCTCAGCAGCGAGGACAGCCATTATATCGGCCTTGCGAATTTCATCGCGCTGTTCTCCGACCGGCGCTTCCTCAACGCGATCGTCGTTTCCCTCACCTGGGAAGTGATGACGGTTGCCGCTACGATGTGCGTCGCGGTCCTGCTCGGCATCCTCATGTTCGAGGCGGCGTCAGCGCGCATGCGCAACATCCTGTCGGTCGTGTTCCTGATCCCGGTTCTGATGCCGCGGGTGTCCGCGGCCTTCGTCTGGAAGTTCGCGTTTCATCCGCTGTTCGGCTTGGCCGTCTATCCCTACAAGGCGATCACGGGACAGCCGCTCGACCTCTTGGCCAACCCATCGACAGCGCTGGCCACGGTCGCCTTCGTCGACGTCTGGCAATGGTCGCTGTTCTTCTCGGTGATCATCCTGCATCTGCTCGAGAGCCTGCCGCATGAGCCGCTCGAAGCGGCCGAGCTCGATCACGCCAGGACCTGGGAGCGCTACGCCTATGTCGCGCTGCCGATGCTCAAGATCCCGCTGATCAGCCTCACCTTCGTGAAGATGATCGAGTCGCTGCGCTCGTTCGACCTAATCTACGTGATGACGCGCGGCGGCCCCGGAATCAAGACCGAGACGCTGGACATGTACGCCTTCTCGCAAGGCTTCATCGAATCCGGCAATATCTCCTATGCGTCGAGCATGGCCGTGCTGATGATGGTCGCAACGACGATTGCCTTTACCGCGCTGTGGAAGCGGGTGCACGCATGAACCGCCGCCGCAAGGGCAAATGGATCGCGAAATCGGCCGTCGCCGTCGCGGCGGCGATTGCGGTCATTCCAGCGCTGTGGACACTTCTGAATGCGTTCAAGAACAGGGTCGATATCGTCACCCCGGTGCCACTGCTGATCTTCCAGCCGACGCTGGACAACATTCTGTATGTGCTGGGCCGCGAGAGTGTCACCTCGGGCCTGATCAACTCCATCCTGGTCTCCGGCGCCTCCGTGCTGATCGGCATGGTGCTTGGCCTGCCGGCGGCCTATGCGGTGGCCCGCTATCCGATCAAATGGGCTGACGACATCCAGTTCTTCGTGCTGTCGCTGCGCTTCCTGCCGCCGGTTGCGGTCGCCATTCCCCTGATGGTGATCTGGCTCGATCTCGGTCTCTATGATAGCCGCGTCGCGCTGATTGCGACCTATACGCTGCTCACGCTGTCCTCCATCGTCTGGCTCGCGGTGCCTGCGTTCAAGCGCGTGCCGAAGGAGGTGGAGGAGGCGGCCAAGGTCGACGGCTATGGGCCTTATGCGATCTTCTTCCTGATCGCGCTGCCGATCGCGTCGCGATCGCTGATCGGCGCAGTCGCCTTCAGCTTCGTGCTGGTCTGGAACGAGTTCCTGATCGCGCTGATGCTGACCACGTCGGATGCCAAGACGCTGCCGATCGTCGCCTCCGAGCTGACCCAGCTCGGCCGCGACGTGCCCTGGGGCATCCTGAACGCGTCCGTCATTCTGCTTTCGCTGCCGCCGCTGCTGTTCATCGGGATTCTCAGCGGCTTCCTCAACAGCGTCATCAAGAAGAAAGCCTGAAGGAGATTTCGTCATGCGCGCCCTGGTCCTGGAGAGAAAAGGCGAGCTTGCGCTCCGCGATATCCAGCTCGACGACGGTCTCGGGCCGGAGGACGTTCGCATCAAGATCCATACGGTCGGCATCTGCGGCAGCGACGTGCATTACTACACCCACGGCCGGATCGGCAGCTACGTCGTGGAGGCGCCGATGGTGCTCGGCCACGAGGCGGCAGGGACCATTACCGAAGTCGGCACTGACGTCCGCGGGCTCAAGGTCGGCGATCGCGTCTGCATGGAGCCCGGCGTACCCAACCTGGCGTCGCGGGCCTCCAAGCTCGGCAAGTACAATGTCGATCCGGCCGTCAGGTTCTGGGCGACGCCGCCGATCCACGGCGTGCTGACGGCGACCGTGGTGCATCCGGCCGCCTTCACCTTCAAGCTGCCAGACAACGTCTCCTTTACCGAAGGCGCGATGGTCGAGCCGTTCGCGATCGGCATGCAGGCCGCTGCGCAGGCGCGGATCAGGCCGGGCGATGTCGCCGCCGTGGTCGGATGCGGCCCGATCGGCATCATGGCGGCCTTGGCCGCACTCGCCGGTGGCTGTGCCAAGGTGTACATTTCCGATGTGAGTGCCGAGAAGCTTGCGATCGCTGGCGGCTATGACGGCATCGTGCCGGTGAATATCCGCAACGAAAGCCTGGCCGCCGTCATCGCACGCGAGACGGACGGCTGGGGCGTCGATGTCGTGTTCGAGGCCAGCGGCAACCCGAAGGCGTTCGAAGATCTGTTTGCGATCGTGCGGCCCGCCGGCGCGGTGGTGCTGATCGGCCTGCCGGTCGAGCAGGTCGCGTTCGACGTGACCGGGGCTATCGCCAAGGAAGCGCGCATCGAGACCGTGTTCCGCTACGCCAACGTGTTCGACCGTGCGCTCGCCTTGATCGCCGCCGGCAAGGTCGATCTCAAGCCGCTCGTCACCGGCACCTATTCATTCGAAGAGAGCATCGCGGCGTTCGAGCGCGCTGCCTCGGGACGGCCGACCGACGTCAAGCTGCAGATCCTGATCGAGGGCTGACCATCGTGGCCAGAATATCCTGCTCGCATGTCTGCAAGTCCTATGGCCCGCTGGAGGTCGTGAAGGACTTCAATCTCGAAGTGGCGGATCACGAGTTCGTCGTGTTCCTGGGGCCGTCGGGCTGCGGCAAGTCGACAATCCTGCGCATGGTGGCCGGGCTCGAGGATATCTCGGGCGGGACGATCTCGATCGACGGCAAGGTCGTGAACGACCTGCTTCCTCGGGAGCGCGGCGTCGCCATGGTGTTCCAGAACTACGCGCTCTATCCGCATATGAACGTGTTCGCCAACATCGCATTCGGGCTGAAGCGGATGCGGGTGCCTCCGCAGGAGATCGAACGGCGCGTGCACGAGGTCTCGTCAATCCTGGGTCTCGAGTCGCTGCTCGATCGCAAGCCGGCGCAATTGTCCGGCGGGCAGCAGCAGCGGGTGGCGATCGCGCGCGCCATGATCAAGACGCCAGCCGTGTTCCTATTCGACGAGCCGCTGTCCAATCTCGACGCCAAGCTGCGCAGCCACATGCGCGTCGAAATCGCACGCCTGCACAAGCGGCTGAAGACCACGACGATCTACGTCACCCACGATCAGCTCGAGGCCATGACGCTTGCGGACCGCATCGTCGTGCTGCGGGCCGGCCTGATCGAGCAGGTCGGCACGCCGGCGGAGATCTACGGCTTTCCGAAGAGCCGTTTCGTGGCCGAGTTCGTCGGATCGCCGCGCATGAACCTGCTCGATGTCACGGTCGGGGAGGCGCCCGACAACAGATGGGTGCTCTCGACCGGGCACGAGACGTTCCTGGTCGATCGCGGGCGGTTCGATCTGCATCGCGGCATGCGCGCCGTGCTTGGCATCCGGCCGGCCAATTTGAAATCCACCTCCACCGATATCAGGCTCAATGGCCTCTCGGGGATTGTCGACCTCGTCGAATATCTCGGCGACGACGTGCTGCTCACCATTGCGCTTGCCGGCGAGCCGGGAAGGCAGGTCACAGCCCTGGTGCCGGCCGAAGCCGCGCCCGCTGTCGGGACGGCGGTTGGCTTCGGCACACCGCCGGAGGCCATTCACGTGTTCGATGCGGAGACCGGCCTGTCGTGCCGGAGCGCGCATGCTGGCGCCGCCGAGGCCGGACAGGGCGAGATGCGTCCTGATACGCGCGCGTTGCCGCGCCGCTAACGCAATCCCTCATAGACCATCAGGCCACGCGCGAGCGCGAGCTTGCGCAGTGCCCGGGGTACCATTCGCTCCGGCGGCCGGTGCATGTAGCGCCAGGACACGATCTCGAGCGGACCCAGCGGGCCTTGGATCTGTCCGAACGGCGCCAGCAGCCCGGTCAAGCTGATCGGCTCATGCGCGCGCGTGTTGAACGGGAGCAGCAGCAGCTCGAAATGCGCGGGCGAACCATCGGGCGAGGGAGCCTTGATGCCGACGATCGCCGGCAGCATCTCTTCGCAGACGACCGTGACGATCTCCTCGATCTCGCCGCGGCCCTGGGCTGCGAATTGCGCAGGAAAGCTTTGGTTCTTCACGTCGCCGCCGAGCAGCGCGCAGAGCCGCGTACCGGCCATGCGGAAGGGAAAGCCGGCCTCCGCATCGCAGGAGAGCACGAAGATGTCGCCGAGCAACTCGCGCACCGCGGCGGGCTCGATCTCGCTACGGTCAGGCGCACGTCCATAGCCGCGCCGCTCGTCCCAGTAGGCGAAGAAATCGCGGTTCGACGGATGTTTCATTGCAGCTCACCCTTGCGCCTGCAGCGTTCGGGACATCTCTGTCCCGCTTTCGTGCAAGCGCGATCCCGTTTCTGTTGTGCAGGAGAGGTGGTGCAGCGTCCATGCCGATGGTGCGATTGTGCCTGATTTCCCCGGGCGTTCTCGGCGTTAAGGTTAAATTAACGATGATGTTGGCAGCCGCGGAACAACAGGTATGATCGTGCGTATCAGGCTCGTGTCGGGAGGTGGAAGGCCCGGCATGATACGGTGAAGCGGAAGTACACGAGGCGGCGTCAAACAGTCTGGTCATCGGC
>Ga0209677_101029_pt1 | contig 13299 bp, 14 predicted proteins | sample AraplaCvi_mCL_r2_2_FD_184285 | JGI IMG/M metagenome (GOLD analysis project Ga0209677, IMG submission 184285) | Arabidopsis root microbial communities from North Carolina, USA - plate scrape CL_Cvi_mCL_r2 (SPAdes) (version 2) | ecosystem: Host-associated > Plants > Roots > Endosphere | place: USA... | reverse complement strand
GATCGGCAGCGGAAAGCGGCCGAGCGACACCACCCACTTGCTGTCGTCGGCGATCACGATCATGCGATCGGATGCGCTCGCCACGATCTTCTCGCGCAGGAGCGCGCCGCCGCCGCCCTTGATCAGGTTGAGCAAGGGGTCGACCTCGTCGGCGCCGTCGACGGTGAGGTCGAGATGATCGATCTCGTCCAGCGTGGTCAGCGGCACGCCATTAGCCTGCGCCTGCGCCCTGGTCACTTCGGAGGTCGGCACGCCGACGACGCGAAGGCCGCCCTTGACCTTCTCGCCCAACAGCTCGACGAAATGCTTGGCGGTCGAGCCGGTGCCGAGCCCAAGCTTCATGCCGTCACGCACGTGATCGAGCGCGCGCGCCGCCGCCTGCCGTTTCAATCCGTCCATGTCCACGCGGGAAATCCTGCCGAGCCGTGAAATCGGGCGCATATCTAGCGATGTTTTGTCGCTGGGGATAGCGGTAGGCGGCGGTTGACCGGATTAAAAAGCCACTGTGGCCCCTTGCCTGGTGGCATTGATCCGGCTAGCGAATCCGATCATGTCCGCCTCCTCCCCCACCATCGTCTTCGATCTCGACGGCACGCTGGTCGACACCGCGCCCGACCTGATCAATGCGCTCAACCACGTCCTCGTACGCGAGGGCATGTCGCCGCTGCCGCTGGCTTCGGCCCGCAACATGATCGGCGCCGGCGCCCGCAAGCTGCTCGAACGCGGGCTGGAGGCCGAGGGCCGGTTCGTCGATGCGGAGGAGATGAACCGCCTCACTGCCGATTTCATCGGCTATTATGCCGAGAATATCGCGGTGGAATCGCGGCCTTTCGACGGCCTGGAGGACGCGCTCGACACACTCGCAGCGCGCGGCTGCCGGCTCGCGGTCTGCACCAACAAGCTGGAATGGCTGTCGAACCGATTGTTGGATGAGCTTGGACTCTCAACGCGTTTTGCCGCGATCTGCGGCGCCGACACCTTCGGGGTTGCGAAACCGGATCCGGCAATCCTGCGCCAGACCATCCTGAAGGCCGGCGGTAATATCGCGCGCGCCGTCATGGTCGGCGATTCCGGTACCGATGTCGGCAGCGCCCGCCGCGCCGGGGTTCCCGTGATCGGATGCACCTTCGGCTATACGGACGTGCCGATCGCCGAACTCAAGCCGGACGGGCTGATCCATCACATGGACGACCTGGCAGCCGCGGTCGAAGCTCTGGGAACTTTCCAGAAAGCCACTTAATTAATTGATTTTCCTATACAATCCTGCAAAGCGGTAATCATTAACCAGTTGTTGACGACCACCCGGGCACGGTTGCGCCATCGTTCCGACACTCCTATGGTCCCGGCGGGGAATGCGGCCCATCGCCGCAGTTTTGTCGACCGGGTGGGACTAGTCATGCGTCGTGTCATCGGGATTGCGTTTGTGGCAGCAAGCCTCGGCGGCTGCTCCTCCATGTCATGGGATGCGCTCAAACCGGCGCCGACGATGGTCGACATCCAGCTCGAGTCCAGCCCGCCGGGCGCCGATGCCAAGACCTCGCTCGGCCCGGGCTGCAAGACGCCCTGCTCGGTCGCGGTGCCTGCCCCCGAGGCCAGCTTCTCGGTCGCTTTCAGCATGGACAAGTTCCTGCCCGAGACCGTGCAGGTGCAGGTGATCCGCAACACCGGGGCCTTCAACACCTCGCCGCCGATCGTGTTCGACCCCAATCCCGTGGTCGCCGAGCTGCAGCCTGCCCCGGCGCAGTCGAAGGGCGGGAAACCGCATCCGAGGAAGCCGCGGGCGCCCAAGACTGCCGCGGCCCATGCGGTGATGCCGGCCGATGCCGCGCTCCCCGATCAGAACGGCGCGCAGCGCTGATATCCGGCAAAGTCCTTAGCGCGCAATGGATTGTGGCCGCGGCCGATCGTGACTAGATTGGAAGAAGCGTAATTTCGCCGTGCCTTCTGCGCGGCGGTTGTGGCGATGGCGCCACGCGAAAGCTTCCTCATGAGCGATGTTTCGTTGACCGACACAGATGCGCTGACGCGTCCCATGACCGACCCGTTCGGGCGGTCGATCAGCTATCTGCGCGTCTCCGTCACCGACCGCTGCGATCTGCGCTGCTTCTACTGCATGTCCGAGGACATGACGTTCCTGCCCAAGGCCGACCTGCTGACGCTGGAGGAACTCGACCGGCTCTGCACCGCCTTTATCAAGAAGGGTGTGCGCAAGCTGCGCCTGACCGGCGGCGAGCCCTTGGTGCGTCGCAACGTGATGGGGCTGGTACGCTCGCTGTCGCGGCACCTTGCGAGCGGCGCGCTGCACGAGCTGACCATGACCACCAACGCGACGCAGCTCGCCAAGCATGCCGCGGAGCTTGCCGATTGCGGCGTGCGCCGCATCAACGTCTCGCTCGACACGCTCGATCGCGAAAAGTTCCGCACCATCACCCGCTGGGGCGATCTCGACCGCGTGCTGGCAGGCATCGACGCAGCACAAGCCGCAGGGCTCGCCGTGAAGATCAACGCGGTCGCGCTGAAGGGCATGAATGAGGACGAGATCCCCGAGCTGATGCGCTGGGCGCACGGCAAGGGCATGGCGCTCACCTTGATCGAGGTGATGCCGATGGGCGAGATCGGATCGGGCCGGATCGACCAGTACCTGCCGCTGTCGCTGGTGCGCGCCCGCCTCGCGCAGCAGTTCACGCTGACAGATCTCGCGGAGTCGACCGGCGGCCCGGCGCGCTATGTCCGTGTCGGCGAGACCGGCGGCACGCTCGGCTTCATCACGCCGATGACGCATAATTTCTGCGAGTCCTGCAACCGCGTCCGCGTCACCTGCACCGGCACCCTGCACACCTGCCTCGGCCACGAGGACGCCTCCGACCTGCGCAAGCCGTTGCGCGCGTCCGTGAGCGACGAGTTCTTGAGCGAGACGATCGACCGGGCCATCGGGCTCAAGCCCAAGGGCCACGACTTCATCATCGACCGCCGTCACAACCGCCCAAGCGTCAGCCGCCACATGAGCGTGACCGGCGGCTGAGGTTCGGGCTGAGCCGGCTTGCTCATCTCTCCCCTATTGCCCGCCGTAGCTCGAAAGCGAAGACGGATGCGAGGAGAACGGTTCGCCGTGCCATGCAGAGCACGGCCCCTCGCGACAAACGCCAAAGGCGTTTGCGCGGAGATCATGCTCAATCGAAGAGATAAGATCAGGCTGGACAATGCGGTTGAACTGCCGACCCGCAAGCGTTGCCGGTTTGGTCGTGGCCTGCCTGCTTGGAGCAGCAGCCGCGCCGCCCGTCGCTGAGTCGGCGGAAATCCAGCCGGCCCACTTGCCGCGCATCGCCTCGATCGACGAGCGCTTCCAATCCTACAATGTCGAGATGGCCGAGATCACCGGCGGTGACTTTTGGAGGCCGTACGGTCGCGGTGGCGAAGCCGGGAAGCAACCGGCAGCGGCGCTCGGCGAGCAACCGGTGTGGCATGATACGAACCTGTTTCAGGTCTTCGCGCCGCTCGATACGGCCAATCCCCGCTTACGAAAACTGGCGGCGGCGTTGGGGCCGGCGTATGTCCGCATCAGCGGCACCTGGGCGAATTCGATCTACTTCCACAATTCGGACTCGCCGCCCCCCGCCAAAGCTCCGCAAGGCTTCAGAGGCGTGCTGACGCGGTCGGAATGGAAGGGCGCCATTGATTTTGCCCGCGCGGCGAATGCCGAGCTGGTCTCGTCATTCGCGGTCAGCTTAGGCGTTCGCGACCGAAGTGGCGACTGGACTGCCGACCAGGCCGCGAAATGGCTCGCCACCACCAAGGCCGCCGGCGGCAGGATCGCAGCGGCCGAGTTCTTCAATGAGCCCACCATGCCCGCGCTTGGCGGAGCGCCCCAAGGGTACGATGCGGCGGCCTATGCGCGGGATTTCGCGGCCTTCCGCAGCTTCGTGCGGCGCCTTGCGCCGGACATGGCAATCGTCGGACCTGGTGCGGTCGGCGAGGCGACGGTCAAGTCTACCGGCGGAAGTTCGGGCATGATCGCGACCGAGGACCTGCTCGCGGCTCGTCCCCGACCTGTCTTCGATATCTACTCGTACCATCACTATCCGGCGGTCTCGATCCGTTGCGCAGCGATGGGGCCGCAAACTCAGACGACCGCGGACGCCGCCTTGTCGGAGGACTGGCTCGCGCTTGCCGGCAAGAGCAATAGCTTCCACGTCGGCTTGCGGGACCGCTACGAGCCCGGCGCGCCGGTCTGGGTCACGGAAATCGCCGACGCCGCCTGTGGCGGAAATCCGTGGGCCAAGACCTTTCTCGACAGCTTCCGCTACGCCGATACGCTCGGACGTCTCGCCAGCCAGGGCGTTGCCGTGCTGTTTCACAATACGCTCGCCGCCAGTGATTACGGATTGCTCCAGTCGGGGACGTTCGAGCCGCGGCCGAATTACTGGCTCGCGCTGCTGTGGAGGCGACTGATAGGAACCACGGTTCTCGACGCCGGTTTGTCGCGCGAAGGGTTGCATCTCTACGCCCACTGCCTGCGTGGATATCGCGGCGGTGTGGCTCTCCTTGTGATCAACAATAGCCGAACGACGGGCAGCGACGCCGAGTTGAACGCGCCGAGCGAGCGGTACACGCTTGCAGCCAAGAGCCTGCAGTCCGAACAGGTCGAACTCAATGGCGAGCGGCTCCAACTCGGACCGAACGACGAGTTGCCGTCGATGGCCGGCATCCCCCAGCCGCCCGGACGGGTGAATTTCGCCCCTGCCACCATCACGTTCCTGGCGGTCCCCGACGCGGCCAACCCACAGTGCCGGTGACCGCCAGCGATGAGCGCGGAGATGGAGGCGCGAAACCCACCGTGCCGATTTAATAGACCAGACCAGCGCCGGGCGGCTGCTCGAGCGCGGCGGCGAGCGAGCGATATTCGGCGCAATCGGTGCCGCAGATCTCTCCGATCCGGCTCAGATGATATTCCGCCGCGTCACGGTTGCCCTGCTCGATCTGCCAGAGACCGTAATAGTTCCATGTCAGGACATGGTTCGGATCGGACTGCAGGGCGCGCTCATACCAGACCTGGGAAAGCTTGTAGTCGCCGAGCTTGCGACAGGAGTAGCCGATGAGATTGGCCACATTCGCATAGTCATCGTGGCCGAGCGCCTTGAGCTGATCGATTGCCGCGGCGTAATCATGGCGATCGTAGATCGTGTCATAAGCCGCGCGGTATCCCTGCCTGAAGGCGGGATCATCGAGGAACGACCGCTTGTCGGCCTTCTTGACCTTGTGCGGGGTCGCTTTTGTGTCCGATCGGTTGGGATAGGACGATGGCGGGCTGGGAGTGGAATAGGCGCCGCCGTAGGGATCGCCACCGCCCCCACCACCACCCCCACCGCCCCCGGCTGCGAAGACTGCAGTGAGCGAGGATACGCCGGTGAGCGCTATCAGAAGGATTCCCAATGCAACAGGCCTGATCCGCAGGTCGATCATGTATGCCTCCCTTTTGCTGAGCAGTTCCACCGGACGTGTAACTCCGCGCCAGCGGCGGTATTCCAGTTGGAAGTTGCCGTGAGATGCAAATGACAAGGGCGACAGATTCTGACAGCGACGTCAGAATTGGACTTGCGCGATCAGCGGCGCGGCAAGTGGATCGAGGCTGACATGCAACAGGCCGGGGCATCTGGCCCCGGCCTGTCTCGTTCGCGCTGGCCTTAGATCGGACCGACGATCTGCTGCTGCATGGGCAGCGGGAAATACTGGAAACCATCCCCGGCCTTCGCGACATGCCCGATGCCGGGCCAGGCGAAGTGATAGGCCAGCAGCGGCGTCCGGTTTGCTGCGAGCATGGTCAGCATCCGCACGCGGCTTTCCGCCGACTGCACCGGGTCGGTGTCGAACGCGAATTGCGTGCGCGGACGCTCAAGCAGCAGCACCGGGTGATGCGCCAGATCGCCGATGTAGCAAAGCTGCTTGCCGCCCGAGTTGATCATGAAGATGGAATGGCTCACCGTGTGCCCCGGGGCGGACAGCACCGTGATGCCCGGAAGAATCTCCTCATTATCCCTGTAGAAATGGATGCGCTCCTTCAGCGGGAGCAGGTTCTTCCGTGATTGGGCCAGGAAGTGCGGACGCGCGGGATAGTCGGCCGGGATCTTGGCATCGTCAGTCCAGTAGGCGAAGTCCGGCTCGCCGATGAAGTACTGCGCATTCGGGAAGTTTGGGCTGCCATTGTCTGCGATCAGGCCGCCGCAATGGTCGATATGCGCGTGACTCATCACCACGGCATCGACGCTGGCGGGATCGATGCCGGCCTGCTTCAGCGTGCTCATCAGCTTGCCCGTGCCGTCGCCGAACAACGTGTCCGTGCCCATGCCCGTGTCGAACAGCACCACGCGGTCGCCGAAATTGACGACCAGCACGTTCTGCTCCAGCACGGCGTTGTCCGCGGGCAGGAAGTTGTCGCGCAGCTCGCGTGCGATCTCATCCTTGCTGATGTTCAGGAAGGCGGCCGTGGGATCGCCGAGCGGCAGCTGGCCGTCGGAGACGATGGTGCACTCGGCGTCGCCGAGCTTGAATCTATGGAAATAAGGAGCCTGCGGCTGACCCATCGGCATTTTCGCGTGAGCCAACCGGGATGCCGCCAGCATTGCCCCGGAGGCAGCCATCCCACCGAGCACCGCGCGGCGTGGAATTGAACGTCGTGATGTCGTCATCGGCCCGTTCCCTCCAATGTATGTTGTTGTTCCGACTTTGTGGTGGACTGCGTTCCGCCGGTCGGTGGCGCCATGCTAATCCAATCTCATCTTTACCGGAAGTCGCAGATGCTCTTCAATATAACTTGAGGTCGCACTGCGGGATCTCCCTCCGGCCTGCGCAAGTGACGATCGCGCGCGAAGCGCGGTGAGAATGCGCTTGCTTCGGCCCGCGTTTGCCGGGTTTACGCGTCCGGTCACCATCTCGGTGTAAAAGAAGCCGAGCCGCAGTTCTCGCTGGGGAATCAGGTTTCAACTCGAGACTGATAGGAACGATATCCTCCACCGAGCTTTAAGCTGATCATGCGACCCTCGCTCGCGCCGCGGAAGAGGGACGATCGATGCCATCGGTTAAGCGCCGTGCGCTGAGGATTTTGGCCGAGTACGGCGAGGCGCAATCTGAATTGATCGGCAAGGCCGTCGTCCTCACCGACGGCAAGGCGGGCACAGTAGAGAACGTCTGCCTGGATGAATTCCACGGGCTTCGGATTACGATCAGGGGCCATGATGGAAAATGGCCGGTATCAACAATCAAATTTTGGGAGAGTTAGATCTGAAGCGGCGCGCGGGACTGGAAATCATCGCCTCGGTCCAGGGCGCCGGAACCCCGGACGGTGGGGCGAGTTGCAGAACCGCGGAGAGGACCTGCGTATGAGCGGCGACGCCGTTCATCGCGTCGGTCCTTCGTTCGGCCATACCTGGACAGAGAGGCGACAATGAAAGCATCCCTTCTTCTTGCTGGCGCTGTGATCATCATCGGATCTGCCGCCCCGGCGCTCGCTGATGAGTACTACATCGTGCAAGGTCCCAGCCATCGCTGCACGATCACCACCACCCGCCCTGCGGACAAGGAAGTCGTGACGCAGATCGGCCCGATGGCCTTCACGAGCCGCGTGGAAGCTGAGGACCGCATCAAGCAGACCAAGGTCTGCGAGGACGAGGGCACGGTCGGCAGCAGCAGCACGACCGTCATCAAAGAGCGGCAATAGCCGGCGTCGTGCCAGTTGACTTCTGGCGACTTGAAAGGTCGCAGCCATTTCCATGACCGCGACCTTTATTGTTGACCGCCTTGCCGGACCTTCTGCGAGATGGCTGCGCCGGGGGTGCTGCAACGCATCAGTTGAAGAACTGCGTCAGAGGGGCGGCGGCACCAATGCGGGATATGGAAGTCCACCTCGAGAAGCTTCTCACCGATTCAGCCGAATGCGAGCTGATTAGTCGGTTGACAACCGATTTGGAGAAGCGAGAGCTGTTCCGCCGCCTGTCCGAACATCTGAAAGTCCTGGCAGGTGAAGTCGAGCAGGCGATCGAACGACAGAAATCGAGACGCAGCTCGGGACGAGACGCCTAGCGCAGAAGGCCCCATTGCAGACCGGTCCAGACCGACGCCACTCCGAACAGGATGATGGCAATGAAAAACAATTCCGGCTTTGACAGCCTGCTCCACTCAATCATCCCAAGCCCCCCGCCCCGAATCAACCTTGCCATTATTTGACCGGAATTCGCGCGTGCCAATTGCGATTCGGCCACAGTGTCGAAATTGATTCGCAAGCGGGTGCCTTTGGAGGCACATTTTCAGGCGCCGTGCTTTCTGGCCGACGCGCCGGTACTGACAAGGGATCATGCGCGGAATTTCGGTGACGGTCGTAGACTGCCCCCCTTAAGTGAGACACGATAAGTCCTGTGACAGTGCGGTGCGGTTAATTCGACTGCGTCGCCTACGGCCGGCCTTCCCCGCACTCATCGATCCTCCGGCCACCGCAGGGCGGCTCACCTCACGCGAGGGGCGCCCGCGACGCGAAAGGTCGTTGGGAGATTCTTCCAGGTGGCTCAACCGCGAGCATTGCAAACCCGAGTTGCGCGAGGGCCGATAAGCCGCGAATATCCCACCCAACTCAGCAACAATCGGACGGAATTCCAGAACAATGCGGTTTGATGACGTTATCCTCGGTCGCCGAAGCATCCGTGGCTACAAACCCGATCCAGTCCCCAGGGCGCTGGTCGAGGAAATCATCGCCTTGGCGATGCGCGCGCCGTCGTCAATGAACACCCAGCCCTGGAATTTCTACGTCATCAGCGGCGAGCCGCTCGACCGGATTCGCGCCGGGAATACCGAGCGGATGATGGCAGGCATCCCGCAGTCGCGCGAGTTTCGCACCGGTCAGCCCTTTGCCGGTCAGCATCGCGAGCGGCAGATCGGCGTCGCCAAGCAATTGTTCGCGGCCATGGGTATCGCGCGCGACGACAAGGACAAGCGCCAGGACTGGGTGCTGCGCGGCTTCCGCCAATTCGACGCGCCGGTCTGCGTGATCGTGACCTATGACCGCGTCCTGGACGGCAGCGACGACACGCCGTTCGACTGCGGCGCCGTGACAAACGCCCTGGTCAATGCCGCCTGGTCGCGCGGACTGGGCGCCGTGATCAACAGCCAAGGTATCATGCAATCCCCCGTCGTGCGCGAGCATGCCGGCATAGCCGACGATCAGGTCATCATGAAAAGCATCGCGCTGGGCTGGCCCGACGACACCTTTCCAGCCAACGCGGTCGTGTCGGAGCGAAAGTCTGTCGAGGAAGCTGCGGTGTTCGTCGGGTTCGACAAATAGCGCGGGCAAAGCAGTTGTTGCGTAGGATGGGTGAGCGAAGCGATACCCATCAAGACTTTCGTCCATAATATCAATACTCGGCCGATCCGCCGGCCGATGTCTTGGCGGCACGCAGACGGCCGAACGGATCATCCTCATCCTCCGGCGCGCTGATCAGCACCCAGTTGGCCTCTGAGGCAACGCGCAACGTCAATCAAAGATTGACTACAATGTTAACACAATTCATAATTGAATAATTAGATATTTGAGGAGGCGATTATGAAGAATAGTTTTTTCTATGCCGGAGCATTTGCAGTTGGGATTGTATGTGGTGCCGCATCAGTTGCGCTTGCCCAGTCGGCGACATCGCCGAATGCCATCCCTGCTCCGGATCTGCTCTCTGCGGTGCAGTCATGGCTCCTCACCCTTGTCGGCGCACTCGCGTCAGCCGCGATCGCGTGGGTGTCCAAGATGTTAAATGACCGGCTCGGCGTCTCGATCGACGATTCTTTACGCAATGCCTTACAAACGGCAACGACCAACGCAGCAGGATTGGTCTTGAATGAGATCGGCAACCAGCTGCAAGGGAAAAAGCTCGATGTCGGCCAAGTCGGGAACGAGATTGTTCGATATGTAAAGAGCAATGTGCCTGAAGCGATTGCGCACTTCAAACTCGACGAGGATCGGATAACAAAGATGATCCTGGCGAAGGTGCCCCAGATAGCAAACACTGTTCCGGCTCCAGCAAGTGTCGCTAATCCCGCAATGGTATAAGTCATACACTTTCGCCTAGTTCGCCGCCCGAGCGCCACCTCCGAGGCGAAGTGAAGGTCTGTGCGGACCGGGCGCCCTGACGGCTCATCGGAAGCAATGCGCATTGGCGACGCACAAGCGCCGTTGAGCCAAACCCAGCGCCGAGAGCACGCCGGCCGATCGGCAGCGACCGCTTATCTGCTCGCATCGAGAAGCTGGCTGGGCTGAGTAGGCGGAGGCTGAAGTTCGAATGCGGGAGGGGCAACCACATGTACGGCCTCGGAATTCAGCGCGTCGTTCCGGGGCCTATTTTTCGCGAACACGACGCAAGCCGGCCCGTAAGGCAGTAGGTTGGGGTCGCGAAAAGAAACGCGAATAACTGTGCAACGGCCGCCGCGGCCAAGGAAGCGTGCCTAAAAACTCATTTCGCGAGCCTGCTCAAGTAGATCGCCTCGTCCCGGCCCATTGCTGAAAAGAATTCTCTTTCGTTTTTACAGAAATTATGATTTTATCTCCGTGTCCCGCCTCACATGAGGGGGCGTTTCGCGACCGTCACGGACGTTGAGCGCGGGATGCGGTGGGCGCGTCGGAGCTGCAGCATGATCTTCATGCGGACGAACAGCTTGATGCGCACGGTCAAGTCGTGTGGTCCTGGCTTCCCGGTGCTGAAGCCAAGTTGGGCAGCGATGCTCACGCATCGCGCCAATGACAGGGGCAAGAGAGCCGGTCCCTGGGGAGAGCGCGAAGTAAGCCGTAAAGCCATCGCGCGGGGAATGCCGGGATGTCTCGGCTGACCCGTGGTGACTGCCGCCTGCTTTCTTTTCTGCAGGCGGGCCATGGGTGCGGCCAGCGCCCGGCATTCCCTGCGCCCTCTTCGTGATGAGGGTGGCCGATATCGAACACTCGGACGCGAAACGCGCCGCGAGAAAGTTGAGACATGCCTCCATGTCGGCTCGGCAAGCTTTGGCAACGCGGCTTGTCCACTGAGGCTCGAAGGGAAAGGTGGGAGCGACCAGCCGACCGCGGCCCCAGCCCATGGCCGTCAGGGAAATGTCGTCAAGGTGCGATGGAACAGCCAATGTGCTCCAAACGGCGGCCTGTGGTTTCGGGTCCTCGCGTTCGCGAGGACGACAGCGGAGTGTTTGGGCGCGTCTCGGCGAGAAACGCCCCATCGGGTCTGCCGGCCCCCTGCCCTCGCGGGAAGCTTCGGAGCCATTCAGAGGTTCGCCCCGCTCCACCCAACGGCCGGCAAGTCGTTGCCCGCGCGTCAATTTGTCCATTTTCCGATTGACGCCATCAAAACACGCTGAAATGGTGCCCCCGCTTTCGGGCCCGCGCGGCCGGATGGGACGTAAGCCCTTCACCGGGCAGCCAAAGCGCCGAACAAGAGCCGGAAGCGATCTTAAGGGGGAGGACTCGTTGCAATCGCTCCAAACGACAGGTCGTGCCTGCACGCAGGCGACGCATGGTTTGCTCGCGGCGCGCGGTTTGCTCGCGGCGCGTGGCGCGCCCGCGAGGTGGACCGCGCTGGCGATGCGTGGTGCGACCCCGGCACACGCCGGTTCCCCGTCCTGAGCGGCCGTGCGGAGACCCTGATGCGTCCCTTCCTGGCCCTGAGCGCAGCCATCGACCAGATCAACGAGAAGGTCGGCTATGTCTGCAATATCATGGTGCTGCTGGCGTGCCTGGTCAGCGCCATCAACGCGATGATCCGCTACGCCTTCAGCATGTCCTCGAACGGCTGGCTCGAGCTGCAGTGGTACATGTTCGCGCTGATCGTGATGTTCGGCGCCTCCTACACCTTCCGCCGCAACGAGCACGTCCGCGTCGAGCTGCTCTATCTCTATCTGTCCGAACGCGGCCAGCTCTGGCTCGATTTGATCGGCACGCTGTTCTTCCTGATCCCGACCTGCCTGCTGCTGGCCTATCTGTCCTGGCCGTTCTTCATGCAGTCCTATCACGTCGGCGAATATTCCCCGAATGCCGGCGGCCTGCTCCGCTGGCCGATCAAGTTCGTGATCCCCGCCGGCTTCGTGATGCTGGCGCTGCAGGGCCTCTCCGAGGTCATCAAGCGGGCCGCCGCGCTGCGCGGCGAGGTGACGATCGACGCCAAATATGAGAGGCCGACCCAATGATCACGCTGGAGATGATGCCGCCATTGATGTTCGGCGGCCTGGTCCTGGCGATGCTGATCGGCTTCCCGGTGGCGTTCACGCTGGCGGCGGTCGGGCTCTCCTACGGCTTCCTCGCCATCCATCTCGGGTTCTTCGACCTCAACTTCCTGCAGGCGATCCCGGGGCGCATCTTCGGCAGCGTGCTGTCCAACGACCTGCTGCTCGCGATCCCCTTCTTCACCTTCATGGGCGCGATCCTGGAGCGATGCGGCCTCGCCGAGGACATGCTGGATTCGATGGGCCAGCTGTTTGGCCCGATCCGCGGCGGCCTCGGCTATTCCGTCATCATCGTCGGCTTCATCCTGGGCGCCATCACCGGCACGGTGGCCGCGCAGGTGATCGCGATGGCGCTGATCTCGATGCCGGTGATGATGCGCTACGGCTACAACATCCGCTACATCACCGGCGTGCTGGCGGCCTCCGGCACCATCACCCAGCTGGTGCCGCCGTCGCTGGTGTTGATCGTGCTCGCCGACCAGCTCGGCAAGTCGGTCGGCGACATGTATCTCGGCGCCTGGGGGCCGTCGGTGTTCCAGATCCTGCTGTTCGCCGGCTACACTTTCGTGCTCTCTATCGTCAAGCCGAGCCACGTGCCGGCGGTGCCGAAGGAAGCCCGCACGCTGACCGGCTGGGCGCTGTGGAAGAAGTGCCTGATGGGCATCATCCCCTCCGCCGTGCTGATCTTCGTCGTGCTCGGTACCATGATGATGGGACTTGCCACCCCGACCGAGGCCGGCGCCATGGGCGCGGTCGGCGCCATCGTGCTCGCCGTGATCCATCACAAGGCGTTCGCATCGACCGACCGGAAGTTCCTGGTCGTCGGCGTGATCGCGGCCGGCATCGGCACCATCGTCGGCACGCTGTTCTTCGGGGACGAGGTCGCATCCGCGCTGCACGGCCTCATCCCGGTCGCGGCTCCCGTGTTCAAGATCGCCTTCGCCGTCACCTACATCGCCGTGGCGTGGCTGTGCATCCGCGCCGTCGCCATTCCCGACCTGCGCGACCTGATCCGGCAGGGCTACGAGACCACCATGCGCATCACCTGCATGGTCACCTTCATCCTGATCG
>Ga0209677_101028_pt1 | contig 13312 bp, 13 predicted proteins | sample AraplaCvi_mCL_r2_2_FD_184285 | JGI IMG/M metagenome (GOLD analysis project Ga0209677, IMG submission 184285) | Arabidopsis root microbial communities from North Carolina, USA - plate scrape CL_Cvi_mCL_r2 (SPAdes) (version 2) | ecosystem: Host-associated > Plants > Roots > Endosphere | place: USA... | reverse complement strand
GGACATTCCGATCGGAGATTTCATGGATGCAGGCCTTCGAGGAATATGCGCGCTGGATCTCTCCGATCGGAATGTCCCCGCGCCGGGTTGCGAAGTCATGGACCGTCCGTAACGTCGATTTCGAGCCGGAGGAACGGGTTTTCCTGATGTTCGGCTCCGCCAATCGGGATGAGAAGCATTTCGCGCGGCCCGATGACTACGATGTCAGGCGCGATACGAGCAAAAGCATCGCCTTCGGCGCCGGCCCACATTTTTGTGCTGGCGCATGGGCCTCGCGTGCCATGGTCGCCGATGTCGCCCTGCCCGCAATCTTCGCACGGCTCAAACGCCTTCGCCTTGTCGCGGACGAGCCGGCACGGATTGGCGGCTGGGCGTTCCGAGGATTGCTCAACCTGCCCGTCGCGTGGGATCCGGCTGCTTGAACTGCAACTTTCGCCGACGCGGCGCGCTTCACGTCACTGCCCGCGTCAATGGATGCTCAATCGGGCATCAGCACGCGCCCTCTCTCCACGACGATCTTGTCATGCTCGGACGGTGACAGCGAGATTGGCGGCACGTTCGACAGCTCGAGCATCGGCGCTTTGCCCGGCTCGCCGCCGCGCGGCGTTGTCCTGACGACCTGGCTTGGCGGCAGCTCGGCCTGGCGGGTCAGATGCGCCCACATCAGATCGAGCGCGCGAAGATGATAAAGCGTCAGCGGCACCATTCGGGTGTCGAAGCCGGGCAGATCGGTGCCGAAATGCTCGGCGTTGGTCACCTCGATGTAACGCAGGTTCGAACCTTCGCCATCGGCGATGCTGTTCAATCCCAGATATGGACGCGAGGAGAAGCTGACGGGAACGCGATCGTCATTGCGACCATGGACGATGATCGTCGGCAACCCATGCAGCCGGCCCGATGCAAGAAACTCGTCGATCCCCATCTTCACACGACCAGCTTCCGGCGAGTTGCCGATCACGAGATCGCGAATGCAGACAGCGCCATCCAGGTTGAAATCCTGCCTGCCCGTGCTCGGCGATGCGGACAGCCAGCTCCGCCGCGGCCCGGTCGGATCATTGTCGTTGATGACATCGATAGCGCCGGCCGGCGCGCCGCCCGGAGCGACGGAAAAGATCGTTGCGGCCAGAGCCGGCGAGACCGCGACCGGCCGTCCCTCGGCATCGGTCGCAGCATAGCTGTAGCCGCAGATGCGGTCGCGGACGTCGAAGCGGCCGTGGTCGTTGATATATTTGGTCGCGGTCGCGTCCGGAGCGACGAAATATCCGAAGGCGTGACCGACGTCGGTCTCGCTGTCCCAGCCGTAAGCGTGCATCCGGTCGAGCGCTTCATGCGCCTGGGCATCGAGCGTCGTTGCGGTCAGCAATCCCCGCTCATGCAGCGACTGGCACCGATTGGCGGCATAAGGCACGCGATCCCTCAGCGGAATATCCGGGACGGCGAGGACCGCGCACGGCTGATAGAGATTTCCGAAGCTGAAGTAGTCCAGCAACGTGCGCCCTGTGCCTTTGCGCTCGGCCGTTCCGCGTTTCACGACGACCCTGTCGTCCGGCTTGAGCTGAACCTGCGGCTCGCGCGCGACGACGCCGTCGAGCAGGTGCTGCTCGTCCTTTTCCGCGCCATAGAGAACGGCGCCGCCGCCGTTCGAGCTGCCCGTTGCGATGACGATCGTGTTCGCGCGGACAAAGCCGGGATCGCGCTTGGCCAGTTCGAAGAATGCGAACTGCACGGACCGCAGCAGATCAGTGCCCCAATCCTTCTCCGGGTTTTGCTTCGAATGCGCCGCCTTGAACGCAACGCGGTGGGGCCAGTCCTTCAGGAACGAGGCGCGAGCCGCCTCGTCGAGATCAGCGCGAAAGTGCGCTGTCGGCCCCGCTTCCTGCGCCGCCACCTGGCGGCCGTCGATCGAGTTGACGCTGTCGGCTTCGAGAAGATCGAAGCCATTGCCATGGCCCTTGTCGTTGTAGACGACGGCACATTGGTGACGAAGGCCCCAATAGCCGAAGTCGACGATGTCACGGAACAGGCTCGCCGAGCCGTTCACGGGAATTGCGATCAGGCACCGCCTGTCGGTCGACATGTTTGCGGGAATCTGCAGCAGCATCGCGACGTTCTGCCTGCCACCGCCATCGTCCGCGAAGGCAAGGATCTCGTCACCCGCGATCTTGCCGTCGTCGTCGACCGGCTTGCCCGTCGCCTGGTCCATGTTGGGGCCGAACAGCCGCCCATAACCCTGCCCTTTGCTCGCGCGGAAGAAGATCGCGGCGCGACGTAACTCCTGCACGGTCGGATGGAGGACATCCGCGAAGCCAGGCGGACTCCCCGTCATCGCCTCGGCGCCCATCCCTGCAGTCACCAGGTCGTTCGACTTGCCATCGTAGTGGGTCACTTGTTGCTCATGGAGCCAAGCCGGTGGCTGCTCGGCAGCACGTGCCGCGCCGATCAAGAGCAGAGTTAACGACCCGACATAAATGGCTTTCATCATTGCAAATCCCCGTGCCTTGCCTGGCCGTGAGATCGCCGGCCATTGCATAGGATTTTTTCAGGGGAGTGAGCTGCGACATCCGTCTGATCAGGAAGACCAGAAGCGGCTCTGCATTGACAGCGGTGCGGAGCACCACCCAACTTCCGCATTTCCTCGCCTGATAATCTCCTGCGAGATCATAGTCCCGCAACGCTTGTGCGGAATTGACCTCGGCCTCCGCCATTATGCAAATGAAATGATTTTATCGCAGCAATAGAGAGGCTCTATAGATCTGACGACCAAGCTTTGCCCCGAAGCTCCGGTCCTAATGGCCAGCCACGACCGCGGCGCCCGGCTTCGGCGAGCGCAGCAGCAGTACGACAGGCACGATCACGATAAGGCAGATGCCGAGCAGCCAGAAACAATCATTGTAGGTCATGACAAGCGCCTGCTTCTCGATCAGGCTGGAGAGCTGCGCGATCGCCCGCATGTGCGCCGTCGCCGCATCGACGCCCTGGCTGAGGCCATCGGCGGCAAGCCGAGCCTGCCCGAGCAGCGAATTGGCGGTCACCGCCTCGCGGATGGTGTCGGAGTGCACCGCGCTGCGCCGGTCGATGAAGACGCCGCACAGAGCGAGGCCGATCGAGCCACCGAGATTGCGCGCCATGCTATAGATGCCGGCGCCGTCGGCGGCATTCTCGCGCCCGATCGCGGCCATCGAGGCCTGGTTGAGCGGCATCGCGGCCAGGATCTGGCCGACACCGCGGAGCAGCTGCGACCAAGTGAAATCACTGCCGGCGCTGTCGGGGCTGAGATGGATGTCCAGGAAACAGCTCCCGGCAAAGCATAGCAGGCCGAGCGCCACCATCAGACGCGTGTCGAAGCGGCCGATAATGCGCGGCAGCACCGGGATGAGAACGAAGACCGGGATCGCTGACAACGCCATGATGCCGCCGGCCTGCTGCGGATTGTAGCCGGCGATGCCGGCGAGGAACTGCGGCACGACGAAGGTGGTGCCGTACACTGCTGCACCGACCATGAGCGTGATGAAGGTCGCGCTGGCAAAGGCGCCGTTGCGCAGCAGCGCAAGCTTGATGACCGGGTCCGGCCTCGTCTTCTGCGCGATGAAGACCGCGACGAAGCCGAGCAGCGACACGAGGCTGAGGTCGACGATCATCGAGGACTCGAACCAGCGCTCGCGCTGGCCTTCCTCGAGCACGACGGTCAGGCAGGCGAACGCGATCGCCATGCCGGCGATGCCGAGCCAGTCTGCCTTGGCCACAAGATCGAGCCTGGACTTCTCGTCCGGAAGTCCGAGTATCAGAAGCGTCACCAGCGCGATGCCGACCGGCAAATTCAGGAAGAAGCACCAGCGCCAGCTGACCTCTTCTGCGAGATACCCGCCGATGATAGGTCCGATGACCGGCCCGAGCACCACGATGACGCCGAAGATGCTCATGCCGACCGCCATCTGGCGCTGCGGCAGCCGGGTGCGGATGATGACCTGCGCGGTCGGAATCAACGCACCGCCGAAGAAGCCCTGCCCGGCGCGGCCGAGGATCATCTCCACGAGCCCATTCGATACGCCGCACAGCATCGAGAACAGCACGAACGCGATGGTCGTGATCAGCAGCAGGCGACGCAAACCCAATAGCCGCGTCAGCCAGGCCGTCAGCGGAATCATGACGACCTCGGCGACCAGATAGCCGGTGCCGATCCAGGTGCCCTCGGTTCCGCTTGCGCCGATCTCGCCCTGGATCTGCGGCAGCGCCGTATTGGTGATCGAGGTGTCGAGCATCGCCATGAGCGCGCCCAGCGCGCCGGCGACCACGGCGATCCAGTCGACGACGCTCGCGGCGTCGGTCGGTTTCGATCCTGCTGCGCCGGCACCGAGCCGGAGGGTGTCGCTGGCCGCGCTCATTGGACGGCTCCTGCCGTGCGGACGGGCGCCGCCTTGGTGTTGACCGACACCTCAATCGACAAGCCCGGAACGAACGCCGGCGCGGCCTTCTCGAGCGCGTTGACGCGGATGCGGACCGGCACGCGCTGCACGATCTTGGTGAAGTTGCCGGTGGCATTCTCCGGCGGCAACAGCGCAAACTGCGCGCCGGTGCCGGGTGCAAAGCTCTCGACCGTTCCGGTCAGCTTCAAATCCGGATAGGCATCGACGCTGATCTCGGCCGGCTGGCCCGGACGCATCCTCTCGACCTGCGTCTCCTTGAAATTGGCCACCAGGTAGATCTGTGCCGTCGGCACGATCGTCAGCAATTTTGTACCCGGCTGAGCAAATTGCCCAAGCTGTACGGTGCGGTCGCCGACCCGCCCAGCGATCGGGCTGCGCACGACGGTGTCGGTGAGGTCGATCTCGGCCTGGCTGAGGCTTTCCTTTGCGGCCGCCAGTTGCGCCTCGGCCTGCGCCAGTTGCGCCTTCAATGTCGCGACCTGCTGGCGCGCGGCGTCAAGCGCGGCCTGCTTCAAATTGACGGTGGAGCGCGACTGCGCCAGCGCGCTCTCGGTCTGCTCGTTCTTCTGCTGGGTCGCAAAGCCGCGGATGGCGAGCGCCGCCGATCGATCGTTTTCCTTCTGCGCAAGGTCGGAATTGACCTTTGCGGTTTCCATGTCGGCCTGCGCCTGGGCGATCACGGCGTCCTGCTGCCGCAGATCGGCCTCGCTCTTCGCGACATCGGCCTCGCGCGCGTCGACCGTCGCCTTGGCCTGACGCACGGTCATCTCGTAGCGGCGCGGATCGATCTTCAAGAGCGCCTGTCCGGCGACGACGTCCTCATTGTCCCTGACGTAGATATCCGAGACCTGGCCGGACACGCGCGGCGCCATCGCCACCTGATCGGCGCGCAGATAGGCATTGTTGGTGCTCTCGATGAAGCGCCCCACCAGGTACCAGTAGCGGCCATAGACACCGCCGCACGCGACCGCCAGGAAGGCGATCACCCCGAGCAGCAGGCGCGTCCGGTTCCGCTTGCGCGGAACCGCCGGCGTCGCGGCCTCGCCCGCGCCGACGGGCGCATCCCCGGCCTTCTTCAACACTGTGATGCTCATGGCGCGGGCCTCATTCACAATTTATTCCGATTGGAATATTTATTCCGATTGGAATATTTATGTCAACTGGAATAATTTCGAACTCGTGCTATGACAGACGCCTTGGAGGTTCCGAAGATGACGGGTGCGAGACGGCGGAAGGCGGAGAGCGGGTACGCGCGCGGCGAGGAGACGCGGGCGCGGATCATCCAGACAGCCATGGCGCTGTTCGGCGAACACGGCTTCGACGGCGTCTCGACCCGCGACATCGCAGCCCAGGCCGGGGTGCCGGCGCCATCGCTGCAATATTATTTCGAGAACAAGGAAGGGCTTTACGCCGCCTGCATCGCGGACATCCAGGCGTCGGCGATGAACGCCCTCGCCCCGGCGCTGGAGATCGTCGAGGGGTTGCTGCACGCCAAGGCAAGCGACAGCCGGATCATCGATGCCTATTGCGCGATACTCGACGGTCTGGCGGACTTCCTGTTCGCCTCGCCTGATGCCGCGAGCCGCGCGCTGTTCATCGCGCGCCGGATCATGCCGATCAAATCAACCCTGGTCGATACCTCGAAAGGCCCGGGCTCCCGGGTGCACGATTGCTGCGCCAGGATCATCGCGTACCTGTCAGATGGCAGCGTGGGCGAGGAGGAATGCCGATTGATAGCCGTTTCCATCAACGGTCAACTGCTCACGTTTCATTTCGCGCGGGAGCATCTCAAGCTTCTGCTCGGCACCAACGAGATCACCCCGGAGCGGCTGCAGAAGATCAAGCAGATCGTACGCCGGCAAACCATCCTGCTGCTGAAATCCTGCAAGCAAAAGCAGGCCTGATTCCATGCAGCGATGGCCGGGACGTCTGCATCTGGATCAAGAAGCCGTCGCGACGTAGAATGGCCTGTCGTCGTGATCATCCCGTTCATGCACGATGAGCGCTGCGCCGCAGCCATTCCGCTTACCGTAAGACCATGAAGTAACAGCTCTTGCGATCAAAGAGGCAGCCCGATGCGCTTGCTGATCCTGGGTGTGACGCTCGTCGTGGCCACGACCTCACTGGTTCGGGGAACGGACATCTCCTCGGACTGGAGGTTCTACGGCGGCGACGCAGGCGGAAGCCGTTACTCCCCGCTGGATCAGATCAACAAGACCAACGTGAATCAGCTGAAACCCGCGTGGGAGCTGCACACTGGCGACATGTCCGATGGCAGCGATGGCCGGCCGAAGAGCGAATTCGAGGCGACGCCGATCGTCGTTGCCGGCACGATGTTTGTGAGCACACCGTTCGGCCGCGTGCTCGCGATCGATCCCGAAACCGGCAAGACGAAATGGTCGTTCGACCCGAAGATCGAGCTGCACCGGAGTTATTCGGAAGGGCTGGTCAATCGTGGCGTGGCCTTCTGGTCGGATGCGGAGCGCACCGAGGCTGTCGCCTGCCGAGAACGGATTTTCATAGCGACGATCGACGCGAGATTGTTCGCGCTCGATGCGGCGGACGGACATCCATGTGCCGACTTTGGTTCAGGCGGTCAGATCGATCTGAAGGACGGCATCGCCAACATCGCCCGAGCCGGAGAATATGAGGAGACGTCAGCCCCGGCGATCGCCAGCGACCTCGTCGTCATGGGTTCGTCGATCGCCGACAACGACCGCGTCGACAGTCCCGATGGCGTGGTTCGCGCCTTCGACGCGAGAAGCGGCGCATTGCGATGGAGCTGGCATCCTCTCGAGGCAAGCATCGCCCCCACCGGTGCGGGGAATGTCTGGTCAACGATCTCGGTCGATGCGGAACGTGGCCTGGTCTTCTTGCCGACCGGAAGCGCCAGCCCGGACTATCAGGGTTCGAAACGTCCAGGTTCGAACACATGGGCGAATTCGGTCGTGGCTCTCTCGGCTAAGACCGGCGCGCTGGTCTGGGGATTTCAGCTCGTTCACCACGACCTGTGGGACTACGACACGGCGGCCCAGCCGGTGCTCGGAATGCTGAACCGCGGAGGTGTCGAGACGCCCGTCGTCATCCAGGGCAACAAGACTGGGTATCTCTTCGTGTTGAATCGCGAGACCGGCCGGCCGATCTTCGATGTCAAGGAAATGCCCGTGCCGAAAAGCGAGGCTGATGCCGAGGACGCGTCTCCGACACAGCCCGTTCCGCTCTCCCCGCCCCCGCTGGCGGCCCAGAAGCTGACAATGGATGACGCGTGGGGCCTCAATGAGGGAGAACGTGACGCCTGCCGTGCACGTCTGTCGAAGCTGCGGGCCGACGGAATCTTCACGCCACCTAGCGTTAAGGGATCGGTCGCCTTTCCCGGCAACATCGGCGGCATGAATTGGAGCAGCGGGGCGTTCGATCCGAAGCGGCAACTCTTCGTCGCCAACATCAACAATCTTCCGATGGAAGTTCACCTGATCCCTCGGGACCAATACAAGCCGAATGAAGACGCAGCGAAGCTCGGCACCTTGCGAGCAGAAGTCTCTCCGCAGCACGGAACGCCCTTTGGAATGAGCCGCGACGTCATCCGATCGCCGCTGGGGCTTCCATGCAATCCTCCGCCATGGGGCGAGCTGGTGGCGGTCGACCTCTCGAAAGGCGACATCCGCTGGCGCGTGCCGCTCGGCACGACCATCGATCTGGTCAAGGACCCGGCCCATGTGATCGCGGGCACGCCCAATCTCGGCGGCCCCATCGTCACCGCCGGAGGTCTGGCATTCGTCGCGTCCGCGATGGACAACTATCTGCGCGCATTCGATACTGACACTGGTCAGGAACTCTGGAAGGGCCGGCTGCCGGCAGGTGGCCAGGCAATGCCGATGACCTACCTTGCCGGCAAGGACCGCAAGCAATTTGTCGTCATCGCCGCGGGCGGGCACGGAAAGCTCGGCACGACATCAGGAGATTCGCTGATCGCCTATTCGCTGCCCTAGCCGAACTCGGGCCGCGTCGTGACCCGCGCACGGCAGATTGAGGCTGGAGCACGTCGCGTGCACTGGCTATCTTACCGGACCGATGGAATGCGGCGCGATGCCGGCGTGAAATCGAAAGGACTCGCAATGGCCAAGAACACGATCTGTCTCTGGTACGACAAGGACGCCGAGGCTGCCGCCCGTTTCTATGCCGAGACATTTCCCGACAGCGCCGTGCACGCGGTGAACCGTGCGCCCGGTGATTACCCCTCAGGCAAGGCGGGCGATGTGCTGACGGTCGAATTTACGGTGGCCGGCGTTGCCTGTCTTGGCCTCAACGGGGGTCCCGCGTTCAAGCACAACGAAGCCTTCTCGTTCCAGATCGCCACCGAGGATCAGGAGGAGACTGACCGCTATTGGAACGCCATCGTCGGCAATGGCGGCCAGGAAAGCGCCTGCGGCTGGTGCAAGGACAAATGGGGCATCTCCTGGCAGATCACGCCGCGCGTGCTCATGGAAGCGCTGCGGGCTGGCGGCGCTGAAGCCAAGCGTGCATTCGCGGCGATGATGACCATGACGAAGATCGACGTCGCGGCCATCGAAGCCGCGCGCCGCGGCTGAAACAACAGCAGCGAACCTGCAATCCGCATGCTCAGGAGCTGCTCATGCTCCATCGCGACCTCTCGTAAGATCGCCGTAGCAAGGCCAGCAAGCTGCCGCCCGTGAGAGCGCCGAGGACATAGATCAAGATCGAGAGCACCGCGAGCGGCGCCGTGGCCTCGAAGCCGAGAAAAAACACGGTGACGGCCTTGAGGTTTTGCAGCGCGAAAATCAGCATCGCGAGGGCGAATGCTACGATCACGGCTAAATGGACCCAGCGCATGGCCATTCTCCTTTGGCCCATCCGGACCGGACGCCCGACTGCACGCCGGTGATCCGCCTGAGGCTTGAGATAGATCAAGCGGATTTCACACCGGGCGATCAAGCAGCTCCTCGAGATGGGTTAGCTCTACTGGCGCTTCTTTGCCGCTCTCGATGCCGCAACACTTGTTGAACGGGGCGGAAGCCGTTGCCCTTGCCCATCCACCGTGCGCGGCATGGGCTTTGAGACTGCAATTAGTTCTCTGCACCAGAGACGGAGAGAGCAATGACAATTTCTCACCTCATTGTCGGATTGTCTTCGGTCGCCGCGCTTCTGGCAGCGGCCGGCGTTCACGCTGAGAGCCTGCCGTCGGAAGGACCGATCTCGGCGACGTTTACTGCAACGCCGATCCCGCCTCCCAAGCCGATGCCGGTGGGCGGCGGCAAGGAATTCGAACTGATGGACCAGGCAATGGTCGTCAAGAACGATGCCGGAAACCCGGTGCTCAACAACATGGGTGGACGCTGCCAGATGAGCCGGCTCAGAGATCCGTCGGCAAAGACTGTCGAGCTCCATGGCTTCTGTACCTATGTCGACAAGGACGGCGACCAGACCTTCGAACAATGCGACTTCGTGCCGGGCCAGCCTAATTCCTGCAAGATCATCGGCGGGACCGGAAAGTTCGACGGCCTCAAGGCCGACCTCATCATCACCGTTCAGCCTCTCAAGAGCAATTTCGAAGGAATCAACCAGGTCATTGGCCACAAGCAGGGCACCTACAAACTGGTCAAAACCGAATGATGGATACAGCCGACGCCACGCGGCATGCGAAGCAAGCCCGGACGATGGAGGTCTATTAGGACGGGACCTTCCGGAGGATAAGGCCTGGAGAGCCGAACGAGAGCAAGGATGTCTCGCCGGACGAGCGCGCATCCTTGCTCTCGAAGGGATTATCGGGGCTGAGGCTGCCCGGCAGCGCCGCCTCCAGACGGCGTACCCGTACTGGAAGATTGCGCCGACTTGGCCTTCTCCAGCAGCGTCAGCGTGGAGTCGACGCACGACTTCATGGAGTCCTGCGGGTCGCAGCGCACGGCGACGATGTTGTCGCCATTGCGCATGAAGAACGCGGCACCGCCACCGCGGCGCATTCCGCCGCGACCGGACTCGCCGATCGCGCGCAAGACTTCATCCAGATCGCGGCTCATTCCAGAGTAGGACGAGTTCCGCCCCTCGCCGCTGGAACCACTCTGGCTGAAGGCGGGGGTCGAGAGAAGAAGAAGCGCGGGCACGACCAAAAGAGTTCTGTTCATCGGTGGTTCTCCACGTTTTCAAATCGTGAGCGATATCTCCAGGGCGCAATTTATTGCCGGAACGTCACGCCGCTCCGGCTCGGTACTGATACGATGTCCGCGGCAACGGTCGCCCGGCGGATCCGGTCGGCGCGACCGTTGAATGCGATGTCAGTCGCGGCAAATGCGGCGGCGAATGATGATGACGAAATCGCCATCCTCATCGCGCAGGCTCCGCGTGAGGAAGTAACACGCTCCTCCCTCCTCCTCGCCGTGGTGCCGGTCCGCCATTCTCTCGGCGAGCCGTTCGCGCAAGCGCCCCCGCAGGCCTCCGCCCTCCTCATCCTCATCACCGCCATGCCAACTGCTCCTGCGGTCGTTCATGCGTTCGCGCAGATCCCGTCGATCCTGAAGCAGGTCGATGATGAGATCTCGCAGATCGGCGCGTGTCCGAATTCGGTCTCTCAGAAAGTCGCGCAGATCACCGTTGTCGGTGTCGCCACCGCCGCCCCTGTCAGCCATGTCACTCCGGTCACCCCAATCGTGGGCCGATGCGGGACTGGCCGTTGTCCAAAGCACGGGAGCGGATGCAGCAATTGCGAGAGCCGCTGCGGCAATGATTGGCAGCCGTGTCATTGCGTTCTCCTTTATGAAGATTTTGTGACGACATGACCGAATGCCGATTCATCGTCGTGGCGGGAACTTCGACGTCGAACGCGGCCTCGACCCATGCCTCTGCTCGACCGGGATGGTCAGCGCGGAAGCTGTTCACGCCTGGTGGTTTCGGCTTTGACCTAGATCAAACCAAAAGTTGTGGAACCAACTCCGCTGCGACCGACTGTCCGTCCTGGCCGACGACGGCCGGCAACGGACAGATCGAAGAGCACACCTTGCAAGACGCGATGAGACGCGAATTGGCTCTCGATGGTCGCGCATCATAGGAGCGAGTTCATGGAAACGATTCTGATCAACCTGATTGCTGGAGCCGTCGGTGGCGTTGGCGCCGGCAAGACATCGCCGAATTTTGATCTCGGCATGATTGGTAATGTGATTTCCGGATTGGTTGGAGGCGGAGTGCTCGGCCAGATCGTGACGATGTTGTTGCCATCGATCATGGCTGCGGCGCAGTCAGGCAATTTGAGTGTCGGCGGCGTCATCTCGCAGGCAGTCGCTGGTGGCGCCGGAGGCGCAATCCTTACGGCGCTCATCGGCGCCATCAAGAACAGGGCTGCGGCCTGATGTAATTGCAGCTGCGACAAATCAGGTCGCCCGGCCGCCACGCGCGATCCGGATCGACAACGCATGCGTCAGCGCCAACACCATCGACGACCCGGGGTTACAGATCGCATGAAGGAGGACAGCGATGAATTACTTGCGAACCGCAATTCTGCTGGCCGGCCTCACGGCTCTGTTCATGGCGGTCGGCTACCTGGTGGGCGGTCGCAATGGCGCGATCGTCGCGCTGGTGATTGCGAGCGCAACCAACCTGTTCGCTTATTGGAACTCGGACCGGATGGTGTTATCGACCTATGGTGCCCAACTGGTCGACCGCCACACCGCGCCGGAGCTTGTCGAATTTGTTGAAGGACTGGCCCAGCGCGCCGGGTTGCCCATGCCGCGCGTGTTCGTCATGGACAATCCGCAGCCCAACGCGTTCGCGACCGGCCGCAATCCGCAAAATGCGGCGGTGGCCGTGACCACCGGTTTGATGCAATCGCTCAACCGTGAGCAGCTCGCCGGCGTGATCGCCCACGAGCTTGCGCACATCAAGAACCGCGATACGTTGCTGATGACCATCACCGCAACCATCGCCGGCGCGATCTCGATGCTGGCGCAGCTCGGCATGTTTTTCGGCGGTCATCGCGGCAATAACAGCGGGCCGGGCGCGATCGCCTCGATCATCATGATGATTGTGGCGCCGCTTGCTGCGATGCTAGTGCAGATGGCGATCAGCCGCACGCGCGAATATGCCGCCGACAATCTCGGCGCGCATATCGTCGGAAGGCCGTTGTGGCTCGCCTCCGCCCTGGCCCAGATCGAAAACGCAGCCCATCATATTCCGAACATGGACGCCGAGCACAATCCGGCAACCGCGCACATGTTCATCATCAATCCGCTCTCGGGCCACGGCGTCGACAGCCTGTTTGCCACGCATCCCTCGACCGAGAACCGCATCGCCGCCCTGCGCCGGCTCGCCGTCGAGTTCGGCAGCCGTGGCGCGTAGCTGACGGTCGAGTTCACGGTTGCCGGCGTTGCCTGTCTCGGCCTCAACGGGGGGCCCGCGTTCAAGCACAACGAAGCCTTCTCGTTCCAGATCGCCACCGAGGATCAGGAGGAGACCGACCGCTATTGGAACGCCATCGTCGGCAATGGCGGACAGGAAAGCGCCTGCGGCTGGTGCAAGGACAAATGGGGCATCTCCTGGCAGATCACGCCACGCGTGCTCATGGAAGCGCTGCGGGCTGGCGGCGTTGAAGCCAAGCGTGCGTTCGAAGCGATGATGGACATGACGAAGATCGACGTCGCGGCGATCATCGCGGCACGGGGCGGCTGACGCGGCGCTCGCCCTCCGATTCCCGCGCCGCACGTTGTGGCAGCAGCACGATCAGGACCACTATCAGCAGCGCCAATATCACCGACGCCGTGTAGCGGCTGAGCGCGAGTCCGCCCTGGTCGAGCGGCTTGTCGAGGAAATCGCCAACCGTCGCGCCAAGTGGCCGCGTCAGCACGAAGGCCGCCCAAAACAGCGCGGTGCGGGATGTTGCGGTC
>Ga0209677_101027_pt1 | contig 13316 bp, 10 predicted proteins | sample AraplaCvi_mCL_r2_2_FD_184285 | JGI IMG/M metagenome (GOLD analysis project Ga0209677, IMG submission 184285) | Arabidopsis root microbial communities from North Carolina, USA - plate scrape CL_Cvi_mCL_r2 (SPAdes) (version 2) | ecosystem: Host-associated > Plants > Roots > Endosphere | place: USA... | reverse complement strand
GCGGCGAGCCGGGGCGGGCATCCGAAAGGTCGCGACCTGCGTCCGCAGGCCGGCTCCCTGCAATGATCAGAACGAGTGGCGCACGCCCAGCGCGAACTCGTTGATGTTCTTGTCGGTCGCGGTGGTCAGGCCGGCGATCGACGAGTTGTAGCGGCCCAGGCCGTCACCCTTGTTCTGGAAGTGGGTGCCCGAGGCGTACAGCGAGGTGCGCTTGGAGAAGTCGTACTGGTAGCCCAGGCCGAACGCGTTCAGCTTGGAGTCGGTCGCGCCGGCGGCGTTGTTGTCGATCTTGTTCTGCACCCATTGCGCCTTGAACAGGTTCTGGCCGGCGCGGTACGAGCCGCCGAGCCAGAACGCGCGCCCGTCGTGCTGCAGCGAGTCGGCGATGGCGCGCTTGTCGTCGCCCTTCAGGTAGCCGCCTTCGACGACGAACGCGTCGAACGTGTAGCTGGCGCCGAAGATGTAGGTGGTGACGTTGGCGGAGGTGGCCGCGGTGGCGCCGGCGCCCTTGTCGCTGACGACGCCCAGCGAGACGTCAACACCGTTGCCCGTGTAGCGCACCGAGCCGTCGAACAGGCGGGTCTTGGTCGCGCCGCCGACCACTTCACCGGCACCGGCGAGCACGCTGGCCTTGAAGCCGGCGAACGACGGGGTGGTGTAGCGCACCGAGTTGTTCACGCGCGACGGGCCGCCGTTCAGGCTTTCGCCGGTGGCGTTGGTGACGGCGGTGGCGGTGCCCGAGCCGCCCTGCACCGGCTCGTAGCCGCCGGCGTAGCCGCCGATGGCCGCCGTGGTCGGGCCGACCGGCGTGTTGGAGAAGGCGCTGAAGTCGCCCGAGATCGTGTACAGGCTGCTGTACTGGCGGCCGGCGCTGAGCGTGCCCAGCGACGTCGAGCGCAGCGCGCCGAAGGCCTGACGGCCGAACAGGGCGCCGCCCTGGCCGGAGCTGCCGGTGTCGATGTTCAGGCCGCCTTCGAGCACGAAGTCGACGAAGTTGCCGCTGCCCAGGTCTTCGGTGCCCTTGAAGCCGAGGCGGCTGCCCGACAGGCCACCGGAGTTGACGCGAACCACCTTGTTGGCGCCGTTCACGTACTGGCCGTTGAGGTCGACGATGCCGTAGATGGTGACGCTGGACTGGGCGAGGGCCGGGCCGGCGATGGCGGCCAGCGCGATGGCGCCGAGGATGGACTTCATGATGTTCTTTCCGAGTGAGAGGTGAAATGAGCCGGCGAGCCTTGGACTGCCGATTTCTGGTGCTGTTCTGGCGGGCTGGAGGAACCGCGAGAGCTCGATTGTCGAGTTCTCGCATCGATACAGCCAGGGGTCAGGCTCGCGCGGTGATCGCTAAGCTTATGAATTTACAAAGCTAAGCGCCGTTTGACCGGTCTCGCCATAGTGCGGATCGGGTGTGACACCCGATTGACAGACGCACCTTTTCGTCGCGGTTTTGCAACGGCATGCGCCGATAAGGGGTTTTTCGCCCATTCCCGGTGCACGGATGTTCGCGAAAACCCGGAGGCCTGGCGTCTTGCCAAGGGCTGCCGAGCAGGCGTAAAGTTCGCCGCAATCGTTTGCGCAAACGTTTGCGCGGCGAGTTGGCGTGGCATCACCACCCGGCCCGACAGCACGGCCCCACGACGCCGGCGCGGCCCCAAACCCAGGAGACAACCCATGTTCCGTTCGACCCGCCGTCTGGCGCTGCACACCCTCGCCGGCGCCGCCGCCCTCGCCCTGCTGCCCCAGCTCGCGCTGGCCGCCGACGCCAAGCCGCGCGTCGCGCTGGTGATGAAGTCGCTCGCCAACGAGTTCTTCCAGACCATGCAGGACGGCGCCAAGGCCGACCAGAAGAAGCGCTCGGGCGAGTACACCCTGATCGCCAACGGCATCAAGGACGAGACCGACACCGCCGCGCAGATCAAGATCGTCCAGCAGATGCTGGTCGAGCACGTCGACGCGATCGTCATCGCGCCGGCCGACTCCAAGGCCCTGGTGCCGGTGCTGGCCGAGGCCGCGTCCAAGGGCGTGATCGTCGTCAACATCGACAACAAGCTCGACGCCGAGGCGCTCAAGGAAAAGAACCTGGTCGTGCCGTTCGTCGGCCCGGACAACCGCAAGGGCGCCAAGCTGGCCGGCGACTACCTGGCCAAGCAGCTCAAGGCCGGCGACAAGGTGGGCATCCTCGAAGGCGTGTCCACCACCTTCAACGCGCAGCAGCGCACCGCCGGCTTCACCGACGCGATGAAGGCGGTCGGCGCCAACATCGTGAGCACGCAGTCGGGCCAGTGGGAGATGGACAAGGCCAACGCCGTCGCCGCCGCGATGCTGCGCGAGCATCCCGACCTGCGCGCCCTGCTCGCCGGCAACGACAACATGGCGCTGGGCGCCGTCGCCGCCGTCAAGAGCGCGGGCAAGACGGGCAAGGTGCTGGTCGTCGGCTACGACAACATCTCGGCGCTCAAGCCGATGCTGGCCGACGGCCGCGTGCTCGCCACGGTGGACCAGTTCGGCGCCAAGCAGGCCGTGTTCGGCATCGACACGGCGCTCAAGGCCATCAAGGAAAAGAAGGCGCAGAAGGACCTGCAGCCGGTGGTCGAGACGCAAGTCACGCTGATCACCAAGTGACGTCCGCGCTGACCCCGGCCCCGCACGACACGGGGGCCGCGCCCGTGCTGCTGCAGGGCCGCGGCATCGGCAAGACCTACGCCGCGCGGGTGCTGGCCGGCGTCGACTTCGACCTGCGCGCGGGCGAGGTGCTCGCGCTCACCGGGGAGAACGGCGCGGGCAAGAGCACGCTGTCCAAGATCGTGGCCGGCCTGGTGCCGCCCACGCACGGCACGCTCGCGCTCGCCGGCGAGCCGTTCGCGCCCGCATCGCGCCAGGACGCCGAGAAGCTGGGCGTGCGCATGGTCATGCAGGAGCTGAGCCTGGTGCCCACGCTCAGCGTCGCCGAGAACCTGCTGCTGGGCCGCCTGCCGCAGCGCCTCGGCTTCATCCGCGGCGACGCGCTCAACGAGGCGGCCGCCCGCCAGATGGCCCTGATCGGCCTGGACGACATCGACCCGCGCCTGCCCGTCAGCGCGCTGGGCGTGGGCTACCAGCAGATGGTGGAGATCGCGCGCAGCCTCGTGGGCGAGTGCAGGCTGCTGATCCTGGACGAACCCACCGCCACGCTGACCACGCGCGAGATCGCGCACCTGTTCCGGCAGATCGAGCTGCTCAAGGCGCGCGGCGTGGCCATCGTCTACATCTCGCACCGGCTCGACGAGCTGCAACAGGTGGCCGACCGCGTGATGGTGCTGCGCGACGGCCGCCACATCGACACGCGCCCGATGCGCGAACTCACGCAGGCCGACATCGTGCGCAGCATGGTGGGCCGCGACGTGCACGAGGGCCTCGACCGCGAGCGCCGCCCGCAAGGCCCCGTCCGCCTGCGCGTGAACAGGATGACCCGCGGCACGGTGGTGCGCGACGTCAGCTTCGCGCTGCATGCCGGCGAGGTGATGGGTCTCGCCGGCCTCGTGGGCTCCGGCCGCACGGAACTGCTGCGGCTGATCTACGGCGCCGACCGCAAGGACTCCGGCTCCCTGCAGCGCGGCGAGCCCGAGCGCGAGCGCGAGCTCGTCGTGAAGTCGCCGATGCAGGCGGTGCGAGCGGGCATCGGGCTCGTCACCGAAGACCGCAAGTCGCAAGGCCTGCTGCTGCCGCAGTCGATCCGCGTCAACGCCACGCTGGCCAACCTGGGCGCGGTGTCGCGCCGCGGCTGGCTGCGGCGCGCCGAGGAGCAGGCCGAGGTGCAGCGCCTGCGCGACCTGCTGCGCGTGCGCAGCGATTCCATCGAGCAACCCGTGAACCAGCTGTCGGGCGGCAACCAGCAGAAGGTGGTGTTCGCCCGCTGGCTGCACCGCGACTGCGACATCCTGCTGCTGGACGAGCCCACCCGTGGCGTGGACATCGGCGCGCGCGCCGACATCTACGCGCAGATCGACAAGCTCGCGGCCGCCGGCAAGGCGCTGCTGATGGTGTCGTCCGACCTGCGCGAGCTGATGTCGCAGTGCGACCGCATCGGCGTGATGAGCGCAGGCCGGCTCGTGCGCATCTTCGAGCGCGGCGAGTGGTCCGAACAACTGCTGCTCGAAGCCGCGTTCAGCGCCTACACCGAAGCCGAAAAGCACGCTGCCCAAGAACAACTCGCATGACTTCGTCCAAACCCCTGACCACCCGCGCCGCGCTCACCAGCGCCGTCGGCACCGTCGCCGGCCTGCTGGTGGCGCTCGCGCTGATGGTCGGCTTCTTCAGCTGGCAGAGCCAGTACTTCTTCACCGCCGACACCTTCGTCACCATCGCCAACGACATCCCGGCCACGGCGGTGACGGCGGTGGGCATGACCTTCGTGCTGATCATCGCGGGCATCGACCTGTCCGTCGGCTCGACGATGGCGCTGGCCGCGGCGGTGGCCGGCATCGCGATGCTGCAGTGGCACCTGTCGCTGCTGCCCGCCACGCTGCTGGCCATGGGCGTGGGCGTGGTGGTGGGCGCCATCAACGGCGCGATCACCGTCGCGTGGCGGCTGCCGTCGTTCATCGTCACGCTGGGCATGCTGGAGATGGCGCGCGGCGCGGCATACCTGGCCACCGATTCGCGCACGCAATACATCGGCGGCAAGATCGACTGGCTCGGCAAGCCCGTGGTGGCGGGGCTGTCGCCGGCGTTCTTCATCGCGGTCGTGATCGTGGCGCTGGCGCAGGTGGTGCTCACGCGCACGGTGTTCGGCCGCAGCCTGGTCGGCATCGGCACCAACGAGGAAGCGATGCGGCTGGCGGGCGTCGACCCCCGGCCCATCAAGGTGGCCGTGTTCGCCATCGCGGGCCTGCTCGCGGGACTGGGCGGCGTGTTCCTGTCGTCGCGGCTGGAGGCCGCCGACCCGAACGCCGGCACCGGCGCGGAGCTGGTGGTGATCGCGTCGGTGGTCATCGGCGGCACCAGCCTGATGGGCGGCCGCGGCTCGGTGGCGAGCACCTTCTTCGGCGTGCTGGTGATCTCGGTGCTGGAGGCCGGCCTCGCGCAGATCGGCGCGAGCGAGCCGACCAAGCGCATCATCACCGGCTGCGTGATCATCATCGCGGTGGTGCTGGACATGCTGCGCGAACGCCGGAAAAAGAGCGCATGACCACCCCGCCCCGCGGCCACGCCGCACATCCCACCGGCCGCGCCAGCATCCGTGACGTGGCGGCGCGTGCGGGTGTGTCGGTCACGACGGTGTCGCACACGCTCAACGGCACGCGCTTCGTCAGCGACGCGGCCAAGGCCAAGGTGCACGAGGCGGCGCACGCGCTCGGCTACGTGCCCAGCGAGATCGCGCGCGGCCTCAAGCACAACACGACGCGCACGCTGGGCATGCTGGTGCCCAACAACTCCAACCCGTATTTCGCCGAGATCATCCGCGGCGTCGAGCATCACTGCTACGGCGCCGGCTTCAGCCTGCTGCTGTGCAACTCCAACGACGACGTGCAGCAGCAGGCCGACCACCTGCGCGTGCTGGCCGAGCGCCGCGTCGACGCCATCGTGCTGGTGGCCTCCGGCGACGACGACTCCATCGTGGCCAGCTGCAAGGACCTGCGCCTGCCGCTCGTGCTGGTCGACCGCGAGATCGAATCGATCGCCGTCGACCTGATCGAGGTGGACCACGCGGCCGGCGGCGAGCTGGCCACGGCCCACCTGCTGGCACTGGGCCACGCGCGCGTGGCGTGCATCGGCGGCCCGTCCGACCTGCGGCCCAGCCTGCAACGCGAGGCCGGCTGGCGGCGCGCCCTGCAGACCGCGGGCATCGCACCGCGCGCCGACGAGCTCGTGCGCGGCGACTTCGGCCCCGAGAGCGGCGCGTCGGCCATGCGCCGGCTGCTGCAATCGCCGCAGCGCCCCACCGCCGTCTTCGTGTGCAACGACATGATGGCCATCGGCGCGCTGCACGCGGCGCACGAGGCGGGGATCGCCGTGCCCGCGCAACTGTCGGTCGTCGGCTTCGACGACATCGAGCTTGCCGCCTACACGTCGCCGCCGCTGACCACCGTCGCCCAGCCCAAGGAGGCCATCGGCACCGGCGCCGCCGGCCTCTTGCTGGAGCGCCTGCGCGAAGGCCGCACGGAACCGCGGCGCTCGGTCCTGCAACCCGAACTGCGCCGGCGCGCGTCCACCGCGCGCCCGCCTGAAGAACTAGATGAACGCCCCTGACGCTTCTCGAGGACCCCAGCCATGACCTCATCCATCGTCGTCGTCGGCAGCCTCAACATGGACCTGGTCATGCGCATGGCGCGCGCGCCGGTCGGCGGCGAGACGCTGCCCGGCCTGGACTTCGCCATGCTGCCCGGCGGCAAGGGCGCCAACCAGGCAGTCGCGTGCGCGCGCATGGGCGCCAACGTCATCATGGTCGGACGCGTGGGCATCGACGCCAACGGCGACGTGCTCAAGGCGGGCCTGGCCGCCGACGGCATCGACGCGCGCGAGGTCAAGGGCCTCGCCTCCACGCACACGGGCGTGGCGTCGATCTGGGTGGAGGACGACGGGCAGAACCGCATCGTGCTCGCGCCCGGCGCCAACGGCCTGCTCGACCCGGCCAGCATCGCGCGCGCGAACACGATGATCGACATGTCGGGCATGCTGATCTGCCAGCTCGAGGTGCCGATGCCCGCGGTGCAGGCGGCCATCGAACGCGCCTGGGCCGCGCACGTGCCGGTGCTGCTGAACCCCGCGCCGGCGCTGCCGCTGCCCGACGCGATCTGGGCCAAGATCGACATCCTCGTGCTCAACGAGAGCGAGGCCACCGCCTACGCGGGGCTGCCCGTCGTCGACCCCAACTCCGCCGCCGAGGCCGGCGCCCTGCTGCGCGCGCGCGGGCCCGACCGCGTGCTCGTCACGCTGGGCGCGCAAGGCGTGGTGGTGGTGGATGGCGCCGGGGCGCGGCACACGGCGGCCAGGAAGGTCAAGCCGGTCGACACCACGGCGGCCGGAGACACGTTCATCGGCGCGCTGGCCGCGGCGCTGTGCGAGGGCCAGTCGCTCGACGACGCCGTCGCGCTGGGCCAGGCCGCGGCCGCGTTGTGCGTCACGCGCAAGGGCGCGCAGACCTCGATCCCGTACCGACGCCAGCTCGCGCCGTCGGTCATTCCCCCGGACGATTTCCGATGAAGCGAACCCCGCTGCTGCACGCCGAACTGTCCGACGTGATCGCGCGCCTGGGCCACGGCGACCTGCTGGTCCTCGGCGATGCTGGGCTGCCGATCCCCGACGGCCCGCGCCGCATCGACCTGGCCGTGAGCGCCAACGTGCCGCGGTTCCGCGACGTGCTGGCGGCGGTGCTGTCGGAGATGCAGGTCGAGGGCGCGGTGATCGCCGAGGAACTCGCGTCGGCGAGCCCCGACGTGCATGCCGACACGCGCCGGCAGCTGGGCGCCACGCCGGTGGCCACGCTGTCGCACGAGCAGTTCAAGGCCCTCACGCGCGGGGCGCGCGCGATCGTGCGCACGGGCGAGTTCTCGCCGTATGCGAACGTGATCCTGCGGTCGGGCGTGGTGTTCTGATCCAGGCGCGCCGGGTCGATCAGCCCGACACGTGGATCACGTCCCGCACGAGCGGATAGATCTGGTTCTGCCAGCGCCTGCCGCTGAACACGCCGTAGTGGCCCACGTTGGACTGCACGTAGTGCGTCCGCAGGTACGGGCGCAGGCTGCTCGCCAGGTCCTGCGCGGCCAGCGTCTGGCCGACGGCGCAGATGTCGTCGCGCTCGCCCTCGATCGTCACCAGCGCCGTGCGACGGATCGCGGCCGGGTCGATCGCGCGGCCGCGGAACGTGAGCCGGCCCTGCGGCAGCGCATGCTCCTGGAACACCTTGGCCACCGTCTCGAGGTAGAACTCGGCGGCGAGGTCCGCCACGGCCAGGTACTCCTCGTAGAACGTGCGCGTGACGTCGGCGCGGTCGAAGTCGCCTGCCACCAGCTGCCGGTAGTAGTCGCGGAACGCGTTCTCGTGGCGCTCGCGGTTCATGCCGATGAACGCCGACAGCTGCACGAAGCCCGGGTACACGCGGCGCCCGGCGCCCGCGTGCTGCCAGGGCACCCTGCTGATGACGTTCTGCTCGAACCACTCGATGGGCTTGGAGGTCGCCAGCCGGTTCACGCTCGTCGGGCTGATGCGGCAATCGATGGGGCCGGCCATCAGCGTGAGGCTGGCGGGCGTGGCCGGGTGCCCATCCTCCGACATCAGCGCCACCGCCGCCAGCGCCGCCACCGTCGGCTGGCAAACGGCCAGCACGTGGCCGCCGGGGCCCAGCGCCTCGATGAAGCGCATCACGTGCTCGATGTACTCGTCCAGCCCGAAGCGTCCGGCGGCCTGCGGCACGTCGCGCACGTTGAGCCAGTCGGTGACATGGACGTCGTGGTCCTGCAGCGCGGTGCGCACGGTGTCGCGCAGCAGCGTGGCGAAGTGGCCGGACATCGGCGCCACCACCAGCAGGTTGGGCTGCCCCGTCACGCCCGGCTTGCGAAAGCGCAGCAGGTCGGCGAACGGCGTGCGCAGCACCACGTCCTCGACCACCGGCTGCGCCTCGCCCTTGACCACCACGCTGTCGATGCGCCACGGCGGCCGGCGGTGCGTCACCTCCGCGAGCTCGAACACCTTGCTCGCCGCGAACGCGGGACGCGCCACGCTGGCCAGCCCGGGCCGCGGCGGCTCGGTGCCCAGCATCGCGCCGTGCACGCGCGCCAGGTGGCGCAGCGGCCTGAGCATGTCGGCATGCGCCTGGTAGGCCTGGTACATCATGGGATCTCCGGAGGCTGGGCCTGCCGGGCGATGCAACTCCCGTGCCGCCATGGCATGCGGCTTGCGTCGGCCGCAAGCCATCCGTCACGGAGGATCCATGCCCGCATCCGCCAAGCGCCCGACCCAGCCCGCCGCGAAGCCGGCGCCCGCCGCCACGCTCACCCTGAGCAGCAGGAACTATTCGTCCTGGTCGCTGCGCGGCTGGCTGCTCGCGAGGTTCTCGGGCCTGCCGTTCACCGAGACGATGGTGTCGCCCGACGACGCCGACGCGCGCCGCGAGCTGCTCCTGCTCGCGCCGTCCATCCGCGTGCCCTGCCTCTCGCACGACGGCGCGCGGGTGTGGAACACGCTGGCCATCGCGCAGTACCTGCACGAGGTATGCCCCGAGGCCGGCCTGTTTCCCGCCGACCGCGTGGCGCGCGCGCACTGCCGCTCGGTGTGCGGCGAGATGAACTCCGGCTTCGCCAACCTGCGCTCGTCGCTGCCGATGAACCTGAAGGCGCGGCTGCCGGGCCACAAGATCTGGGCCGGCGCGCAACCGGACATCGACCGCGTGGTCCAGATCTGGACCGAGTGCATCGCCACCTACGGCGGCCCGTACCTGTTCGGCGCCCGGCGCGGCGCGGCCGACGCGATGTTCGCGCCGGTGGCCACGCGCTTTCTCACCTACGACGTCAAGCTCGACCGCGCGTGCATAGAGTACACCCGCACGATCATGGCGATGCCCGAGATGGCCGAATGGATCGCCGCCGCCCGGCTCGAGCCCGAGGACATCGAGGAGCTGGACATGGACTTCTGAGCGGGCGGCGCGTCACCAGCCCCGCGGGGCCGGCACCTCGCACGGCGGCGGCATGTCGATCGACTTGAAGTCGGCCGGCGAGACGATCTCCAGGTACTCCATGTCCGGCGAGTAGTCGAACAGGTAGTGGACGATGCCGGGCCGCTGGTGCACGCAGTCGCCGGCCTGCACCAGCGTTTCCTGGTCGCCGTACATGAACCGGGCCCAGCCCTTGGTCATCAGCACGATCTGGAAATCGGCCTCGTGGCGGTGCCAGCCGGTGCCCTTTTCCGGTGCCATGTTGGCCTTGACCAGGTGCGCGATGACTCGCCCGTGGGTGGCCGCGGCCACGCCCAGGTCGCGGTACAGGAAGAAGTCCCGCAGGCCGTCGCTGCGCCAGGGCGTGTCCCCGGGCCTGACGTGCGAGAACTGAGTGGCAGCCTGATCCGTCATGGCAACTCTCCTGGCGCGGCAGTGGAATCGCCAGGGCGGCATGCATAAGCCGTGCCCGATGCTGCACTGCAGCGAAGGGTCCCGGCACCACGCGGCGATGCCGGTGGCAGCGCCGCGCGATACCGGCCCGCGCATCCCACGTTTGGCGACATCCCACATTCCATAATCCGGCCTCCCTGTTCGTGGAAAGCGTGCGCTTGAAATTCCTGTTGGCGTTGATCGGCGCCTTTGTCGGCGCGGTGCTCGGAGGCGTCTCCAGCGTCTTCGGTGTGGCGGTACTGGGCGCCGTCGTGGGCTGGTGGCTCGGTGGGCGGCTGAAGACCAAGCCGGCGCAGGACGCCGCCGCGGCCACGGCGGCCGCGCGCCTGGCCACGCTGGAGACCGAGATGCACGCGCTGCGGCGACGCGTCGACGAGTTGCAGGGCGTCGCGCCGCCGGCCCGGACGGTCGACCGGGCACCTATCGAGCCGGCGCCGATGCCGATGCCAGTCGCCGCGCCCGAGCCGGAACCGGATCCGGGGACCGAACTCGACTCCGATTTCATCGAGCCGCTGCCACCGGCCAGCGCGTCGCTGGAGATCGAACCGGTCGCCGCCGTCGCGTCCGTCACGGCCGAGCCGCAGGCGCCGACGCCCACGCCGGTCATCGCCCCGGCCCCGAAGCGCGCCCCGCCCCCGCCGCCCCGGCCCCCGGTGCCGCTGCGCGACCGCCTTCCGCCGGTCGTCGCCCAGTGGATCTTCGGCGGCAACACCATCGTCAAGGTCGGCGTCCTGCTGCTGTTCCTGGGCCTGGCGTTCCTGCTGCGCTACACGGCCGAACGGGTCACGGTGCCCGTCGAATTCCGCTACATGGGCGTCGCGCTGGTGGGCGTGGTGCTGACCGGGCTGGGCTGGCGGCTCCGCGATCGCCAGGACCGCGCGGGTGGCACCGGCTACGGCCTGATCCTGCAGGGCGCGGGCATCGGCGTGTTCTACCTGACCGCGCTGGGCGCGCTGCACCTGAACCCGCTCCTGTCGCCCAACGCGGCGTTCGGCTTCATGGCGCTGGTGTCGGTGCTCGGCGCGCTGCTGGCCGTCAAGCAGGACGCGCCATGGCTCGCCTACGTGTCGGTCGCCGAAGGTTTCGCTGCGCCAGCGTTGGTCGGCGGCGGCAGCGGCGCGTACGTGCCGCTCATGTCGTACATGGCGCTGCTGGACATCGGCATCCTGGCGATCGCGTGGTTCAAGGCCTGGCGTCCGCTGAACCTGGTCGGCGCGGTGGCGACGTCGGCGCTGGCGGCCGGCTGGGCGCACGCGCACTACGTCGCGTCCGACTACGCGGGCGTCCAGGCGTTCCTGCTGTTCTATTTCCTGCTGTTCACGCTCACCGGCGTGCTGTTCGCGCGGCGCGCGCTCGCGGCGGGCGACGGCCCCGGCGACGACCGCCCGATGTCCGAACGCGCGCTCGACGCGCTGCACCAGGTGGGCCGCGTGGACAGCACGCTGACCTTCGGCGTGCCGCTGGCGGCGTTCTCGCTGCAGTACCTGCTCGTGCGCGACATGGCCTGGGGCCCGGCCTGGGCGGCGTTTTCGTTCGCGCTGTTCCACATCCTGCTGGGCGGCGGCCTGATGCGCCGCGCGAGCGCCCGCTTCTCGCTGCTGGGCGAGGCGCACGTCATCGTCGGCACCATCTTCGCCACGCTGGCCGTGCCGCTCGCGCTGCAGGGCGTCTGGACGGGCGCCACCTGGGCCATCGAGGCCGCGGGCATGTACTGGCTCGGCGCGCGCCAGCGCCGCACCTATGCGCGCGCGTTCGCGCTGGCCGTGATGCTGGGCGCGGCGATGCGCCTGGTGGCCGGGCTCGCGCTCGACACGCGCCCGGGCGTGCCGCTGATCGCCGGTTCGACGCTGGGCATGGCGATGCTGGCCGTGGCGCTCACGGCGATGGACACCGTGCGCCGGCGCGCCGCGGCCGCGCTGCACACGCGCGTCGAGGCGCTCGCCGCCGCCGTCGTGCCGTTCGCTGCGGCGTTCGCGTTCGCGGCGCTGTCGTGGATGCTGTGCACGCCACTGTGGGCCGGCGCCGTCACTGCGTGGGTGGCCTTCGGCGCCGCGGCGCTGGCCACGCGCCTCACCGCTCCGTCGCTGCGCGTGGCCGGTTGGCTGCTGCACCTGGCCGCCCTGACGGCGATGGCCATCGCGCTCGGCTTGTCCGGCACGTCCACCGCGCACGACGCGCAGGACCTGGCGGCCTCGCTGCTGATCGGCGTCGCGCTGCTGGCCACCGGCTGGCTGGGACTGCGCGACGCGTGGCGCGAGGCGGCGCAAGGCACGCCGCGGCCCATCCCGATGACCAGCAGCGTCGTCCTGGTGCTGGGCCTGGCGGCCGCCAGCGCGAGCCTGCTGTTCGAGCTCGCGCCCGAAGACGCCGCGCTCGCGTGGCCGGCCATTGGCCTGGCCGCAGCCATCATCGGCGCGCGCCTGCGCAGCGGCGCGCTGGTGGGCGCGGCGTTCGGCCTGCAGGTGGCCGCGGGCCTGACGAGCCTGGTCGCCGAGCCGTCGGTGTGGAGCTACGTGCCGACGGAGGTCGTCGTGGCGCACACGCTGTGGATCCCGTTGCTGCTGTCGACCGTGGGCCTGGCGCTGGGCGACCGCCTGCGCGCCGCGAGCGCGGGCCAGGCGCGCGCGTGGTGGCATGCGCCGATCGCGCAGTGGGCCGTGGTCGCCTGGTCGCTCGCGTGGTGGTCGCGCACGCTGCCGCCGCTGATCTGGCACCAGCTGCAGGCCGCCATCCCCGGGCCGGAGACCTTCGCCATCTGGCCGCACTGGCAGCTGCTGTGGGTGACGCTCAGCGCGCTGGCCGCCGTGGCGCTCGCGCGCTGGCGTGACTGGCGCGTGCTGGGCCAGGCCACGCTGGTGACCGTGCCGTGCTGGATCGTGCTGGGCGTGCAGGACATGACCGGCGCCGCGCCGTCGGCCCACCTGGGCTGGCTGGCCTGGCCGATGGCGCTCGTGGCGCATTGGCAGCTGGCACGCCTGCAGGCGCGCTGGCGTCCCGCGAAGCTCACGCTGCCGCTGCAACTGGCCGGCGGCTGGCTGTTCGTGGCGATGGCGACGCGCGAGTGCGTGGCGCACGTGCAGGCCGTCGAGGGCATCGCATCGGCCTGGGTCGCGCTGGCGGCCATGCTGGTGCCGGCCGCGGTGCTGATCGCGTCGGTGCAGCCTGCGCTGCTGCGTTGCCTGCGCCTGCAGGCCGCGTCGGCCGCCTGGCGCGGCGCCGGCTGCGCGGCGATCGC
>Ga0209677_101026_pt1 | contig 13319 bp, 10 predicted proteins | sample AraplaCvi_mCL_r2_2_FD_184285 | JGI IMG/M metagenome (GOLD analysis project Ga0209677, IMG submission 184285) | Arabidopsis root microbial communities from North Carolina, USA - plate scrape CL_Cvi_mCL_r2 (SPAdes) (version 2) | ecosystem: Host-associated > Plants > Roots > Endosphere | place: USA... | reverse complement strand
CTGCGCAACACCACCGCCGAACAGCGCCAGCTCGATGCCGCGCTGCGCGCCGCGCGCGACGGCGGACGCCGCACGCTGCTCACGATCGCCAGCGGCGACGGCCAGGGGCGCGTCGGGTTGTCCATCGTGCCGCTGCCGGTGGCGCTCACCAAGGCGCACGGCGGCCACGCGGTGCTGATCTCGTTCGAGCGCAGCCGCATCGCCGGCGCGCTGTCGGTAGACGCCCATGCGCGCGCGCACGGGCTCACGCTGCGCGAGCAGCAGGTGCTGGCCGCGCTGTGCGAGGGCAAGCGGGCCAAGGCCATCGCGGCGCGGCTGCAGATCGGCGAGGCCACGGTGCGCACGCACGTCAACAACATCAAGGCCAAGACGGGCTGCGCCAGCATCGTGGCCATCGTGGCGCAGGTGTCGCGCCTGCCGCCGATAGCGCCAGCCCTGCGCCCGCAGGTCGAGGTATAAGCACGGGCGCATGCCGGTTATGCGCCGGCAGGCATGAGGGGGGCAGCGAAACCTGACACGATCCACGCATGGGCCACCTCACCACGCACGTCCTCGACACGATGAACGGCTGCCCCGCGGCGGGCCTGCGCGTCGCGCTGTACCGCCTCGAGGGCGGCGCGCCGCTGCGGCTGCGCGAGCTCGCGCTCGACGCCGACGGCCGCGCCGGCGGCCCGCTGCTCGAGGGCGACGCGTTCCGGCCCGGACGCTACCGGCTCGAGTTCGAGCTCGGCGCGTACTTCCGCGGTCGCGGCGTGGTGCTGCCCGAGCCCGCGTTCCTCGATCGCGTCCCGCTCGAATTCGGCATCGCCGATGCCACGTCGCACTACCACGTGCCGCTGCTGGCCAGTCCCTGGTCGTACTCGACCTACCGCGGAAGCTAGTACGGCCCTTGCTTGCCGTCGCGCATGGACCTGTACCTTCTCGACTGGATCAACTTCCTGCTGCGCTGGGCGCACGTGGTCGTGGCGATCGCCTGGATCGGCTCCTCGTTCTACTTCGTGTTTCTCGACGCCAGCCTGGTCGAACCGACCGACCCGCAGCTGCGCGAGAAGGGCGTCGGCGGCGAGCTGTGGGCCGTGCATGGCGGGGGCTTCTACAACCCGCAGAAGTACCTCGGGGCGCCCAGGCAGCTGCCGCAGCACCTGCACTGGTTCTACTGGGAGAGCTACTCCACCTTCCTCACAGGCTTCGCGCTGTTCACCGCGCTGTACCTGTTCCAGGCCGACACCTTCCTGATCGATCCGCGCGTGCACGCATGGACGCCCGCCGGCGCGATCCCGGCGGCGCTCGCGTTCCTGGTGCTGTTCTGGCTGGGCTACGACGCCATCTGCCGGCTGCTCGACCGCGGCAGCCAGAAGATGGCGGCGGCGTCGATCGCGGGTCTGGTCGTGCTCGCGTCGTGGCTCGCCTGCCACCTGTTCGCCGGCCGCGCGGCCTTCGTGCTGGTGGGCGGCATGCTGGCCGCGACGATGAGCGCCAACGTGTTCTTCTGGATCATCCCGGGGCAGCGCAAGGTGATCGCGCAGATGCGCGCCGGCGAGCCGGTCGACCCGGCGCACGGGCGCCGCGCCAAGCAGCGCAGCGTGCACAACACCTACTTCACGCTGCCGGTGCTGGCGGCCATGCTCAGCAACCACTACGCGTTCCTGCACGGGGCGCAGGGCAACTGGATCGTGCTGGTGGCACTGATGGCGGCCGGGGCGCTGATCCGCACGTCGTTCGTGGCGCGGCATCGCGCGCGCGTGCTCGGAACGCGCGCGCCGTGGGGGTACGCGATCGGCGGCTGCGTGCTGCTGGTCGCGCTGGGGGCGTGGCTGGCCCCGCGGCCCGCCGCTCCGGCGCCGGCCGCGGTGGCAGCGCCGTCGTTCGCGCAGGTGCAGGCCATCGCCAGGGAGCGCTGCAGCCTATGCCACAACGCGCAGCTGGCCAACAAGGGCGTGCGGCTCGACGCCCCCGACCAGATCGTCGGGCACGCCCCGCAGATCTACCAGCAGGCGGTGGTGCTCCAGGCCATGCCGCTGAACAACGCGACGCGGATCACGCAGGCGGAGCGGGACGTGCTCAAGCGCTGGTACGAGGCAGGCGCGAAGGCGGACTGAGCGCGCGAGGGGCCCGGGCCGTTTCGTCATCCGCAGGTCGTGCGGGCCGCGCAGTCCTGGCCGCAGCGTGCCTCGTCCGCCTGGGCCGTCGCGTGCTGCATCAATTGGGCGACCACCGCCAGCGCGATGATCTCCGGCTGCTTGCCGCCGACGCCGGGCAATCCGACGGGACACTGCATCCGGCCGATGCGTGCGTCGTCCATGCCCCGCGCCGCGAGCCGATGCCGGAACCGCTCCCGCTTGGACCTGGAACCGATCACGCCGACGAACGCCGCGTCGTCGCGCCGGAGCGCCGCTTCGGCGATGCGCAGGTCGAGCGCGTGGTCGTGCGTCAGCACCAGGAAGAACGCGCCGGGCGGCGCCGTGGCGACCTCGTGCTCCGCGCCGTCGGCCACCCGCCGCCGCACGCTGCCTGGCCACGGCGTTCCCAGCGTGGTGGTGGGCGCGAACGCCTCGTCGCGTTCGTCGACCCAGTCGCAGCGCACATCGAGCGTGCACAGCAGCGTCGCGATGGCGTGGCCGACGTGGCCGGCGCCGTGCATCTGCAGGTGCATGAGCGGCCCCGGCTCGGGCCAGCGCGCGACGGCCTGGTCGTCCAGCGGCGTGAATTCGAGCTCCACCACGCCGCCGCAGCATTGGCCCAGCGCCGGGCCGAGCGCAAAGCGCACGCGCCGCGACGCCGTCGCGCGCGCGGCGAGCATGTCGCGCGCCAGCGCCAGCGCCTTGAACTCGAGGTGCCCGCCGCCGATCGTGCCGATCGCGCGCACGCCCGACACCAGCATGCGCGTGCCCGCGCCGCGCGGCGCCGAGCCGCGTGCCTGGACGATCTCCACCACGATGCCCGGCGTGCGCTGCTCCAGCCAGTGCAGCGCGGCGAGGCGGGTGTCGCGGTCCACCGCGTCAGCCCTTGTCCGAGACCGCGCGCACGGCGTCGATCGCATCGAGGATGGCCTCGCAGGTGGCCGGCGCGCGCAGCGGAGGATCGACGCGATGGCCGCCCGCGGCCGATACCGCATCCCGTATCGCCAGGAACACCGAGAACGGCAGCAACAGCGGCGGCTCGCCGACGGCCTTGCTGCGGTGGATGCTGTCCTCGACGTTCGCGTTGTCGAACAGCGCCACGTTGAACACTGCCGGGCAATCGTTGGCGGTGGGGATCTTGTACGTGCTGGGGGCGTGGGTGGTGAGCAGGCCCGTCGTCGGGTGCCACTTGAGTTCCTCGGTGGTCAGCCAGCCCATGCCCTGGATGAACGCGCCCTCGATCTGGCCGATGTCGATGGCCGGGTTCAGCGAGCGGCCGACGTCGTGCAGCACGTCGGCGCGCAGCAGGCGCCATTCGCCGGTGAGCGTGTCCACCACCACCTCCGACACGGCCGCGCCATAGCTGAAGTAGTAGAACGGCTGGCCCTGCGTGGCCGCGGCGTCCCAGCGCAGGCCCGGCGTGGCGTAGAACCCGTCCGACCACAGCTGCACGCGGTCCTCGTACGCGCGGCGCACGAGATCGGGAAAGGGCAGCACCCGGTCCTGCACGCGCACGGTGTCGTGCTCGAAGACGACGTCCGCCGCGACGCCGCCGAACGCGCGCGCCGCGAATTCGGCCAGGCGCTTCCTGATCGTGCGTGCCGCGTCCTGCGCGGCCTTGCCATTGAGATCGCTGCCCGTGGACGCGGCGGTGGCCGACGTGTTGGCCACCTTCTGGGTGTCGGTGGCCGTGACGCGCACGCGGGCGTACGCGACGCCCAGCTCGTGCGCCACGACCTGCGCCACCTTGGTGTTGATGCCCTGGCCCATCTCGGTGCCGCCATGGTTGACCAGGATGGAGCCGTCGACGTACACGTGCACCAGCGCGCCGGCCTGGTTCAGGTGGCGCACGTTGAACGAGATGCCGAACTTGACGGGCGTGAACGCCAGCCCGCGCTTGATCCACGGGTGCGTGGCGTTGAACTGGGCGACCGCGGCGCGGCGTGCGCGGTATTCGCTGGCCTGGACGAGGTCGTCGGTGAGCGCGGCGACCACGTTGTCCCGCACCTGCTGGCCGTAGGGCGTGGTGTTGCGCTCGGTGGTGCCGTAGTAGTTGGCGCGCCGCACGTCCAGCGCATCCTTGCCCAGGCGACGCGCGATCGAATCGAGGAGCACCTCGGTAACGATCGCGCCCTGCGGTCCGCCGAAGCCGCGGAACGCCGTGTTGCTCTGCGTGTTGGTCCGCGCCGAGAAGCCGTGAAGCTCGACGTCGGGCAGCCAGTAGGCGTTGTCGACGTGGCACAGCGCGCGCGTCATCACCGGCCCCGACAGGTCGGCCGAGTGGCCGGCGCGCGAGATCATTGTCAGGACCAGCCCCAGCACGCGTCCCTCGTCGTCGAAGCCGACCTCGTAGTCGTACGAGAAGCAGTGGCGGCGGCCCGTGACGAGGAAGTCGTCGTCGCGGTCGAGCCGCAGCTTGACGGGGCGGCCCGTGCGCCTGGCGGCGAGAGCTGCCACGCAGGCGAACAGGCCCGACTGCGACTCCTTGCCGCCGAAGCCGCCGCCCATGCGCCGGCACTCCACGTGCACATGGTGCGACTGCAGGCCCAGGGCCTGGGCCACCAGGTGCTGCATCTCCGACGGGTGCTGCGTCGAGCAGTGCAGCTTGACGGCGTCGTCCTCGAGCGGCAGCGCGTAGCTGATCTGGCCCTCGAGATAGAACTGCTCCTGGCCGCCGACCTCCAGGGTATCGGCGAACCGGTGCGGCGCCGCGGCGATGGCCGCGCGCGCGCCGCCCTCGCGGGTGTCGCGCACGAGGTGGATCGGCGCGATCACGTACTGGCCGCGCGCATGCGCCTCGCGCGGCGAGAGCACCGCCTCGCGCGGCTCGATGCGCAGCACCTCGCGCGCCCGGGCGGCCGCGCGGCGCGCGTCCCCGCGCGTGCGCGCGACGACCGCGAACACCGGCTGGCCGACGTGGCGCACCTCGCCCGCGGCCAGGATCGGGTCGTCGTGCAGGATCGGGCCGCAGTCGTTGTGGCCGGGGATGTCGGCGGCGGCGAAGACGTCGACGACGCCGGGCAGGGCGCGGATCCGGTCGAGGTCCATCGCCTCGATGCGGCCGTGCGCGACCGGCGACAGCCCGAGCGCGCAGTGCAGCGTGCCGGCCAGCTCGGGGATGTCGTCGATGTAGGTGGCGCTGCCCGCCACGTGCAGGTGCGCGGACTCGTGCGGGCGCGAGGCGCCGATGCCGGCCGTCACGCCACGCTCCAGATCGACGTCACCGCAGGCTGCGGCTGCGTCTCCAGCCAGAACCGCCGAAGCAGGTTGCCCGCCACGCGCAGCCGGTACGACGCGCTCGCGCGCAGGTCGTCCAGAGGCGCGAAATCGGTCGCCAGCGCCGCCCGCGCCGCGCTCAAGGACGCCTCGTTCCAGGGCTGGCCGACCAACGCGGCCTCGGCCGCCGACGCCCGCTTGACGACCGCCGCCATCCCGCCGAACGCCAGCCGCACCTGCGCCACGCGGTCGCCGTCCAGTGCGATCGCCAGCGCCGCGAACACCGCGGAGATGTCCGAGTCGAAGCGCTTGCTGATCTTGTACGCGCGCAGCTGGCGCGACCACGCGGCATCGGGCACGCACAGCGCCTGCACGAACTCGCCAGGCTCGAGGCGGTTCTTCTGGTAGCCGGTGTAGAAGTCGTCGAGCGGCAGCCGTCGCACGCGCTCGCCCCGGCGCAGTTCGACGTGCGCATCCAGCGCCATCAGCACCGGCGCCGAGTCGCCGATGGGCGAGCCGTTGGCCACGTTGCCGCCCATCGTGCCGGCGTGGCGGATCGGCGGCGACGCGAAGCGGCGCCAGGCCTCGCCCAGCGAGGGCGCGCGCTGCGCCAGCGCGCGCCACGCGGCCTCCAGGGACGCGGCCGCGCCGATGCGCAGCTCGCCGTCGGCGTGCGTGATCGTCTTGAGCTCGTCGACCTCGGTGACCGGGATCACCTGGCCGAGATCGCGCAGCTGCTTGGTCACCCACAGGCCGACGTCGGTGCCGCCGGCCAGCAGGCGGGCGTGCGGGTTCGCGGCGTAGCGCGTGGCGAGGTCGCAGAGCGTGCGCGGCGCGCCGCTGTCGCCGGCGATGTCGCGCAATGCCGCGATGACGGGCGCGGTGTCCAGCGCGACGGACGCGGCGTCGAACATGCGCGTCCCCGCATCGAGGATCGGCCGGTAGCCCGTGCAGCGGCACAGGTTGCCGGCGAGCTCGTCGGCCAGTTGCGCGCGGTCGGGGCGCGTGCCGGCGGCGGCGTGGCTCTCGTAGCTGCACCACAGCGTCATCGCGAAGCCGGGCGTGCAGAAGCCGCACTGCGAACCGTGGCAGTCCACCAGGGCCTGCTGCGCCGGATGAAGCCCCTGGGGTCCGCGCAGGTCCTCGACCGTGAACAGCGCCTTGCCATGCAGCGACGGCACGAACCTGATGCACGCGTTGACCGGCCGCAGCCGCAGGCCGCGCACGGCCTCGTCGGGCGAATCGGTGTGCTCGGGCAGCTCGCCGACCACGACGGTGCATGCACCGCAATCGCCCTCGTTGCACCCCTCCTTGGTGCCCGTGCAGCGCTGGTCCTCGCGCAGCCAGTCGAGCACGCTGCGCGTGCCCGGCACGTCGCGCAGGCGCACGATCTCGCCGCGGTGGAAGAAACGGATCTCGACGTCGCTCATGACTTCGGAACTTACGCCTGCGCGGCCGCGTATGAATACAATGATCCTGATATCAACTATCCGGTATCGCGTATGGCGCTGCGCACGGACTTCGACAAGATCGAGCTCCACCTCATCCGGGTCCTCCATACCTTGATCACCGAACGCAGCGTGTCGCGCGCCGCGCTGCGCCTGCAGAGTTCGCAGCCGGCCGTCAGCGCCCAACTCAAGCGCCTGCGCGAGCTCGCCGGCGATCCGCTGCTCGTGCGCGCCGGCAATGGCATGACGCCCACGGCGCATGCGTTGCAGATGCTCGCGCCGGCCGCCAGCCTGCTCGCCGAGGCCGACCGGCTGTTCAGCCAGCGCACGCGCCGCGCCGGCTTCGACCCGCAGACCAGCACCACCACCTTCCGCATCGCCGCCAGCGACTTCATCGACCCCGGCTTCCTGCCGCAACTGGTGCTGGCGCTCAAGCAACGCGCGCCGCAGGTGCGCATCGAGCTGCTGACGCTGTCCAGCCATTTCGACTACCGCCGCAGCCTGGCGCAGGGCGAGGTCGATCTCGTCATCGGCAACTGGCTGACGCCGCCCGAGGAGCTGCACCTCGGACGCCTGGTCAGCGACGAGGTGGTGTGCCTCGTCGCCGCCGACCACCCGGTGGTGCGTGCCGGCGCCGGCCGCGCGTGGACGGTCGAGCGCTACCTCGCGTGCGAGCACGTCGCGCCCACGCCCAACTACGAGGGCGCGCGGGGCGTCATCGACGACCACCTCGTCAAGCAGGGCCTGCTGCGCGACATCGCCGTGCGCAGCGCCCACTTCGCGCTGATCCCCGCGATGGTCGCGGGCAGCCGGCTGGTGCTGACCACCGGGCGCCTCTTCTGCCAGCGCTACGTCGACGTGCTGCCGGTGCGCATCGTGCGCTGTCCCATCGCCTTCCCGCCGCTGGCCTACTACCAGCTGTGGCACGACCTCACGCACGAATCGGCTTCCGTGCGCTGGCTGCGCGAGTGCGTGCGCGACGTCGCGCGCAACGTGGCGAGCCGGCGGCCCGGGCCCGCTCGATCCGACGTTCTCCCAAGATGACGACACCCGGTACGCCCTGCCGCATCGCGATCCGCGGCGACCTGCTCGACTTCACCGCCGCGCCGGCGTGGGGCGACGTCGACCCCGCCGGCGTGCGCTGGCGCCCCGACCACTGGCTGCTGGTCGAGGCGGGCCGCATCGTCGGTGCGCAGCCCGCCGACCAGGTCCCGGGCGACGATTGGCAAAAGCACGACCACGCCGGCCGCCTCGTCCTGCCCGGCTTCATCGACACCCATGTGCACAGCCCGCAGCTGGACGTCATCGCCAGCTACGGCACCGAGCTGCTCGACTGGCTGGACACCCACACGTTCCCGGCCGAAGCGCGCTACGCCGAGCACGCCGTCGCGCACGAGGGCGCCGCGCGGTTCCTGGGCGCGCTGATCGCGCATGGCACCACCAGCGCCGTCGTGTTCCCCACCGTGCACAAGGTGAGCGTCGACGCGCTGTTCGAGGCCGCGCGCGAACGCGGCATGCGCGTCATCGCCGGCAAGATCCTGATGGACCGCAACGCGCCGCCCGCGCTGTGCGACGACGTCGAGCAGGCCGAGCGCGATTGCACCGAGCTCATCGAGCGCTGGCACGGCACGGGGCGGCTCGCCTACGCGGTCACCGTGCGGTTCGCGCCCACCAGCACGCGCGAGCAGCTCGCCATGGCCGGGCGCCTGTGCGCGCGCCACCCCGGCGTGTACATGCAGACCCACCTGGCCGAGAACCGCGCCGAGGTGCAATGGGTGCGCGAGCTGTTTCCCGAGGCGCGCAGCTACCTCGATGTCTACGCGCGCCACCAGTTGCTGAACGACAGCAGCGTGTTCGCCCACGGCATCTGGCTCGACGACGAGGACCGCGCCGCACTGGCCGGCGCCGGCGCGCAGGTGGCGCACAGCCCGTCGTCCAACCTGTTCCTGGGCAGCGGCCTGTTCGACTGGCGCGCCAGCCTCGCGGCCGGCGTGGCGGTGAGCCTGGCCTCGGACGTCGGCGGCGGCACCAGCCTGTCGATGCTGCGCACGATGGCCGACGCGTACAAGGTGCAGGCCCTGCGCGGCGAGCGCCTCACCGCCTGGGTGGCGCTGCACGCGGCCACGCGCGGGGCGGCGCAGGCGCTGCACCTGGCCGACGAGGTCGGCAGCCTCGAAACGGGCGCCGTGGCGGACGTCTGCGTGTGGGACATCGCGGTCGGCACGGTGGCCCTGCAGCGCGACAATTTGGCACGCAGCTTGCATGCGCGACTCTTCGCCTGGATGACGCTCGCCGACGACCGCAACCTGGCCGACGTGTGGGTCGCCGGCGTCCGCCAGGCCATCTGACAGATACTCGCAGACCCGCTCCCGAACCGCCGCCCGATGCTTCGCCTCGAACTCATCGACATCAGCAAGCAATACCCCGCCGTCAAGGCCAACGACCGCATCCGCCTGCGCGTCGAGCCGGGCGAGATCCACGCGGTGCTGGGCGAGAACGGCGCGGGCAAGTCCACGTTGATGAAGATCATCTACGGCGCGGTCGAGCCCGACGAGGGCGAGATGGTGTGGGACGGCCGGCAGGTGCAGATCCGCAACCCGCAGGAGGCGCGCGCGCTGGGCATCGCGATGGTGTTCCAGCACTTCAGCCTGTTCGACACCCTCACCGCGGCCGAGAACGTGTGGCTGGGCCTGGACAAGTCGTGGACGCTGCCGCGGGTCACGCAGCGCATCGCCGAGGTGGCTCGCGAGTACGGCCTCGACGTCGATCCGCTGCGCCCCGTGCACACGCTGTCGGTGGGCGAGCGCCAGCGCGTGGAGATCGTGCGCGCGCTGCTGACCAAGCCGCGGCTGCTGATCCTGGACGAACCCACGTCGGTGCTCACGCCGCAGGCCGTGCAGGCGCTGTTCGCCACGCTGCGCAAGCTCGCGGCCGAGGGCTGCAGCATCCTGTACATCAGCCACAAGCTCGACGAGATCCGCGCGCTGTGCCACAAGTGCACCGTCATGCGCGGCGGCAAGGTCACCGGCGAGGTCGACCCGCGGCACGAGACCAACGCCAGCCTGTCGCGCCTGATGATCGGCGCGGAGCTGCCGTCGCTGGAGCACCGGCAATGCACGCCCGGCGAGCAGGTGCTGGCCGTGCACGCGCTGTCGCTGGCGCGCACGGGCGCGTTCGGCGCCGACCTGGACGCGGTGTCGTTCGAGGTCCGCCAGGGCGAGATCCTGGGCATGGCGGGCGTGTCGGGCAACGGCCAGCAGGAGCTGATGGCCGCGCTGTCGGGCGAGGACGAGCGCGCGCCCGACGACGCCATCCGCCTGTTCGGCAAGCCCATCGGTCGGCACTCTCCGCGGCGGCGTCGGCACGAGGGACTGCATTTCGTGCCCGAGGAGCGGCTGGGCCGCGGCGCGGTGCCGTCCATCTCGCTGTCGCAGAACACGCTGCTCACGCGCACCGAGCCCGTCACGCCCTTCGGCTGGATCAGCGTCCGCCGCACGACCGCGCTCGCGCGGCACCTGATCGAGCGCTACAACGTCAAGGCCGGCGGCGAGCAGGCCACGGCGCGCAGCCTGTCGGGCGGCAACCTGCAGAAGTTCATCGTCGGCCGCGAGATCGACGCCCATCCCAGGCTGCTGATCGTGTCGCAGCCGACGTGGGGCGTCGACGTCGGCGCGGCCGCGCAGATCCGCGGGGCGCTGATCGCGCTGCGCGACGCGGGCTGCGCGGTGCTGGTGGTCAGCGAGGATCTGGACGAGCTGTTCGAGATCTCCGACCGGCTGGTGGTGATCGCGGGCGGGCGCGTGTCGCCGTCGGTGCCCGCGGCGCAGGCCACGCGCGAGCAGATCGGCCAGTGGATGAGCGGGCTGTGGAATCCGCAGGAGGTGGCCCATGCTGCGGCTTGAGGCGCGCCCGTCGCCCAGCAAGGCGATGTCGCTGCTGTCGCCACTGATCGCGCTGGTGGTGACGGTGCTGGCGGGCATCGCGCTGTTCGCGCTGCTGGGCAAGGATCCGTCGCGCGGGCTGGCGATGTTCTTCGTCGAGCCGTTTCGCAGCGCGTATTCGATCTCCGAGATCTGCGTGAAGGCCACGCCGCTGATGCTCATCGGCCTGGGCCTGGCCGTGTGCTACCGCGCCAACGTCTGGAACATCGGCGCCGAGGGCCAGTTCGTGCTGGGCGCCATCGCCGGCACCTGGGTGGCGCTGCACGCGTCGCCTGCTTCCAGCCACTGGATCGTCGTGCCTATCCTGCTGGCCGGCGTGGTGGGCGGCATGGCCTGGGCGGCCATCGTGGCGTTCCTGCGCGACAAGGCGAGCGCGAGCGAGATCCTGGTCAGCCTGATGCTGGTGTACGTCGCGTACCAGCTGCTCAACTACCTCGTGTACGGTGCGTGGAAGGATCCGGAGGGCTACAACTTCCCGCAGACCATCACGTTCGCCGATCCCACCAAGATCCCCAAGCTGCTGGCGGGCTTGCGCGTGAACGTCGGGTTCCCGATCGCGCTGGTGGCCGTGGGCGTGTTCTGGCTGTTCCTGTTCCGCGTGTTCGGCGGCTTCCAGATGCAGGTGGGCGGCCTGGCTGCCGCCGCGGCGCGCTACGCGGGCTTCTCGTCGCGCCGCGCGCTCTGGGTGGCGCTGCTCAGTTCGGGCGGCATGGCCGGGCTGGCCGGCGCGCTCGAGGTCGCCGGGCCGGTGGGCCAGCTCACGCCCTACGTGCCGGCCGGCTACGGCTTCGCGGCCATCATCGTGGCGTTCGTGGGCCGGCTCAACCCGGTGGGCGTGCTGTTCTCGTCGCTGCTGATGAGCCTGTTCTACATCGGCGGCGAGCTCGCGCAATCGCGCCTGGGGCTGCCCAAGTCCATCACCAACGTGTTCCAGGGCGTGCTGCTGTTCTCGCTGCTGGCCAGCGACACGCTGATCCACTACCGGGTGCGCTGGCACGCCGCGCATTCGGCGCATCCCTCGAAGAACGCGTGATGGACACCTACGCACTCCTGCTGGCCGCCACGCTCAACGCGGGCACCGTGCTGGCCATCGCCGGGCTGGGCCTGCTGGTCAACGAGCGCTCGGGCGTCGTCAACCTGGGCGCCGAGGGCATGATGCTGGTGGCCGCCATCGCGGGCTTTGCCACCGCGGTGCACACCGGCAACGACTGGCTCGCGTTCGGCGCCGGCGCGCTCGCGGGCGGGTTGATGGCCGCGGCGTTCGGCGTGCTGGTGATCTGGTTCAACACCAACCAGTACGCCACCGGGCTGGCGCTGAGCCTGTTCGGCAGCGGCTTCTCGGCGTTCGTGGGCATCGGCTACGTGCAGGAGCACCTGGCCGCCCGCCCGCACTTCTCGGTGCCCGTGCTGGGCGACATCCCGTTCATCGGCCCGGCGCTGTTCCGCCAGCACCCCATGGTGTACCTGACCATCGCCTTCGTGGCGGCGCTCACCTGGTTCCTGTACCGCTCGCGCGCCGGGCTGGTGCTGCGCGCGGTCGGCGAGTCGCCCGAATCGGCGCACGCGCTGGGCTACCCGGTGCGCCGCATCCGCCTGCTGGCGGTCGTGTGCGGCGGCGCACTCTGTGGCGTGGCCGGGGCCTACCTGTCGGTGGTCTACACGCCGCTGTGGGTGGAAGACATGGTCTCGGGCAAGGGCTGGATCGCGCTGGCGCTCACCACCTTCGCCACCTGGCGTCCGGCCCGCCTGCTGCTGGGCGCCTACCTGTTCGGCGGCGTCACCATGATGCAGTTCCACCTGCAGGGCGAGGGCGTGGCCATCCCCAGCCAGCTGCTGACCATGCTGCCGTACGTCGCGACCATCGTCGTGCTGGTGCTGATCTCGCGCAACCCGGCGTGGATCCGCGCGAACATGCCGGCGTCGCTGGGCAAGCCGTTCTTCCCGGGTTCGTAGCGATCCTGCGTGCCCGCCGTTTCCGTTCCCATGTCGATCCGAAAGAGGAGAGCTCCATGACCACATCCACCCGTCGCAGCGTGCTGCGCGTTTCCGCCTTCGCGGGCGTCGCGATGGCTGCCGCGCTCGTCGGCTGCACGAAGAAGGAAGAGACGACGCCGAGCGCGTCCGCCGCTTCCGAGCCGGCCGCCGCATCGGCCGCCGCCGCGCCGGCATCGGCCGCGTCGGGCCCGCTCAAGATCGCCTTCGCCTACATCGGGCCGGTCGGCGACGGCGGCTGGAGCTTCGCGCACGACAACGGCCGCAAGGCGCTGGAAAAGGAACTGGGCGCCCAGGTGCAGACCTCGTTCGTCGAGAAGGTGCCCGAGTCGGCCGACGCCGAGCGCGTGTTCCGCGACATGGCCTCGCAAGGCAACACGCTGATCTTCGGCACCAGCTTCGGCTACATGGAGCCGATGCTCAAGGCCGCGGCGGACAACAAGGGCGTGCACTTCGAGCACGCCACCGGCTACAAGACGGCGGACAACCTGCGCACCTACGACAGCCGCACGTACGAGGGCGCGTACATGGCCGGCGTGGTGGCCGGCGGCATGACCAAGACCAACACCATCGGCGTGGTCGGCTCGGTGCCGATCCCCGAG
>Ga0209677_101025_pt1 | contig 13320 bp, 6 predicted proteins | sample AraplaCvi_mCL_r2_2_FD_184285 | JGI IMG/M metagenome (GOLD analysis project Ga0209677, IMG submission 184285) | Arabidopsis root microbial communities from North Carolina, USA - plate scrape CL_Cvi_mCL_r2 (SPAdes) (version 2) | ecosystem: Host-associated > Plants > Roots > Endosphere | place: USA... | reverse complement strand
TTCGTCCAATCGCGAGATCAAGAACGTCGCCCTGATCCAGATGGACTTCGCCGTGCGCGACAGCCGCGTGCCGGGCACGGGCTGGGTCTTCGGTACGTTCCAATACAACGGCGCCGTCACCGGCAAATCGGGCTGGGACAACCTGGTGCCGGTAGGCGTGATGTGGGGCAACGATCCAGAAAATAACGGCAACGACTACACCAACAAGCAACCGACCATCACCAGGATCAATCCGACCATCGTGGAGTCGGCAATCAACGCCAAGCCGGAACTGCCGCCCACGCATCTTGGATGGAATGGACGTCTGAACGGTCCGGTGGACAATCCGGTCAGCGCCTGCATGAGCTGCCACATGACCGCGGAAAGTCCGCAACTTTCGCCGATGAATCCCACCTTCCAGGCACCAGACAAAATACCACCTGTGGGCTCGAAGGAATGGATGCGCTGGTTCCAGAACGAAGAAGCCGGCGTGCCGTTCGATGCAGCAGCTTTAAGTACCGATTACAGCCTGCAGCTCGCCGGCGGCATCGCCAACTTTTATGACTGGAAGTGCGACCAAGGCGGCGTGTTCGTCGGCGGCGGCAATGCCTGCCAGCAGGCACGCAACTTCCGCTTGAAACTGCTGAAATCGGCCACGCCGCCGGCCAAGGTGTTCAAGGTGGAACGCGACCCGGCGCTCAACGCCATACATTGACCCATGGTAGGTTCGGCGGACGAACCGGGCTGCTCATCAAGCGAGTAGTCCGGTTCGTGATGCAATGCAGTGATTGTTTGTGGAACGGACTATTTTTTTCGCGTAAATGGTGTTGTGCAGTGGCGCAATTCCTCGTTTTTTCGCAGCGTATTTCAGCTAAGCAGGGTGGGCACTCCTTGATCCCACCTTAACAATCGGCCGAGTAGATTCTCGTCCGCAAGGGACAAGGGGCACTTGGGTTCCATGGGGATGGATGGCCGTGACACGTGGTTGAGTCGCTCCGCCGAAAACTCATCGGCGGACGCTGATGTTCGCGCGTCGTACGAGGACCTCGCGTTACGCGCCGCCACGGATGCGGACATGGATTTTCTTCGCGGTGTGTTTTTATCCACGCGAATGCAGGAATTCATGAGCGCGGGCTTGCCGGTCGAACAAACCGAGTCCTTGCTTGCCAGCCAGTTCCTGATGCAGCACGACTACTACCGCCGGCATTACCCGCATGGTCGTTTCGACATCATCGTGCAAGGTGGGAAAAGCATTGGCCGGCTCTACCACGATTGGACCGGTGACATAGCGCAGCTGATCGATATCGCGCTCCTGCCGGCTTATCGGGGCGTGGGCATCGGCACGCGCTTGATGCGGGCGCTGGTAGTGGAGGCGGCCAGAAAACATATGCCAATGCAACTGTATGTGGAATTCAACAACCCGGTTCGCTCGTTATACCGCACGCTGGGATTCGTGCCGACCGGGGAAAACGGTATCTACGAACTGATGCATCGGGACGCCCTGCCCTTTGACGATGAAGGGGCGCGCACGTCAGTAGAAGATCTGAGCAGGCTTTTTCGGTAATCGACATTCGCATGGCGTTTGCGGCACGGCCTCAAACGCAAGAAGGGGGACACATGCAGGCGGTTCCAACGCATGAGGCGCTCGTCGCATCGCTGCACCGATTGTTCGTGCTGGAAACAGCCGATGGCCGCCGTCTTGAGGTGCGCCTGGCTGCTGCGCCATCCGGCATCGCGATGGATGCAACGTACGTCAGTTATTCCGCGACGTTCGAATTGCCCTTTGGCCTTTGGCTTCCCCAGGACACCTATCGCATCACGGCGCCCGACGGCATGTCCTGGGACCTGCTTGCCACGCCGACCAAGCCCAATGCCGATGGCCGGGCCAACCTTACTGCGGTCATGCACTACCAGCGTTCCACAGACACCGTCTAGCCCGGCGCAGGATGGTCCTGCCGGGCGCCGACGCAACTCATCGATCCTTCACACTCCAACAGGGGAACATCATGAGCGATCCGTATATTGGCGAAATCCGCATGGTTGGTTTCAACTTTGCACCGACCGGCTGGGCCTTATGCGCTGGCAGCCTGATGGCGATCAGCCAGAACCAAGCGCTGTTTGCCTTGCTAGGCACGACTTATGGCGGCAATGGGACGAGCACGTTTGCCTTGCCCGATCTGCAGGGGCGTTCACCGGTTGGCGCAGGCAATGGCCTTGGCCTCAGTCCGATAGTGCCGGGCGAGATGGCCGGCGCCGAAAACGTACAGCTCACGATCAACCAGTTGCCCAATCACATGCATACGACAGGCGGCGCGAGTGTGACGGTAACCGGCAGTGTGTCTGTTCCGGCTTGCTCGTCGCCGACGACAGGAACCTTATCGGGAACGCCCGGGCCGACTACGGTATTGAGCACGAATGTCGCAGGTGGTCGACCCGGTGAGCTGTATACCACCACCGCGTCCAACACCAATCTCCTGCCGTTCAATGTGCAATCGACCGGCTCGGTCGCCGGCGGCAACACGGGTGCTACGGGCGGCAACTTGCCGTTTTCGATACGCAATCCCTATCTCGGGATCACGTGCATCATCGCGCTGCAGGGCATCTTCCCGAGCCGTGGCTGAGCTGTTCAATCGTTGTGCCTGCCGTCCCCTTCGCGACGGCAGGCCTGGAGCGGTCGGGTCTATACTCCCGGCCGCTTTCGTTTCGCTGAAGTACGCCTTTAGAATCTTGTGACATGCATCACAAATAGGGCAGCATGGCGGGTGGCCTGACTCGGGGGTTGAACTGCTCGATTTTTGAGTAACGTCAGCAGCCGTCGATCAAGTTGAAACGTCACGCTATGGCCCGAAGCAAAACGCAAAGGCTGGCATAGACGCTGCTTGAAGTTTTTGAGGGATAACCGCCCAAGGGGCCGCATGGATTGTGCGAATCATGCGTGATGTGAGTTGTGTCAGTACCGCATAAAAACGGGTGCTCGGCTGTGAGCGCCTCACAGGGGACAATCAAGTGAACCACATCTTTCGGCTGGTCTGGAACCGCAAGCTGGGCGTGCTTCAAGTGGCGTCGGAATTCGCCCGAGGCCATACCAAGGGCGGGCGTAGCGCTGAAGGCGGCAAGCGTCGTGCCGCATGGTTGGCTGGTGTACCCCTGAGCTTGCCGCTTCTGGCGTTCGCGGCGACACCCTCTCAAAGCACTATCACGACGAGTGCCGCGCTCAGTAGCACTTCCGGTTTGGCGGCCAATGCGCTGCCCACCGGCGGCAAGATCACCAGCGGCGCCGGTCAACTTGCGCAACACGGTGACACACTCACCATCACGCAGCAGAGCCAGAACCTCTTGCTCAACTGGCAGACTTTCAATGTCGGCCGCCAGTCCACCGTGGATTTTGTGCAGCCGGATGCCAGCGCGATTGCGGTCAATCGCATTGCCGATACCAATGGCAGCCAGATCTTCGGCCATCTCAACGCCAACGGTCAGGTGTTCCTGATCAATCCCAACGGTGTGCTGTTTGGTCAGGGCGCACAGGTGAACGTGGGCGGCCTCGTCGCCTCGGCGCTGGATGTCAACGACAGCGCATTGGGTACCGGTTCGTTGAGTTTCAGTGGCACGGGCAAGGGCAGCGTGACCAATCTGGGCACGATCAATGTTACTGGCGGCGGCTACGCAGCCCTGCTCGGCAATCACGTCAGCAACCAGGGCGCGGTTCACGCCCAATTGGGCAGCGTTGCGTTGGCCGGCGGCAGCGCCGTCACGCTGAACTTCAGCGGCGACAAGTTGGTGAGCGTACGCGTGGATCAGAGCACGCTCAACGCACTGGCTGAGAACGGCCAGCTGATCGAGGCGAATGGCGGCAATGTGTGGATGACTGCCGGCGCGCGCGACAGCCTGCTTGCGAGTGCGGTGAATAACACCGGCACTGTCGAAGCGCAAACCGTACTGAACAAGAATGGTCACATCGTGCTGTTGGGTGGTATGGACGCGGGCACTGTCGCAGTGGGTGGCACGCTCGATGCCAGCGCGCCGAATGGCGGAAACGGTGGCCAGATCGAAACCAGCGCGGCGAATGTCAACGTTGCGAATAACACGCGGATTACCGCGGCCGCCGATATGGGTTTGGCCGGAACATGGTTGATCGACCCGAGTGATTTCACGATTGCACCGACTGGCGGCAACATCACAGGCGCGACGCTAACGAGCGAGCTAGCCAGCGCTTCCGTCACGATCCTGTCGAGCTCGGGAACAACGGGCGGCAGCGGCAACATCAACGTAAACGACAATGTCAGCTGGAGCGCGCACGCGCTGACGCTGACGGCGGCCAAAAACGTCAACGTCAACGCGACGATGACGGCGAGCGGCACGGCGGGACTCGTCATCAATACGGCGACAGCCAACGGCTCCGATGCGGCGGTGGCCGGTGGTTCGCTGATCATGGGGCTGGGCGGTAGCGGGTTCGGCGGGCAAGTGAATTTCACTGGCAGCAATACGCTGAGCATCAACGGGACTATCTTCACCCTGATTAGTAGCGCTGCGGCACTGCAGAGCGTGGGAACGAGTGGAAACTACGCGCTTGCGAGCAATCTGACTTTATCGGGCAACTTCACGCCGATCGGAAACAGCACGACTGCCTTCTCAGGTGTATTCGACGGCCTTGGCCATACCATCAGCAACCTCACCATCACGGATTCTTCCACGGCCGCCGATGTGGGCTTGTTTGGAGCATCATCCGGCACGATCCGGAGCGTTGGCCTCCTAGGAGGGAGCGTTTCAGGCACGGGCTCGGGAGCTGTCATCGGCGAGTTGGTTGGCAGAAACGAAAACTCAGGCAACATCAGCAACGTTTTCACGACAGGAACGGCTAGTGGTGCGGGAGGCGCGACTACCGGTGGTGGCGAATGGGTTGGTGGGCTAGTCGGTGAGAATGATGCCACTGGCACCATCACTAACGCCTTTGCCAAGGGTGCAGTCAGCGGCTCGTCTTACAGCGCCGATCTCGGCGGCCTCGTCGGGATGAACTACGGCACGATCGGTAATTCCTATGCCACGGGGGCGGTAAGTGGCTCCTATAGCGGCTCGGCGGCACCAGCGGCGGACAGTATCGGCGGGCTGGTCGGTCTTAGTTCGGGCCGAATCCAGAACGCCTATGCAACAGGCAACGTGTCGTGGAACTCCGGTGGGACAAATAACGCGAACTCCCTTGGCGGATTGATGGGCTACGGCAGCACGTTGAATGGCTCTGACACGATTACCGATGCTTATGCCACGGGTCGCGTAACGAGTGGTGATACAAGCGATCACCTGGGTGGCCTGATCGGGGCTGGCTTGGGCGGCACCATAACGGCCAGTTATTGGGATACGGTGAACGCCAGCGCGACTGGCAGCGGGACCTTCACGGGCACAATGACGGGACTGTCTACCGCCCAGATGATGCAGGCCGGCAATTTTTCGTGGGCCATTGCGACCAGCGGCGGCAGCAATACCACCTGGCGAATTTACAACGGCAGTACCACGCCCTTGCTCGAAAGCCTGCTGATTCCGCTGACGATCAACGCGAGCAATCAAACGGTCACGTACAACGCGACCAATCAAGACACCGCGGTGTTGAGCTATTCGCTACCATCACCGAATCTTTCGTCTATCACGCTAGGCCTGACGAGCGCGCAACACGCAGGCGGCTACAGCGAGAATGTTGCGTCGGCGTATTCCAGTAACTACGACTTGAGCTTTGGCACCACAAGCGCAACCCTTACCATCAATCCTGCGACATTGACGCCAACCCTGACTAACAGCGGCGTCACCAAGGCCTACGACGGTACGGCCGCCGCGCCATCCGGCTTTACGCCGACGTATAGCTACAGCGGGCTGATTTCCGGTGATTCCGCGAATCTGACTGACACTGGCATTGCTTACAATAGTGCGCATGTGAGCAGCGCCACCGATCTCACGGTATCGGGCCTGAGCATCAGCAGCATTATCGGCAGCAATGGCTCGTTGATCAGCGATTACACCTTGGCATCCACTAGCGCGGGCGTCGCGGCAACCATCACGCCGAAAGTGTTGACGGCCACGGCACCGACCATCGGCGGTGTAACGACCAAAGTCTACGATGGCACCACGACGGCAAACGGTGCCAGCCTGAGCGGTGGCAGCGTCAGCGGCGGGATCAGCGGCGACAGCCTGTCGCTCAATCTAAGCGGCATCACCTTGGCCTACAACAGCAGTCACGTGGCGAGCGCCAGCAACATCAGCGCCAGTGGCAGTCTCGCGGTAAATATCCTCAGCAGCACGAACGGTAGCCAGAGCACCGACTACAGCGTGTCTCCACCATCCATCGCGTCGGTGGCCGCAACCATCACACCGGCAACGTTGACGGCGACGCTAACCAACAGCGGCGTGAGCAAGGTCTATGATGGCACGACCAATGCACCGATCGGTTTTACACCAACGTATAGCTATATTGGATTTGTTTCCGGCGATACCGGCGCCAGCCTGACTAGCATCAGTGCGGCTTACAACAGTGCGCACGTGGCCAGCGCCACGGACGTTACGGTATCGGGTCTAAGCGTCAGCGGCATTACCGGCATCAATGGTTCGCAGACCAGCGATTACAGCTTGCCATCCACGAGCGCGAACGTGGCAGCGACGATCACGCCGGCACCGTTGGCGGTATCGCTGTCCAATACCACCAACGTCACCAAAACCTACGATGGCACCACGGCGGCGCCGAGTGGCTTCAGCCCGACATACAACTTCACCGGTTTGGTATCTGGTGATAGCGCCACCGTGAGCAGTTCGTCGGTGCCGATATTCGATTCGTCGCACGCCGGCGTGGCGACGGCGATCACGCAGGGCGGTCTGTCGTTGTCGTCGGTCGTCGGTAACGGCAGCGATAATTCCGTGTTGAGCGACTACACCTTGTCGAGCACCACGGCTTCGACGGGGGCAGGGATCGCCAGCATCGCGCCGGCGACATTGGGCGTGACGTTGACCAACAGCGGTGTGACCAAGATCTACGACGGTACAACGGCTGCACCGATCGGATTTACCCCGACGTACAGCTACAGCGGACTGGTTTCCGGTGATACCAGCGCCGGCATAACCGATACCAGTGTGGCTTACAACAGTGCGCACGTGGCCAGCGCCATCGACATCACGGTCTCGGGTCTTGGTATCAGCAGCATTGCCGGCAGCAATGGTTCACTGGCCAGCGATTACAGCCTAGCGTTCATTGGCGTGAGCGTGGGCGCGGCCATCACGCCGGCGCCGTTGACGGTATCGCTCTCCAATATCACCAACGTTACCAAGACCTACGACGGCACCACCGCGGCGCCGGGTGGTTTCAGCCCGACGTACAACATTACGGGCTTGGTGTCAGGTGACACGGCCATAGTGAGCAGTGCGGCTACGCCGGTATTCAATTCGTCTCACGTCACCTCGGCAACGGCGATCACGCAAGGCAGTCTGTCGTTGGCAACGATCACGGGTAACGGCACCGACAATTCCGAACTCACCGATTACAGCTTGTCGAACACAACGGCTGCCACGGGGGGCGGCGTGGCAAGTATCTCGCCACTCATGTTGGCGGCCACGGCGCCGACCATCGGCGGCGTAACGACCAAGGTTTACGACGGCACTACGACGGCGATCGGCGCCACCTTGAACGGCGGCGGCGTCAGCGGTGCACTCGTTGGCGATAACTTGATGCTCGATACCAGCGGCATTGTACTGGCCTACAACAGCAGTCACGTCGTCGGCGCCAGCAGCATCAGCGCCAGCGGCAGCCTCGCGGTGGATATCCTCAGCAGCACGAATGGTAGCCAGAGTACCGACTACAGCGTGTCGCTACCGACCATCACCTCGGTGGCCGGGACCATTGCGCAGGCACCGTTGACGGCGATACTGACCAACACCGGCGTGACCAAGACCTACGACGGTACGACCAACGCACCGGTCGGTTTTACGCCCATATATAGCTACAGCGGGCTCGTTCCGGGCGATAGCGGCGCTACGCTGACCGACACCGGTGCGGCTTACAACAGCGCGCACGTGGCCACCGCTACCGGCATCACGGTATCGGGACTGAGCATTGCCAGCATTGCTGGCAGCGATGGTTCGCAGGCTACCGATTACATGTTGGTGTCAAACAGCGCGAGCGTGGCAGCAACCATCACGCCGGCAACGCTGACGGCCACCCTGACCAACAGCGGCGTGACCAAAGTCTATGACGGTACGATCAATGCACCGGTTGGTTTTGCGCCAACGTATAGCTATAGCGGATTTGTCTCGGGCGATACCGGGGCCACCGTAACCAATACTGGCGCGGCATATAACAGTTCGCAGGTGCTCAGCGCCACGGACGTCACGGTATCGGGCCTTGGCATCAGTGGCGTTACCGGCAGCAACGGTTCGCTGGCTAGCGATTACAGCTTGGCATCCAGTAGCGCCAGCGTGGCAGCAACCATTACACCCGCGACATTGACAGCCAGCCTTACCGGCACGATCAGCAAGGTGTACGACGGCACCACCACAGCGACGCTCACGTCGAACAACTACATACTGAGCGGTTTTGTCAGTGGTCAGGGCGCGACGGTGACGCAGACCAACGGTATCTACAACAACAGTAACGTAGCCAATGCCACCTCGGTAGCGGCGGCGCTAGGTAGCAGTGACTTCGTCGCCAACAGCGGCACGAATCTGTCCAATTACACGTTGCCTATCAGTGCAAGCGGCGCAGCGAGCATTACGCCCGCGTTGCTGGTGGTGACGGCGAACAACGCCAACAAGACGTATGACGGCATCGCCTATGGTGGTGGCAATGGCGTAACCTACAGTGGCTTCGTGCATGGCGAAAGTGCATCGGTGCTCGGTGGCACATTGGCCTACGGCGGCAATTCGCAAGGCGCTGTCAACGCAGGGTTCTACGCCATCACGCCAACAGGGCTGAGCTCGAGCAATTACACAATCAATTACAACAATGGCTTGTTGACGGTGAGCCCAGCCACGTTGACGGCCAGCCTCGTTGGCACGGTACGCAAGGTGTACGACGGCACTACGGCGGCAACGCTGACGTCAGGCAACTACACATTGACCGGTGTGATCGGCAGCGATGTGGTGAACCTCAACGATCCCACCTCCGGCGTCTACGCCACCGCCAATGTCGGCAGTGGCATCAACGTACAAGCGAGTGGGCTGTGGATCACCGGCGGTGGTGCAAGCAACTACCTATTGAGCAACAGCACTGCTAGCGCCGCCATCGGCGTGATTACTCCGGCGCCACTTACCGTTACGGCCAATAACGCCAGCATCATCTACAACGCACACGGCTATAGCGGCGGCAACGGCGTCACCTATAGCGGTTTCGTCGATGGACAGACCGCCGCCGTGCTGAGCGGTGCGTTGACTTACAGCGGCAGCTCACAAGGTGCCTTGAACGTAGGCAGCTACACACTCACGCCCGGTGGTCTTGCGTCGAATAACTACGCCATCACCTACGACAGCGGTATGCTCACGCTAATACCGGCAACGCTGACCTACGTAGCGACACCGTCACAGGTTTATGCCGGCCAGGCGATTCCGGCGCTGACCGGCTCGGTGACCGGTTTCCAGGGCAGCGATACCTTGGGCAGTGCCACCACGGGCACGCTGGCCTTTACCACGCCAGCCACCGCGCAAAGTCAGGCCGGGCAATACGCCATATCCGGTAGCGGCCTGGCCGCGAACGATGGCAATTACATCTTCGTGCAAGCTGCGGGCAATGCGCTGGCGTTCAATGTGATAGCTGACGGTGGAGAGACGTCGCCAGTGGCCTACTTGCAGCAACAGCTGGGTCAGCCGGTGCCTGCCGCTACCGTGCTATCGCCCGGTGGCTTGCTGGCCTCGGCGGCGGCCACGTCGGAAGAGTCGTCTCCGGCCACGGTGCCGCTCCGGTCTGCAACGCCGGTTGCTGCCTCGGATCTCTACACGCCGGATGTGCGCATAGTGGGCGGCGGTGTGCGCCTGCCATAACGACTCACGCCCTCTCTCTTCCTCGCCTTCCGGATACCTGCCAGTGACCCGATCTACCGCGTTGCGTTTATCGCCCCTCGCCATCGCCTTGTTGGCTGCTCCCGCCTTCGCGCAACAGGCGCCGCCCACCAGCGGTCAACTGCTGCAGCAGGCGCAGCCGCCGCAACAGCCGTTGCCTCGCCGTGAGCCGGGCATACAAATTCAGACGCCGCTGACTAGCCACGTCACCGACAACACGCCTTTCGAGGTGAAGCAGATCGTTGTCAGCGGCAATACGACTTTCGACACCGGAACGCTGCATGCACTGGTTGCCGATGGCGAAGGCCATAGGCAGACGCTCGCCACGCTCACCGCGTTCGCGCAACGCATTACGGATTACTATCGCGCACACGGTTATCCGCTTTCCCGCACGGTCATACCGCAGCAGGAATTGAGTGACGGCGTAATGCAATTGAAGGTCGTCGAGGCGCGCTACGATCATGTGCAGGTGACCAATCACAGCGGTGTCCAGACGAGCCTGCTCAACGCCACCTTGAGCCCGCTGCAAAACGGCCAACTGGTGACGCAGGCATCGCTGGATCGCCAGCTGTTGTTATTGAACGACCTGCCGGGCGTGCAAGCGCATGCGGTGCTGGGTCCCGGCACTGTGCCCGGAACCAGCGACCTCAACGTCGAAGCACAGGCACTGCCGCGTGTGATCGGCAACCTCACGCTGGATGATGGGGGCGATCGCTACACCGGTCGCATCCGTTTGGGCGGCAACGTGGCCGTGAACAATCTGGTCGGCCTCGGTGACCAGCTCAGTGCGGGGCTTTTGGTTTCCGACAAGCACATGCACTACGGCCACCTGGCTTACGATTTTGCACTCAATGGTGCAGGCACGCGGTTCGGACTTGCTTACTCTGCGCTGTCCTACCAATTGGGCGATGGCTTGTCGGACTTGCATGCCCGAGGGCATGCCACCGAAGCGAGTGCATGGTTGTCGCAAGCCATCGTGCGCAGTCCCAACACGAACCTCAGTGCGCGGCTCGAAGTGGACAATCACCATTTGGCGGACGACACCGGCAGCACCGGTGTGCATGATGATCGCCACACATGGGATTGGACGGCCAGCACCACGTTCGACCACCGCGACAGTTGGGGCGGTGGTGGGGTAACGCTGGCGCAACTGTCATTGACGCGCGGTCAACTTGGCTTTGACAACCTTGCAGCAAAAGCCAGCGACGCGGTGACGGCCGACACGCAGGGACATGAGCTGCACTGGAACGGCAATGTCAGCCGCCTGCAGATGATCACGACCACGACGCGTCTGTACGTATCGCTCAGTGGTCAGTATAGCCATCGCAACCTGGATTCCTCCGAGCAGTTCCTGCTTGGCGGTATGCAGAGCGTGCGTGGTTACGAAGTAAGCACGCTGGCGGGTGCTTCCGGTTACCTGGCGACGGCGGAACTGCGCCATGACCTGCGCCTGCCGGGTGGCGTGTGGCAGGGCAGTGTGTTTGTCGACCATGGCGGGCTGTGGATCAATCCGCAACCGTGGGCCGGCAACACTGGTAGCAACCACGCTACGCTGAGCAGCGTGGGCGTTGGGCTAAACTGGGCCGGTCCCGACCAATGGATAGCGCAGGTGCAAGTGGGCCAGCCGGTGGGCAACACGCCAGAGCTGGCAGGCAAGCGTCCGTCCACGCGGGCCTGGGTGCAACTCAGCAAGGGGTTCTGATTTGGCAACGCCCACTTTCGTTGGTGTCACCGGCCTGCCGCGCGCGGGCTCGACACTGCTGTGTCAGCTACTCGCGCAGCACCCCGAGATTCAGTGCGAAGGACATAGCTCGCCGTTGTGCAACACGTTGCTCGGCATCCGGCGGATGATCAGTGACGATCAGTTTTTTCTGTCGCAACTGGATGCATCGTTCGAGACGAGCTACGCGCATCTGGGTTCTGCCATGCGGGGATTCCTGCATGGCTGGTATCACGACAGTGGTACGCATCGCGTGGTGATCGACAAGAACCGCGCCTGGTTGCATGCGGTCGAATTGCTTCTACACATCGAGCCGGAAGCCAAGTTGATCGTCTGCCTGCGTGAGCTTGGACAGATTTACGGATCGATCGAGGCGCAGCATCAGCGCACGATATTGGTGGACTTTATCGATCATCTGGCGGACTACGATCGCTTCGGTCGCGCGGATGCGCTGTTCGCGAAAGATCGAGTGATTGGCGCACCGCTTATCGCATTGCAGGCCGTGCTGGATTTGCCGGATGCCGTGAAACAGCGCCTGTACTTCGTGCGCTTCGAGGACTTGATAGCGCAGCCGGTGAAGTGCATGTCGCATCTGTATGCATGGCTGGGACTGTCGCCGTTCGAAATTGATCCGAATCAGCTCACGGCAGGAAAACAAGAAAGCGACAGTCACTATCGGATGAAGTACCCGCACCGGCAATCCACGCGCATCGCGACGCCCACGCCGCATGCTGTGCCGCCACGTATCCAGAAACAGATAGAGACGGTATGGGCATGGTTCTATCGGCTTTATTACGGCGAGAAGATGTCCTGAAGTCGCAAAGAAGCTGGGATTTCATCCCGGCCAATCAATCATCCGGTTCTGCTCACTTCTTGCGTTGCAATAGGCTTGCCCAGTTGCCGTGAACGTCGTTTTTCTTCTCGTCTCGCTTTGCGTACTGCCTTGCGCACACGCCGATCGTGCTGCCACAGATAAATCGCCGGCGTGCTGAGCAAGGTCAGCAACTGCGATACGAACAATCCACCGAGTATCGCAATGCCCAGCGGCTGGCGCATTTCCGAGCCGATGCCGAAGCCGACGGCCAGCGGTAGCGCGGCGCCCATCGCCACCAGGGTGGTCATGGTGATCGGGCGAAAACGCACCAATGCCGCTTCGCGGATCGCTTCCGGTGGCGTCAGGCCGCCTTCGCGTTCGGCGACCAGGGCGAAGTCCACCATCAGGATCGCATTCTTCTTCACGATGCCGATCAGCATGAGTACTGCGATCACCGACATGGTGCTGAGCTGGGTGTGCGTGATCAGCATGGCGAGGAACGCGCCCATGCCGGCGGCGGGCAGGGTCGAAAGAATGGTCAGCGGATGAATCAGGCTCTCGTAAAGAACGCCCAGCACGATGTACATCGCGAGGATCACCGCCAGGAACATGACGAGCGTGTTGGTGGCTGCTTCCACCAGCTTCTGGTTGTCGCCGGTATACTGTTTCATCACGCCAGCCGGCAGTTGTGCGGCGAACATGGCCTGGTCGACGTACTTCAGGCCGTCCGCCTGGCTGACGCCGTCGGCGAGGTTGTAGTTGATGCTTGCCGATTCCAGCTGGTTGT
>Ga0209677_101023_pt1 | contig 13325 bp, 11 predicted proteins | sample AraplaCvi_mCL_r2_2_FD_184285 | JGI IMG/M metagenome (GOLD analysis project Ga0209677, IMG submission 184285) | Arabidopsis root microbial communities from North Carolina, USA - plate scrape CL_Cvi_mCL_r2 (SPAdes) (version 2) | ecosystem: Host-associated > Plants > Roots > Endosphere | place: USA... | reverse complement strand
CGAGGAGGCGCGTGAAGATCCGCGAGAAGTGGCCGGAGTGCAGCACGACCAGGCCCATCCCGCCGAGCACATGACGTTGCACGCGGTCGACGACCTCGTCGGGGACGTCGTCGTGCGCGAGGTGTCCCCACCAGAACAGGACGTCCGTGCGGTCGAGGAGTTCCTCGGGCAGTCCGGCGTCGGGCTGGTCGAGCGTGGCGGTCGTCACGTCGACGGCATCGCCGAGCTGGTCGGTGAGGGCCCCCGCCACGGTGCCGTGGATGCCGTCGGGGTAGAACGGCATGATCTGCGGCTCGATGCGCTCATGGACGTTCTCGTTCCAGACCGTCGCCCGGATGGTGGTCATCGGTGCGTCTCCAGCTTGGTCGCGAGGTCGAGTGCCAGCGCGGCGGTCCAGCTGAACCGTGTGGTCCCGCGGGGCGAGTAGGTGTACGGGTCGAGGTACTCCGGGAAATCGTTCTCGAGCGCACCCTTGTCCATCGAGCGGGAGAGCAGTTCGGCGTCCGCCGTGAACCCGCGTTCGAACAGCGCCTCAGCGATCAGCCACGCCGTGTTGAACCATGACGGCCCTCGCCAGTACCGTCCCGGGTCGAACGTCGGCGCGGTCAGATCGTGGCTGGGCACCATGGCGACGTCGCCCAGGGCGAAGTGCGGACCGCGGAGCAGGTCGAGGAGCTCATTCGTGTGCGGCGAATCGGGAAGCAGCAGTGGCACCAGGCCGGAGATCGTCCGGTACTGCTGGAGTTCCCCGTTCAGCTCGTCGCGCGCGACGTAGCTGCCCATCTTCTCCGACCAGAGGGCTTCGAGCGCCTCCGTGATCCGCACGGACTCCGCCCGATGTGGCGCAGGGTCGGCCCCGATAAGGTCCGCGATGGCGGAGAGCGCGAGTTCCGAGCGCGCCCAGAGGGCGTTGAACGCGGGATCGACCACCTGGAAGGGGAAACCAGTGTCACTGTCGTCGCAATCGTGGTCCCGGTATCGAGCCGCAAGGTACAGGTACTTGCCGTACTCGCCGTTCGACGGCCGGTGTGCTGCGTCGGCGTGCTTCAGGTCGGGACGGGGGATCTCGCCGGCGAAGGTCTCGGTCATTCGGCCGAGGGTCGCGTCCCAGTACGGCGAATTGTCCATTCCGCTCTCCCAGGGGTGCACGATCCTTGCCAGTCCGGACGCGCCACCGCGCCGGTCGCGCAGGTACTCGTGCCAGCGCTCCAGCCGGGGATACGCGCGCTGCAGGAACCGGCGCCGATCCGACTCCGCAGGATCCGCCTGGTGGACCAGCAGCGCGGCGAGCGCGTGGTTCGGCGGCTGGACGAGTCCGGCGGTTCTCACCGGAGGTGTCCCGGGGATGTCCTCGCTGCGCCAGAACGTGGCGCCGGGCGAATAGCCGTCATCCTTCCCGCTGTGGAACACGATCTGCGGGAGCCGCCCGTCACTCCACTGGGTGCTCAGGATCGTGTCGAGCTCCTGCTGGGCTCGGCGTGGCGACAGATGCCGCAGCCCGATGGCGATGAACGCCGAGTCCCAGCTCCACTGGTGCGGATAGAGGCCGCCCGCCGGCACCGTGTAGCTGGTGCGCCAGTTGGAAAGGAGGACGCGTGCGGCCTCGGCGCGGAGGGTGCTCACAGGTACCGCCGGAGCATCGGCGCGACCAGGGGGAGTACGTCGGCGGCGTCCCCGGAGAGCCGGCTCTCGATGGCGATCGAACGGTCGTAACCGATGGCGTTCACCGTGGCTCCGAACAGGGCCCAGTCGATGTGGCCCGCTCCCGGTTCGAGGCGGTTCGAGTCGCTCGCCTGGAGGTGGCCGATGTACGGTGCGACCGCCAGCAGCGCGGCGGCCGGGTCGGCCTCCTCGATGTTCATATGGTAGGTGTCGGCCACGATGCGCACGGCGGGGGAGCCCACTTCCTGGATGAGGTCGGCGGCCTGGGCGAGAGTGTTCACGAGATAGTCCTCGTACCGGTTGAGCGGCTCCAGGAACAGCTCGACACCCTCCTTCTCCGCGTGCTCGCCCAGCCGTCCGAGGGCGTCCAGCAGAATGCTTCTGTCCTCCTCCGGCGATCGAGGCGGCTCGAAGGGGGGCAGCCGACGGGAGAACAAGCCGTAGGAGCCGGGAGTCATGACGCCGACTCCGCCGATCTCGGCCATCACGGTCAGCTGCGAGCTGAGTTGGACGATCGCGTCCTCGCGCAGATCGGAGTCGAAGGCTCCGATGAAGTGCGACATCTCGACGCACGTCGTCGGCATGACGACCCCCGACGCCGCGGCCCGACGAAGCTCGGGGAGGCGGGAAGCGAAGTGAAGGTCGCCTCGGCTGCGCAGTTCGATGCCGTCGAACCCCCAGGCCTGGGCGATCTCGAACTTCTGCTCGAGGGTATCTCCGGGGAGGTGCTGTTCCTGCACTGTGATCGCGTTCATCAGAACTCCAGCACCACCTGGAGGGCGGCCGACGGGTCGGTGTCGAGCAGCTGGTAAGCGGCCGCCGCATCGCCGATGGCGAAACGGTGGGTCACGAGCTCGGCGGCGTTCACGCGGCCGTCGGCGAGTGCATCGACGACCGTGCGCTGAAGACGTGGAACGTCCCAGCGCGCGCGGAGCCGGTTAGGCACTGACCCGATCTGCGACGCCAGCAGTTGCACGCGGTTGTGGTGGAACTCTTCGCCGAGACGGAGCGCCGCGCCATCGCCCTGGTAGAAGCCCGATGCGACGACGGTACCGTCGGCACCGACGGCCCGGATCGCGGACTGAAGCGCATGGTAGTTCCCGCTGAGCTCGATGGCTGCGTCGGCGCCGGCACCGTTCGTCAGCTCGCGGATCGCGAAGGCGAGATCCTCGTCGGGCGCGAGCGCATGGGCGGCTCCCCATCGAGTCGCCGCCTCACGCCGCGCCGGGATACCGTCCACGGCGATCACCGTCGCTCCGTTCAAGGTGGCGAGCCGGGTCGCAAGCAGTCCGATCACACCCTGTCCGAAGACGGCGACCGTCGACCCGACGCCGAGGTCGGCGGCGAGCACGCCGTTGAGTCCGATGGCTCCGACGCGCACGAATGCGGCGGCCAGCGGGTCGAGGTGCGGCGGGAGGACGTGACCACGCAGTGCTTCGAGGGCCAGGATCCCCTCGGCGCGGTGCCCCCAGATCCCCCAGACGCGGTCGCCTACCTGAGGGGCATCGTCGGGCATGTCGCCTGCGGCCGGCGCGATCTCGACGACCTCGCCGACCTCGGAATAGCCCCAGCCGTCGAGGGGATAGGCGAGGCCGCGGTCAGCCGATGCGCCCCGGAAGAGTCGCAGCTCCGGGTCCCACTCGCTGGTGAGGTAGGGGTTCGTTCCGCGGTAGGCGGTCAACTCGGTTCCGGCCGAGATGCCGGAGTAGATCGTCCGGATGCGGGCCTGGCCCGGCTGGAGCTCGAGGTGCGGGGCGTCCACGATCTCGACGGTGCGGGGCCCGGAGAAACGGAGAAGGCTGTTCATTCGTCGTCCTTGATGATGCGGGTTCGGTGGTGCTCGACACATTAGCACTATGACTGTGCTGGATGTGTATAGACATTGAGCATAAGTTGGGCTAATCTCGCAGACACCCCCACCCCCGACGAAAGGAGTCGCGATGAAGACGTCGCGAATGAGGAAGATCGTTGCAGGAGCGACGTTGCTCGCTGCCGGCGCGACGATGCTGGCAGGCTGCTCGACGAGCAGCAGCACGAGTGACAAGGGCAAGACCATCACCGTGTGGTCGGAGGAGAACCAGCCCGACCGCGTGAACACCACCAAGAAGATCATCGAGGGCTTCACCAAGAAGACCGGAATCCAGGTCAAGCTCGTCCCGGTCGACGAGAACCAGGTGCCTCAGCTCGTCGCCTCCGCCGCCATCTCCGGCAAACTCCCCGACGTGATGGGCGCGATCCCGCTCTCGATCGTCCGTCAGCTCGACACGCAGAAGTTGCTCAATACGGCCTCGGCGGCGAATGTCGTCAAGAACCTCGGCCGGGACACTTTCGTCGGCTCCGCCCTGAAGCTCGACCAGGACCACGAGCGACAGCTCGCCGTTCCGGACTCGGCGTACGCGCAGATCCTCGTCTACCGCAAGGACCTCTTCGCGAAGGCCGGCCTGAAGCCGCCGACCACCTACGCCGACCTCGAGAAGGCGGCCAAGACCCTCACCTCCGGCAGCGATTACGGCATCACCCTGGCAACCGACCCGGCCGATGTCTTCACTTCACAGACTTTCGAGTCGCTCGCGCTCGGCAACGACTGCCAGTTGGTCGACTCCAACGGCAATGTCACGCTGACGTCCTCCGCCTGCAAGACGACCTGGGGCCTCTACGGCTCGCTCGCCCAGCACTACTCGCCGCAGGGCACGCAGACCGTCGACACGACCCGAGCGACCTACTTCGCCGGCCAGGCGGCCATGGTCGACTGGTCGACCTACATCCTCGACGAGCTGGGCGGACTCCGCAACGATGCCCTCCCGACCTGCCCGCAGTGCACGTCGGACTCCACGTGGCTGGCGAAGAACAGCGGTATCGTCACGGCGATCCAGGGACCGGACGGCAAGAAGGGCGCGACCTACGGTGAAGCGACCTCGTGGCTGGTGACCAAGAAGGCCAACGCGTCCGCGTCCGAGAAGTTCGTCGAGTACATGCTCTCCGACGGCTACCTCGACTGGCTCGGGATGGCGCCGGAGGGCAAGTTCCCGCTCCGGACCGGGACGTCCGCCAGCCCGACCGAGTTCAGTGACGGCTGGAAGAACCTCGAGGCCGGCGTCGACACGAAGAAGAAGCTCTCCGAGATCTATGACGCCGCCACGATCGCCGCGCTGCTGAAGGTGCCGTCGCAGATCGACCGTTGGGCCATCCCGCAGGGCCAGGGCGCACTGCTGGGGCCGGTGAACACGCAGCTGCCGATCTCCAAGGCCGTCGCAAGCATGGGATCGGGCGCCTCGGCTACCGACGCCGCCCGGTCTGCGCAGTCGGCCGTGGAGCAACTGCAGGCGAAGCTGAAGAAGTGACCCCATGACCCAGCTCGCATCACGTCCGCCGTCTACGCAGGCGACCCCCACCGGGGGCCGCCTGCGGCGGCGGTCCCCGATCGCCGGACGGGACAACCGTGCCGGAATCGCGATGGTGCTCCCGACGACCATCATCATCATCGCGATCGTCATCATCCCGGTCATCTGGAACTTCGTGCTCGCGTTCCAGCAGACCGACTTCACCAGCATCGCCGAGAACGGGCTGGCAAACCCGTTCACGCTCGACAACTTCGTCGGCGTCCTCACGGACCCGGGTTTCTGGAGCTCGCTCTGGACGACGATCGTCTACTCCGTCTTCTCGACGGCGGGATCGATCGCGGTCGGCCTCGTCGCCGCACTCGCCTTCCGGCAGCCGTTCCGCGGCCGCGGGCTCGCGCGCTCACTGATGCTGCTGCCCTATGTGGCGCCGGTCGTGGCGGTCACGTTCGTGTGGCAGATCATGCTCAACGCGCAATTCGGCATCGTCAACACGCTGGGTAAAGCGTGGTTCGGGTGGGAGCACCCGATCGACTTCCTCGGCAAGGCTCCGTACGCCCTGATCACGGTCATCGTCTTCGAGATTTGGCGGTATTTCCCGTTCGCCTTCCTCTTCATCACGGCGCGCCTGGTGGCACTGCCACGGGATGTCGAGGAGGCGGCACTGGTCGACGGCGTAACGCCCTGGCAGAACTTCCGGCAGATCGTGTTCCCGCAGTTGCTGCCGGTGATCTCCCTGCTCTCGGTGCTCCGGCTCATCATGACCTTCAACAAGTTCGACGACGTCTACCTGCTCACCGGTGGAGGCGCCGGAACAGAGGTCGCCGCCGTGCGGGTCTACGACACGTTGGTCGGCAGCTTCGACATCGGGGGCGCCGCCGCGAACGCGTTCGTGCTTTCCGCGATCCTCAGCGTCTTCCTCTTCATCTACGTCAAATTCTTCGCGAACAAGGGAGACGACGAATGAGCCGTATCGTCGTGCAGAAGCGCACCTTCGGAGCACTGCGGTGGATTCTGATCGCCGTGCTGGTGATCGCCACCGTCTTCCCGTTCTATTACATGGTCGAGTTGAGTCTGGTCCCGATCGAGCAGGTGTTGCTCCACCCGGAGCGGCTCTGGATCCCGATACAGAACTTCACACTGAAGACGTATGCCGAGGTGCTGAAGCCGCAGGAGGACGGCGGACAGGGCTTCGCGGGGTTCATGCTGAACTCCGGGATCGTCGCCATCGCGACAGCAGCCATCACGCTGCTGATCGCCATCCCCGGCTCGTACGCCGTCTCACGCCTGAAGTTCTTCGGTCGCAGGCAGGTGAGTGCGCTCTTCCTCGCGGTCTACCTGTTCCCGGTCATCATCATCGCCATCCCGCTCTTCGTCGGATTCTCGGCGCTCGGGATCAGGGAATCGCTCTTCGGCCTGACGATCGTCTACATCGCGCAGACCATCCCGGTATCCATCCACATGCTGCGCTCGTACCTCAAGTCCATCCCGGAGAGCGTCGAGGAGGCGGCGATGGTCGACGGAGCGGGCCGTCTCCGTATCCTCTGGAAGATCACGGTGCCGCTGGCGATGCCCTCGATCATCTCGACGGGACTGTACGTCTTCATGATCGCGTGGAACGAGTTCCTGTTCGCGCTGCTCTTCCTCGCCGCCGATCGGAACCTGTGGACGGTGTCGCTCGGGCTCTCGCAACTCTCCAACGGGATCGAAGTCTCCAAGACGGTACTGATGGCCGGCTCGGTTCTCCTCACCATCCCGATCATCGTGCTCTACGGCCTCACCGAGCGGTCCCTCACGGAAGGACTCACCAGCGGAGCAGACAAGGGATGAGCTCCGACGTCCCCGAGACTCATAACATGGAGCCACGACGCTGGGTGCCCCCCGAGGAAAGGCGGCCGATGAGTTCTGGTCCCGGAGACGTGCTCCAGCTCATCCGGCGCGCGGAAGCGAACACGCGCCGCGACATCCAGCAGCTCACCGGGCTGTCGCGCATGACAGTGGCCCAACGGGTGGACGCCCTGATGGACGCCGGCCTCGTGATCGAGGACGCCGGGGCGGGTGGCGCGACCGGCGGGAGACGGCCGGACCGCCTCTCGTTCCATGTCGATCGGTCCGTGCTCGCCGTCGCGACCGTCGACACCGCGCATTCCCGCACGGCGCTGACCGATCTGAGCGGGCGGATCATCGTGTCGGACGCTGTCGACGTCGCCATCAGCGAAGGCCCCGAGCGGGTGCTGGACGCGCTCGCGGCGTCGATGCGGCGCCTGGTCGACGAGGCTTCGGACGGTCGCCCGTTGGTGGGCACGGGCATCTCGGTCCCCGGCCCGATCGATCCGAGCACCCGGCGACCTTCGCAGCCGCCGATCATGCCCGGCTGGGACGCCTATCCGATCGCCGAGCATCTCGCCGAGGTCATCCCGGTTCCGACGTTCGTCGAGAACGACGCCGATGCCATGGCGTTCGGCGAGCAGTCGACGAACTTCGCCGGCAGCAACGCGGTCTGCCTGATCAAGGTCTCGACGGGTATCGGCGCCGGTCTCGTGATCAACGGATCGGTCTACCACGGCATCGACGGTGGCGCCGGCGACATCGGTCACATCCGCCTCGCCGGCGAGACGGCGATCTGTCAGTGCGGATCGCGGGGATGCCTCGCCGCCGTCGCCAGCGGTCGTGCCGTCGCGGTGAAGCTCGACGAGCTCGGCATCCCCGCCGGTTCGGGTCGGGACGTTGGGCGGCTGCTGCAGGCCGGCAACGTGGATGCTCTGTCGCTCACTCACGAGGCGGGCCGCCGGATCGGCGAGGTGATGGCTACCGTCGTCTCGATGATCAACCCGGGTGTGCTGGTCGTGTCGGGCGATCTCGCCTCCAATGAACTGCTCGGCGGTCTCCGCGAGACTCTCTACCCGCGATCGCTACCGCGTGCCACCCGCAACCTGGACATTCGCCTCGGCGAACTGCGGGAGCAGGCCGGCCCGATCGGCATGGCCCGCATCGTCACCGACGCGCTGTACTCGGCGGACGCAATCAATCATCACCTCGCGGCGTAAGGATCGGCACGCCGGATCCGGATGCTCTCGAGGTCGCGTCGGAACAGCTCGGGCTCGCGGTCGAGAGGAAGCACGGATGCGTCCTTCGCGCCGTCGAGTGATCCGGGGGCGTCGGCAGCGAGAGCGGCGAACGTGGCGGTGAGGTCGTCCTGCTCCGGCCCGTTCTCCGCGATCAGCTCGAAGGTCTTGCGGTCGGCCGTGTCCGAACTGAGCGAGTCGACCAGCACGCGGGCGATTTCATCGCGGGCGATGACGCCGTCGCTCGGGGTGCCGGATTGGCGGGTGTCGCCCTGGAGCATGACGATGGTGCGCTGCCTGTCGCTGTTGTAGTCGAACCATCCGGGCCGGACGATCGTGTACGGGTTGCCGCTGGCGCGGACCAGGCGCTCGCCGCGCAACTTCCACTCGGCGAAGGCTGCGCCCGGCCGGGTGAGGCCGATCGCCGTCATCAGTGCAATCCGGACCTCGCGACCGTTGAGGGCTTTGAGCGTGTTCGCGACGCCGGTGCAGTCGATGTCGCGGACATCGCGTTCGCGTGTGGTCGAGCCGTGGACGAAGATCACGGCATCCACGCCGTCGACGGCGGCAGGGAGCGTGTCCGGCTTGGTCAGGTCGCCGACGACGGTTTGCACGTCGTCGGGCAGGCGGCGGGCGCGGTCCGGGTTCCGGACGAGCGTGCGGACGGTGTAGCCCTGGCGCAGCGCTTCGGTGACGGTGCGCCGGCCGATGCTCCCGGTGGCGCCGACGATGAGAACGCTGGTAGGTCGGGTGGTCATTTCTTCTCCCGGATGGTGATCTCGTGGGGGGTGAGCGGCGCTGTGAAGCAGCGCGCGGGTCTCATCCGGCCGGTTCGATGTCGGCGGGCTGTGCTGTCGCGACCAGCCGTCGAGTAGCAGCCCAGCTCGCAAGCAGCTTGAGGGCGTCCTCCGACGGTGTCCCGGGGTCGGCGGTGTACACGTTGACACGCAAGCCCGGCTCACCAGGCAGTTCGAGGGCTTCGAAGGCGAGGTCGAGGTCACCGACGATCGGGTGATGGACGCGCTTGCGCCCGGTGCGGTGGTATCGAACGTCGTGCCGCGCCCACCGGATGCGGAATTCGTCGCTCCGGGTGCTGAGTTCGCCGATCAGATCTGTGAGGTCCTTGTCGTATGGATTCCGGCCGGCGGCCTGGCGGAGAATAGCGACGATGTCGTCGGCGGCCTGCTCCCAATTCGAGTAGAACTCTCGTGCCTTCGGGTTGAGGAAGGTGAACCGGGAGTTGTTGGGCGGCTGCACCTCTTCGGCCATCAGATCGAGGTAGAGGGCGCGGGCGAGGGTGTTGGCAGCGAGGACGTCCCCACGGTCGTTCCGCACCCACGCGGGCGCCGTCTCGATCGCGTCGATAACCCGCTGCAGGCTCGGCCGCACGGTCTTGGGACTGCGTCTGCGGCGGATTCGCGGCGCGACATCGACGGCGCGGGCCAGGTCGTAGAGGTGGGCCGTTTCTGCGTCGTCGAGCTGGAGCGCGCGGGCGAGCGCTTCGAGGACACTGTCGGACGCGCCGGAGAGGTTCCCGCGCTCCAGGCGCGTGTAGTAGTCCACGCTCATCCCGGCGAGCATCGCCACCTCCTCGCGGCGCAGCCCTTTCACGCGGCGGTTGCCGCCATAGGCGGGCAGCCCGGACTGCTCGGGGGTGAGCTTGGCGCGGCGAGAGGTGAGGAACTCCCGCACATCGTCGGCGTTGGTCATGGCCTTGACGCTACGCCGGGCCGCGGTCGATCAGGGAGGGTCTGTCATTACCCGGAACGGCCGTGACTGCCAGCGCTCCCGAATCGGACGTTCCCTGGATGCATGCCTTCCTCATCCACGCGGCCCACCGCATCGCCCGCGCATCCGGCCGCGATCCTCGCGATCGTCCTGGTCAGCTACTTCATGATCCTGCTGGACAACTCGGTGATCTTCACCGCGCTGCCCAGCCTGCAGGCGGAACTCCACCTGAGCGCCGGTGAACTCTCCTGGGTTCAGGATGCGTACACGCTCGTGTTCGGAGGCCTCCTGCTTCTCGGCGCCCGAGCGGGCGACCTTCTCGGCCGTCGCCGGGTGTTCGTCTTCGGGCTCGTCGTGTTCGCGCTGGCCTCGCTCGCGATCGGGTTCTCGCCGGCCGGATGGTGGGCGATCGCCGGGCGGGCGATCCAGGGCATCGGCGCGGCGATCGTCGCACCGACCTCGCTCTCGCTGCTGACGGCGAGCTTCGCCGAGGGGCGCGAGCGCACCCGGGCCGTCGCCTGGTACGGCGCCACGGCCGGGATCGGGGCCAGCCTGGGTCTGGTGATCGGCGGCGCGCTGGCGCACTGGATCTCCTGGCGTGCCGGCTTCTTCGTGAACGTGCCGATCGGTGCGGCCATGATCGTTCTCGCGCCGCGGTTCCTTGTCGAGACGACCCGCGCCCGCGGCCGCTTCGACGTCGCCGGCGCCATCGTAGCGACCCTCGGTGTCGGCGCCCTCGTCTTCGGCATCATCGGCAGCGCTGAGGCGGGCTGGACCTCACCGCTGATCCTCGGCTCCCTCGCCGCCGCCCTGGTGCTGCTGGCGGTCTTCGTGCTGATCGAGGCGCGTGCCGCGCAACCGATCATGCCGCTGCGGCTCTTCGCCAGCCGCCGCAGGACCGGCGCGTATGTGGCCCGGTTCCTGTACCTGGGCGCCATGATCGGGTTCTTCTTCTTCACCACACAGCTCCTGCAGGAGGTACTGGGATTCGACCCGCTGCAGGCCGGTCTCGGCTTCCTGCCGATGACGGTCGTCAACTTTGCCGTGGCGATGAGCATCCCGCGCCTCGTCCACCGGATGCCCGACTCGCTGCCGCTGCTGGCGGGCATCCTGCTCACTCTGATCGGCATGCTCTGGCTCAGCCGGGTCGATGTCGCACACGGGTACTGGCTCGGTGTCGCCCTCCCGATGGTCGTGATCGGCGCCGGGCAGGGTCTCGCCTTCGCACCGCTGACATCCTTCGGGATCATCGGAGCGCCGGCCGCCGATGCCGGCGCCGCCTCCGGCCTGGTCAACACCTTCCACCAGGTCGGCACCTGCGTCGGGCTCGGTATCGCCGTCGCCGCCGCAGCTACCGCACGAAGCGGAGCGTCGGCGGGCGCGCATGTCGCCTCGCAGGTCGGCGTCGCGCTGACGGCCGGGAGCGTCCTACTGATGCTCAGCGTGATCGTCGCAGTCGTGCTCATCCTCCCGGCCGACCTCGTCGCGCGGCGCACCCCGGTCCCTTCGGCCACCGGTGCGTCCGGGCGCATCCGCACCGCCGACTGACAACCCTCCGCAGGGAGGCCCTGACATTCCCTCCCACAATTCCCGCAACGCTTCTACCGTGAAGGACATGACCCTGGAACTGACCTTGAACAACGGCATCACCATTCCGGCTCTCGGCCTCGGCGTCTTCCAGTCGCCGCCCGAGGAGACCACCGCCGCTGTGCTCGCGGCCCTCGAAACCGGTTACCGGCACATCGATACCGCCGCCGCCTACGGCAACGAACGGGAGGTGGGGGAGGGCATCCGCCGCTCCGGCATCGACCGCTCCGACGTGTTCATCGAGACCAAAGTGTGGGTCTCTGACTACGGCTACGAGGAGACGCTGCACGCCTGGGAGAAGGCGACCGGCAAGCTGGGCGTCGACCAGCTCGACCTGCTCATCCTGCATCAGCCGGCCCCCGGGGTTTTCGAGAAGACGATCGCCGCCTACAACGCTCTCGAGACCCTCCTTGCCGACAGCCGTGTCCGGAGCATCGGTGTCAGCAACTTCATGCCGCACCACCTGGAGCGACTCCTCGCGGAGACAGACGTCGTCCCGGCGGTCAACCAGGTCGAACTGCACCCCTACTTCACGCAGCCGGACGTGCAGGCGGCAGACGCCGCCAGCGGCATCGTCACCCAGGCATGGTCGCCCATCGGCGGAATCACGTTCTACCCCGGGTGGGGCGAGGAGCGGAAGAGCGTCATGCAGGATCCGACCATCGGACGGATTGCCGCCGTGCACGGCAAGACGCCGGCCCAGGTGATGTTGCGCTGGCACCTGCAGGAGGGCCGGTCGGCGATCCCGAAGTCGGTCAACCCGAAGCGGATCGCCGAGAACTTCGACGTGTTCGACTTCGAGCTCTCCGCCGAGCAGCTCGCAAGCATCGACGCCCTCCACACCGGCGTTCGCAACGGACCCGACCCCGACCAGATGCGCACCGAACGGTTCGCGATGGTCATCCCCGAAGCCTGAACGAACGGCGACTCCACCCGGCGCTGAATACCAGTATCAACTTCGTTGACAGGTCCAACGGGAGTGGGAATCGGCGTTGCCGCGTCACACGTCCGCGGTGCGGTCGGGGGCAGGCTGGAGGAATGCGGCGCGGCCAGGAGCGCAGCAGTCGCGGGGCTCCTCGATGGCCGGTTCGATGTCCGGTTCGTCGCGGCTCTCAGGCACGATCAGTTTCCTTTCGGTGAGGCGGAGGCGTTACGCGGGAAGCGGGTGGCCCTCATGGTGCGATCGCCACCGTCCTGAACCCGGCGTTCGACATCGCGGAGTCTGGGGTGTTCTGCGATCGGGCGGAGTTGCGGTAGCGGTTGCAGTACGAGTCGTGGCAGAGGAAGGAACCTCCGCGAAGCACGCGCTGCGTCCCCGTCGCGGGGCCGGCGGGCGACTCCTCGGGAGAGCGACCGTAGTAGGCAGGGTCGTACCAGTCCTGGCACCATTCCCAGACGTTTCCGACGGTCTGGTAGAGCCCGTAGCCATTCGGCTCGTAGTGCCGGGCAGGGGCGGTGGTGAGGAAGCCGTCCTCCAGCGTGTTGAGGGTGGGGAAGTCGCCCTGCCAGATGTTGCAGGCCCAGGCGCCGCCGACGAAGAGCTCATCGCCCCAGGGGAATCGTGCGCCCTCCAGACCTCCGCGGGAGGCGCGCTCCCATTCGGCTTCGGTGGGCAGCCGGCGACCGGCCCAGGCGCAATAGGCCTGTGCATCGTTCCAGCTGACCTGCACGACCGGATGATCCTCCAGATCGTCCAGTGATGACTGCCGTCCGTTCGGATGACGCCAATCCGCCCCTGCGACGCCCAGCCACCAGGGTGTCTGCGGCGGCCGGCCGAGGATCTCCGAGTCGTCGCCGGCGAACGCGAGATGGAACACGGCCGAGTATCCGAAGACTTCGGACTCCGTGCGATATCCCGTGGCGTCCACGAACCGGGCGAAGTCGGCGTTCGTCACGGTGTGGAGGTCGATCTCGAATGCCGTCAGCCGCACCTGGTGCAGGGGCC
>Ga0209677_101022_pt1 | contig 13340 bp, 14 predicted proteins | sample AraplaCvi_mCL_r2_2_FD_184285 | JGI IMG/M metagenome (GOLD analysis project Ga0209677, IMG submission 184285) | Arabidopsis root microbial communities from North Carolina, USA - plate scrape CL_Cvi_mCL_r2 (SPAdes) (version 2) | ecosystem: Host-associated > Plants > Roots > Endosphere | place: USA... | reverse complement strand
CAGGTCAAAGTGCTGACCACCCTCCAGGTCACTACGTTGACCACTGCCCAGATCGGTGCTTTCGGCTCTGCGCAAGTCGCGGCTCTGACCACCGACAATATTGCAGCCCTCTCGACCAGCCAGATCGCCGCCCTAAGCTCGAGGTCCGTGGCAGGGCTCACCACCGCCCAGATCGACACTTTGAGCTCCAGCCAGATTGGGGCTTTCGGCACAGCACAGGTCAGAGCCTTTGGCTCGGCGCAGGTCGCAGCCCTGACGACCGCAGATATTGCAGAATTGTCGACCGCCAATATCGCAGCCATCAATCGAACGGCATTATCGGGGTTGTCGACAACGGATATCGCGAACCTGAAGAGTGATCAATTGTTGGCGATCACAACTGCTCAGTTGCAAGCGCTGGATTCGGGACAGGTTGGCGCAATCATCGCGGCGTATCATGCAGTCTGATGGGCTTGTCATCTAAGCAGCTCATCAAGGTTATGCAGGATCCGTCGATAAAATGAGCTGCGATCATTCCAATGAGCCCGTGGACGTGCTGATTGGAGCAAGTTGACATCGCCGTCGATGGCACGATCTGCCGGATATCCGCCGCCGTGACCTCCGTAGCGCTATCTGGAATTGTTATCCCTCCGGGCCGAAAATAGGCCCGGAGGGATAAGTCGCTTGGGCAGGGCCCGAAATCGGATCTGCAATCGGACCAACCAAATTCGATCTTTCCAGACAGCAGTATACCCATCGGCGGCCGATCAGCTCTGCAACCAGCACCACGCTCGCAGCCTGCGCCGCATTTGCGGTATAAATACCGGCCGCGAGCGCAATGATTGGCATTTGCTGGAGCCCTTAGTGTCGGGCCTTGCCAGAACTAACATTCAATTCTCGCCCACTCCTGTCCGACAGTTTACAGTTTCGTAAAGTAGCCGACGCAGTCTCGAAGGGGCTCGTCTTGCCGCTAGGCATCCGTGGGATGATGCTGACTGCGGGCAAACGCTGAGGATCGCGCCGGGGCGTCAAGCCGATGACTGTCCGCAGACGGCCGCCTCCATCGGCTCTCCCAAATCTCCAGCACGTACCGAACGCGACGGCAATATTCGGCGGTCCGCAAAAGGTGAGTGGGCAAGCGCTTCGGACCAAAGAACTTGGCCCGGTTGTAGTCCGCCCTTTTTCCGATCTGGCTGTTGCGGCTGTGGTTCATCAAGCTCACGACGTTGCGGCGGACGCTCAAGACGTTCGCGCCGTGGTGCCAGCCTCTTTCAAGCGCGACATCGAAGGGAAAGCTCATAGTGCGCAGCAACGGCAAAACCTTGGCTGCGCCTCGGCTGGTGATGATGTAACAGGCGGCCGAACCTTGCGGCCCATGCAGGCAACGGCCCGTCTCGTCACCAAACACGCTTGTCGCGATACCGAGAAAGCCGCTACTTCGATGATTGAAGAGTTTAACGACGTCCGCATTTGGAACAGCCTCGAGGATAGCGATCGTCCTTTCCACCAGATCGGCCGGGATGTCGATGTCGTCCTCCATGACCAGAGCTGCATCGAAATCGCTCTCGAGAAAAATGGAGAGGCATCCGATATGGCTGCGGTAGCAGCCATATTCGCCCGGGAGGAGCGCTCGCCCGCCGTGCCGAGCAAAGCCTTTCCAATCGACGTCCCGAAAATCCTTCTGTGACAGCTCGCGCCCATCCGTGGCGGCCACCCTGATGACGTCTATGCCGCATTCACCGGCTTTGGAATGCACGACAGCCCAACGATCGACCGACCTGTCCAGATTGATGACGTACACCCCCAGTTTCATCACATCTCGCTAACCTGCTTGGCCGGGTTGTTCACAATAGATACTCCCCCTGCCTCGACCTTTTCTGTCCCGGGCAGTGTAGCTTCCATCCGCGCACTCGTGAGATGGCCAAGCAATCGAGCGAGCCGTGCCGATAACCGCATGGTCTCGATAAAGATCCGATAGGGCATTACCGTCAAATAGTGCCCTCGGGACCTGTGATAGGTTCGGCGCCTTCCCTGGATCTGCGAAGGCAGGCCCAATTGCTGATTGACCGGGATGGGAACGACGAAGGCCGATTTCAGTTGGGCGAAGAACTCAAGATCGAGCGCCAAGTCGAACGGCAGTTGCATCGGCATGAGCCTGTCGACAAACCAATCTGCAGCCCGACGATTGATAATGTAGGCACCGGAACCCTTCTCCCGGGTTAATGCTACCGCCAGATCTCTACCTTCCGTCAGCCGGGAGAAGCGGAACTTTCGCCCGTCGCTGACCGTGGAAAGGCGCAGAATATCCCATTTTTCGGTCTGCGCGAGCGCTGCATCCAGCAGCTCCACGAAGTCATCCGGAAACTCGAGATCATCTTCCAGAATAAGAGCAAACTTGCTGTTCGAGGCGAGAAGACGTCTCGCACATTCGATATGGCTCAGGTAGCATCCGACTTCCGCTGGATTGCGCCTGCGGCCATGCTTGAAACGAAAGGCAAACTCGTCGAAGCCCTGTATCGGAAATTCGATGGCCCGGCCGTCAACCGCCGCCACTCGTTCGAAGTGCAAGCCGATGCTCCCAAACTTCTGTTGCATCGCAACCAGCCGATCGGTTGCCCGATCGAGGTTAATCAGAAATATCTTAAGTGACGCTTCCCCAGGCTTCGCACCGATCATGCCAGATTCGCTCCAACTAGCGGCATTACCGCCACATCGGAAGCGACCATGTTCAGCCCGACTTACGGGACACTTACGAAATCCTGGCGAAAAGATGGAATCTGGCCTCACTCACTGGCCAACCCCATCCCAGAATTCCTGTCCACGAGAGTGGCTCCAAGTGTCACCATTTCTCCAGCAGCATCGCAACCGCAGCATTTCAGGCTGGTGACAGTAACGCACTCTAAGCTAACGCGTGGTCTGATGGTCGAAGCTTCGTCCCAGAAGGAAGGAGTTGCGCTGTCGAGGTCATTTCCATGCACGCAGCTTGCGGGAAAGCGGCCAACCTTCTTTGAGACAAAGCGCACAGGCATATGATTCAATCGATGAACATTGTCCCCGCCGGGATTTCCGGCACGACATCGCCTTTGATCCGCCGGTTTACGCAATCGTCGCCCGCTGCGGACTTTAAAGCGCCGGTCGCGCCACAATCGCACCCTTTCCCAAATGGCAGGTTGCCTGGCTCGAACGCTCCGGATGGCGTGACGAACCGGAGATTCGAATGCTTCGCCGGGCTCATAAGGCGAAAAACGCTGCTGATCCGGCGCGCCATCCGAGACGTCCGCGAGTCACGTGCGGTGATCGATAAGAGTCCGGACCGCATGAATGGTCTCGAAGCCCAAAGGCAGCAGGCCTATTGCCGGACCATTGTTGCCTTACGGCGCTCCGTTCTCACGGTTGCAATATAGATAGGACATGCCATGCGTGTATTATTGGTCGAAGACAATGCAAAACTTGCCGCGGTGACCCATGATGCCATGCGCGCTTATGGCTTCACCGTCGACCACGTCTCCAACGCACATGATGCCGAAGAGGCCGCCGCAACGGTCGACTACGACTCCATCATACTGGACCTTGGTCTGCCCGATCGCGATGGCCTGACCCTGATCGAGCCGCTGCGAAGGACGGCACCGTCGGCGCCGCTTCTGATTCTAACCGCCCGCGATGCGTCGAGCTCGATTATCGATGCGCTCGACAGCGGCGCCGACGACTATCTTTGTAAGCCATTTGTCATGGGAGTGCTGATTTCTCGCCTGCGCGCGATCATGCGCCGTGGCCAACCCCGCCATGGTACCATCCTGCAGCACGGTGACATTACTTTCGATCCAAGCCAATACTCCGCCTCCGTCGGCAAGACACAGCTTGCCCTCAGCCGCCGCGAGTTTGCCGCGCTGCATCTTTTTTTGCGGCGCCCCAATCATGTGCTGTCGAAGGCGGAGGTCGAAGAGGCAATCTATGGCTTCGGCGACGAACTGAGCTCCAACGCCATTGAGGTTTTGCTGCATCGGTTACGCAAAAAGCTTCAAGGCGCTGGGTCGGTCCTCTACATCCATAACATGCGCGGCATCGGCTATATGCTTGTGGAAAAGCGTCCTTGAAGATGTGGCGTCTGACACTTCTGCAGCGGTTGATCCTGGCAATGTCGATTGTTGCCTTCGTCGCGATCGGTGCAAGCGTAGTATTTCTGTACATCCGCTTTCAAGCCTCGAATGATACATTCCGCGAGGAGACGCTTTCAACGTTTGCAGAGGATCTGCGGCGGGAACTGGCGGTAGACCCGAAACTTTCGAGCTCCCGTGCAACGACGGCCAAGGCGCGCATCCGTGCGCTGCACGGTCAGTATGCCGTTTTGGGGCGTGACGGGCGTATCATCGATTCTTCCGGCCTGCAGGAGTCATTGATTCCTTATATCGGTGATCGAGCTCAATATTTTGAACTTCCACCGCATGACGACCAGAAAACGCTGTTCGGCATATCCATTCCAATTGCGTTGCCTGGCTCTGCAGGGGCCATACAGGTTGCCTTCCCTAAAACGCACGTCACCTTCGACAGTGTCCTGGAAGAGTTCGTCCGCGATATTGCCTGGATCTGGATCCCGTTCGTGATGGTGCTGTTGGCGACAAACATCGCTGTCCTGGGCTTTGCGCTACGACCATTGCGCAAAGCGGCACAAGAGGCCGCACAAATCGGCCCGTCAAGCATTGCGACACGACTAACGGAGAGTGGTATGCCCAACGACGTTCTGGCGTTGGTCAAATCGGTAAATGCTGCCCTCGACCGGCTTCAAGGCGGATTTCTTTCTCTGGAACGCTTCTCTGGGCAATTGGCCCATGAACTACGCACGCCGCTCGCCATCGCCAAGACACGTTTATCCTTGTCACAGGATCAGATCGCACGCGCAGTAGAGAGGGATTTCGAAGACGTCGAACGCGTCATAACGCAACTGGTTGATCGGGTACGCGTGCGGACACTCCATTATGAAGCAGCCGACATCGTGGATCTGGGAGGAGTGGCCACCGACGTTGCCCGCTATCTGGCGCCCATGATCGTGGGAGCCGGCCGCAACATTGAGCTGAAGATCGAGAACGGACCCGTTCTCGTCAGTGGTGCCAAGGACTTCATATTTCGAGCGCTTCGCAATCTGGTCGAGAACGCGCTGCATCACAGTCCTGAGAATGGAATGATCACTATCACAGTCTTCAACGTCGGCATCAGTGTCGCCGACCAAGGTCCCGGCTTCACGAAAGGGAGACTAAGAGAAGAGATCGGACTGTTGGGGAAGACGGATCGTGAAGATGGCTTAGGCCTCGGTCTTTCCATTGTCGGGGAGACAATGGCCGCGCATGATGGACGGATCGTGCTGGCGAACTTGCCGTCTGGCGGAGCAGTCGCAACCATGGCCTTCTAGTTGCCGACACCTTCTCCATTGAATTGGAGCGTCCCGGCTTTCGCATCGCCGAAGTCCAATGCCAAGCCGCGGACAATGAACGTCAAATTGGGCGGTTGCCACAGCAACTTACCGAAGCCCACCTTCTCAAGGAGTGCCGCCTGGTATATTTCCGCGAAAGCAAAGGTCGAGCTTCAATTGACTAAACGAGCGGAATGATGATGGTTCGGAGACGTACGCCGCGCCGATCGGCAGGGGAATTTGCAAGGTAGCAGCATGAACGTTCGCATCCAATCCTCCCGTCCGAGCCCATCTTTTGCAAGAGTATGGGTCTATACCGCAGATGTGCTCTGGCTCTTTGTCATGTCAGCATCCCTGGTCGAAAGCTACGCTTATCGCTACGCCGGCACGCTGCTGTTGATATTGTCGCTTATTCTGTATGCGAGATCCAAGCCAAGACCATCGATAGATTGGCAGGGTTGGCTCTGCCTAGCATGGGGAACCTACGCATTTTTGCGATATGTTCTACAATTCGCGCTTCAAGCCGACCACCCGGTTGGCGACCATGATGTGCTTTTCTTCATGCCCTTGGTGTTTCCACCGCTGGCGTTCGTACTATTCCGGTGCTGGTCTCACCTCGAAAGGCTTGTTGCTGTCTATTTTGGCATTGCACTCATAGTTCTGCTCTTGAGCCTACGCCTCAACGCCATTCTCGAGGGTGAGACAGTTATCCCCCTGATACAGCATAATCAAATACATGGAGCGGTTTGCTGCGGTGTGATTCTCATTGGCGCCATCTTTTGGCTTCTACACTATCTTACCGAGGATACGTGCAATCGCACGATCAAGATCTATGCTTCCGTCGTGTCTCCTTTTATCTGCGCCCTCTGCCTTCTCGCGATATATGGGGCGAAATCGAAAGGTGTTTGGCTTTCGCTTCTTCCGGTATTACCCATAGTCGGTTTTATCGCTATGCGTGCTTTGAAGCATCGGTTGGTGGTCCCGGTCGCGCTCCTCTTTGTGGCGTTGCTCGGCGGCGGTTTGTATATCGTCAGGAACAATGTCGTCCACACCGCCGGACCGACGATTGCTGCGACTATCACCATGCTCAAGGACGCCGGCTCGACCGAGCAGATCGGCAGCGCAGTCTCTCATTCGATAGACAGCGGCGCCACGCCGATTGGCATGAACCAGCGCCTTCAGCTCTGGGCAAATGCTTGGGAATTGTTTTCCACCGCACCCATCTTCGGTTGGGGGAGCGAGTGGCTGGAGCTTTGGCCGCATACCTATTATCCAAATGCGGGATATACGTTCATGCACAACGGCTATCTTGAAATCCTCATTCGATATGGGCTCTTCGGAGCGGCGTTCTTAGGCGTCATGCTGGCGTGCTTTTGCTTTAACGTCCGGCGCGCGGCCAGCCTGAGGATTATCCCCAATCATGCGATGCATGCCTACTTTCTGATCATCCTTTTTTTCAGCTTCACCATCCTCAGCAACTCGAATAACCGGCTCGCCAGCGGGGAAAGCCTGTCGATTTTGACTGCCGCCTTTGCATTGGCATGTCGGTTAAAAATTCGAACATACGGGGGCACCGCGCCTTTGGGCGTATCCGGAGAGGTAGTCCCTATCGCTTGAAGGGCGCAGAGCCACCTTTCCGACAAAATCAAACCTCGCTTTCGCCGCTGTCCTATAAGCCTGTCGTAAGTCAAGGTTTTCATGGTCAGTTCCACGAGTACAAAGAGTCGTGGGCGCTTGAAACCTTATGCATCACATTGTTTGGCGGCCCGGAGCCGGTTGGCTTCAACCCAGTCAGTTCCGTCTGCAAGGCGCACGCCATTGAGCGGGTTCAACGACGACATGTGTCCTGCTCTAAGCGAACAATGGTCGAGGCGGATGAATTCGTCACAACCAGAAACGATGCATGCCCCCTTCAGCCAGGATCCGCCGGTCCGTAAAGACGCGCAGGAGGATGCAAGCCCGCCTGCTCTGTCGATCATTATCCCGACGTTCAACGAAGTGGACAATATCCGCCCCTTGGTTGGGCGCCTTCATGAAACGCTTGTTGGGATTGAATGGGAGGTCATTTTCGTTGACGACGATTCCGCAGATCATACCATTGATATCATTCGCAGGATATCGCTGCAGGACCGTCGCGTGCGGGGAATAAGACGCGTCAACCGGCGTGGTCTGGCGGGTGCATGCCTGGAAGGGATTCTTTCCAGTTCCGCTCCCATTGTCGCCGTTATGGATGCCGATCTCCAACACGACGAAACCTGCTTGCCCAAGATGTTTCGCATGATAAGCACCACATCGGCAGATCTGGTCGTTGCAACGCGATATGGCGAGCCACCCCAGCATGTTGACGGCTTCACCAGATTGCGCCAGGCCGGAAGCATATTGGCAACCGGAATTGCACAAAGACTGCTCCCGACACCCACCAGCGATCCGATGAGTGGCTTTTTCATGGTCAAGCGTGGGATTGTCGAAGCTGCAGCACCAAGGCTTTCGCTACACGGCTTCAAGATATTGCTGGATATCCTGACGTCTTCACCCTGCTCCCCGACCATCGCGGAAGTGGATTACGACTTCCGTCCGCGACTGCATGGCGAGAGCAAGCTCGATGCAATGATCGTCATGGAATACCTTGGATTGATCGTCGCAAAGCTAACTGGTGATCTCATAACGCCACGTTTTCTGATGTTCTGCATCGTGGGATCAATCGGCTTGGCTGTCCACCTGACCGTGCTACGGCTCCTTCTGCTAGACGACCTCTCTTTTCCGGTTGCGCAGACATTCGCGATGATGAGCGCCGTTCTGTCCAACTATACGCTGAACAACGCGCTGACGTATCGAGACAGACGCCGACGTGGATGGCGCTACATAACCGGCCTTGCAGTGTTCTCCTTGCTTTGCAGTTTTGGGGTTTTCGCCGGCGTCGGTCTATCGACGCTCATCTACGATCAGGAACCCAATTGGTGGTTGGATGGTATCGGGGGAGCGGTCATCGGCGCCGTATGGAACTATGTCACAAGCTCGGCGATTACCTGGCGTGCAAGATAAGAAAACCTTCCGGGAACTGCCTCCCCTATCCAAGATCATAGCTATCCTCATCGCTCTAACTGTCTTGAGATTATGGGCGATGGCACACTTCGATCTTGTTCCGGATGAGGCCTATTACTGGCTGTGGTCGCGCGTGCCCTCTGCGGGCTATTACGACCATCCGCCGATGATTGCCTGGTGGATTTGGATCTCGACCCATCTGCTCGGGGACACCCTTCTGGGTGTTCGCGCGCTGGCGGTCGGTTCGGTTTTTGTAACCTCGATTGCCGTTTACGGGACTGCCCGCGAGCTCTTCGATAACCCGAAGATTGCCGGCGTTGCGGCCATATGGCTGAACGCCATGCTTTTGATGAGCCTTGCGGCGATGTTTGCAACGCCGGATGCGCCCTCCACTATGTTCTGGGCGCTAACGCTGTGGGCCATCGCGCGGCTTCGCAGCGTCGAGCTGCCAAGACTGTGGCTCTTGATCGGCTTGCTGGTCGGCCTGGGATGTGTCGCAAAATACACAAATCTCTTTATGGTTCCGGGAATTCTGCTTTGGTTGGCGTTGGATCCCAAGGCACGCAGGTGGCGGTTCAGCCTATGGACGCTAATGGGAGGTGTTGTTGCGCTCCTGACATTCAGTCCCGTCTTGATTTGGAACGCGAGCCACGGCTGGATCTCATTTGCCAAACAGTTCGGCCGCATAGCAGATCGGCATCCCGGCTTTTCATACTTTGGCGAGTTCATCGTTGCCCAATTCGGCCTGCTCAATCCGCTGATCGCGATTTTTGCCACGCTTGCGATCTACCGGTGGCTGCGAGTTCCCAAATCGCACCTATCCAAGTCGGTTACCTTCCTGATTTTACTCAATGGGCCGCTCGTTGTTTACATGATATTCCACGCGCTGCATGACCGCGTGCATGCAAACTGGCCGGCCCCGGCATACCCCGCCATCGCAATCCTCGCCGCAGTTGCGGGAGCCCGAGTTACTGGTCGCAAGCATCTGAGACGACTGTCATACTGGGTTTCTCCGGTGGGTATCGGGCTCTCGTCGCTATTGCTGCTCTATTTCGCAACGCCGTGGGGAAAGACCTTCCCGCTGCATAGTCCGGCAGACACCCTTTTGGGCTGGCAGGAATTTTCTGCACGGTTGGAGACGATGCGCAAGAATTCTGGCGCAGAATGGATAGCAACAATCGATTACGGGTTGACGGGGGAGCTGGCCTTCGAGCTCAGAGACGGTCGTCCCGTCATGCAGATCGTCGATCGGCAGCGGTTCTTCTTTGAAACTCCTGATCAATCCTTGATCAACAAACCTGCGTTGCTGGTGATATCGGCCAACGCAGGCCAAGTCGAGCGCTACGCAAGTTGCTTTGACGCATCCACGCAATTGGGCACCCTGGCGCGTCAGGCTGGCAATCGTGTCATTCAGGACTATTTGGTTCTGAAAGTTCAGGGCGCTCCAGAAGGCATGCCGTCGGACGGTTGCGATAGAAAGCCTTAGAGCGTTTTGTTTCTTTACGCATTCCAGACGGAAAAACGCTTCGCACTTTTCCTGGAAATGCTCTAGTTCAATAGCGGCGTTACACGGAGTTGCCTATCAGCGCACCGACACCCGCGGTAACGGCCATCGCGATAGCACCCCAGAAAGCGACGCGGACTGTGGGTTTTACTATCTGGGCGCCTCCAGCCCCAGCGCCAATGGCGCCCAACAGCGCGAGAACGACAAGCGACACACCGAACACGGCGGGAACGAGTATATCCTTCGGGGCAAGCTATCCATTCGACGTCCTTTACGCGGCTGCCGCCGCAGCTCACCGGCGTTTACTACCGCACCGCCGTTACGGCCTTGCGTCACGTTACCCCCGTCCTACTGAAACGCATTGGCCGGCACACGGCAACAAGCTTTTTCGACCAACGGGACCGTTCCGACAGCTGAGCTGTCCTCGGCCGCCCTGCGGGATAGTTCGGCGAGCAGAACATCGATGAGACGAGCTGCACTCTCTTCCCATCCGGGGCAGATGATGGCCCTATCAATGTGCCACTTGTCGCCAAACCGACCGGCGGATCGCATGCGGATTTCTCCGGCAAAGTGCCGGCGGGGATTTCTCCGCTCAGAGACACATAGTCTGGTGCGATCAGTCGGAAACCGATGGTAGCGATAAAGTGGATCACCCGCGGCTTGTGTCATGCTAAAAGATTCGCGCAGATCAATCGCCGACCTGATAACTTTACGATGCCCTTCGATACTTTGATCATTGCATCGTTCCCTGGAACAAGGCAGCATATTCTTCCTTGGCGCAGCAGCAGATCAATAGATTTTCGTATTTCTTCTAATCGCTACTTATGCCGAGGGGTGCAGGGCAAAGGGGCTGACACCATAATGGTGACGCGTGCGCAGCAAATTGGCGTCGTTATCGGCCTGGCCTTCGTCACAGCATTGACGATCCTGCGGGCAAGCGATCCTCCGTTGCTAAGGCTCGCCCGCGATTTGACATTTGACCAGTATCAGCGCCTGGTGCCCCGAACTTTTGAGAACCAGCCTGTCCGGGTCATCGACATAGACGAAGCGTCACTGCGCGAGTTCGGTCAATGGCCTTGGCCGAGAAACCGGATTGCCGCCCTTGTGGACAGGCTTTCCGATATGGGCGCGTCGGCTATCGCTTTCGATATCCTCTTCGCCGAGCCCGACCGCCTGTCGCCTCGCAATGTCGTTCGCGATGTCACCGGCATTGATCCCTCACTGCTGGGCAAGCTACCGGATAATGATGAGATTTTTTCCCGATCGCTGTCGGGAAGGCCGATGGTGCTGGGTTTCGGCCTCTCCAACCAGGGAAACTATCTGCCATCGGTGAAGGCAGGCTTTGCCTATACCGGCGAAAGTCCCTTCGGTGCGCCGCCCGCAATCAAGGCCGCGACGCCGCTGCAGCCGCAATTGGAAGCCAATGCCGCCGGCCTCGGTCATATCAGCCTCAATCCGGGTGCATCATCAGCAGTGGTGCGCGCGGTTCCACTTTTCCTCAGCGACGGCAAGCAGCTCTACCCCAATCTAGCGCTCGAAGCGCTCCGCGTCGCACAGGGGGCCTCCACCTACGTACTCGACGCCGCGCCGGACAGGCCGAATACATTGACCCGGGTCAAGATCGGGGATTTCGTGGTGCCGGTAACGGCGGCGGGAGAGCTGTGGCTCTATGTCAGCCCCGACACCACAAAGCGGTATATTTCGGCAAGCAAGGTACTCGCGACCGGAGACGCCTCCGCCGATATCAGAACCGCTATCGAAGGCAGTATCGTTTTCGTCGGAACCTCTGCTTCCGGGCTCCAGGATGTCCGCACGACGGCCCTTGGTGAAAACGTGCCGGGTGTCTCTATCCACGCGCAGATCGTCGAGCAGATCCTTTCAGGCCGCTTCCTTTCCCGGCCGGATTGGGCGGACGGGATGGAAATCCTGTCCATCGCCGTGTTGGGCGGCCTTCTGGTGATCCTCACCACCTTCGTCAATCCGGCCGTCGCACTTGCGTGCGGCCTGCTGATTACCTCTTTCGCCCTTGTGGCCTCCTGGCTTGCCTTCCTTTATGGGGGGCTTCTCTTCGACCCGCTGGCACCGATCGTCGCCGGATCGATCACGCATTTCGCTGCGACGGGATTCCGCTTTCTCGTGATCGATCGGGAACGGCGCGACGTGCGGCGAGCTTTTGGCCACTATCTCTCACCATCGCTGCTCCATCGCATCGAGCATACGCGCAATGCCCTGCGCCTTGGAGGAGACGAGCGCGAGCTGACCGTCATGTTCGTCGATGTGCGAAACTTCACCCAGATCAGCGAGGAGATGACACCGAGCGCCGTCGTCGCGTTTCTGAACACGCTGCTCGATGCGCTGAGCCATCATGTCATCGTCAACGAAGGCACGCTCGACAAATTCATCGGAGACTCGATCATGGCCTTCTGGAACGCTCCCGTCGATGTCTCCGACCATGCCGGCAAGGCCGTACGTGCAGCCCTGGGCATGCGGGAAACGCTCGCCCGCCTCAACAACAGCGATGCATTCGGTTTCGGAGACGCGCGGCAGGTCGGAATAGGGATCGGCATACATACGGGGCTTGCATGCGTTGGCAATATGGGCGCCGAGACACGCTTCAACTACACCGCGGTCGGCGATGCCGTGAATATTGCCGCGCGTATCGAATCTACCTGCAAGGACATCAATTTCGACATTCTGGTATCCGAACCGACAGCACGCCTGCTCCCCGATTGCGCCCTGCTCGAGGCGGGAGCGTTGATGCTGAAGGGTAAGAGCATGCGAACCAAACTTTTTGCGGTGGTCGGTGATGCGCGCCTGGCAAAATCTGCTGATTTCGTCGAACTTGAGGCCATGCACAGGCGACTTGTCGCTGCCCTGCGAACACGGTCGACGAGCAGCCGCAAACTTGTCGGCGCCGCAAAACTCAAGGCGCAGGTCGTGACGACAGGACTGTTGCAGAAGTTTTACGGCCAGATTTCGCGCCGAGCCGGACACTTCGTCGACGAGCCCGCAGACAAGGCGGCCGATATTTAGCTGATTTGCAGCCGTCGTCCGCAATTCCGCCTGTGCTACCGACGGTGGTGCCCGCCGTCGTGATCGCCATGATCGCCGTCATGGCCATCGCTGTCTCGGTCGCCCGGATTGTGATCACCCCATCCATGGTCGCCTCTGCCATGATGATGATCGTGATGATGATCGCCGTCATCGTCGTCGTGCTTTTGCGGTTTGTCAGGCGTGCTTGGCGGATTTGGAACATTCGGCGTGCTGGGAGTTTCCTGCGGAGCAACAGGCGCCTCGGTGCGTGGCGATTCCGGCGTGCTGGATACGCTGGGCGTATCGGGCTGTGCCGGAGCAGGATTGTTTGCCGGAACGCTGCGTGGAGATACGCCGTTGGGCCGATCTTTCATCGCC
>Ga0209677_101021_pt1 | contig 13341 bp, 8 predicted proteins | sample AraplaCvi_mCL_r2_2_FD_184285 | JGI IMG/M metagenome (GOLD analysis project Ga0209677, IMG submission 184285) | Arabidopsis root microbial communities from North Carolina, USA - plate scrape CL_Cvi_mCL_r2 (SPAdes) (version 2) | ecosystem: Host-associated > Plants > Roots > Endosphere | place: USA... | reverse complement strand
CGTCGAGGCGGGCCTGGCGCAGCAGGAGCGCGAGATCGCCCTGCAGCGCGAACGCGTGCAACTGGTGCGCGACGTGGCCGGCCGTTATCCGGAGCTCGTGCGCAGCGGCGCGGTGTCGCCGGTGGAGGCGGCCGAGAAGCAGACCGAGCTGCTCGACCAGCAGGCGCGGTTATCGGAGATGGAGCGCACGCGCGGCGCATCGCGGGCCGAGCTCGCCACGTTGCGGGCGGATCGCGCGTCACTGCCGCTGCAGGCGGGCCGCGAGAGCGCGCAGATCCAGCGCGAGGTGCAGGCGCTGGCCCAGGCCCAGGCCGAGAACGAGCTGCACCGCGGCGCCGAGGTGCTGGCGCCGCAGGCCGGCGAGATCGCGGCGTTGCTGGCGGCCCCGGGCCAGCCGGTCGTCGCCGGCCAGACGCTGGCCACGCTGCTGCCCGCCGGCGCCGCGCTGGAGGCCGAGCTGTGGGTGCCGACGCGCTCGGCCGGCTTCGTGCGCGCGGGCACGCCCGTGTGGCTGCGGGTGGACGCGTTCCCGTACGCACGCTACGGCCAGTTGCCAGGCCACGTGCGCGAGGTGTCGCAAAGCGCCGTCGCCGCGCGCGACCTCGCGGAGCCGGCCGACGCGGCGGGCAGCGCGCCGGCCACGCCGGACAACGTGTTTCGCGTGATCGTCGCGCTCGACGCCGACGTGCCCGCCGACGCCGCGCTGGCCTGGCGCCAGTCGTTGCGCGCCGGCATGCGCGTGCAGGCCAGCCTGGTGGCCGAGCGCCGCACGCTGGTCGAATGGGCGCTGGAGCCGCTGGCGGCGCTGCGAGTGGCCGCCCGATGACCGCCGCCCTGCCGGACGATCCGGTGCCACCCGGGGTCACGCGACGCCTGGGCCTGCGGCGCCAGTTGCCCGTGATCCTGCAGACCGAGGCGAGCGAGTGCGGTCTCGCGTGCATCGCCATGGTGGCCGTCAGCCAGGGGCTGGACACCGACCTGCCGTCGCTGCGCCTGCGCTTCGGCCTGTCGCGCAAGGGCGCGAACTTCGAGAGCCTGATCCGCGTGGCCGCGGCGCTGGGCCTGGCCAGCCGGCCGCTCAAGCTCGACCTGCACAACCTGCCCGAGCTGCAGCTGCCCTGCATCCTGCACTGGGACATGAACCATTTCGTGGTGCTCAAGTCGGTGTCGTCGCGCCGGCTGGTCATCCACGACCCCAAGGTGGGCCAGCGCGTGCTCACGCTCGATGAGTTCGCGCCGCACTTCACCGGCGTCGCGCTAGAGCTGAGTCCCGGCGAAGGCTTCGCGCCTCAAACCGAGCGCGTGCGCTTCACGCTGCGCGGCCTGATGGGGCGCGTCACCGGCCTGAACCGCGGGCTCGCGCAGATCCTCGCGCTGGCGCTCGCCCTGGAGGCCGTGGTGATCGCGCTGCCGTTCTACCTGCAGTGGGTCGTCGACCAGGCGCTGCTGGCCGCCGACCGCGAGCTGCTGGGCGTGCTGGCGCTGGGGTTCGGCCTGCTCGTGCTGCTGCAGGCGGCCATCGGCGCCGTGCGCGGTTGGTGGGTGGCCACGCTCAGCGCGCGGCTCAATTTCCAGTGGCTGGGCAACGTGTTCGGCCACCTGGTGCGGCTCCCGCTGGAGTTCTTCGAGAAGCGCCACGTCGGCCATATCGTGTCGTGCTTCGGGTCGATCACGGTCATCCAGAAGACGCTCACCACCGGCCTGGTGCAGGCGCTGGTGGATGCACTGATGGTGGCGGGCACGCTGCTGATGATGAGCCTGTACAGCACGACCCTGACGGCGGTGTCGCTGGTCGCGGCGGGCCTGTACGCGGCGCTGCGCTGGGGCGTCTACCGGTCGCTGCGCGAGGCCAGCGCCGAGGAGATCATCCACGCGGCGCGCCAGCAGACGCACTTTCTCGAGACGGCCGGCGGCATCCAGAGCGTGCGCCTGTTCGGCCGCGCCGACCAGCGCCGCGCCGGCTGGATGAACATGCTGGCCGACGAGTTCAACGCCGGCCTGCGCATCGCGCGCGTGCACGTCACGCACGAGACCGCGCAGACGCTGCTGTTCGGCCTGGAGCGCGTGGTGGTCGTCTGGCTGGCCGCGCGGCTGGTGCTGGCGGGCGGTTTCACGGTGGGCATGCTGTTCGCGTACATGGCCTACAAGGAGCTGTTCTCGGCGCGCGTGGGCGCGCTGGTGGATACCGCCTCCGAGCTCGCGATGCTGCGGCTGCACGGCGAGCGCGTGGCCGACATCGCGCTGGCGCAGGCCGAGGCCGGCGAGGCGCCGTCGCCGGTCGAGATCGAACTCGCGCGGCGGCCGGCGCGACTGGAGCTGCGCAACGTCAGCTACCGCTACGGCCCGACCGAGCCGTGGGTGCTGCGCGGCGTCGACCTGGTGGTCGAGGATGCCCGCAGCCTGGCCATCACCGGGCCGTCGGGCTGCGGCAAGACGACGCTGGTCAAGGTGCTGCTGGGCCTGCTGCCGCCCACCGAGGGCGAGGTCCTGTTCGACGGCACGCCGGTGCAGCGCCTCGGGCTGTCGAACTACCGCGCGCTGATCGGCACCGTGATGCAGGAGGACCGACTGTTCTCGGGCTCGGTGGCCGACAACATCTGCTTCTTCGATCCCGAGCCGGACATGGACTGGATCGAGGAATGCGCGCGCCTGGCCGCCGTCGACGCCGAGATCCGCGCGATGACGATGGGCTTTCACACCCTGGTGACGGACGTCGGCACCGGCCTGTCCGGTGGCCAGAAGCAGCGCGTGCTGCTGGCGCGCGCGCTGTACCGCCGACCGCGCATCCTGGTGCTGGACGAGGCCACCAGCCACCTGGACCTGCGCAACGAACGCAGCGTCAACGAGGCGGTTCGCGCGATGGCGCTCACCCGCGTGGTGGTGGCGCACCGGCCCGAGACCATCGCCGTGGCCGATCGCGTGGTCGAAATGGCCGACGGCCGGATCGCCTCCGACAGCGCTCGCCCGGGCGACGTCCCGGGTCAGCTCTCGCACTGACCGCGGCGGCCAAAACGTGGGCCCCACCACCGGGGGGGTGTCCGGCCCCCCCTTTTGGGGAAGCGCTGCCCGTCGAGTTCAGCGAAACTTCTTTCCATCGGTTCGGGACGCTATCCCTAGTTTCCGGGCCGACAGCAGAAAGCAGTCTCGACACGCTTCATCTGTCTCGTTTTGGCATCGAACGATGCACAACTTGCCGGATCTGCTCCAAAACAAACCACCCGCCTGGCGTCGATACGGGCATGACAAACGCAATTCCGAACACATGAGGGCGGCCCGCACGAGGGGCTGTCCGGACCTGGGTCTCCAGCGCCGTCCCACCACGGCGGCATGCACCGGGTCACGCTGAGGTTCGGTGACGGGCGACCGCCAATGCGGTGGCTCCGTGCGATCCGGCCCCGGAGGAAAGACATGTTCAAGCCCCTGACCCGCACCCCCAAGAACTCGCCGCGAGCCGTCGCCGGATTCGCGGAGACGCAGTTCGTGCATCACGCGGACGACGACGACTACAGCGGATTCGCACCGACCCAGCTGTCCGACGACGAACACCTGCTGGCCCCCGACGCGCACGCGGCGGCGTCCACGTCGCGCACGGCGCTGGAGCGCGCGGCGCGGGGCCCCGCGGCCCCGGTCGTGGCCGACGAGCCGTCCATCCCGCCGTCCTGGGCCACGTCGCAATGGGTCGCCGCGCAGGAAGCCAAGGCGCACGAGGCCGCGCACCAGGCCCGTGCGGTCATCGCCGCGCAGCGCCGCGCCGACGAGCAGGCCGATGACGCCACCGCCGCGGCGGCGGCGGTCCCGCGCACCGGCCTGGGCCGGCTGCGCGCCGCGTTCGAGAAGCTGCTGCCGGGCGAATTCCGCAGCCTGCTGCCCCTGTTCATCGGCGTGACGGTGACGATGGCGATGATCTCGGCCGTGTTGCCGATGATCGACAAGCCGTAGCAACCCGCGACCGCCGCACCGGTCGCGCGGCGCGGCCAGTGTGCTGCAATGGCGGCTTTGCAGCTCGCCGCTTGTCGCGCATGACCTCCCTCCGCCTCGCGTCCCTCGCGCTCGCCCTGGCCCGGCTCTCGCCGGCGTCGCCGCTGCGTCCGCGCGAGGACTGACAATACGCCCATGCAGGTGCGTTCGTATCTCAAGGTGTCGGCGATGGTCGCGGTGGCGACGATCGCGCTGAAGGCGGGCGCGTGGTACGTCAGCGGCTCGGTGAGCCTGCTGTCCGACGCGATCGAGGGGCTGGTCAACCTGGCGGGCGCCCTGTTCGCGCTGCTGATGGTGTCGTGGGCCGCCCAGCCGCCCGACGAGGGCCATCCGTACGGCCACCACAAGGCCGAGTACTTCTCCAGCGGCTTCGAGGGCGTGCTGATCGTGGCGGCGGCGATCGCCATCGTCGGCGCGGCGGGCGAGCGGCTGTTCCATCCGGCCCCGGTGCAGGCGTTGGGCCTGGGCATCGCGTTGTCGCTCGCCTCCACGCTGCTCAATGGCGGCCTCGCGCTGGCGATGCTGCGCAAGGCGGCCGCCGAGCGCTCCATCGCGCTGGAGGCCGACGCGCGGCACCTGATCACCGACGTGTGGACGTCCGTCGGCGTGGTCGCGGGCCTGGTCGGCGTGCACTTCACCGGCTGGCTGTGGCTCGATCCGGTGGTGGCGCTGTGCGTCGCCGGCAACATCGTGCGCGAGGGCGTGTCGCTGGTCTGGCGCTCGGCCGACGGGCTGATGGACATAGCCGTCGAGCCCGAGGTGCGCGCGCAGATCGACAAGACGCTGGGCGCGTTCGAGGCCCAGCCGATCCGCTTCGACCACGTGGTGACGCGCCGCGCCGGCCAGCGCCGCTTCGTCGACCTGCACATGCACGTGCCGGCGGCATGGACGCTCGGGCGCGCGGCCGCCTTGCGCGCGGACGTCGAGCGCGCGCTGATGCGCGACGTCGCCGGCCTGCGCACGTCGATCCAGCTGCTGCCGACCGACGTCGAGGCCTACGTCGACGAACGCGCGGCCGAAGGAGCCTGAACCCATGCTGGCCCTCATCCAGCGCGTGCGCGAGGCGCGCGTCGACATCGCCGGCGAGACCGTCGGGGCGATCGGCACCGGCCTGCTGGTGCTCGTGTGCGCCGAGCCCGCCGACACCGACGCGCAGGCCGACAAGCTCGTGGCCAAGCTGCTCAAGCTGCGCATCTTCCCGGACGACGCCGGCAAGATGAACCGCAGCGTGCAGGACGTTCCGGGCGCGGGCCTGCTGATCGTCAGCCAGTTCACGCTCGCCGCCGACACCAGCGGCGGCAACCGCCCGAGCTTCACGGGCGCCGCGCCGCCGGACCTCGGCCGCCGGCTCTACGACCTCGTCCTGCGGCTGGCCTGCGAACGCCACCCGCGCGTGGCCAGCGGGCGTTTCGGCGCCGACATGCAGGTGCACCTCGTCAACGACGGGCCCGTCACGATTCCAATGACCCTCCGATAGCCATGACTTCCATCGTCAAGTTCGACCCGCCGTCCACCCCGCCCGACATCGACTTCCCGCGCGAGGAGCGCCGCGAGATCGGCGCCCCCGAGCGCCGCACCTGGGTGCTGTACGAGAGCGGCCCGGCCGGGCTGGTGGCCGGCATCTGGGAATGCGAGGTCGGCCGCTGGCGCATCCAGATGGATCCGACCGAGCACGAGTACATGGTGGTGCTGGCCGGCCGCTGCCGCCTGCATGCCCCGGACGGCACGTTCACCGAGGCCGGCCCGGGCGAGGCGCTGGTGATCCCCGCCGGCTTCGCGGGGTCGTTCGAGGTGCTGGAGACGCTGCGCAAGCACTTCGTGATCGTCGTCGGCCCGCAGGCCTAGTCTTCACCGCGGCCGTCCGCCCAGCGCGCCACGCGCCGCTTCACGTCGTCGATGAAGCGCCGCAGCTTGGCGTGATCGTCGGCCTCCACATGTTCCCAGTCGGGCGAGCGCGCCGGCTTCCTGGCGACCTCCAGCTTCAGCACACCGCCGTCCACGCGCGCCCTGACCGCCGGCAGCCCGGCCATCTCGAACGCCCCGTTGCGCTCGCTGAGCTTCAAGTCGCGCAACGCCCGCACGAGCGTGGCGCGGGCCGTCTCCGGGTTGAACGGCGGCGGGGCGAAGAAGTCATCGGACATGGCGGGTTCCTCCAGAGTCTGCGGCCGCTATCATGCCCCCAGGCATTCCTGCCTTGTTCGGGAGGACACGCGCGGTGATGCTCTTGCCGGTGCGACGCAACCTGATGCTCACCATCGTCCTCGCCGGGGCCGCCTGCGCCCTGGCGCGGCTGGGGTTGTGGATGGCGATCGTTCCCGGGCCTGTCGCCGCCGACTGGCTCGATGCCGGACTCGCGCTGGCCGCGCTGATGGTGGTGGGGCGGCGGGCCTTGGCCGGCCTGGCCATCGGCCTGTTCGTGGCCAACTGGCTGGAGGGCGTCGGTTCGCTCACGGGGTTCGATGCGCACGGCGCGCGGGCCGCGGCGCTCATCACGGGGGCCGAGCTCGCGCAGGCGGCGCTCGCGGCGTGGCTGCTCAGGACGCTGCCGCGCGAACTGGGGCTCAATCCGGTGCGACAGACGCTACGCTTTGCCGCGGTGGTCACGTTGTGCGCGATGATGGCCGCCACCGTCGGCGCGTTCGCCTGGCGCGGGCTGCCCGGCGTGCAGCCGATGGAGCCGCTGTTCGCCTGGGTGGCCGGCTGGCTGGGCGACGCGACGGGCATGCTGGTGATCACGCCGGGCCTGCTGCTGCTGTTCCATCCGCGCCTGGCGGCCGACCGCCTCACCGTCCAGCCGTTCCCGCTGATCTGCCTGGGCCTGGGCCTGACCGCGTTCTGCACGTTCGCGACGGGCCTGGGCGTGCGCGACGCCCGGGTGGAGCGCTTCAAGGCCGACACGGGGCGCCTCGCGATGACGCTGCAGACGCACGTGGAGCTCACGGCGCGCGACCTCGAGGCGCTGCAGCAGTACTTCTACAAGCTCGACGTCGACCCGTCCGGATTTCGCGCCGTCACCGCGCCGCTGCTGGCGCGCAGCCCGTGGCAGTCGACGTTCGCGTGGCTGCCGCGCGTGACGAGTCCGCTGCGCGAAGCGTTCGAGAACTCGCCGTCGGGGCTGGACGGCATCTTCATCCGCGAGGTCGACGCGCAGGGCCGCGTCGGCCGCGCGCCCGCGCACGATGAGTACTTCCCGGTCGTGTGGGCCGAGCCCGAGGCCGGCCGCGAAGCGCTGGTGGGCATCGACCACTCGCACGACGCCCAGCGCGGCACGGCATTGGCGAGGGCGATCGCCAGCCATGCGATGACGGCCACGTCGCTGCTGTCCAGCGTCGCCAACAGCCCCGAGGCCCGGGTGGTGCAGACGCTGTACCTGCCGGTCGACAACGAGGCCGTCTCGCGGCTGTGGCCCGGCGATCCCGGCCGCGTGCGCGGCATGGTGACGGCCACGCTGGACCTGGCCTCGCTGCTCGAGGCCTCGGTCGCGCAGATGGGCACGCACGACGAGACGGTGCTGCTGTTCGACCCCGACGCCTCCGGCAGCGCCGCGCTGCTGTGGCGCGACGGGCAGGCGGTCGAGATCGTCGAGCCCGGCGCGCGGCCCGCGCTGCTGCAGCGGATCTCCGGCGGCGTGTCCGCGCGCCACGACCTGCGCGTGGCCGACCGTCGCTGGACCATGCTGGCGCGGCCCGCCTGGGCCAGCACGATGCCGCAACCGGGCTGGCTGCAGGGCTCGGTGCTGCTCAGCGGCCTCGCGTTCACGTCGCTGCTGACCGCGCTGCTGGCCGCGCGCCGCCGCCATGACGAGCTGCGCCAGGAATCCCACGAACAGCTCGAGAGCCAGGTGCAGGCGCGCACGCGCGACCTCGCCAGCACCAACGCGCGGCTGCGCGACGAGATCGACGGCCATCGCCGTACGGAGGCGTTGCTGCAGGACGCGCGTCAGCATGCCGAGGCCGCCAACCGCGCCAAGTCCAATTTCCTGGCCAACATGAGCCACGAGATCCGCACGCCGCTCAACGCCGTGCTGGGCTACACGCAGCTGCTGATCGAGGACCGCCGCCAGCCGCCCGACGCGCGCGAACGGCTGCGCGTGATCTACGGGGCCGGCCAGCGCCTGCTGGGCCTCATCAACGACGTGCTGGACCTCGCCAAGATCGAGGCCGGCGCGCTGCAGGTGCACCTGGCGCCCATCGGATTGCGCCACGAGCTGTCGGAGATCTTCTCGCTGTTCGCGCCGCGCGCCGAGGCCAAGGGGCTCGCGCTGCGCCTGGACGTCGACCTCGATTCGGACAACGGCCTGGTCACCGACCGCGCCAAGTTCGGCCAGGTGGTGCTCAACCTGCTGGGCAACGCGCTGAAGTTCACCGACGCCGGCGAGATCGTGCTGCGCGCGTGGCGCCTGCACGGCGACACGGTGGTCGAGGTCGAGGACACCGGGCCGGGAATGGACGACGCGGAGATGGCCGAGCTGTTCACCGCCTTCAGGCAGGGCGCGGCGGGCGTGGACAAGGGCGGCACCGGCCTCGGCCTGAACCTGTCGCAGCACATCGCGCACGCGCTCGGCGGCGAGCTCACCGTCGCCAGCCGCAAGGGCCTGGGCACCATCGTGCGGCTGCGCCTGCCGATGGCCGAGGCCGGGCACGCCGCCGCGCCGGTGAGCGTGCGCCAGGGGGGCCAGCGCCTGGCGCCCGGCACGTCGCTGCGCGCGCTGGTGGTCGAGGACGACCCGCACAGCCGCGACGTGCTGGTCACGCTGTTGCGCGACATCGGCTGCGACGTCCAGGCCGCGGTCGACGGCGAGGCCGGCCTCGCCGCGGGGCTGGCGCATCCGTTCGACATCGTGTTCAGCGACATCCGCATGCCGCGGCTCGATGGCCTGCAGATGTTGCAGGCATTGCGCGCGGATGAGCGCACGCGCGCGCTGCCGATGATCGCGGTGTCCGCCTCGAGCCTCGAGCACCAGCGCCGCTACTATGTCGAGCACGGCTTCCAGGACTTCGTCGGCAAGCCCTACGACTTCAGCGCGATCCACGAGATGCTCGTGCTACACGCCGGGGCGCGGCTGGTCGACGCGGCCGAGCCCGAGGCGCCGGTCGCCGAGCCCGCGCCGCCGGCCGACGATCCGGTGCGGCGGGAAGCGCCCGCGATCGGCGACGCCGTGCGCCGCAGCCTCGCACGGGCGCAGCTCACGCGGCTGGCGGACGCCGCGTCGGCCGGGTCGATGACGCAGGTGCGCGAGCTGCTCGCCGTCCTGGCCGATGCCGCCGCCGTGTTGCCCGAGGGCCTGCTCGCGCAGATCGAGGCCGACCTGCGCCAATACGACTTCGCGGCGCTGGAGGCGCGCGTGCGCGAGACGCTCGCGGGCGCCGAGGCGACGTCCGACGGAGCCGCCCCATGAGCGCCGACCCGCACGTGCCCGACCCGATCGACGCGTCGCTGCCGCCCTACGTGCCGCCCGAGGGCGAGGACGTGCGCAGCCTGCTGCGCACGCCGTGGGCGCGCCGCTGGGTGCTCGTGGTCATCGTGCTGATGCTCGCCTGGGTGGTCGTGGCGTGGTGGTGGAACACGCGGCATTTCGAGCGGCGAATGACCGCGGCGGTCGCGGCCGCGGAGATCCACGCCAATGCCAGCGAGGCGCTGGTGCAGGACGGCCTGCGCCAGGGCCTCGCGCAGCTGGACGGCGTGGCGCACATGCTCACGCGCTTGCCCACGGTGCGCCATGCGCTGGCGGCGGCGGGGCCGGCCAGGCTGATCGCGAGCGAGCCGGTGCCCGAGCTGCGCAGCATGCTGCAGGCCCAGCCCGAGCTGGCCACGATCAACGACTTCCTCGCGTCGTCGGCCGAGGAGCTCGGGGCCGACCTCATCTACGTGCTCGACGTCGAAGGCACGTGCATCGCGTCCAGCGACGCGGGCACCGCCGGCAGCGTGATCGGCCAGCACCTGACCGACCCGGCGTTCTTCCGCCAGACCCGCATCGATCACGGCGCGCGCCTGTTCGCGGTGGGCAAGGCGACGGGCATCCCGGGCATGTACTTCTCGGCGTCCATCTACGAGGACGGCCACTTCGCCGGCGCCGTCGTCGTCAAGCGCAACACGCACGCCCTGGCGGCGATGGTGGGCCACGAGGGCGCATTCGTCGTCGATTCGCTGGGCGTGGTGATCATGTCGCAGGATCCGCGCTGGATGCTGCAGGCGCTGGACGGCGCGCGCGTCTTCGGCCTGACGCCGGGCGAGCGCGCGGCGCGCTATCGCTCGGCGACGCTGCCGGTGTTGCGCATCACGGCCTGGGACCCGGAGGCGCCGTCCTCGCTGCGGCTGATCGGCGACGACCCCGAGCCGCGCCTGCTCGTCAAGCGCCACATGGATCGCGAGGGGCTGGACGTCTACGTGACGCAGCGCGTGCCCGAGGTGGAGAACCTGGCGCACGAGCGCGAGTTCAACTTCGCGCTGATGGCCCTGGCCGGCGCCGGCGCGATCGCGCTGGTGGCCGCGGGGCTGGGCGGGTGGCGCTCGCGGCGCAGCGTGCTGCAGGCCGTCGACCACATCGCGCAGGCCAACCGCAAGCTGTCGGTGGAGGTGGCCGAGCGCCAGCGTGCCGAGGTGGCGCTGCGCGAGTCGCGCGAGTACCTGCTGGTGCACGAGGCCCGCCTGCGCGCGCTGCTGCGCAGCCTGCCCGAGCAGGTGTGGATGAAGGACCGCGCCGGCGCCTACCTGGCCGTCAACGCGGAGTTCGAGCGCTTCCAGGGCATTGCCGAGGCCGAGGTGCTGGGCAAGTCCGACGCCCAGATGGGCGCCTGGGACAAGGCCGAGCACTACGAGGCGCAGGACCGCGCCACGCTGTCGGCGTCCGAGCCGCTCGTGTTCCACGAGACCGAGCGTTCGGCCTTCGACGGCGGCGAGCGCCACCTGGAGGTCACCAAGACGGCCGTGCGCGACGACCGCGGCACCGTCATCGGCGTGGTGGGCATCGCGCGCGACATGACCGAGATCCATGCGGCCAACCTCGCGCTCAAGACCAGCGAGGCGCGCTTCCGGGCGACGTTCGAGACCGCCGGCGACGCCATCCTGATCATCCGCCATTCGGTGATCGTCGACTGCAACCGGCGCGCCGCCGAGCTGCTGGGCGCAGGCACCCGCGGCGGGCTGCTGGGCCAGTCGATGCACCACTTCGCGCCCGAGACGCAGCCGGGCGGCGAGACGTCGCTGCGGCAGGCGGCGATGCACGTGGACGACATCAAGCGCAGCGGCGGCATGAAGACCTTCGAGTGGCGCTGCGCCCGCCTGGACGGCTCGCAGTTCGACGCCGAGATCACCATCAGCCTGTTCCGCCACAACGGCCACAACCTGCTGCAGGCCGTGCTGCGCGACGTGAGCGAACGCCGCCGCATGATCGCCGCGCTGGAGGCGGCCAAGGAGGAGGCCGAGCGCGCGAACCGCAGCAAGAGCGTGTTCCTGGCCAACATGAGCCACGAGATCCGCACGCCGCTCAACGCCGTGCTCGGATTCACGCAGCTGCTCATGGCCGACCGCAAGCTGCCCGAGGAGGTGCAGGGCCGGTTGCGAGTGATCCACAGCGCGGGCAACCGGCTGCTGGGGCTCATCAACGACGTGCTCGACCTCGCCAAGATCGAGTCGGGCGGCCTGCAGGTGCAGGTGGCGCCGTTCGACCTGCTGCTCGAGCTGCGCGACATCGACCAGCTGTACGGCGCCCACGCGCGCGCCAAGGGCCTGGTGCTGCGGAGCGACGTGGCGCTCGCGCCGCCCACGGTGGTCGAGGGCGACCGCAACAAGCTGGGCCAGATCCTGGCCAACCTGCTGGGCAATGCGCTGAAGTTCACCGAGCGCGGCCACATCGGCCTGCACGTGTGGCGCGACGCCGCGCGGGCCGAGCGCGTGTGGTTCGAGGTGGGCGACACGGGGCCGGGTATCGCGCCGGCCGAGCTGTCCGACCTGTTCGTGCCGTTCCGGCAGGGCGCGTCCGGGCAGGAGAAGGGCGGCACGGGCCTGGGGCTGGCGCTGTCGCGCGACATGGCGCGCGCGATGGGCGGCGAGCTCACGGTCAGCAGCACGCTGGGGGTGGGCACCCAGGTGCGCTTCTGGCTGACGCTGCCCGCCAGCCGCCTCGCCGCCGCGGGCGCGCCGGTGGGCGCGGGCGCGCACGTGCTCGACGAGGACACGCCCTGCACCGTGCTGGTCATCGAGGACGACCCCGACAGCCGCGAGGTGCTCGTGAACCTGCTGCGCGAGGTCGGCTGCACCGTCATGCAGGCATTCGACGGCCTGGAGGGCCTGCAGCGCTGCCGCTCCGAGCGCTTCGACATCGTGTTCTCCGACATCCGCATGCCGCACATGAACGGCGTGGAGATGATCGAACGGCTGCGCGCCGATCCGTTCACGGCCGGGCTGCCGGTGGTGGCGGTGTCGGCGTCCAGCCTGGAGCACGAGCGCCGCTTCTACATCGACAACGGGTTCCAGGACTTCATCGGCAAGCCGTACCCGTTCCAGGACGTCTACCGGGCGCTGGTGGCGCATGCCGGCGTGCGGCTGCGCCCCGTCGCGCCTGCGCAGGCAGGGGCGCCGCCAGTGGCGGGCGGCGCGGCGGCCGCGCCCCTCGCCGCCGGCCTGCCCGCCGGCGTGCGCGAGCAGTTGCGCGCGCTCGCGGCAGCGGCGGCCAGCGGGCAGCTGGGGGCGGTGGCGCGCTGGATGGAGGCGATCCCGCCCGAGGCCATCGGCAGCGAGCGCTGGCGCGCGTTCGACGACGCGGCGCAGGCCTACGACTTCCAGCTGCTCGAGGAACGCGTCGCGGCGCTGCTCGCGGCGACGGATCCGGGATCGCGGTCCGCACCCGCCTGATACCCCGCCACCCGGGGCGACCCGGGGTGTGTCGCATTGCACGAATCTGCGTACAAACCGCCTGCGAACGCAGTCTTGCAAGTGTTTACACTCGGGACAGGCAAGAGGTGCAGCGCCGGCTCGTTCCGGCCAACGCGGGAGTGCTTGGTGGTGGCCGCTCGAGTCTCGAAAATACTGATCGTCGACGATACGCCGCACAACATCGACGTGCTCAGCGCCACGCTGGGAGGCGAGCACTGCGAGCTGATGGCCGCCACGTCGGGCGCCCGCGCGCTCGAGCTTGCCGCCCGCAGCCGCCCCGACCTCGTGCTGCTGGACGTGATGATGCCGGGCATGGACGGCTTCGAGGTGTGCCGCCGGCTCAAGGCCGACCCCGCCACCACCGACCTGCCGGTCATCTTCGTCACCGCGCGCACCGACGACGTCAGCCAGGGCTTTGCCGTCGGCGGCAGCGACTACATCTCCAAGCCGATCAACGCCGACGAGGTGCGCGCCCGCGTGCGCTACCAG
>Ga0209677_101020_pt1 | contig 13368 bp, 13 predicted proteins | sample AraplaCvi_mCL_r2_2_FD_184285 | JGI IMG/M metagenome (GOLD analysis project Ga0209677, IMG submission 184285) | Arabidopsis root microbial communities from North Carolina, USA - plate scrape CL_Cvi_mCL_r2 (SPAdes) (version 2) | ecosystem: Host-associated > Plants > Roots > Endosphere | place: USA... | reverse complement strand
TCATGTCAGGGTCGAAGCCTTACTCGCCGGTCAGGGCGGCGTACTCGTCGTAGCTCAGGAGGTTCGCGGGCAACTCGGTGAAGCGGACCTTCACCAGCCAGCCGTCGCCGAAGGGGTCGGAGTTGACGAGCTCGGGAGCATCCACCACCGCGGAGTTCGCCTCGGCGACCGTTCCGTCGACCGGCGCGAACAGCTCGCCGACGGACTTCGTCGACTCGATCTCGCCGACGACGCGGCCCGCGGTCACGTCGCTGCCGACCTCCGGCAGCTCGACGAACACGACGTCGCCCAGCTTCTCGGCGGCGTAGGCGGTGATGCCGACGGTCGCCACGTCGCCCTCGACGAGGAGCCACTCGTGCTCGGCGGTGTACTTCAGGTCTCGTTCTGCGGCCATGGCTAGCGCTTCTTTCTGCTGTAGAAGGGGAGGGCGGTGACGGTGAACTTCAGGCGGGAGCCGCGCACATCCACGTCGAGGACGGTGTTCTCGCGGGCGAAGCGGGGTGCGACGTACGCCATCGCAATCGGCACGCCGAGCGTGGGAGAGAGCGCGCCGGAGGTGACGATCCCGACCTCCGCGTCCTCTCCCGTGCTGTCGTCGCGGGCGAAGACGGGGTAGCCGGCCCGGGCGGCGCGCTTGCCTTCTCCGGCGAGGCCGACGAGGACGGGCGCCTGCGCGTCGGGTCCCTCTTCGCTGGCGGCCCGACCGACGAAGTCGGTCTCCTTGGCGAGGTTGACGACGCGGCCGAGCCCCGCCTGGGCCGGCATCGTGGCAAGGCCGAGCTCGTGGCCGTACAGCGGCATCCCCGCTTCGAGCCGGAGGGTGTCGCGGCTGGCGAGGCCCGCCGGGACGAGGCCCTGCTCGGCGCCCGCCTCCAGCAGCGCATCCCAGAGGGCGCGCGCGTCGTCGGGGGCGACATACAGCTCGAAGCCGTCCTCGCCGGTGTAGCCGGTGCGGGCGATGAGCGCGGGACGCGTCTGGAACTCGGCCGGGAGCGACCGGTAGTACTTCAGAGCCGAGAGGCGTTCTCCGAAGTCCTCCCCATCGAGGGCGCCCTCGTCGGCGGCGAGGCCCGGCGTCGCGAGGAGGATGGAGAGGGCGGCCGGGCCCTGGACGGCGATGAGGGCGATGTCGTCGGACTCGTCGAACACCTCGACGTCGAACGGCGCGGTGCGGTCGCGCAGCTCCTGCGCCACCGCATCCCGGTTGGAGGCGTTCGCGACCACCATGTAGCGGTCGTCGCCCGTGCGGTAGACGACCAGGTCATCCACGATTCCGCCGGTGCGGGAGAGCAGGAGGCTGTACTTGGCCTGGTCCACCGCGACCGAGGAGAGCTTCCCGGCGAGCGCGTAGTCGAGCGCCTGCCCCGCCTCAGGTCCGAGGACGACGATCTCGCCCATGTGCGAGAGGTCGAAGAGGCCGGCGGCCGTGCGGACGGCGTGGTGCTCGGCCAGGTCGGACGAGTAGCGGACCGGCATCTGCCATCCCGCGAAATCGGTGAACGAGGCGCCGGCCGCGACGTGGGCGGCGTGCAGAGGGGATGTGCGCGAGCTGGGCGCTTCCTGCTGCTGCGCTTCGTGCTGCTGCGCTTCGTGCTGCTGCGCTTCGTGGCTCTGCTGCGAGGTCATGAGTTCTCCGATTCGCCGGCCATCCGGCCGGGGGCGGCGGGGGCGACGACGCTCCCGGAAAGAACTCCCCCTCTGTCATCCGGCCTGAGAGTTTCACCGCGGCATCCTGCTGGACGACGTGGCTTTCACCGTGGGCGAGGACGGCGGGCGCCGTCCTGCTTTTCAGAGTGGCCAGTTCGATGCGGTACGCGTACCTGAGAGATTGTCGGGGAGGATTGCTCCTTCGGTGTCGCCCGCCTGCGCGTGCGACTCTCCCGCATCGACCTCGTTGGCCCAGTATTCAGTTGGATGTCGGCCAGCATATCCGGTTCGGCGACCCCGCGCTCGCCGCACCGGTTTGTGGTTCGGGTCTGGATGACACTAAGATGGCGGGAACGTTAGAGTCACGTTGACCTTTAGGTGGGAGTGCGGCATGGCGGCACGGCATGAGCGCGAGAGCGCGATCCTCGCCGTGTCGACGGTCATCTTCGCGCTGCGCACGGACGACGAGACCGCTGGTGTGCCCCAGGTGTGGCTGCCGCTGGTGCGACGCATCCGGGAGCCGTTCGGCGGACGGTGGGCGCTGCCTGGCGGCCCCTTGCGCGTCGGCGAGGACCTCGCCTTCGCCGCCGCCCGCACCCTCAACGACACGACCGGCCTCACCCCGCGCTACCTGGAGCAGCTGTACGCGTTCGGAGACGCCGACCGCTCCCCCGGCGCCGAGCGCGTCGTCTCCGTCGTGTACTGGGCGCTGGTCCGCAGCGAGGAGGCGGAGCGCGCGAGCGTCGGCGAGAACGTCCGCTGGTTCCCGGCCGACGAGCTCCCGGAGCTGGCGTTCGACCACAACGTCATCGTCGAGTACGCCCTCTGGCGGCTGCGCACCAAGATGGAGTACTCGCGGATCGCCCACGCGTTCCTCGGCGACCGCTTCACGCTCGCCCAGCTGCGCGCCGTGCACGAGGCCGTGCTCGGGAAGCCGCTCGACCCGGCGAACTTCCGGCGCACGATCGAGGCGTCCGGCGCCGTCGTCGCCACCGACGAGTACCTGACCGGCACCCCCCACCGGCCGCCGCGGCTGTACCGCTACAACGACCAGATCGACCTCGCCGACGCGGGGCCGCTTCCCCGCCAGCAGCATCCGTTCGAAGGAAGAAGCGCATCATGACCACAGCTTCGGTCGACACCACCATCCGGCTCATCGCCGCGGGCGAGCTCGCCGGCGAGACCTGCACGCCGGAGCTGGCGGAGGCGCCGTGGGCGTTCGACGCGGCGCCGCCCTCCTACGGCCCGGGCGCATCCATGGCCGATCCGATCCCGCCGCAGACGCCGCGCCAGGGCGAGCTCCCGGAGGAGTACCGCACCGCCTCCGCGCAGGAGCTGGCCGAGCGCATCCGGGTCGCAAAAGAGACGCTGGGCGACCGCGTCGCCGTCATGGGCCACTTCTACCAGCGCGAGGAGGTGGTGCAGTACGCCGACTTCGTGGGCGACTCGTTCCAGCTCGCGAACGCGGCGAAGGCCCGGCCGGAGGCGGAGGCGATCGTCTTCTGCGGCGTCCACTTCATGGCCGAGACGGCGGACATCGTGTCGCGTCCCGATCAGCGCGTCATCCTCCCGAACCTGGCCGCAGGATGCTCGATGGCCGACATGGCCGACCTCGACTCGGTGCAGGAGTGCTGGGAGCAGCTGGAGGAGCTGTACGGCACCGAGCCCGATGCGGAGGGCCGCGTCCCGGTCATCCCGGTCACCTACATGAACTCGTCGGCCGCTCTGAAGGCGTTCTGCGGCGAGCACGGCGGGATCGTGTGCACCTCCTCGAACGCCGCCACCGTGCTGCAGTGGGCGTTCGAGCGGGGGCAGCGCGTCCTGTTCTTCCCCGACCAGCACCTGGGCCGCAACACGGCCAAGGCGATGGGTGTCCCCCTCGAGCGGATGCCGCTCTGGAACCCGCGCAAGGCCTGGGGCGGAACGGACGCCGAGACCCTCCAGGAGGCGCAGGTCATCCTGTGGCACGGCTTCTGCTCGGTGCACAAGCGCTTCACGGTCGGCCAGATCGAGCACGCGCGGGCCGAATTCCCCGGGGTCCGGGTGATCGTGCATCCCGAGTGCCCGATGGAGGTGGTGGATGCGGCCGACGAGTACGGCTCGACCGACTACATCGTCAAGGCGATCCAGGCGGCGCCGGCGGGCTCCACGTTCGCGATCGGCACCGAGATCAACCTGGTGCAGCGGCTGGCAGCGCAGTTCCCGCAGCACACCATCTTCTGCCTCGACGCGGTCGTGTGCCCCTGCTCGACGATGTACCGCATCCACCCCGGCTACCTGGCCTGGGTCCTGGAGGGGCTGGTGCGCGGCGAGGTGCTCAACCAGGTGAGCGTGCCTGCGACGGTCGCCGAGCCGGCACGGGTGGCCCTCGAGCGGATGCTCGCCGCGCGGCCCGACACCACGATGGCGGCCTGACATGAGCCGCGTCGTCGTCGTCGGCAGCGGGATCGCGGGCCTCACGGCCGCGCTCCGGGCGCACACGCTCGGGCACGACGTGACGATCGTCACCAAGTCCGCGCTGTCGGACGGCAGCACCCGGTATGCGCAGGGCGGGATCGCCGCAGCGCTGTTCCCGGACGACAGCGTGGCGGCGCACGTCGCGGACACTCTGCGCGCCGGCGCCGGGCTGAACGTGCGGGAGGCGGTGGAGGCCCTGTGCGCCGACGGACCGGATCGTGTCCGCGAGCTGATCGCGCGCGGTGCCGCGTTCGACCGCGACGGCGACGCACTCGCCCGCGGGCTGGAGGCGGCCCACTCCTCTGCCCGGGTGCTCCACGCGGGCGGCGATGCGACCGGCGCCGAGCTCGAGCGCGCGCTGGTCGCGGCCGTCCGGGCGGCGGGCATCCCGGTCGTCGAGGGCGTCTTCCTGCGCGACGTGATCCTGCGCGACGGCCGAGCCGCCGGCGTGTCGTTGCGCCCGGCGGAGGGCGCGGACCTCGCCGTGGACGCCGACGCCGTGATCCTGGCGAGCGGCGGGTGGGGGCAGCTCTACGCGCACACCACCAACCCCGCGGTGGCCACCGGAGACGGCGTGGCCGCGGCGTGGCGCGCGGGCGCCGTGCTCGCCGACCTGGAGTTCACCCAGTTCCACCCGACCGCGCTCGCCGCCTCGGTCGCAGGCGGCACCGCGGGTGCCTTCCTCGTCTCGGAGGCGGTGCGCGGCGAAGGAGCGGTCCTCCGCAACACCGCCGGCGAGCGCTTCATGCTCGATGTCCATCCGGATGGGGAGCTGGCGCCGCGCGACGTGGTCGCCCGCGGCATCGCGGTCGAGATGGCCGCGCAGGGCGGGCATCCCGTGCTGCTGGATGCGACGGCGCGGGGCGCGGACTTCCTCGCCCGCCGCTTCCCCACGATCGATGCGGCGTGCCGGGCGACGGGCTACGACTGGGGCCGCGACCCGATCCCGGTCACGCCCGCGGCGCACTACGCCATGGGCGGCGTGGCGACGGACACGGAGGGGCGGACCAGCGTCCCCGGGCTCTTCGCCGTCGGCGAGGTGGCCTGCACCGGAGCGCACGGCGGGAACCGGCTCGCCTCCAACTCACTGCTGGAGGGGCTGGTGTTCGCGCACCGCGCCGCCGGGGCTATCGACGAGCCGTGGATGGCGTCGCCGGCCTGGGTGCAGGACGGCGCGATCGCCGGCCCTGCGCGTTCGGGCGGCGATGGCGTAGAGCATTCAGGCGGCAGGGACGCGCATCCCGCATCCCTCCCCTACGACCGCGAGCGGCTGCAGCGGCTGATGTGGGAGGCGGCGGGCGTCCACCGCGATGGCGCCCGGCTCGCAGCGGCCGCGGACGAACTCGCGGCGACCGCCGATCCCGTCTCCGCCGATCCCACCTCCGGCGAGGATGCGAACCTCCTCACGCTGGCGCGGCTGGTCGTGGCTGCGGCGCTCGCCCGCGAGGAGTCCCGGGGCGCGCACTTCCGGTCCGACTTCCCGCTCCCGGCCGACGATAAGCCGGCCCACACCGTCCTTGTTCCGCAGTCGACCCGTCTCGAGGTTTCCGCAGCATGCTGACCCGCCAGCTCATCCACACCGTCGTCCAGGCCGCCCTCGTCGAGGACGCGCCGTGGGGCGATGTGACCAGCCAGCTGCTGATCCCGGAGACGGCGAGCGCGACCGCCCGGCTGGTCGCGCGCGAGCCCGGCACCTTCGCAGGCGGCGAGGTCTTCGCGGCGGCGATGACGCTCACGGATCCCTCCATCGAGGTGACCCTGCACGTCCCGGACGGCGCCGTCTTCGCGGCCGGGGATGCGCTGGCAACGGTGACCGGACCGGCGCGCTCCGTGCTGCAGGGCGAGCGCGTCGCCCTCAACTTCACCCAGCGGATGAGCGGGATCGCGACGCTCACGGCCGCCTTCGTCGCCGAGGTGGCCCACACCTCCGCGCGGATCGTGGACACCCGCAAGACAACGCCCGGGCTGCGGGCGTTCGAGCGGCACGCCGTGCGGGCGGGCGGCGGCCACAACCACCGGTACTCGCTCTCGGACGCCGTGATGGCCAAGGACAACCACCTCGCCGTCCTCACCGCCCAGACCGGGCTGACAGTCACCGAGGCCCTGCTGCGCGTGCGCGAGCAGCTCTCCCACACCACCCACCTGGAGGTCGAGGTCGACCGGATCGACCAGATCGAGCCGGTGCTGGCCGCGGGCGTCGACACGATCATGCTCGACAACTTCACCCTCGACGAGCTCCGCGAGGGCGTCGCACGCGTCGGGGGCCGGGCGATCGTGGAGGCGAGCGGAAACGTCAGCCTCGCGACGGTCCGCAGCATCGCCGAGACCGGCGTCGACGTCATCTCGGCCGGCTCCCTCACCCACAGCGTCCGCTCGCTCGATCTGGGACTGGACGTGGTGGTGGAGTGATCTACCTCGACGCCGCCGCCACCTCACCGGTCCGCCGCGAGGTGCTGGAGGCGATGTGGCCGTACCTGACCGGCGACTTCGGCAATCCGTCCAGCCACCACAGCGTGGGCGAGTCGGCGGCACACGCCCTCGCGGACGCGCGTGCGGCCGTCGCATCCTGGCTCGGCTGCCGCGCGTCGGAGGTGACCTTCACCTCCGGCGGCACGGAGGCGGACAATCTCGCCGTGAAGGGCATCGCGCTGGCGAACCCGCGCGGCCGGCACATCGTGACGACGAGGATCGAGCACGAGGCCGTCCTCGAGTCCGTCGACTATCTCGTGCGGCTGCACGGCTTCGAGGTCACATTCGTTCCCGTCGGCCGTGACGGGATGGTGGCCCCTGAGGATTTCGCGGCGGCGCTCCGGCCCGACACCACTCTGGCCTCGGTGATGCTCGCGAACAACGAGGTCGGGACGGTGCAGCCGATCGCGGCGCTCGCCGGTCTTGCGCATGAGCACGGCATCCCCTTTCACACGGACGCTGTCCAGGCGGCAGGCTGGCTGCCGCTCGACGTCGGGACGCTGGGGGTGGATGCGCTCAGCGTCTCCGGCCACAAACTCGGCGCGCCCAAGGGGGTCGGCGCCCTGTTCGTGCGGGGGCGCATCCCCCTGGAGCCCGTGATCCACGGGGGTGGACAGGAGAGGGGCCGGCGGTCGGGAACGGAGAACGTCGCCGGCGCGGTGGGGCTCGCGACGGCGGCGCGACTGGCTTCGGACGGCATGGATGCGCGGGCGCGTGCGGCGGCGGAGGCACGGGATGCGTTCGTGGCCGCCGTGCTCACGGAGGCGCCGGGGGCGGCGCTCACCGGGCATCCCTCGTCGCGGCTGCCCGGAACCGCCTCGTTCGTCTTCCCGGGCACGAACGGCGAGGCCGTGCTCCTGGAGCTGGAACGGCGTGGCGTGGTCTCCTCCAGTGGATCGGCCTGCGCGGCCGGCAGCGAGGACGCGTCGCACGTGCTGCTGGCGCTCGGGTACCCGGAGGACGTGGCGCGGACCGCCGTGCGGTTCTCGTGGGGGCCCGAGGTGTCGGCGGCGCAGCTCGCGGCGGTCGCGCCCGCTGTCGGCGAGGCGGTGCGGGTGGTGCGCGGGCTGTCGGGGTGAGCTGCGGGCCGGGGGTGGATGCGGTGGCTCGGCGGCCGACGTGTGACCAGGGGCGGCCGCCGGCGTACGGCGGCCGCCCCTCCCGGTCGCAGGTCAGAGCGTCTCGGCGATCTCCTTGATCGCGGCGAGGCGACGATCCCACTTCGCGCCGATGCTCTCGAGCCGGCGCGCGGTCGCATTCAGCTGCGCGCCGAGGACGCGGTAGCGCACCTCCCTGCCGACCCGCACCGGTTCGACCACGCCGACCGCCTCGAGGACCGCGAGATGCTTGGCGATGGCTTGACGGCTCACCGGGAGGCGCTCGGCGAGGGCGGACGCGGAGGCGTCCCCCTCACCCAGCGCCTCCAGCACGCTCCACCGGGTCTCGTCCCCGAGCGCAGCGAAGACGGAGACGAGCGTCTCCGTCATTCCGAGCGCTCCGCGAACACGACGAGCTCGTCGAGCTCGGAGACCCAGCCTCCCGCGTGGTCGGCCATCTCCTCGGCGGGCGCAGCCGACCGCTCGAACCCGGATTCCTCGACGGTGAGCTGCGTTCCGTCCGCGAGGGCGGCGAGCGTGAAGGTGAAGACGGTGGAGATGTCCTCCTGGCCCCAGCGGTACGAGACGCTGCGCGGCGCATCCACGTGCTCGACGATGACCGGGGTCGGTGGGTAGCCTTCGAAGAAGATGGTGCCTCGCGCGCCCGGACCGGAGCCGTCGAGCTCGATGCGGCCGAACCACTGCGAGATGTGCTCCGGCTTGGTCACGGCGGACCAGACTTTATCGACCGGCGCCTGGATGCGGACGGTCCGGGTGACGGTGAACGCGTCTGCGTCGACCACGGATGCGGGATTCTCGGTCATGGTGCCTCCTCGTGGATGTGCCGAACTCTTCGGCGTGCAACTCTAGGGTTGCACATCTCGTCGGTTGATTGCAACCTCCGAGTTGCACATGTGTGGATGGACATTTATTCCCCTGTTCTGCGCAGAGCGAACTTCTCCACAGTTCACGAGAACGACACTCGCGATGTCGGTGCTGGTCGATACGGTGTACCGGTGACTGAGAAGACCTCACCTGCGCCTTCGATCGATGCCGGCGCCCTCCCGCTGCCCGCCGACCCCGCACCACGCATCTCGCCGCGCGACCAGCGGGTGATCTGGCTGCTCCTGGTGGCCACGTTCGTGGTGATCCTCAACGAGACGATCATGGCGGTCGCCATCCCCCGGCTGATGGACGACCTGCACATCGATGCGCTTGCCGCGCAGTGGCTCTCGACGGCCTTCATGCTGACGATGGCGGTGGTCATCCCGATCACCGGCTTCCTGCTGCAGCGATACACGACCCGGCAGATGTTCATCGCCGCCATTTCGCTGTTCTCTCTCGGCACCCTGGCCGCGGCGCTCGCGCCCGGGTTCCCGGTGCTCGTGGCCGCGCGCGTGATCCAGGCAAGCGGCACCGCCATCATGATCCCGCTGCTCATGACCACGCTGATGACGCTGGTGCCCCCGGCGATGCGCGGCCGGACGATGGGCAACGTCTCGATCGTCATCTCGGTCGCTCCGGCGATCGGACCGACGATCTCCGGCCTCATCCTCAACTTCCTGGCGTGGCGGTGGATCTTCCTGATCGTGCTGCCGATCGCCCTGGTGATGCTGCTGGTCGGCATGCGGTTCGTCGAGAACGTGACCGAGCCGCAGAAGGTGCGGATCGACGTGATCTCGGTGATTCTGTCGGCGTTCGGGTTCGGAGGGCTGGTCTACGGGCTGACCCTCTCCGGCGAGTCCGGACCGGCGTCCGCAAGCCCGTTCATGCTCTGGGGCTCGCTGGTGGTCGGCGTGGTCGGTCTCGCTGCCTTCATCACGCGGCAGCTGCTCCTGCAGCGACGGGACCGCGCCCTGCTCGACCTGCGTACCTTCCGCTACCCGATCTTCACGGTGTCGATCGCCCTGATGTCGATCACCACGGCATCCATGTTCGGCGTCATCATCGTGCTTCCGCTCTACCTCCAGCACGTGCTGCACCTCGATACGCTGTCCACCGGCCTCATCCTGCTCCCGGGCGGACTCATCATGGGGCTCGCGGCGCCATTCGTCGGGCGTCTGTACGATCGCTACGATCCGCGCGTGCTCGTCGTTCCCGGGTCGATCCTGGTCAGCCTCGTGCTGTGGTCGCTGACCATGCTCACCGAGCACACGCCGGTCGGACTCGTCATCGCGGCGCACGTCGTGATGAGCCTAGGGCTCTCGATGATGTTCACCCCGCTGTTCACAGCCGGGCTCGGAGCCGTGCCACCGCACCTCTACTCGCACGGCAGCGCCATCCTCGGCACGATCCAGCAGGTCGGCGGGGCGGCCGGCACGGCTCTCCTCGTCGCGGTCCTCACTCTGCAGGCCACCGGGCTCGCGGCCGGCGGTGCAGGGGTGGATGCGGCGCAGGCCGGCGGGATCCGCGCCGCCTTCGTGGCCGGCGCGATCATCTCCCTCTTCGCCGTCGCCGGCTCCTTCTTCCTGCGCAAGCCCGCCGACCTCCCCTCCGAGGCTCCGGCACTCGCGCACTGAGCGGCACCCACCATCGAGTCCGCACAGATTGCACGCGACACGCCGAGGGGGCGTGCAGTCTCTGCGGACTCGACGGCGGCGCGACGAGCGCGGCGCGGCGGAGACACGGGGCGCGACGACCGGGAGGCGGGCGACACGTGGAACGGGAGCGCGCGAGAATGGGAGGGACAGCACGCAAGGAGGCAGCCGTGAGCATCATCCGCACCCCTGAACCGTCCGACGCGCGGGTCCGCGCGGTGGCGGCACTGTGAGGGACAGCGCACGCGCCCGGTCCCTCGCGGCCCTTCACGGGCTGGCGCTGGGCGACGCTCTCGGGATGCCGACGCAGTCGATGTCGCGCGACCGCATCCACGCCGACCACGGCCGCATCGGTGGCCTCGTGGCGGCGGGTCCGCACCAGCAGATCGCCGCGGGCATGCCCGCCGGCTCCGTGACGGACGACACCGAGCAGGCCGTGCTGCTCGCGCGGCTGCTCATCGACGGCGGTGGCACCGTACGTCCGGCCGCCTTCGCCGCCGAACTCCTCGCCTGGGAGCGGGCGATGGAGGCCCGGGGCTCGCTCGACCTCCTCGGTCCCAGCACCCGCGCGGCGCTGCAGCGCCTGCAGGACGGCATGCCGCCGGAGGAGGCCGGACGCTTCGGCGCGACGAACGGCGCCGCCATGCGGATCGCCCCGGTCGGGATCGCCGTCCCCGTGGAACCCCTCGGCGAATTCGTGGATGCGGTGGCCCACGTGAGCACGCTGACGCACAACACCGGGATCGGCATCGCGAGCGCCGCCGCCGTGGGCGCCGCGGTGAGCGCCGGGATCGACGGCGCCGACACGCCGGAGGCTCTGGAGCTGGCGGTCGCGGCGGCCCGCGAAGGCGGTCGGCGCGGCCACTGGGTCGCGGGCGGCGACATCGCCGAGCGGCTGGCGTGGGCCGTCCCCTTCCTCCTCGGCCTCTCCGCCGATGAGCAGGACGACGCGCTCGCGGAGGTGATCGGCACCTCCGTCGCCGCCCAGGAGTCGGTGGTGGCGGCACTCGCGCTGGTCGCCGTGACCGTCGAGAGCGGCGAGGCCACCGATCCGGATGCGGCGTGGGACACGCTCTGCCGTGCCGCGGGTCTGGGCGGCGACACCGACACCATCGCCGCGATGGCCGGCGCGGTGCTCGGCGCGACCGGCGCGGCGGACTGGCCGCGGTCGGCCCTGGACACCGTCCGCCGCGTGAACGCTCTCGACTTCGAGCGGCTCGTCGACGGACTGCTGCAGCTGAGGACGCGACATGGCTGACGGACGCTTGATCTTCACCGGGACGGTCGTGGTCGACCTGCTGCTGCAGGTGGATGCGCTTCCCGAGCGCGGCGGCGACGTCCTGGCCTCGTCGGCCGGGATGACCGCGGGCGGCGGCTTCAACGTCATGGCGGCGGCCGCGCGCGACGGTGCGGAGGTGGTCTTCGCCGGCCGGTCGGGCAGCGGACCGTTCGGCGAAGTCGTCGCCGAGGCGCTCTGGCGGGAGGGGATCGGCGTCGCCAACCCGCCCCTGGAGTCCGCCGACAACGGCTACTGCGTGGTCCTGGTCGACGCGGACGCCGAGCGCACGTTCGTCACAGCGCCGGGCGTCGAGGGGATGCTGACCCGCGCCGACCTGGATGCGGTGCGACCCACGGCGAGCGATGTCGTGTACGTCTCCGGGTACAGCCTCGCCCATCCCGTCGCAGGCGCCGCCGTTGCCGGCTGGCTCACGACGCTACGGAGTGAGACCCAGGTGGTGTTCGACCCGTCGCCGCTGGTCGGCTCGCTCGACACCGACTTGCTCGAGGCGACGCTGCGCCGCACTGACGTGCTCAGCACGAACGCGCGTGAGGCCCGCATCCTCCGCAGCAATGCGCATCCCGCACCGGCCGCCGGCGCATTGCGCGGGATGCTGCGCACGGGCGGCGTCGCCGTGGTGCGCGATGGAGCGTCGGGATGCTGGGTCGCCACGGAGGAGCCCGCGCCGACGCATCTGCCGGCGTTCCCGGTCACGGCGGTCGATACGACGGGTGCGGGCGATGCGTTCGGAGGCGTTCTGGCCGCCGCGCTGACCCGCGGCCTCCAGCCGCTCGAGGCCGCACGGCGGGCGAACGCGGCAGCGGCGCTCTCCGTCTCGCGACGCGGACCGGCGACCGCGCCGCGCGCAGCCGAGACGGACGCTCTACTGGCCGGCGAGTGAGCGACCGGCGAGCCGGAGAAAAGAGGGGCATCGTGTTCACAGTGAAGCGCATCTACGATCCGCCGGCACCCGAGGACGGGTTCCGCGTGCTCGTCGACCGGCTCTGGCCGAGGGGACTCAGCAAGGAGCGCGCCGACATCGACCTGTGGCTGAAGGAGGTGGCGCCCTCCACGGAGCTGCGCCGGTGGTTCCATCAGGACCCGTCCGGCGAGCACGCGGCCTTCGACGAGTTCCGCGCTCGCTACGAGAGCGAGCTCGACACGAACCCGGCCGTCGACGAGCTGCGGATGCTCGCTCGTCAGCATCCCGTGATCACGCTGCTGGTCGGGCTTCGCGACCCGGAGGTGAACCACGGAAAGGTGCTCGAGGAGTACCTCGAGCACCATCCGTGATCGGTCAGCCGGCGAGCGCCAGGTCCGGCGTGCCCGCATCCACCAGATACCGCGCGTAGGCGGGAATCGTGAGGAACGTCGGGAACTCCTCCCCCAGTGCCACCTCGCGCAGCAGCTCGGCGGCGTCCGCGAACCGGGTGCCCTCGCCGTCCAGCCGCGAGAGCTCCTCGTCCAGGATGCGCGCGACCGTCTCGTGCGACACCGGCGTGCCCTCCGCCGTGACGATCCGGTTGTCGATCCACTGCCGCAGCAGCGAGCGGGAGATCTCGGCGGTCGCCGCATCCTCCATCAGCCCGTCGATCGCGACCGCGCCGGTTCCGCGGAGCCAGGCCTCGATGTACCGGAGGGCGGCCGAGACGTTCGACCGCACTCCCGCATCCGTCACCGTGGCGTCGGCGTCGCCCACGGCGAGCAGGTCGTCCGCACTGACCCGCACATCGTCCCGCCGCCGCGACACCTGGTGCGGCCGCTCCCCCAGGACCGCGTCGAACTCGGCGAGCGCCGTCGGGATGAGGTCGGGATGCGCGACCCAGGTGCCGTCGAAGCCGTCCCCGGCCTCGCGACGCTTGTCCTCGGCGACCCGCGCCAG
>Ga0209677_101017_pt1 | contig 13404 bp, 12 predicted proteins | sample AraplaCvi_mCL_r2_2_FD_184285 | JGI IMG/M metagenome (GOLD analysis project Ga0209677, IMG submission 184285) | Arabidopsis root microbial communities from North Carolina, USA - plate scrape CL_Cvi_mCL_r2 (SPAdes) (version 2) | ecosystem: Host-associated > Plants > Roots > Endosphere | place: USA... | reverse complement strand
CGCGGCGGCGCGCGTCCAGGTCGAGGAGGCCATCGCCGAGATGCTCGACTACGCCAGGCAGGCGCGCCTGCCGCTCGCGATCGAGCCGCTACATCCGGCCTATGCCGCCGACCGCGCCTGCGTGAATACGACGAGGCAAGCGCTCGACATCTGTGATCGACTCGATCCTGCGCGCTCGGGCAGCATCGGGGTGGCGCTGGACGTCTATCACATCTGGTGGGACCCGGAAGTGATGGCTCAGATCGCGCGCGCGGGCAGCGACCGCATCCTGGCCTTTCACGTCTGCGACTGGCTGGTCCCGACGAGGGATATCCTCAACGACCGCGGCATGATGGGCGACGGCGTGATCGACATCAGGTCGGTGCGGGCGGCGGTCGAGGCGCAAGGCTATGCCGGCTATTCCGAGATCGAGATCTTTTCCAATGATTGGTGGGGAAGGCCGCTGGACGAGGTACTGCGGCTCTGCATCGAACGGCATCAGAATGTTGTCTGATGGCCCGCTCGGGCCATTGGGATTGCGTGTGTCGCGCGGTCAAAAGGAGAATACAGCTTCCATCCCGCCCATTGGTGAGATCAGACCCGGCGACCGGCTCAGCATTGTTGCGCCGGGATCGGCGACCTCAGCGAACGAGTCACGATCTCCGGGAAGGACAGTTCGCAAACCAGTCCTTCCGCTCGCCACTGCCGGTTAATCCTCCCCCGCAGGTTGCGGACGACGCCATCGACCGCGCCGACGCCAAATCCCTTGCGCGTGGGCTCCTTGACCTCAGGACCGCCGCTCTCCGACCAACGCAGCACGAGCCGCTCCGCCCCATCGGTCTCCCAGCGAATATCGAGCCGACCAGAAGGCGTCGACAACGAGCCGTACTTCGCGGCATTGGTCGCGAGTTCATGCACGGCAACGGCGATCGCCTGGGCCAGCGTGGCCGGCAGGCGAATGTCGTCGCCAGTGATGCTGATCCGCTCGCCGTCCTCGCTTGAATACGGCCGGAGCTCCTCCTCGACGATCGTCTTCAGGCTCGCGCCGGTCCAGCGCGATGCCGAGAACAGTCTCTGCACGTGCGCGAGGGCGCTGAGCCGCCCTTGAAACGAGGCTTGGAACTCCTCGGCGGTGTTTGCCTTGGTCAGTCGAAGCATCGCCTGGATCACCGCGAGCAGATTGTTCGAACGATGATCGACTTCGGCCGTGAGCAGCATCATCCGCTGCTCCGCGTGCTTGCGGGCGGTGATATCGACCAGCATGTTGACCGCACCGATCAGGCGGCCGCCACGATCGCGCAGCGGGGTCGGGTACGGCATGAAACAGATGCGCGAACCGTCCGGCCGCTCAGCAACAGCCTCGACATCGCGCACGGGCCGGTTCTGCTTCAGCGCGACCGCCATGGGGCATTCGTCGTGCGGCAGCGGCGTGCCGTCGGGCAGGTAGAGCTTCCACGTCACGCACCACATCTCGCCGATTCTTGGCGTGCGTCCGGCGAAATCGATGCAAGCGCGGTTGAAGAAGGTGATGCGGCCTTCGGCGTCCGTGGTGTAGATCGCCGCGGGCAGAGCCTGAAGCAGCTCGCGGAATTGCTTTTCGGAGTCCTCGCCGTCCCCACGAATGGCTGCGTGCCGGGCCGCGATTTCGCCGATGGTGGCCTCGTCCATATGTTCAAACAAGTCCAGCATCACGCTCCTGCACACCGGGGCCAATCAGCTAATCCCTCATGACTCCGATGGTTCCATGGCAATGATGTGGAACCGCAGGCAAAATCGGTACAAAGTCGCGTAAACTCCGCGGAACTTGATCCTGGTCATGGCCGGTAGGGCCCATCGCGCGAAGATCGCGCATGAGCACCATCACCTTCCGATGTCCGGGCACTCGGCAGTACGTGCAGCAGCTTATCGCCGACGAGGTGGAGGCTGACCGCAACGCCTACGTGATCGTGGAGTGCCCGGCGTGCGGCAAGCTGCATTTCGTGAACCGCAGCACGCAAAAGCTGCTCGGCCACGAACGGGAGTGAGCAAGCCGGGCCGGTAGGACAGTCGCGATCGCCTCCAAGGCCCGGCCACTTCGCGCGCGAAGCAGGCGCTCAGGGATTGCCTCCATCCGCCGTCAGCGCCACCAATTATTGGCGGCGGCGACCGTCTGGAAATGAACCGCGACCACGTGGGATGTCGCGATGAGTTGCGCGGCGTCTTGCTCGTATGCCGCCCGCAGACGGGAGCGGACGTCATCCGACGGCTGCGTGATCTTCACTCCCATTCGGGAGAGCTTCACCGCCAGTTCGAAGCCGGCCTGAGGCGTATCCGTCTTCAACGAAGGTAGCCAATTGTCGCTCATGGTCCGTATCCCTTCATCAGATCGTTCAACTCATGATGTCAACGGGCGAGGTCCGGCGCGGTATCAGAACCGGAGCCCTCATTGCTGGGTGAGTTTGACGGGTGCCTTGTCGAAGGTGTGGAGGTAGGCGATCAGATCCTTGATCTTCTGCTCGTCCTTGATTCCGGCGAACGCCATCTTGGTGCCCGGGATCTTGGCCTTCGGATCCTTGATGTACTCTGTGAACGTTGCCTCGTCCCAGGTGATGCCGGATTTCTTGTTCGCCTCGGAGTAGTTGTAGCCCTCGACCGATCCGGATTTCCGTCCGAGCAGTCCGTTGAGCACAGGGCCGACGGCATTCTTCGCGGTGTCCCCGACCTGGTGACAGGCCTTGCAGACGGCGAAGACCTTTTCGCCTGCGGCGGCATCCTGGGCGCTGGCTTGCCCGAGGCCGGCCGCCAGAAACAGGGCTACAAATGCAGTTCGTTTCATCCATTTCTCCTTGCTTCAGTTTCAAAAGATGACGGCATCACACGACGAGCTCGACCTGCTTGCCCGTGGCTTCGACGAGATGAACGCGCTCGATGTCCACCTGTGGCAGCAGTGATTGGATCTGTTGTTTCTGCATCAGGCTGAACGCCGTCGACAACGCATCGGCGGCGGTCGCGCTGCGGGACACGGTCGTCACGCTGCGGTAGCGGTCGGCGCAGGCGCCTGTCCGGGGATCGAAGAGATGATTGAAGCGGCCCGCCGCATCGAACCGGAAGCCGTATGCGCCCGATGTGGACACGGCGCGGTCGACGATCGGAAGCACCGTTTCCGTGCGTCCCACGACGACAGGATCGGCGACGCCGACCTCCCACGGACGGCCGTCCGGACGCGATCCGATGGCCCGGGTCTCGCCCATGTCGACCAGGCTATGGGCGACGCCGCGGGCCCGCAGCAGTTCGACGACCTTGTCGGTGACATAGCCTTGCGCGATCCCGTTCAAGGTGACGGCCATGCCGCGCGGCATCACGATGCGGTCGCGGCGCACCGACAGTCGGCCGCAATCGACGCGACCGAGCGCGGCCTCGATCACCGCCGGTGCAGGGCCGGCCGGATCCGTATCGTCTCGAGAGAAGTGGCTGGCGTAGAGATCCCACAGCGGCTGCACAGTGACATCGAACAGGCCGCCCGTCAGCTTGGAGTAGCGCTGCGAAATCGACAGCAGATCGACCATCTCAACGGCGGGATCGACCAGGATGCCGGTGCGATTCAGTTCGACCAGGGCGGAGTCGTTCCGGTATAGGCTGAACAGTCGCTCCAGCCGGCGCGCCTCAGCGCACGCCGCCGAGATCAGCCGTTCCGCCCGGCTGCGGTCCTCGTCGTGGATCTCCATCGTGGCGACCGCACCCAGCATGGTGCCGCGCCAGATGACGGGCGCAACGCCGGCATGGACGGAGCGTCCCGAGGGCAGAAGGGACAGGCCGGCGGCTGCGGCACTGATCCGGACGAAGCGTCGGCGCGATATCGTGCGCGTCATCGTGTCCTCCTCGATTGCCCGGTCGGTACCGCGTCGGCCTCGTCGTCGGCGGAATTGCCCTTCGCGCCATCCGAAGCCAGGACGTAGTCACGAGGCACCTGATCGAAGGCGACGATCCTGCCGCCGTTTTCGCCGACGAACTTCTCGGCCGCAGATCGGTCCGAGAAGGGGACAGCCTCGTCCTCTCCCATGCCGCCCTTGGCTCGGCTGCCGATCACGAACAGCGCCTTGTGGGCTTCGACCCAGTTGTCAGGGCCCGGCTTGTCCCAACTCGGCGCCTTGCCCATGTCGGAGACGTAGATCGCCTGGATGTCCTTCGGCTCATCCGGCAGCATGGTGAAGGCGATCGTGTCGCGCGCGGACGAGAACCAGACCGGCTCGATCAGGCTCGCGGCGAAGATCTGCCCCTTCGGTCCGGGATGTTCGAGCAGGTTCATGCCGCAGTAGCGTCCGATGGCCTCCGCGGTCATCTCGCGCGGGCCGGGAAGCTGTGCGGTCTCCTTCTGGCAGGCGGCGAGCGCGAGCGGGATCAGAAGCGCGAAGGCGAGGCGTCTCATAGCTCTCTCCTGGAGAAAGCGATCGCCGCCAACCCGAGCGGCACGATGGTCCAGCAGAGCAGGGCGGCCAGAAGGACCGGAATGGCCAGCGAAGTGCTTTGCGCCAGCCCCGCCATGCCGGCGAAGGTGCTGACATTGGCAAACCCGGTCAGATTGAGCAGCCGGTACGCATCCGTCGGATTCAGAAGGAGCATCGCATTCAGCGCAGATGCAGAGATGCTGCGGCCCTGGTCCAAAGCCAGCACGCCCAGAAGAGCCATGTCGTAAATCAGCACCAGCAGCAGCCACAGCCCGATGCAGATCCCGGCCGCCGTTCCCCGGTCGCGCACCAGCGCGCTGACGAGATAGCCGATCGCGACGAACGCCGCACCCAGCGACACGGAGGAGCCGACCATGGCCGCAAAAGCCATCAAGCTGTCGGAGTCGATGGGACTGCCGGTCGCTGCCAGCGCAGCGACGGCCAGGCCGTAGCCCAGACACGTCGCAAAGGCGAGCACCGCGAGGTGCCCGAGGAATTTGCCGAGCAGCACCTGCCAGCGGGCGATCGGATAGCTCAGCAGCAACAGCATCGTGCCACGCTCCATGTCGCCGACGATGGCGTCGTGCGAGATCAGCAGCGCGATCAAAGGAACGAGAAAGATCGTCAGGCTGGACAGGCTGACGATCACCACATCGAGCGCGCGCACGCCGACGTTTCCGGTCGGCGCGCTGCCGAGAAAGGTCAGCGACAGCGCAAGACCGGCGAGCAGAAGCGTCGCCGCGAGCACCCAGCGATTGCGGATGGCCTGATGGATTTCTTTCCTCGCAATGATCAGCGCGTTCATGGCGTCTGCTCCGAGTGGCTGAGGAAATGGGCGTAGAGTTCGTCGAGCGTCGGCGGGACGATGTCGACGTCCTCGATCGCATTGCCCGCAGCGGTCGCGCGGTGCAGAAGCTCGACCTTCCGATCGGGCACGGCATCGATCTCGACGATGTGGCCGTTCAGCCGCCGGCAAGCCGCGTCCCCGGGGACCCACGGCGGCATCTCGCTCGGCGCGAGCCCCGAAACCTTGAGGCGGATCCGGGTCGGCAGGCAGGCGAGTCGGCGGAGCTCGTCGATCGATCCGTCCGCGACCTTGATGCCGCGGTTCATGATGATCACGCGCCCGGCGCGCTCTTCAAGCTCCGTGAGCGCGTGCGACGACAGCAGCACGGTTGCGCCCTCGGCCGCGAGCCGCGCGATAATCTCGTAGAAGGTCTGGCGCAGCTCCGGATCGAGACCGGTCGTCGGTTCGTCCAGCAGCAGCACCCGAGGTTTTCCGATCAGCGCCTGCGCAAGCCCGAGCCGCTGGCGCATGCCCTTTGAATAGGTGCCAACCCGGCGGCGACTGGCCGCTCCCAGCCCGACGAAGTCGAGGAGATCGAGCGCCTTTGTCGGCGGCTCCCGCTTCAGCCTGGCGTAAAAGGCCTGTGTTTCGCGGCCGGTCAGGGCGGCATCGAACGAAACGTTCTCTGGCAAATAACCGAGCTGGCGGCGGCCGGCGAACTCTCCGGCGGCGGGATTGTCGCCGAGCACCTCGATCGCACCGCGCGTCGGCCGGATCAGCCCGAGCATCAGCTTCATCAGCGTGGTCTTGCCGGCGCCGTTGTGGCCGATCAAGGCCACGAGCTCGCCTTCGTTCAATTCGAACGAGGCACCGCACACGGCCTTAACCGGACCGTATGTCTTGGTGACGTCGGTGACGCGTACCGTGCGGATCATCGCGTCTCCTCAGCCGTTCGGCGCTTCGGCGGCGACATCAAGGGATGGCTGTCGATCACGCCGCCCGGCAGCAGCGCCGGAAATTGCGCCTGCGCCCAGCGGATCACCTGGACCGCGGGGCTGTTGATCAGGACTTTAGCAGCCGGCGCGGTCCAGAGCACGCGATCGATGAGGTCGTTCGGCCGGTAGGCCGTGTCGGCGACGCCGTCGCCGTTGAGATCGAACGCCGGATTGTCGCTCCAATAGTTGCCGCGGCCGTCCTTGGACCAATCCAGATGGCGCGTGCCGACATACTTCACCTGGTTGGCGTTGCCCACGAAGGCGTTGCCGGTGATCTCGTTGCGCTCGGAGCCGGCGGTGAAGTGGACGCCGATCTCGCAACCCTCGAACCAGTTGCGTTCGATGACGTTCTTGTTGGTGTTGTAGATGAACACGCACTTCTCCGGCCCGACACGCGTAGCTTTCGTCGTCGCCACAGTAGCAGCTTCGGACTGCGGCACGCCTTCGTCGGCGCCGCGACTGTCCGATGTCGCCCAGCGGTCGGCCGGCTGCGGACCCCCAATGACGGTGTTGCCGGTGATCTCGGCGCTGTTGGCCGCGTTGAACAGGATGCCGCGGTCGCGGTCGTGATCTGATACGTTGTCCCTGATGACCAGACGGTTGGAGAACATGAAGGCGTAGCCGATGATGTTCCCCTTGGAGACGTTGTTCGTGATCGTCCCGTCGTTGGTGTACATGTAGTGCACGCCGAAGCGCAGGTCGCGGAAGCGGTTGCCGCTGAACGTGTTGTCTCGGCTGGTGATCGCGAAGATCCCGTCGCGTCCATAGCGGAAGTCGTTGTCCAACACCTTGGCGCCCGGCGCATTCCAGACCGTGATCCCATTGCCCGTCTCGCTCATGCGCGCCTGGCGCAGGCCGACGATGGTGTTGTGGCGCGCGAGGGCGTCGGGCGCCCCGTGCAGATAGATGCCGAAGAGATTGCCCTCGATCCGATTGTTCTCGACGACGGCGCTGCGGGCCGACTGCTCGATGAAGACTCCGGAATCCATGGTTTCGAGTGAACGGCCGGAGCCGCGAATATCCAGCCCGTGCACCGCGGCGCCGGGCGCCGAGACCGTGATGACGCTGCCTTTGCCGGAGCCGTCGATGACCGCGTTTGTGGTACTCGAAAGAGCGACGCTATGAGAGATGCGCAGCGGACCGGGGTAGGTGCCCGCAGCCAGCCGGACCTCGTCACCATCGGCGGCCGCATCCAGAACGGCTTGGACGTCACCGGCTCCGGGGGCCAGGGAAAACGTCTCGGCCGATGCCGCGCGCACACCGACGCCGGCGGTCACGAGGGCCGCCAGCGCCAACATCATGAGAAGACGCGCGCGCCGCATGGTCAGACGTTCTGCGGCGAGACCAGCATCCGCCCGCGCATCTCCATGTGCATGGCGTGGCAGAACCAGGTGCAGAAGTACCAATAGACACCCGGCTTGTCGGCGACGAAGGTCACCGACGAGGTCTGCTGCGGTCCGATCTCCATGTTGATGCCGTAGTTGACGATGCAGAAGCCGTGCGTCAGGTCCTCCACGTCGTCGACGTTGGTGATGTAGACGGTGACCTCGTCCCCCTGCTTGACCTCGAACTTGTCGAGCGCATAGGCGGGCGCGCTGGAATACATGTAGACACGCACCTTGTTGCCGTCGCGGACAACCTTAGCGTCGCCCTCGAGCGTGACGCCGTCCGCCTTGGCCTGCTTGACCGCCTCAGCGAAATACGGATCGTCGCGCTTCCAGATGCTCACCACCTTTCCTTCCAGTTTGGACCGGTGGACGATGACGGCATCATGAGGCTCGGCGAAGCTCGGCCCGTCATGCACCAGCTTCATCTGATCGCCGGAGATATCGATCAACTGGTCGTTCTCGGGCTTCAGCGGACCGACATTGATGAACCGGTCCTTCGAGAACTTGTTCAGCGAGATGAGCCATTTGCCGTCCGCCTCCTTGGTTTCGCCCATCGAGGAGTGGTTGTGGCCGGGTTGGTAGTGGACGTCGAGCTTCTGCAGGATCGGATTGACCTTCTCGCCTTTGAAGGCGCGCTTGGCGGTCTCGATGTTCCACTTGCAGACCTGGCTGTCGAGGAACAGCGTCGTGTAGGCGTTACCCTTGCCGTCGAAGGCAGTGTGCAGCGGCCCGAGGCCCAACTCCGGCTCGGCGACCACGACATCCCGAGGCTGGATCTTGTCGTCGAACAGATCGTCAAACTTGCGCACATCCATCACCGTGACGGTGGGCGCGAGCTTGCCGTTCGCCACGATATGGATGCCGTCGGGCGCGGTGTTCATGCCATGCGGGCTGTTGGAGACCGGCACGTAGCGAGTGTAGGCCGAGCCCTTGCGGCCGTCGATCACGGGCACACCGCTGATCTCCTTGAAGTCACCCTTCTTGACGGCATCTTCGATGCGCTTGAGATTGAAGATGACGACCCAGTCCTGCTCGCTCGAGGTCATCTCTGCCAGCGTGACGCCCTTCTCCGAGTTGTAGCATGTCGAGAAGGCATATTTGCCCTGATAGTCGGCGTCGCAATTGTCGAGATTGCCGTCGACCATCACCTGCCATGCCACCTTCATTGTGTCGGTGTCGACGGCCGAGAAGATCGACCAGTATTTGCTCTTGTCGTCGAGCACCTTGCCGTCATTCGGGATCGGCACTTCGTACTCGCCGTTGCAGAACAGGTATCCGGTCTTCGGATACTTCTGCGGCCGCATCCCGTGCACGGTGTACTGGTTCGGGATCTCGACCATCTTGTCGCACTTCATGATATCGGTGCGAATGCGTGCGACGCGCGTGTTGGCCTTGTCGTTGATGAAGATGTATCGCCCGTCATAGGTGCCGTCGGTGAAGGACATGTGCGGGTGATGGCAGTCGCCGTTCTGCCAGACCCCGTTCAGACGGCCTTTCAGGCGGTCCCGGGTTTCCTGGGTGAGGCCGTCGTTCAGGATCTTCAGCGACTCGTTGGTCAGTCCCCAGCCGGTCGCACTGTCGCGGTTGAACACGGGTATGCGCATCAGTTCGCGCATCGACGGCATGCCTACGATGCGGACTTCGCCGGTCTGGCCGCTGGAGAAGAACACGTAGTAGTCGTCGAGCTCGCCGGGGGCGACCTCGGTCTTCAGTACGCCAGCGCGGGCCGGGGCCGCGGGTTGCGCTTTGGGCTGCGCCGGCGTCTTCTGAGCTTGCGCCTCGGCCGTCTCGGGCGCGACCGTTCGGCCAAGGCCGATGGCCCCCGCGAGACCGGCGGCGCCGATCGCCGCTGTTCCAACCACCTGACGTCGGCTGACGGTGTTCTTGTCGTCTTCGTGGGCCATGTTCGCTTCCTCGTTGCTATGGAGTGGATGAGTGGGGGCCGGCGTCCGTCGCGACGGGCTTGCCTGCGTGGGTGATGACCGTCTTCGGCCCGGCGCCTCCGGAGCGCATCGATGGCGAGGACATGGCCGCAAACTTCTCGCGCTTGAGCCGCACCTGAATCATATGCGGGCAGCGGTGGTCGTCGTAGTAGAGCTCCTGGCAGTGCATGCAGTAGATGCACTCGTTGACGTTGATGTGCCCCTCTGGATGGATCGACTGCACCGGGCATTCCTTGGCGCAACGCTGGCAGGGCGAACCACATTCGGGCCAGCGGCGCAGCCATTCGAACGTCCGCATGCGGCCGGGAATCGCGAGCGCGGCACCCAGCGGGCAGAGATAGCGGCAGAAGAAGCGCTCGACGAACAGGCCGATGACCAGTAGCGCCACGGCGTAGATGACGAAGGGCCAGCTTCTGGCGAACTTCAGGATGATGGCGGTCTTGAACGGTTCGACCTCGGCAAATCTCTCCGCCATATCGACGGAGTAGAGCGACAGGCCGAACAGTCCGAGGAAGATAACGTACTTGATCGGCCAGAGCCGCTCGTGGAGGCCCCACGGCACAGTCACTTGGGGCACTTTCAGCCATTTCGCCGCCGTGTTGGTGAGCTCCTGCAGCGCGCCAAATGGGCAGAGCCATCCACAGAACGGGCCACGGCCCCAGAAAAGAAGCCCACCCGCAGTCGCCGCCCAGAGGATGAAGACCAGGGGCGCGGCGAGGAAGAATTCCCATTTGAAGCCCGTCACCAGTGCATTGGTAAAGGTGACGACATTGACGACCGAGAGCTGCGCGTTCGCGTACCAGCCGAGCCAGATCAGGACGAAGGCGAGATAGCCCCGCCGGACCCAGTTGTAGAGGACCGGCCGGCGCACCAGCAGGTTCTGGAAGAAGAAGATGCCGGTGAGCGCCGCCAGCATGAGGGCGGTGATGCCGATCGAGACGGTGTTGGACCGCCATATGCGTATCCAGAGCGGTTCCTCTTCATCGGCGGTGAGGGCAGGCGCGGCTGCGGGTGACATCTGTGCCGCCGGTGCCGACGCGGTCTCGGACACCGTCACCGCGCGCTGTTCGCGGCGCATATACTGTTCGGGCAGAACGTAGTTGACGTCGAACGTCAGGAACGCCTTGTCGCGTCCGCCGAGGCTCCGCTGGACGAGCAATTGAAGCTGCCAAGGCTGCGTCGGATCGAGCGTGAACTCCAGAGGGGTGACGAACAAGCCGATTTCCTTGAAATCCGGCGCGCCGGCTGCAGCGAACGCGCCCAGACGGGTATGGTTGCGGTCGCGGAAGCGCGTGCTGTTGCCCTCCTGCAGGATCTCGATTCGGTCGAAGATGCCGCCGCGGACGTAGGCCGACCCCTTGAAGGAGTAGGTGCCGTTGCCGGCGACGACGATGGCTTGCTGACCCGGCTTCAGGCTGTCTCTGAGGCGCTGGTATCCGTCGTCGCCGAGCAGACTGCGGCCGATGGTCGGCGCCGTGACGAGCGCAGTGTAGAGATCGACGAAGGTGTCGCTGGCCTCACCCGCCTCCGGATATTGCGGAGCGGCGGCGTTGCCGGATTTCGCGAACGCGTCGTTCACGTCGCCGACGGACAGGTGCAGCCGGCGGACGGAGCCGTCGCCGACCAGGCTCACCCAGTCGCGGATGTCGCTGCGCTCGAGATCGAGCGTCTTGGTGACGGCCGGCAGGGCGACCGAAGCCGCCGCAGCATCTTCGCCTCCGATGCGTCCGGTCCGGATCAGCTTCGAGGCCGAACGGACGATGCTGTCGCTCATCACCAGCACGGTCACGGTGGCGCCGCTCACGATGTCGACCTGCGGCGGGTTCTCGGCGCCGCTCGCGACCGGTTTCATGTCCCTGCCGATCAGAGAGTTCAAGGCGGCGACGATGCGCGCCTCCGGAATTCCGATCAGCACGATCGGCTCCTTGTGGTCGACGAGCTTCACGCTCGTGATGACGCCTTTCGGATCGATCCCAACCAGGATGCGGATCGGCTTGCCGGAGTAACCGACCGCGTTGGCGAAATCAGAGTTGAGATAGACAAATCCCTGGAGCTGGTCACCCCGGTAGACTTGCACGATGGGGGGATCGCCTTGCGCGGGTCCGAATCGGTCCGCTCCGGGAAACAAGTCGGCAGGCGAGATCTTCGGCAGGTAGTTTTTCAGATCGCCGGCTGCTTGCGCTGTATCCACCCATGCCATGACGCAAAACAACGCCAAGGCGACGAACGCCTTCGCGAGTTGCTTTCGCAGGCCGGATGTGAGCGCCGACGACCGACTCATGAGAGCCCCAATGCCATTTTGCGCGACCAATGGGACGCGCGTAGGTGGATCGGTTGATTGGCTGCGGTCGTCGTTGACCTAGCGCAAATTCAATCCGAGTTTCTTGCCTGTCAATCCTCAAACAAACGTCCTATGATGAGCAGATCAGTTCCATTCGTCGCTGCTCGGTCCGCATCATGCCGTTATTGCGAGCGTCGCTGTTGAAGTCGGAGCCGGCCGGTCGGTTTCGCTCGCTCGACGAGTTGTTCGCGCTTGCGCACGCCATGGAATATGAGGCGGCGAACCGATATGGCGAACTTGCCGAAGACATGCGGCGACAGGACAAGCACGATCTGGCGCACGTATTCACGCAGCTGGCGGCGGCCGAACGCGAGCACGTCGACAGCGTCGCACGATGGTCGCGATCGCGGCGCGGCAAGGATCCCGATCCGGCCTTGGTGCGGTGGGAGGCGTCCGAGACCTTCGACGCCGAAGCTGTGACCGAGGTGAAGACATCGCGGTTGATGACGCCGTACCGCGCACTGGCGATGGCCGTGCGCAACGAGGAGCGTGCCTTCGCCTTCTGGTCCTATCTCGCCGCCTATTCCGAAGATCCCGAGATCAAGAAGGCCGCCGAGTCCATGGCCAAAGAGGAGCTCGGTCATGTCGCGACGCTGCGGAAGGAGCGGCGCCGCGCCTATCACCGCGAATATGACCGCTTGAAGAGCGCCGACGGAACGCTTGCGCAGGTCGACGCGCGAAGGCTTGAGCTCCGCCTCGCTGCGCAGCTTGCCGATATCGAGCGGCGTCTGACCGGACCTGCCGCCGCCCGCACGCGCGAGCTTCTCGAAGAGACGGGCGGGATGGCCGACGAGGCCGCCGGTTTCGGAACATTCCCAAGTGCCGTCGAACAGAAGGACTCGCTGGAGATCGCGGAAGCTCTCGTCGACGGGTACCTCGACGGCGCTGAGCGCTCGGATGACGCGACGCGCGTCGAGGCCTTGCAGCGGCTCGCGGAGAAAGCGATCTCCAGATTGGCCTGGCTGCGTTCGCTGGCCGCGGGTTGAATGCGGGGCCGCAACTCCTCCAAGGGGAGCGGGAAGGGGAGCGGGGTCCAGATGAATGACGTCGACCATGACCATGGTTCGATCCTGAGGCCCTGACCAGCAGCAGGTTCTTGTCGTCGAGCATTACCTATTCATAGCTGCGCACCGGCTCGGCCACTCGGCGACCTCGCCAAGCGGCCGTTGAATTCTGGCATGAAGCGCGGCCCTGAGTGCCCAGGAGTCCAGGCTCCACTTCATTGGGCATCCTGAGCCCCAAGGCGCCTCGTGCCATACTGAGCTTAGAGCGATTTCTGCGGCTCGCCTTGATTCAGCTCAAGACCCCGCGTTCGCGTTCAATGGCCGCTCGCGACGAAAGGCTTCGGGTTCACGCTGATTCATTGAACGGCTGCGCCGCTCTGCGCCGCTTGTTCGCTCGCGCATGCTTCTTCATTTGCGTGAAACCGACTGGCAGGACCAGGAGAGGTATTCGCCAAGCGGATCAAACTGAAGCTTGCCCACCGGTGCTCTGCTCATGAGCTCGACGACGAGGCCTGTACGGGTCTGGATGAAGGCGAGCTGACG
>Ga0209677_101016_pt1 | contig 13419 bp, 13 predicted proteins | sample AraplaCvi_mCL_r2_2_FD_184285 | JGI IMG/M metagenome (GOLD analysis project Ga0209677, IMG submission 184285) | Arabidopsis root microbial communities from North Carolina, USA - plate scrape CL_Cvi_mCL_r2 (SPAdes) (version 2) | ecosystem: Host-associated > Plants > Roots > Endosphere | place: USA... | reverse complement strand
CACGACGAACAGCGAGATGCCCTTGGAGCCCGCGGGCGCGTCCGGCAGGCGCGCGAGCACCAGGTGCAGGATGTTGGACACCATGTCGTGCTCGCCGGCCGAGATGAAGATCTTGGCGCCGGTGATCCTGTACGTGCCGTCGGGCTGCGGTTCGGCCTTGGTGCGCAGCAGGCCCAGGTCGGTGCCGCAGTGCGGCTCGGTCAGGCACATCGTGCCCGTCCACTCGCCCGACGTGAGCTTGGGCAGGAACATCTTCTTCTGCTCGGGCGTGCCGTGCGCGTGCAGCGCTTCGTACGCGCCGTGCGACAGGCCCGGGTACATCGTCCACGCCTGGTTGCCGCTGTTGAGCATCTCGTAGAAGCACTGGTTCAGCGAGATCGGCAGGCCCTGGCCGCCGTATTCCGGATCGGCCGACAGCGAAGGCCAGCCGCCTTCGACGTAGGTCTTGTACGCTTCCTTGAAGCCCTTGGGCGTCGTGACCTGGTGCGTCGTCTTGTCGAGCGTGCAGCCCTCGGAATCGCCGCTCAGGTTGATCGGGAAGATCACTTCCGAGGCGAACTTGCCGCCTTCTTCCAGCACGGCATTGAACGTGTCGACGTCCACCTCCGCGTGCTGCGGCATCGCCTTGAGCTCGTCGACGACGTTCAGCACTTCATGCAGGACGAATTGCATGTCGCGGATCGGCGGGTTGTATTGGGGCATGTCGAAGCTCCTGGAACAGGTCGGAAAGAAAGCGAAGGGGGAAAAGGGCGAACGATCAGCGGCGCGGCGTGCGCTGCTCTTTCGATCGGGATGTCGCGGCGTCCGGCGCGTCGCCGGTCGTCGGGGGGGTTGGCGAATGGAGCGAGTGCGCAAGCAGGCGCTCGAAGCCCAGGCGCGCGCGCTCGACGCTGCCGGGGTTGCGCAGGAAACGCGCGTCGTGGTGCAGCGCCAGGATCAGGCCGTGGATCTCGAACATCAGTTGCTCGGGCGAGGTCTCGCCGGTGAGGTGGCCCTCGTCGATGGCCAGCTGGATCGAGCGGGTGAGCGCGTCCTGCCAGGTCTGCACCATCGTCGCCAGCGCGTCGCGCACCGGGCCGGGCCGGTCGTCGAACTCGACGGCGCCGCTGATGTAGATGCAGCCCGAGTCGATCTCGAACGACACGCGGCGCACCCAGCGCTCGAACATCGCGCGCAGCCGCGGCAGCCCGCGCGCCTCGCGGATGGCCGGAAGAAACACTTCTTCCTCGAACTTGACGTGATAGTCTCGAATCACCGAGATCTGCAGTTCCTCGCGCGAGCCGAAGTGGGCGAAGACGCCCGACTTGCTCATGCCGGTGACCTCGGCGAGCAACCCGATGGACAGGCCCTCCAGGCCCTTGTTGGCAGCCAGGCCCAGCGCCGCCTCGATGATCGTGGCGCGCGTCTGCAGCCCCTTTTGCAGGGGACGAGGCGGGCGGCGGAGGGCGGTAGCGTCGTTCACGGGGTCTGCCGGGGCGAACCGGAGTGCGTTGAGTGCCTGATCCTTCTGCGGGCCGGCAGGCCGGCTGAGGAAGAAATCGAACGGTCGTTCTATTTTGCATAGGACCGGACGCAGCGCCAATGGTGGCGACCACTTTTTTTAGGGTCCGAGTCCTAGAAACGCGTCGTATCCGTCACGGAAACACCACGGAATAGCACGATCGTTCGATTTCCATGGTGGTTAACCCTCGCTCGCCCGTCAACCTGCGTGCGCTCGCGGGACCCACGCGCCGCGACGCCACCCATCGCAGCGACGGACATTGAGGATTCATCCAGTAGTTGTATGCTTGTGGGCAGCACCAAGGAGCTCCCCGCAAATGGATGTTCTGCAGCTGGACGTGTCGGGAAGGCCACAGGCCTGGATGACGGTCAAGGAGGCCGCGATCCTCTATGCATGCGACGCCGTCGCCTGGACGCTGGGCGACCCCTGCCACGTCATGCGGGGCGGCCTGCAGCGCGCCACGGGCCTGCAGTCGCGCATCGAGGTGCACTCCATCATCGCGGTGCGCGGCACCATCCCGTCGCGTGCCTGGCGCCAGGCCCCCGCCCTCACCAACGGCAAGCTGTTCGCGCGCGACCGCCACGTCTGCGCGTACTGCGGCGACCGTTTCGCCAGCGACGAGCTCACGCGCGAGCACATCATCCCCGTGTCGCGCCGCGGCCAGGACACCTGGATGAACTGCATCACCGCGTGCCGTTCGTGCAACGGCCGCAAGGGCAGCCGGCTGCCCGAAGAGGCACACATGAGCCTGCTGTACCTGCCCTACGTGCCGAGCCTGCACGAGGACATGATCCTGCGCGGCCGGCGCATCCTGGCCGACCAGATGGAGTTCCTGCTGGCCAGCGTGCCGCGCAGCAGCCGCCTGCACGGCTGATGGGCTGAACGCGCGCTGTCGAGGAACACTTCTTTACGCAGCATCGCCGCCAGGGGCAATTGCTTTGCTGCACAGTGCAAGCACCTGATGCATGTCAACGACTGGCGACTTGCCGGCGTTGGCCAGACATCCCCGGAGAAAGAATCATGTTCAACAAGCTCATCCTGGCGGCCGCCGTCGCCAGCCTCGGTTCGCTCAGCGCGTGCGTCGTCGCGCCGCCCAACAGCGTCAGCGCGTACGAGACGCAGCGCATGTCCACCGTGGTCGACGCCACGGTGCTGTCCGTCAGCCCGGTCACCGTGCAGGGCCGCGACACCGGCATCGGCACCGTCAGCGGCGCCGTGGTGGGCGGCATCGCCGGCTCCAACGTGGGCGGGCCGCGCACAGGCGGCATCGTGGGCATCGCCGGCGCGATCGTCGGCGGGCTGATCGGCAACGCCGTCGAGCGCGACGCCACGCAGCGCCAGGGCGTCGAGCTGTTGCTGCAGCTCAAGAACGGCGACCGGCGCTCGGTCATCCAGACCGCGGGCGGCGAGCTGTTCGCCGTCGGCGAGCCGGTGATGCTGATCACCACCGGCGGCCGCACCCGCGTCGTCCATGCGCCGCCGGTCAACACGGGCTCTGCGGCGCCGTACCCCGCGGCCTATCCGGTGCCTGCGCAACAGTAAGCGCCGGCTCTCCGGCTCGCGGCGCCTCACGCCGTGAGCCTGTGGTCTTCCAAGATGCGGGCTCAAGGCTCGCATTTGCTTTTGGCGGTTTCAAAAGGGCGGGCTCGGGAGAGTTCAAGTGCCCCTCAAGATCGTCGTGACGCTGCACGGGATCCGCACCCGCGGACAGTGGCAGAAGCAGGTCACGCCCTACCTGGCCCGCCACGGCCTCATTCCGTACCACCTCGACTACGGCTTCTTCGGGGTGCTGTCGTTCCTGATGCCATGGACCCGCGCGAGCCGCGTGCAATGGCTGCGCACCGAGCTGCGCGACCTGATGGATCGCACCGGCGCCAGGCGCGTGAGCCTCATCGCCCACAGCTTCGGCACCTGGCTCGCGCTGGAGGTGCTCGAGGCCGAGAACGGCAACCTGCGCTTCGATCGTGTGGTGCTCACCGGCAGCATCGTGCGGCGCGATTTCCCGTGGGGCTCGACGCTGCTGCGCAAGCGCTGGATCCAGGCGCTGCGCAACGAGCGCGCCACCGGCGACTGGGTGGTGCGCGCGGCCGAGCTGTTCTCGCGCCTCGCGGGCCCGTTCGCGCTGCGCGCGGGCGCGAGCGGCGTGCACGGGTTCAACACCGCCTGCCCCGGCATGCTCGACCGCAGCATCGCCGGTGGCCACAGCGAAGTGCTCAACATCGCCAACTACGAGCAATGGGCGCGCTTCATCGCCTACCCGCGGCTGCCGCCCGACCACCTGCGCCGCATCCGCATGCTCGTGCAGCAGATCCGCGAGCTGGCCGCGTCGCGCCTGGGCATCCCGGCCGACCTCGTGCGCGCCAACATCTTCGTGCCCAGCGCCAACGCGCTGCGCATGGTGCAGGGCGCGTGGGACAACATGGACTGGTCGCCCGAGCACGACATCGAGCTCGAGCTCGACCACGGCAGCACCGGGCGCGCGTTCACCGACGGCACGCCGTTCTCCATCCGCCGGCGCGGCGCCACGTGGACGGCCGGCGTGCTGCCCGGCCCGGAGCAGGCCAAGGTCAACCCGCGGCTGCAGTGGGTGCTGTCGCTGCCCATCGGCCGGCTCGTCACCCGCAACGAGATCACGGTCGCGCGCGACGTGATCGGCGTGCTCAACGTCGACGGGCTCGACAGCGTCCCGCCGCTGCTGCAGACTCCGGGCGATCCCACGTTGAAGACCCTCGTGTTCACCCTGTGGGCCTCGACGGAGAAGATCCGCGAATCGCTGGCCCTGGCCGACACCGGAGAACCGCTGCATGACGATTGACCTCCACGCGACATCCCCCGCCGTGAGCGAGCACCATGAGGAACTGGTGCAGTTCGTGTTCAGTTCGGCGGTCTGCCCCGGCCTGCTCAAGAACGCCCGCGAGATCCTCGACGCCGCGCCGCGCGAGCTGGCCGAATCGTTCGAACAGGCCGTGCGCGGCGCGGGTCTCGCATCCTGACCGCGCCGGCCCGCCCCGTCGACGCGGCCACGCTGGCCGACCTGGTCGCGCGCGCCCGCGCCGTGCTGCCCAACGCCCACGCGCCCTACTCCGACTTCCGCGTGGCCGCCGCCGTGCTCGACGACCAGGGCCGGGTACACCTGGGCGTCAACGTGGAGAACGCCTCGTACGGCCTGACCAATTGCGCAGAGCGCGTGGCCATCGGCGTGGCGGTCGCGTCCGGCGCGAGGCGGATCCTGGCCGTGGGCGTCACCGCGGCCAAGCTCAAGCCGATCACGCCCTGCGGCGCATGCCGCCAGGTGCTGCGCGAGTTCGCCGACGCCGATGCCCCGGTGGCCAGCGACGCGCTCGACGGCCGCATCGTGGTGACGACCGCCGGCGAGCTGCTGCCGGGGGCGTTCCTCAGCCTGGATCAGCCGGCGAGTTAGGGCCTGTTCACGCTAAATGCGTGCCCGCGTGACCCCCAGAAAGCCTCCCTTCAAGGCGCGAGCGCGCAGACGTGGTGGCCCCACGGCAAGCGATCGCAACGCGGAAGGGAGGCTTTCTGGGGGATCACCCGAAGGGCCGGGCGCCTGCGGGGCCCCAGGCGTCGTTGGCCGCTCCTTGCGGGCGGCCAGCCCGCCGCGTCGCATCCGCCTAGCCTGGGGCCCCGCAGGCGCCCGGCGCGGGCACGCATTTAGCGTGAACAGGCCCTAGCCCCCGCGAGCTCGCGCACCAGCTGCGCCGCGGGGATCGCGCGGCAGCCGCGGGTGTCCTGCCCGGCCCACAGCGGCGAGAAGTCGCCGCGTCCGGCCTGCTCGGCCGCGGCCCGCAGCGGCGCGATGGCGTTGACCGCCGAAGGAAACGCCGGGGGCAGCGTGCTGATCGGCCCCATCTCGCGCATCAGCCGGTTGACGATCCCGCGCGCCGGCCGGCCGCTGAACAGGTTGGTGAGCGCCGTCTGCCGCGCGCCCTCGCCATGCAGCGCCGCGCGGTGCACGGCGCTGGTCGTGGCTTCTGGGCACAGCAGGAACGCGGTGCCCAGCTGCACGGCGCTGGCCCCCAGGCGCAGCGCGGTGGCGACGCCCTGCGCGTCGCCGATGCCGCCCGCGGCGATCACCGGTACCCGCACGGCGTGCAGGATCGACGGCAACAGCGTCCACAGCCGCAGCTGCGAGTCGAGGTCGAACGGGCCGTCGCCCGACGGCAGGAACATGCCGCGATGGCCTCCGGCCTCCAGGCCCTGCGCGATGATCGCGTCGACCCCGTGCGCGGCGAGCCACTGCGCCTCGGCGACCGTGGTGGCCGACGACCAAACCTGCGCGCCCGCCGCCCGCACGCGCGCGAGCAGCGGCGCGGGTGGCAGGCCGAAATGGAAGCTGACTACCTCCGGGCGCAGCTCCTCGATGACGTCGGCCGCGGCCTCGTCGAATGGCAGCCGCCCGGGGCCGCTCGCGATGGCCGAGAACGACAGGCCCAATTCGTCGTAGTACGGCCGCAGCGCGTCGCGCCACGCCGCCTCGCGCGCCGGATCGGGCGTGGGCACGGCGTGGCAGAAGAAGTTCAGGTTGACCGGCCGGCGGCCCTCGCGCCGCATCGCCCCGACGGCGTCGCGCAGCGCGGCGGGCGTCATCGCCGCGCCCGGCAGCGAGCCGAGCGCACCGGCGCCCGACACCGCCAGCGCGAGGGCCACGCCCTGGAAACCGGCCATCGGCGCCTGCACGATCGGCAGTTCGAGGCCCAGGGCCGCGGTGAAGGAACGGGAGGTGTCGGTGGGCTGCATGGATCGATGTTGGCACCGATCCGTCGACCGCGCTGCTGTCGGGGCATGAACCTTGCCGCCATGCCGCCATCACCTCAACCAGGAGCCTCCCATGAAGCGCAATTCGCTCACCCTGCTGTCCGCCGCCACGCTGGCGCTCGCGATGTCCTTCGGCGCCCAAGCCGCCAACGACGGCAAGCTGTCCCATCAGGACAAGTCCTTCCTCAAGGACGCCGCCGAAGCCGGCAACGCCGAGGTGTCCGCCAGCCAGGTCGCGCTGCAGCAGTCGTCGAGCGCCGACGTCAAGACCTTCGCCCAGATGATGGTGGACGACCACGGCAAGGCGGGCAGCGAGCTCAAGACGCTGGCCGACCAGAAGGGCGTGAAGGTGCCCGACACGCCGACCGTCACCAAGAAGACCGAGATCAAGCTGCTGTCCGAGCGCAAGGGCTCCAGCTTCGACCAGCACTACGCCGACTCGATCGGCGTCAAGGCGCACCAGGACACCATCAAGCTGTTCCAGAAGGAAATCGACAAGGGCAGCGACGCGGACGTCAAGGCCTGGGCCTCCAAGACGCTGCCGGCTCTGCAGCACCACCTGGAAGCCGCGCAGGCGCTCAAGACCAAGGCCGACGCCGAGCCCAAGTCCTGATCCCCTGGTCGGAGGCGCCGGGGCCGTGGCGCAGGTCCGGCGCTTGCCGAAGCAGGCGATCGGATTGCACCGCCAGGGGACAGCGACATGCGACAGATCGTCGTCGGCACCTTCGACCAGCCACACACCGCACGCGCCGCCATCGCGGCACTGGCCAACGACCGCTTCGACCCGCGCCGGGTCCATGCGATCGAGACGCCGGTGCACGTGGCGGACGACTTGCCCGAGCCGCCGCCGCCGGTGACCGACGACAGCATGGTCGACCACCTGCGCAACTTCTTCGCAGGCTTGTTCGGCATGAGCCACGACGTCACCGCCTACGCCGCGGCTATGCGGCGCGGCGGCGCGGTGGTCCGCGTGGACGTCGACGACCAGCCGCAGGCCGCGCGCGCCGAGCAGGCGTTCGTCAAGGCCGGCGCCATCGACATCACGCGCCGCACCAGCCACTGAGCCTCTGTGGCCGGGGTGCCACGTGGCGTTTCCGAGCAGGGAAAACGCCCGGCGCATCCCGTATGCTCGCGCGGACCGCCTCCGCCCGTGGGGAGTCGCCACGCTCTCCCATGACCCCGAAACAACAGCAGCTCCAGGCGCAGCGCATGAAGACCACCGCCATGACGGTGGTGAGCTCGTTTCTGCAGTCCTTGCTGGTCGGCCTGTTCGCGTGGAACGGCACCACCACCTGGAACGTCGCGCTGGCGTTCGCCGCGCTGAGCATGGGCACGACCGGCTTTTTCATGCTGGCGGTGCGCATGGGCTGGAACCTGCGCTTCAAGAACCGCTGGCTGCAGTGGGCGCAGCTGCTGTCGAACTTCTTCATCCAGCTCATCTTCATCGTCGCAGCGACGAAGCTGTGGATCATCTTCCTGGCCTCCAGCCTCATCTCGTTCAACTACGCGATGCTGGGCTTCACGGCGCAGCAGTTCCGCTGGACGTGGTGGGGCTACGGAGCCTGCACCGCGCTGGCGCTGTGGATCGGCCGGGCGCGGTTCGCGTATCCCGAGCTGACGGACATGAACATCGCGCTGCTGTGGCTGTTCTTCTTCCTGGCGGTGCGCCGGCTCGCGCTGATCGGGATGCAGTTCGGCACGCTGCGCTCGGAGCTGTCGCAGCGCAACACGCAGCTGGAACGCTCGCTCGCGCGCATCCAGGAGCTCGCGAGCCACGACGACCTCACGGGCGCGTTCAACCGCCGCCACTTCATGGAACTGCTGCAGGACGAGCGCGAGCGTTCGCACCGCAGCGGCCAACCCTACTCGGTCGCGCTGTTCGACCTCGACCATTTCAAGACGATCAACGACCGCTTCGGCCACGCCGCCGGCGATGCGGTGCTGCGCGACTTCTGCACGCTGGTGCAGGCGCACATGCGCGTGACGGACCGCTTCGCGCGCTGGGGCGGCGAGGAGTTCGTGCTGCTGATGCCCGTGACCACGCCGGTGGAAAGCGCATCGCTGGCCGTCGAGCGCATCCGCGCCGCGGTGGCCGCGCACGTCTGGAGCGGCAGCGCCGCGCTGCCGGCGAACTTCCGCGTGACGGTCTCGGCCGGCGTGGCCACCTGCACGCCCGGCGAATCGGTCGCCACGCTCGTGGCGCGCGCCGATGCGGCGCTGTACCAGGCCAAGGATGCCGGCCGCAACTGCTTCGTGATGGCGGCCTGACTCAGCGTGCCATCACGCTGGTGACGAACAGCCCCGCCACCGCCACGCCCATCACGCCGGTCGCGGCCCAGCCGAAGAACCGGTGCCGCGCGCTGATCACGAACCGGCCCATCATCGAACGCGACTGCCCGATCCACATCATCACCACCATGATGGGCACCGAGATGACGCCATTGACGATGGCGCTCCACACCAGCGCCTTGATCGGATCGACCTCGCGGGCGCTCATCAGCGTGCCGATCACGGTGGCCGCGATGATGATGCCGTAGAAGCCGCGCGCCTCGTGAAATCCCCGCGACAGCCCGGACTTCCAGCCGAACGCCTCGCTCACCGCGTAGGCCGCCGAGCCCGCCAGTACCGGCACCGCGAGCAGGCCGGTGCCGATGATGCCCAGCGCGAAGATGGCGAACGCAAAGTCGCCGGCCACCGGACGCAGCGCCTCGGCCGCCTGCGACGAGGTCTGGATCATGGTGATGCCGTGCATGTTGAGCGTGACACCGGTCGCGATCACGATGCACAGCGCGATCACGTTGGAAAACACCATGCCGAACGACGTATCCTGCTTGATGCGCGACAGGTGCTCGGCCGCGTACTCGGCGTTGTCGCGCAGCTTGGCGGCCTCGGGGCGGCGGGCGTTGTCCTCGACCTCCTGCGCGGCCTGCCAGAAGAACAGGTACGGACTGATGGTGGTGCCCAGCACGGCCACCACCATGGCGGCGTAGTCGTTCATCGACGTACCGACCGGGATGTAGCGCCACGGCATCAGCCCCTCCAGCGCGACCTGGCGCCACGGCACGGACACCGACAGGATCACCGCCACGTAGGCGAACAGCCCCAGCGTGAGCCACTTGAGCACGCGCACCGTGCGCTCGTACGAGAACGTCACCTGGCTCGCGATGCACACCAGGCCCAGGCCCATGACGTAGAGCACCGCGTGGCCGCCGACGAGCAGTCGCACCGCCTCGCCCATCGCCCCGATGTCGGCGGCGATGTTGATGGCGTTGGCCACCACCAGCAGCCCCACCAGCAGCAGCGTGAGCCAGCGCGGGCACCGGCGAGCGATGTTCGCGGCCAGGCCTTCGCCGGTGACCCACCCGATGCGCGCGGACAGCATCTGGATGCCGATCATCAGCGGCGTGGTGAGCAGCAGCGTCCACACCAGGCCGAACCGGAACTGCGAGCCGATCTGGGAGTAGGTGGCGATGCCGCTCGGGTCGTCGTCGGCGGCGCCGGTGATCAGGCCCGGGCCGAGGCGGCGGGCAAGCACGTTGATCTGGTCGTTGACGTTGAGCTTGACGTTCATGTCAGCCCTTGGGCCCGACGCCGAGGTCGAGGAAGTTCATGGGGATGCTCCTGTCGCACGTATGGGGACGGCGGCTGCACGGAGATCCGGCGGCAGGCGTGGCGCGAAGGCGGCCTGCGGGCCGGGCGGTCGAGAGGTGAGGTGCCTTCTCCGCCCGGAGGCAAGCGCTGGAACGAGATCAGGCTTGCGGCGAGGACGACGAAGGCACGCGACTGGGATGCGAATCCATGGGCGGTGCCGGTCGTGGTGAAGCGCGGATTATCGGCAGCGTTGCAGCGCGCGGTCAACCCGCCGTGCGGCCCAACTGACGCGGCGCTGTCGCCGCGCCCGGCACGCCAACTGCCATGGCGTCCAGATGAGCTCGACCGTGCCCTCCTCCCGCCGCTGGTGGCCGCGTTCGCGCGCGGCCCGCGTCGCGCTGGGCGTGCTCGCACTGCTCGCCGTGCTGGCGTGCACGTTCCGCTGGAACTGGTGCCGGCCGTGGATCCGCCACTACGTCCAGTCGCACTCGGGCCGCGACATCGACTTCGCCGACCTGCAGGTGCACTGGCGCCACGGCCTGGACCCGACCATCGAGCTGCGCGGCCTCACGATCCAGAACGCGCCCTGGGCCGAGTCGAGGGCGCCGTTCCTCCAGGCCGGGTACATGGCGCTGACGCTGTCGTGGCGCTCCCTCGGCACCGACATGACGGTCATCGAGATGATCGAGATGGAAGATGCGCAGGTCGACATGGAGCGCCGCGCCGACGGCATCCGCAACTGGCGCATCACGCGACCGAACGACGTCGGGCCGCCGCGCATCCGCGTGCTGGCCCTCGACGCGCGTCGCAGCACGCTGCACACCGTCCATGGCGGCATCGGCCTCGTGCTCGACGCGAGCACCACCCCGCTACCCGCGGCCGAGACGCTCGCCGCGCATCCGGACCTGCCGCTCACCAGGCACCTCGCGTTCAGGGGCACGCTGCGGGGACACGCGTTCGAGGGCGACGCGCACGTCAGCGACGTGCTCGCCTTCGGCGCGACGCCGCACCGGTTCGCGCTGCGCGGCACGGCGCGCCTGGGCGCCTTGAAGGCGGACGTGGCGGGCCTGTCGAACGACGTCCACGCCCTGGGCGAGCTCGACTGCGACGTCGCGATCGCCACCGACGGCAAGGGCTCGCTGTGGCCGCTGCCCGAGGCGCTCGAGCGCGTGCGCCCGCTCGTGGCGCGCGGTCACGTCACGCGCGCGGGCGACCGCATCACCGCCAGCGGGCTGCGCGTGGCGGCGGGCCGCCACACGACGTTGGTGGCCGATGTCGACTTCACCGGTCGCCTGCACGAGGACACCCCGCGCCGCACGCTCAAGGCCACGCTGCGCGACGCGGTGCTCGACGTCGACGACCTGTCGCTGCTGCGCGGCAAGACGCCGCCCGGCGAGAAGACGCTGCCGGACACGCGTGCCGACACCGAGCACGCGCTGTCCACGCAGCCGCTGCCGTTCGACCGGCTGCGCGAGTTCGATGCCGACATCGACCTGCAGCCCACGCGCCTCGTCGGCACCGAGCGTGCGTTCGCGCAGACGCTGCGCGCGCATGCGGTGCTCACGCGCGGCGTGCTGCGCGTGCAGCCGCTGGACGTCGGTCTGGCCGACGGGCACGTGTCGGGCGCGCTGCAGGTGGATGCGTCGGCGTCGACGCCCACCGCAGCGCTCGACCTGACCGCGCGCGGCCTGCGCATCGACCAGCTGTCGTCCACGCTGGCCGCCAACGGCGCGCTCGCAGGCGCGATCGACGGGCGCGCATCGCTGCGGCTGCGCGGCGAATCGTCGCGCGCCCTGGTGGCCGGCGCGACGGGGCACGTCAGCCTGTCGCTGGCCGACGGGGCGACCGTGTCCCGCCGCCTCGACGCGAAGCTGGGACTGAACGGCGGAGAGTGGCTGCGCACGCTGTTCGACAAGTCGGCGCGCGTGCCGGTGCAGTGCGCCCGGGCCACGCTGGCGCTGGTCCACGGCGTGGCGACCCCGCAGAGCTTCGTGTTCGAGACGCCCGACACCGCGCTCGCGGCGCAGGGCTCGCTCGACCTCGTCAACGAGACGATCGCCGCGACGCTGACCCCGGCGCACAAGAAGCTCGCGCTGCTGGCGCTGGACAAGTCCATCCACGCGGAAGGATCGTGGCACGACGTGAAGGTCCGGCTGGCGCCGTCGACGGGCGTGGCGCCGGCGCGTTGCACGAAGTGACTGCCGCACCCGGCCGGGCGTGCCGGCGTGCGCCAGTCAGTAGAACGACGGAATCGGCCCGTCCTGCGGCGTCTGGTCGGGCAGGTCGAGCATCAGCTTGTCGACGAAGCACCAGCCCCAGCCTTCGGGTGGGTCGTAGCCTTCGATGATCGGGTGGCCCGTCGCGTGGAAGTGCTTGGTGGCGTGGCGGTTGGGCGAGTCGTCGCAGCAGCCCACGTGGCCGCAGACGCGGCACAGCCGCAAGTGCACCCACTCGTCGCCGGTCTTGAGGCATTCCTCGCAACCGCGCGCGCTGGGCGTGACGGTGGCGATCAGGTGCGTGTGGGTGCAGTGCTTGCTCATCGACGAACTCGGCTCACGTCAGCGAAGCGCCCCATTCTGCGCGCTTGCCGACGTGCGTGCCAGCCCGGTCAGCGACCCAGCTCGGTCAGGTAGGTCTTTCTCGCGGCGAAGCCGGTGTTCGAGAAATCGGTGAACACGCCGTCGATGCCCGCGCGGAAGAACGCCAGGTACTCGGCCGTCGGGTCGCCCTTGTACACGCCGGCCAGGTACTTGGCCTCGTTGCGGAACGTGTAGGTGTGCACGAACAGGCCGGCGGCGTGCGCGTCGGCGATCAGGCTGGTCGGCGCGATGGTATTGACGTCGGCCAGCTTGCCCACGTACGGCGTGCCGTCCGCGTTCGTGGCCGGATACGGCGCCACGGTCAGCTTCATGACCTGCGGCTTCCACGGGCCGATGCCGTCGGCGTAGGTCTTGATCTCGGCCAGGCCCGCCGGCGTGAGCATGTCCCCGAAGTAGCGCGGGTCGCCGGCCAGCGTCCAGCTGTACGGGCGGCCGTCGACGAAGTTGTACGCGTCGTTCGTCTGGTAGATCATCGCGCCGGTCTTGTAGTCGGTGTCGTTGCCGTCGACCAGCTGCACCACCTTCGTGGCCAGGCCGATCGAACGCATGTACTTCAGCGCGGCCGGGTCGAAGCTCTGCACGAAGATCGGCGCGGTCCTGGTGTTGAGGTTGTTGTCCTTGATCAGCTTGACGAAGGCGTCCAGGTACGGGTGCGGTCCGGTGCCGCACCCGTTGGCGACCGCCTGCGCGTCGTTCCACACCGGGTTCTTGGCCTCGGGATAGATGGTCAGCGGGCGGCCCAGCGCGATCGACTTGGCCTTGGCGATGTCGATGATCTCCTGCAGCGTCAGGATCGGGTACTGGCCGTTGAGCGCCGTCGGGCGCTGGTCGCGCGCGTCGTAGGTGGTGCCGCCGATCCACTGCTTGAGCTCGGCCGCGGTGAAGTCGGTGATGGACCAGTCGTTGGTGTGGTCCTCGCCGTCGACCACCAAGGCCTTGAGCACCGACTTCGGA
>Ga0209677_101015_pt1 | contig 13427 bp, 13 predicted proteins | sample AraplaCvi_mCL_r2_2_FD_184285 | JGI IMG/M metagenome (GOLD analysis project Ga0209677, IMG submission 184285) | Arabidopsis root microbial communities from North Carolina, USA - plate scrape CL_Cvi_mCL_r2 (SPAdes) (version 2) | ecosystem: Host-associated > Plants > Roots > Endosphere | place: USA... | reverse complement strand
CATCTCGTCTCCGGCGGTTTCGACGGCGAAGATCCGCGGGCGGTGCACCGACGGATGGCGATCGAGCTCGACCGCATCCTGGATGAGATCGAGGCGATCAAAAGCGCCGCAGCCGCCGGCGACCTCAGCGGACGGCCCGCCTGGCCCATGCTCATCCTGCGGACTCCGAAAGGGTGGACCTGCCCGGCGGTGATCGACGGGCATCCCGCCGAGGGGAACTGGCGCTCCCATCAGGTACCGCTCTCCAATGCGAGGGACACGCCGGAGCACACCCGACTCCTGGAGAGCTGGATGCGCTCCTACCGTCCCGACGACCTGTTCGACGAAGACGGCGCCCCCGTCGGCCTCATCACTGCGCTGGCGCCGGACGGCACGCGACGGATGAGCGCGAACCCCGCCGCGAACGGCGGCCGGCTGCGCACGGAACTGCGCCTCCCCGACTTCCGGGAGTACGCCGTGGACGTGCCGTCGCCGGGGGAGACGGTCGCCGAGGCGACGGCGGTACTGGGGACGTTCTTCCGCGACGTCATGCGGGCCAACCCTCACACGTTCCGGCTGTTCGGACCGGACGAGACGGCGTCCAACCGGCTGCAAGCGGTCTACGAGGTCACCGGAAAGCAGTGGAACGCCGAGTACTGGCCGATCGATGAGGACAATCACCTGACCCCGAGCGGCCGGGTCATGGAGATGCTCAGCGAGCATCAGTGCCAGGGCTGGCTGGAGGGATACCTGCTGTCGGGGCGTCACGGCGTGTTCAACTCGTACGAGGCGTTCATCCACATCGTCGACTCGATGTTCAATCAGCACGCGAAGTGGCTCAACTCGGCGCGGCGGATTCCCTGGCGCGCGCCGGTGTCCTCCCTCAACTACCTGCTGAGCTCGCATGTCTGGCGCCAGGACCACAACGGCGCCTCGCACCAGGACCCGGGTTTCATCGACCACGTGGCGAACAAGAAGGCGGATGTCGTCCGCGTCTACCTGCCGTTCGACGCGAACACGCTGCTGTCCACCTACGATCACTGCCTCCGCACCACCGGCTACGTGAACGTCGTCGTCGCCGGGAAGCAGCCGGCGGCGAACTGGCTCTCGATCGAGGATGCGGTGGAGCACTGCACACGCGGCATCGGCATCCTCGACTGGGCGGGAACGGAAGTGGATGGTGAGGAGCCGGATGTGGTCCTCGGCTGCGCCGGAGACATCCCCACACTCGAAGTGCTCGCCGCGGCGGACATTCTGCGCTCACGGCTGCCCGAATTGAAGGTGCGGGTCGTGAACGTGGTCGACCTCATGCGGCTCCAGAGTGCGGACCAGCATCCGCACGGACTCGAGGACGCCGGCTACGACGCCCTGTTCACGACCGACAAGCCGGTCATCTTCGCCTACCACGGGTATCCGTGGCTGATCCATCGGCTCACCTACCGCCGTGCGGGCCATGACAACCTGCACGTGCACGGCTACCGGGAGGAAGGCACCACCACGACCCCCTTCGACATGGTGATGCTCAACGATCTCGACCGCTACCGCCTGGTGATCGACGTGCTCGATCGTGTCCCTGGGCTGGCCGCCCGCGAAGCCCGGTTCCGGCAAGAGCTGGAGGACGCGCGGCTGCGAGCCCGCCAATACACGCGTGACCACGGTGAGGACATTCCCGAGGTGGCCGAGTGGAGCTGGGGAGGAGGGGCGCGCGCGACCCGCCTCGACACCACCGGAGCCGACAACGTCTGACCAGACGAGTCGACATCGCCCCGGGGGTTACGTCTCGGTGGAGTGCCCGAGTTGTTCGCGCTCGCCTGTGACGGCGAGGATGGCGCGTTCCGCGCGGTGCTCGCTGCGACGGGCGCGATCGACCCCGAAAAGGTAGATGGCGTCGAGGACGCCGAGGGTGTTGGAGAGCAGGAGGGCGACGAACCACGGCTTGCTCTCGTTGCGTGCGGCGCGCCAGAGCGACGCGCCCTTCCAGGCCAGGCTCCACGCGACGGCCGCGCCGATCAGCGCTCGGCCCGCAGGCGGAAGTTCGCGGAACGGCGCGGTGCGGCCTCTTTCGTTCTTCGCTCTCATGTCTCTACCTAAGCGTCCATCCGGTGCGGTGCGAAAGGTCGAAGGTCCCAACCGGCGACCGAGATCCGGGGCAGGCTCGACATGACAACCGAGGTGAGGAGCGCGAATGCTGATGGAGCTGACCCGTGATGAGATCGACGACGTCCTGGCGGACCAGATCGTCGGCCGTCTCGGCATGATCGACGACTCGACCCCCTATGTCGTTCCGATCCCGTACGTCTACCGCGACGGGGATATCTACGCCCACACCGCCCAGGGGCGCAAGCTGAACGCTCTCCGCACGCATCCCGAGGTGTGCTTCGAGGTGGACGATGTGTCCAGCATCGATCAGTGGCGCAGCGTGATCGCGTGGGGGCGGTTCGAGCAGTTGCTCGGAGCGGAGGCACGCGAGGGCTTGGACCTCCTGCTCGATCGCTTCCGCCCCATCTTCACCGAGTCCGGCAAGGAGCATCCCGGCGCCCAGATCGGAATGCTGCGTACTCTCGACATCCCGCGCTCGGGCGCAGCAGGCGAAGAGCTCGGCCGGCCCGGGTCGTCGGCCGTCATCTACAGAATCCGGCTGGACACCGTCACCGGACGCGCGGGGCAACCCGGATGAGCGACGGCAGGACGATCGTCGGCTTCGACGGAACAGCGTCCGCCTGGCGGGCGCTGGACTGGGCTGCGCTCCGGGTGGGCACCCGAGGTGGGACGCTGGATGTCGTCACAGCACTCGACACGCGGCTGGGCGCCGCCGTGCTGGGACCGCACGCGGACCTGTCGACGACAGTGGAGGCAGAACTGCGCCAGGCGCAAGCCCATGTGAAGGTCCTCGTACCCGGTATCTCCGCCCGGTTCCGATGGGTCGATGGGCCGCCGGCCGGAGCGCTTCTCCGGGCAGCGGAGGGCGCATCGCTGCTGGCCGTCGGGACAGACCGGCGGACGGACGGGACGGGTGCGCGCATCGGTTCGCTTCCGCTGCGTGTCGCAGCGAAAGCGGAGTGCACCGTCGCCGTCATCCCGGACACTGAGCCACCCGAGCGGAACGCCGTCGTCGTCGGAATCGACCGGTCGACTTTCGCTCGCTCGGCCCTGGCGCTCGCCGTCACCGAAGCCAACTGGCTGGGAGCGGGGATCGAAGCGGTTCACGCCTGGGATGTGCCCGAGGTCTTTCAGCGTGCCCTCGATGAGGGGCAGACACTGGACAAGGACTTCCTCCGCAAGGAGCAGGAGGTGATCCCCGAGGCCATCGACGATGTCCCGATCGCCCGAGAAGCATCCATCACGCCGAGCACCGTGCGCCGGAACCCCGCCACGGCTCTCATCGAGCGCGGCCGGGGTGCGGCTCTGGTCGTCGTGGGCACTCGGGGCCGGGGACGCTTCGCGGCAGCGATGCTCGGCTCGGTCAGTCACGACCTGCTGCTCGATCTGCCCTGTCCGGTGCTGGTGACGTCGAAGGAGTACTCGTTCGTGGTCCCCGGCGACGGTTCGGACGAGGTGTGAAGGAGGGACGCGTTATGCAAGCGTCGAAGTCGGTATCGCCGCACATCGTCTGCGGTGTCGACGGCTCGGAGGAGTCACGCCGTGCACTGCACGAGGCCGCGAAGCTCGCAGAGGCCCTCGGGACCCGGCTGGAGGTCGTGATGGCCTGGCAGCACTCGACGTCCATGTACGACGCGTACTTCCCGGAGCCGGGACGCACACCCAAGGTGGAGGCTTACGCCACGCTGGAGGAGCTCCTCCATGGCGAGTTCGGCGACCGGGCACCGGAGTGGGTGCACCTGAACGCCGAGTTCGGGCACGCCGGCACGGTATTGATCGCAGCAGCGCAAGACGCGGAGATGCTGGTCGTCGGCAGCCGAGGGCTGAGCGGACTGGCGTCGCCGTTCCTGGGCTCGGTCAGCCTCTATTGCGCCAGTCAGTCGCCATGCCCGGTCCTGGTCGTCCGCCCCGGGGCAGAGCGTCCCCGCCAGGACACGAACTCGACGCGCACGACTTCAGTGACCGCCCGTGCACCCCGTAAGCCGATCGTCTGATCAGCGTCGGCCGCGGTGCTCGAGCTGCAGCACGGCGGCCTGGGTGCGCCGCTCGAGGCCCAGCTTGGCGAGGAGCGAGCTGACGTAGTTCTTCACCGTCTTCTCGGCGAGCCCCAGCCGCTCGCCGATCTGGCGGTTGGTGAAGCCGTCGGCGATGAGGGCGAGCACTTGCCGCTCGCGGAGGCCGAGGGAGGCGAACCGCGGGTCGTCCGAGGGCTCTCGCAATTGGGAGGCGACCCGGGAGGCGACCCGGGGGTCGATCAGCCGCTTGCCGCGGGCGGCAGCCCGGATGTCGTCGAGCAGAGAGCTGCCGCGGATGTCCTTGATGACGTAGCCGTCGGCACCCGCGATGATGGCGGCACGCAGCGCGTCCTCATCGTCGTAGGCGGTCAGCATCAGGCACCGGATGCCCGGCTCCTCCTGCTTGATCCGCCGGCAGACGTCGATGCCGCTGCCATCGGGAAGCCGGACGTCCAGCACGGCGACGTCCGGCCGGACGGCGAGGATGCGCGCGCGTGCCCGGGCGGCGTTCGCGGCCTCTCCGACGACCTCCAGGTCTTCCTGCGCGTCGATCAGGGCCACCAGGCCACGCCGCACGATCTCATGGTCGTCCGCCAGGAAGACGCGGATGCTCCTCGCCGTCATGCCGTTCCTCTCGTTGCCGGTACCGGGAGCTGGAGCCGCAGCCGCGTGCCGCCGGAACCCGAGTCCACCGTCAGCGCACCGCCCCTGCTGCGCGCCCGGACGTCGAGGTTGGCGAGCCCGCTCCGCCGGGTTGTGTCTCCCATTCCGTGGCCGTCGTCCACGAGGGTGACGGTGATCTCGTCGGCGGATGCCGACACGGACACGGAGGCCGAGGCAGCGCCGGCGTGACGGACGACATTGGTCAAGCCCTCGCGGACGAAGGCGGCGATGTCGTCGGCGAGCCCCGGCTCGGATACGACATCCACCGGCCCGGAGAAGGAGACCGTCGCCGGCTCCGGGAGGCGGCTGCCGACCTCATGCACGATGTCGAGAACGCGATGACGCAGGCTCCCGCCGCTGACGTTCTGATGGGACAGGGCGAAGATGGCTGTGCGGATCTCCGCTATGGCCTGATCGATGGACGCGACTGCTCCATCCACCCGGTCGGCAAGCGCTCCAGGTCCGAGTGCGGACTCGATGCTCTGCAGTTCGATTCCGGCGCCGAAGAGCTGCTGGATCACATGGTCGTGGAGGTCGCGGGCGATGCGCGCCCGCTCCTCCAGCAGGAGGGCGCGCTGGCGGTCCGCGCGGGCGGTGGCGAGCTCGAGCGCGAGGGAGGCCTGCCGGGCCAGCGCAGTCGCGCGCTCCAGCTCGAAGGAGGTGAACCCCGCCGAGCCGGCCTCACGCACAGCCACCAGCGCGGCCGGCCGGTCGTCGGCCACGGCGAAGGGAGCGACCAAGGCCGGCCCAGCCCGCCATCCGGCTTCAGACGGCACGATGGGCAGCGCATCGAGTCGCATCGGCTGCTCCCCCTCGAGCGCGCTGCGGACCTGGTCCACGGCGACCACTCTCTCGGCCAGTGCTCGACCGTTCTCGGCTACGGCGGTGACGCTCGCCGAACGGTGAACCGGATCCAGCTCCACGGCGAAGACGGCTTCCGTTCCCATCAGGGCGGAGACACGAGCGATCAGCTCACCGAGAGCGTCCGGGGACTCGCCGCCGAGTACAGACGCCGTGAGCTCGGCAGCGGCCGCCGTCCACGCCTGCCGTGCGGACGACTCGGCGTACAGCCGGGCGTTGTCGATGGCGAAGCCGGCGGTGGCTGCCAGCGCCTTCACCAGCTGTTCGTCGTCTTCGCTGAAGCCGCCTGATTCGGGGTCGGTGAGGTAGAGATTGCCGTACACGGTGTCGCGGACGGTGATCGGGACGCCGAGGAACGCCGTCATGGGTGGATGGCCGGGAGGAAAACCGGCGGACCGGGGGTCGCTGGAGATCGACTCGATGCGGATCGGCCGGGGGTCATCGATCAGCGCGCCGAGCAGACCGTGGCCTTCCGGCAGGTGCCCGATGCGGTCCACATCGCCGGGGGCCATCCCGACGTGGACGAACTGCTCCAGCCCTCCGCCCTCAGCGATGACGCCGAGCGCGCCATAACGGGCGCCGACCAGATCGACGGCGGCCTCGGCGATGGTGCGCAGCACGGTCGGCAGATCGAGGTGGGAGACCACCGCCCGGTTCGCGGCCACCAACGTACGCAGCCGGCCTTGCGTCTGAAGCACCCGGTTGGCCTGCTCCAGCAGTTGTGCAAGGGCGTTGTCGAGTTCGGCCCGAGGTGCATCCGGGAAGGTGATCGGCTCATCCGCCTCCATCACGCCTCCCTCGCGCCCCGTCCAGGTGACAGCCGGCTACGAGCGGCTTGGCGGCGATTCTACTCTCGGCGGAGCGGGTGACATCCCGGGAGGGATCAGCCGGCCTCCTGGCCGACGACCACCGTCGGCGCGGCGAGGTCGAGGACGAGCCCGTGGGACACGGAACCCAGCCACGCGCGCTTCCACCCGGTGAGCCGACGGTTTCCGACCACGAGCATGAGGGCGTCCTCCGACTGCGCTCGTAGGCCGGAGATGGGATTCTGCCTCAGCAGCACAGGGGTGACCTCGACGTCGGGCCGGGACTGCCGGATGCTGCGGACGTGTTCGCCGAGGAACTCCTGATGCGCGAGCTGCTGGGAGTCCACGAACTCGTCGTCCGGCGCGATCAGAGGTTCCTCGGCCAGCGGCTCCTGCCAGCAGTGCACCACGGTGAGAGGCTGCCGGAGGACCGCCGCCTCCGCAGCGGCGTATTCCAGCGCCACCTGGCCGGCGTCGGAGCCGTCCACCCCGACGACGACCCCACTGCGGCGGTGCGCTACCGCTGGGTCCTCGACGGGGACGATGGCGACGGGTCCGGCCGCACTGGTCGCGAGTCGGGCGCCGAGCGACCATCCGTAGCGGACGCGAGGTCCGACCCGATGCGAGGTTCCGACGACCACCAGTGTGCCGCGCCGGGTCTGCTCGGACAGCACGTCGAGCGGGTCTCCCACCAGCAGGGCACTGCCCGACACCGCCCCCGGATGCGTGGCGGCGAGCTCTTTCAGCCGGCTCGCGAGCCGCTGCTCCTCCTGGACGGAGGCACGTTCGAGCGCCTTCTCGTCGCCGGCGAACAGTGCCCCATCCACCACGTCGAGCACCTCGACACCCCCGCCCGTAGCGGCCGAGCGGCGCAGCGCCCAGTCCAGCGCGGCTTCCGAAGCGGCAGTGCCGTTCCAGCAGACGACGGTCCGTTCGAGCATGGTCCTCTCCCTTCCGATCAGGCCTACCTGGTCTGTTCGCTCACCTGGAGCACCATCGAGCCGCGGGCGCCGCCTTCACGCAACTCCGCGATAGCGCCCGGGAGGCCGTCGAACGGTATGGGCCGTATCCTCGGCCGGAGCTGAAGGTTGTGGGCCAGCTCGAGGAAGCGCATCCCATCTGCCCGGGTGTTCGCGGTCACCGTGCGCAGATCACGCTCGTGGAACAGCGCATCGGCGTACGAGAGGGAGGGAATATCCGACATCTCGATCCCGGCGATCACCACGGTGCCCCCACTCGCAGTCGCTCGGAGGGCCACCGGCACGAGCTCACCGGCCGGCGCGAAGACGATCGCGGAATCCAGCGGCTCGGGCGGCGGATCGGCTTCGCCTCCCACGAAGGCGGCACCGAGCTCGCGCGCCAGCGAGCGGTTCTGCTCACCGCGGGTCATCGCGAAGACGCGGGCGCCCGAGGCCAGCGCCAGTTGTGCGGTGACGTGGGCGCTGGAGCCGAAACCATAGATCCCCAGAGTGCCGCCCGGAGGCAGCTGGGCGCGCTGCAGCGCACGGAAGCCGATGATCCCCGCACACAGCAATGGAGCCGTCTCCATCGCGTCCACATCCTCGGCGAGCGGGTACACGTACCCGGCGGGCGCGGTCAGGTACTCGGCGAAGCCGCCGTCCGCATCCCACCCGGTGTACTGCGACAGCGGGCAGAGGTTCTCCGCGCCGCGGCGGCAGTAGGAGCACTCTCCGCACGTCCGCCGCAACCATGCGACGCCGACCACATCGCCGGTCGCCAGTCCCTGTACCTGGCTGCCGGCCGCCGCGATCCGTCCCACGGCCTGGTGCCCTGGGACGACGCGGCGGAGATGGACAGGGACCTCGTGGTCGATCACATGGAGGTCGGTCCGGCAGATGCCGCAGACCTCGACACGGACCAGGACCTCGTCGGGCCCAGGGTCGGGGATCGCCAGACGCGTCCTCTCCACCCCGCGTGGTTCACCGGTGGTGCGCCAGGCCAGCATCGAAGACATGGACGACCTCCCTCTCCTGCAGTCAAGCGGCCGCGTGGCCTGATCGGCGGACCGAAGGTCCCGCGGGACCTAGGACCCTTCGATGCGCACGGGCGCCCGGCGAGACTGCAGGCGGAGGTACTCATGAACATCCGGGAGTTCGTCGTCGGAGTAGACGGATCGGTGCCCGCACGGGCGGCCGTCCGCTGGGCGATCGCGCACGCACGCGAGCGATCGGCCAGGGTGACGCTGGTGCATGTGGCGGACGACGAGTGGGGAGCTGTGGGCTCGCAGCTGATCGATGAAGTGGATGCCGGGGCCGGCAGACGGCTCGATGAGGAGCTTGCAAGCGCCCGTTCCACCGCCTCTCCCACTGTTCCCATCGCCGGCGAACTCCGGTCAGGGAGCCCGATGGTGGTCCTGGCCTCGTACAGCAACCCCGAGACCATGCTCGTCGTCGGCACGCACAAGACCGGGTTCCACTACGGCCGGGCGTTCGGCTCGCGCAGCCTGCAGCTCGCCAACCTCGCTGTCGGGCCCGTGGCGATCGTCCCCGAGACGGAGTCGCGATTGCGGCGGGGTGTGGTGGTGGGTGTCGACGACACCCCGGCCGGCTTCGCTGCTCTCGACCTCGCGGCGGACCTGGCCTGCGACCACCACTGCGAGCTCGTCGCCGTCCGCTCGTCCAGCCTCCCTATTCCTGTCGAGCTGGAGCGCGATGACGAGCGGCGCGACTGGCAGCTGAGGCGCGACGACGAGGCACGCGGCCTTCTCGCAGCCGCCGTGGCCCGAGCCCGCCACCGCCAGCCGGGAATCACCATCCGCAGCCGCGTCGTGCGCCGGACACCGGGAACCGCCCTCAACGAGGTGGCCCGCGCGGCGGAGCTCCTCGTCGTAGGGGATTCGCGCCGGGAAGAGCCGCGGCCGGGCAGCCTCGGTTCGGTGGCGTACGACGTCCTGCTCAATGTGTCGTCGCCGACCATCGTCGTCCACGCGCCGCTGCCGAGCCTGCCGGAGGCAGGCGAAGCAGCTGCGCACCTGCCGGAAGGAGAGAGCCATGTCGTCGGATGAGCCGGTGCAGGAGCTGAACCGGGCCGAATGCCGGGAACTGTTGAAGCGGGGCGTGCTCGGACGCCTGGCGACTGCCGCGGGGGGCGAGCCGGACATCTTCCCGGTGAACTACTTCTCGGACGGGGACACCATCCTGATCCGTACAGCGCCCGGGACCAAACTGCTCGAGTTGACGGTGCACAGTGCCGTGGCGTTCGAGACGGACGGGTACACCGACGACGAGGCCTGGAGCGTCATCGTGCACGGCCATGCCCGCCAGCTGGATCACCAGGCCGAGATCGACGAGGCGGACCGCACCCCTCTTCAGCCGTGGATCCCCACCCTGAAGTACCGCTACATCACCATCGAGGTCGAAGGCCTGAGCGGTCGGCGGTTCCGCCGTCTGCCCGAGCCGGAGCGCTGGTGACCCAGAGAGAGAGCCACCTCCCATGACCGACAACGACCAGACCGAGTCCGCTGTCGCCGAGCTGGAGGACCGGGTCCATCCGGGAGGGCGGATCGTCGTCGGCGTGGACGGCTCGGCGTCCTCGCTCTCCGCGTTGCGCCGCGGTGCCCGCATCGCCGAGCGTCTCGGCTGCGCGCTGGTCGGCGTGACCGTGTGGGAGTTCCCGCAGTCGTGGCCCGGCTACGTCATGGAGGGCTGGTCGCCCGAGGCGGACGCGCACGCGATCGGGGAGCAGGCGTCCCGTGAGGTGTTCGGCTCGACGGCGCCGCCCTGGTACTCCATCGTCATCCGCAACGGGTCCCCGGCGCGGCAGCTCATCGCCGAGTCGGAGGGTGCCGAAATGCTGATCGTCGGAAGCCGCGGGCTGGGTGGATTCACCGGGCTGCTGCTGGGATCGGTGTCCCGGTCGAGCGTGGAGCACGCGGACTGCCCGGTGCTCGTCATCCACGGTGCGGAGGGCGCCGGCCGGATCTGAGGCCGCCGGCGTCCCCGCCCCCCGCCCAGCGGAGCGTGCCCGCGTCAGCGCGGCAGCGGCATCCGGAGTTCGGCGGCGATGGTCCGGCCCCACGCGCGGGCACGGTCGAGTTCACCCGCCAGCAGCGCGCTCTCCTTGTCGACCAGGAAGCTCTCCTTGGGGAGAAGGGGGTGCGCGCCAAGGCGGCGGAGCCTCTTCTCGATGCGGGATGCGGCCGATCCGGTGAAGAGCTCTGTCATGTCGGCGCGGGTGTCGAAGGCGGCGAACAGGGATGGCACCTGCCCGCAGGTCTCGAGCCATTCCCGTATCCCCAGCCCCTCCGCATCAGGCTCCAGGGTGAGGTGGCGGGCGGAGTCATCCGCCCACCTGCCGGCCTCGGTCCGGGAGGCCGGACGGCTGAGGCCGTGGGCATGGGTCGGTGCTCCGGCGATCAGGAGGTCGGCGTCGCCGATCGACTCCGGGGCGTCTTTCACCGCGAGCACCGTCACGGATGTGGTCGGTCTCAGCCCATCGGCGATCGCCTCGGCGATGTGCCGGGTGCTGCCGAACATGGACTCGTAGACGATCGTCGCGCGGGCGACAGGTTCTGTCTCATTCATCCCACGACTGTGACCGACCGCCGCCCGGGCGCACAGGGCCGAAGGTCACTACTCCCGAAGGGGACTTTCGGCACTACGACGATGGTCCGGGCCGAGCGAGGCTTGCCGTGTTCGCGCTTTCGAGTATGGAGGTCCCGATGTCGTACACCATCATGGTCGCGGTGGACGGCGAGCCCGGTCATCGGGCCGCCCTGGACTGGGCGGCAGAGCGCGCCGCCCGCGACGGCGCACGTCTCGAGCTCGTCCACGTGATCGAGCGATCGTGGAGCGACAGCGGCGAGCAGCCGGCTCGGCTTCTCGAACGGGCCGGGAGGTCTCTGCTGGCGGCCGAGGGGCGGATCGCCGTCCGTCGCGCACGCTCGGTGCTGGATCGCCGGAGCGCGCCGAGCACCGAGCCGGGGAGCCTGCGCACGCAGGCGCCCGACATCGAGGTGGGCACCCGGCTGCTGTTCGGCCACGTCGGTCGCGAGCTCGCCGCGGCGTCGGCCGACGCCGACCTCATGGTGATCGGGACGCCGTCGGAGGCGGACCGCCGGCAAGCGTTCGCCGGTTCCATCGCTGTCCGCGTCGCCGCCGTAGCAGGATGCACCGTCGCCGCGATCCCTCATGGCTGGCAGGCGAGCGGTCGGGGCGTGGTCGTCGGCGTGGACGGCGAACTGCCGGCCGAGCCCGCGGTGGCGTTCGCCGCCGACGAGGCGAACCTGCTGGGGGAGTCGCTGACGATCGTCTGTGCGGGCTTCATCGCCAACCCACTGCTCGCGGGCCTGGTGCCCGAGATCTCGCTCGGCGACCGACGAGAGCGCATCGTCGAGGCCGCAGCACAGGGGGTGGGGGCTGCGCATCCTGGACTGACCGTCTTCACGGAGGTGGTGGAGACCTCACCGGCTCGGGGGCTGGTGGCAGAGGCCGCTGGTTCACGGATGCTCGTGATCGGCACCCATGACCGCCACGGGGCCCGGCGCATGATGCTCGGCTCCGTGGGGCATGACGTGCTCCTCAACGTGCGGACACCTGTCGTGGTGGTGCGCGGCGGCTCTCCTCGATCCGCTCAGCCGGCCGACCGGTGATCGACGCTCCTGCCACTTCCGGTGGCAGCGCGAGGAGCGCGGTACGCGACGCGAGCGCGCGTGCGAGCACCGATGTTCTGGTGTCGCTGAGAACATCCAGCACCGGACTGACGGATCAGGAGGCCGCAGCGCGCTTGGCGCGGATCGGCCCGAATGCGGTGCGCGGGCATCGCGCGCGGCCGGGCCTCGTCCTGCTGCGGCAGGTACGCAGCCCGATCCTCGTGCTGCTGTTCGTCACCGCCGTGGTGTCCGCGTTCGTCGGTCAAGGGGTGGAGGCATCGATCATCGCGATCATCCTGCTGGTGAGCGTCGGCCTGGGATTCGTGAACGAGTTCCGCGCCGAGCGTGCCGCGGACGCCCTGCACGACCGGCTCCGCCACACGGTGGTCGTCGTCCGCGACAGCCGTCGGCGAAGCGTGGACGTGACCGAGCTGGTGCCCGGGGATGTCGTCGTCCTCGCGGTGGGAACGGTGGTGCCCGCCGACCTGCGGCTCATCGAGGCGTCGGGTCTCGCGTGCGACGAGAGCATCGTGACCGGCGAAGCCGAAGCCGCCGGCAAGGCGACTGTGCCGGTGCCTGACGGCGCCGGCATCGGGGACCTCACGTGCTGTGCCCTGATGGGGACCGTGGTGCATGCGGGCGCGGGCATGGGTGTCGTGGTGGCGACCGCGGGCGAAACGGAGTTCGGCAGGATCGCCGTCGGGCTGGCCGAAGCGCAGCCGCAGACCGAGTTCCAGCGGGGCCTCGGGAGGTTCTCGATCTTCCTGCTGGTCGTGGCGCTCATCCTCACTTCCCTCATCTTCGCCGCCGCCCTGCTCCTGGGCCGCCCGCTGATCGAATCGTTGCTGTTCTCCCTCGCCATCGCCGTCGGGATCACTCCGCAGCTGTTGCCGGCCGTGGTGAGCACGAGCCTGGCCGAGGGTTCGAGGATGCTGGCACGACGGCGGGTACTGGTGAAGCGGATGGTCTGCATCGAGGACCTCGGGGACCTCGACCTCCTGGTGACCGACAAGACCGGAACGCTGACGACCGGCCGGATCGCGTTCGACCGCGCTGTTCCGGTGGGCTCGGCACGGGCGGAGGACGTTATTCTGTCCGGGCTTCTCGCCACCGACACCGATCCGGGCGGGGACGACGAAATCGGCGCGAACCCGCTGGACCAGGCGCTGCGGCAGGCGCCGGGAGCATCGTCCGCACCGCTCGCGTCGTATCGCCGCCTGGGTGTTCGGCCGTTCGACCACGAGCGCCGCCGGTGCACGGCCCTCGTGCAGGCCCCCGGTGCGGAGTCGGTCGTCATGGTCAAGGGTGCACCGGAGTCGGTTCTTCCGCTGTGCGACGGCACGACCGACGATGTCGCGTCCGTGCTCGCCCGCCTCTACGACGAGGGGGCCC
>Ga0209677_101014_pt1 | contig 13431 bp, 13 predicted proteins | sample AraplaCvi_mCL_r2_2_FD_184285 | JGI IMG/M metagenome (GOLD analysis project Ga0209677, IMG submission 184285) | Arabidopsis root microbial communities from North Carolina, USA - plate scrape CL_Cvi_mCL_r2 (SPAdes) (version 2) | ecosystem: Host-associated > Plants > Roots > Endosphere | place: USA... | reverse complement strand
CTCTGGCTGCCGCTGCCGGCCGGCGACTCGCTCGAGCGCTTCGAAGGCATGCTGGTCACGCTGGGCGGCCCGCTGACGGTGCAGCAGAACTACTTCCTCGGCCGCTTCGGCGAGCTGACGCTGGCCGCCGGCGGCCGCGTGTGGACGCCCACCAACGTCTATCGTCCGGGCCCCCAGGCGAGTGCGCTGAACGCCGCCAACCTGGCGCGCTCGATCCTGCTGGACGACGGCAGCTCGCTGCAGAACCCCAACCCGACGCCCTACATCGGCCAGGACAACACGGTGCGCGCGGGCGACACGGTCGCCTCCGTCACCGGCGTGATCGACTACGGCCTGACCACGTCGTCGAGCGCCGATCCGGGCTCGTACAAGATCCATCCCACGCAACCGGTGTCGTTCGCGCGCAGCAACCCGCGCACGACGATGGCCGACGACGTGGGCGGCAACGTCCGCGTGGGCAGCGCCAACGTGGAGAACTTCTTCACCACGCTCGACGACGGCACCAACAAGTGCCCGCCGTCGAACACGGCCAGCGACTGCCGCGGCGCCAACAACCCGGCCGAGTTCGCCCGCCAGCGCGCCAAGGTCGTCGAGGAACTGGCCGGCATGAACGCCGACGCCATCGCCCTGATGGAGCTGCAGAACAACGGCGCCACCGCGATCCAGAACCTGGTGGACGCGCTCAACGCGCGCCTGGGCGCGCCGCTGTACGCGCGCGTGCCTGACGCCGCCACCGGCAGCGGCACCGACGCCATCAAGGTGGGCATGATCTACAAGCCCTCGCGCCTGTCGCTGGTGGGCGCCGCGCTGAGCGACACCGCCGCGATCAACAACCGCGCGCCGATGGCCCAGACGTTCGCGGCGCCCAACGGCGAGAAGTTCAACCTGGTGGCCAACCACCTGAAGTCCAAGGGCTGCAGCGACTTCGCCGCCGGTCCGGGCGATGCCGATTCGGGTGACGGCCAGGGTTGCTTCAATGCCCGCCGGGTGCAGCAGGCCGGCGAGCTGCGCAACTTCGTCGCGACGGTGCAATCGCAGCGCGGCGTGCTCGACACGCTGCTGGTGGGCGACTTCAACGCCTACGCGCAGGAAGACCCGATCGCCGACCTCACCAGCAACGGCTACGTCGACCAGATCGCGCGGTTCCTGGACAAGCCGGGCGCGGGCAGCTGGGGCTACTCGTACGTGTTCAACGGCAGCTCCGGCCGACTCGACCACGCGATCGCGAGCAACACGCTGTCGGCCAAGGTCGCCGGCGTGACCGAGTGGCACGTCAACGCCGACGAGCCGCTGGTCATCGACTACAACACCGAGTTCAAGCAAGGCACCTGCAACACCTGCGGCCCCGACTACTACACGCCGTCGGCCTACCGCGCGTCCGACCACGACCCGATCGTCGTGGGCCTGAACCTGGTGCACGCGATCAACGGCACGGGCGGCACGGACACGATCGTCGGCACCGCCGGCGACGACGTCATCACCGGCGGCGCGGGCGCCGACCGCCTGACCGGCAACGGCGGTCGCGACGTGTTCGTCTACACGTCCCTGCGTGACGCGGGCGACACGATCACCGACTTCACGCCCGGCGACGACCGCCTCGACCTCGCCGCGCTGCTCGCCGGCCTGGGCACGACCCCGGCCAAGGCGATCGCCGGCGGCTACGTGACGCTGCAGCCCTCGGGCAACAACACGATCGTGATGGTCGACGCCGACGGCAGTGCCGGCGCGGCCGTGGCGCGTCCGCTCGTCACGCTGCTGAACGTGAGCCCCGCCAGCCTCGACATCGCCCGCGACCTCGGCCTGGGCTCGCCCGCCGCCGTCGCGATGGCGATGAAGACCTCGGCCAGGACCGTCTCGTCCCACGTCGCCACCAAGACCAAGTGAGTTCCTCCATGCACCCCAAGATGATCCCCGCCGCCCTGTCGGCCCTCGCCCTGGCGCTGGCCGCCGGATCCGCCCACGCCCAGGTGGCCGACGGCAGCACGCTCGCCGGCTGGGCCGCGGCCGGCGACGTCGCGGCCATCGACGGCCACCTGGTCGTGACCACCGCATCGGCCAGCTTCGCCGACGATGTCGACGCCGGCCTGGCCGGCAACGGCGCGCGCAACGTGTCGGGCCACGACCCGCTGGCCACCGGCAACGGCGCGGGCAGCCTCGAGGCGGCGCTGGGCCGCGCCGACACGCCGTTCGACGATGCCGGCCACGGCGCCTGGTCGTACGAGGGCTCGGCGGTGTCCCAATCCTTCGTCGCGGCCGCCGGCAGCCGCCTCACGTTCCGCTGGGACCTGCGCACGCTCGACCAGCGCGACCCGACGCAGGCCGACTTCGCGTTCGTCATCGTCGACGGCACGGTGTTCAAGCTCGCCGACGCGTTCGCCGCCAGCTCGGCCAACGCCGATGCGGACTACGCCGCGGCGACCGGCTGGACGCCGTACGGGGGCTACACGTTCACCACCTCGGGCGCGCACACGATCTCGTTCGGCGTGGTCGACGTGGGCGACTTCGACGACACGTCGGCACTGGCCATCGCCGACGTGGCGGTCAGCGGCGTGCCCGAGTCGTCGACGTTGGCGCTGATGGGCATGGGGCTGGCCTTGCTCGGCATGCAGGCGCGGCGCAAGGGGTAGGCGCCTTGCGGGGCCCCGGCCCCGCCGTCAAGCCTCGCTTGCACGGGTGCGGCCGTTGTCCACAGCGTCTGGGGACAAGCCTGTGGAAAACGATGGGTCACTGCTTCGCAGGCCGCAAGAAGTCGAGGTTTCGGCTGGATTGCACACGGACCAGGCAGTGTCACGAATTTGCCATGTGGGTCGTGTAGCGACATCGCCGAACGGGCCCGCGCGCCCCATCCGGGTGCAGCGCCGAAACATCTTCTTGCAGAATCAGACCCGAACCTTGCGGAACGTGAGGTTGATCCGGTGGCCGCCCGCGAAGGGATGGTCGCCGTCCTTCAGCGGCGCGACCCCGTGGAAGCGCAGGCGCGACGGCCCGCCCCACACCACCACGTCCCCGTGCTGCAGCGCGACGCGGCGCGTGCGGTCGGCGCGCGCATCGCCGCCCCACAGGAACGTGGCGGGCAACCCCAGCGAGACCGAGACGATGGGCGCGCGCAGGTCGAGCTCGTCGCGATCCTGGTGCAGCGACAGCCGCGCGCCGGGCACGTAGCGATTGACCAGGCACGCGTCCGGCACGAACGCCGGATAACCAGCCTTTGCAGCGGCGTCGCGCGCGAGCTCGAGGAAGACCTCGGGGAACGCCGGCCATCGCCGCCCCGTGTCGGGATCGACCGGGTCGTAGCGATAGCCGCGGCGATCGGACACCCAGCCCAGTTCGCCGCAGTTGGTCATGGCGACCGACATGCGCAGGCCGCCCGGCGTGACCAGGTGGCGGAACGGCGCCGCGGCCACCACGCGCGCGAGCTCAGGCGCCAGCGCGTCGGCGCGCGCGGATGCGAAGCCACGCAGCACGACGGCGCCGTCGTCGAGGATCTCGTCGCGCAGGTCGGGTGCGTCGTCGGCGAACAGGTCAGGCGTCATCAGGCGAGAGTCACCCAGGTCGGCGCGTGGTCGCTCGCCTTTTCCTTGCCGCGCTGCTCGCGGTCGACGCCGGCGGACTGCAGGTGCGGCCGCAGGTCGGGCGACAGGAGCAGGTGGTCGATGCGCAGGCCCGCGTTGCGCGGCCAGCGGTTGCGCAGGTAGTCCCAGAACGTGTAGATCCGCTCGTCCGGATGCAGCGTGCGGATGGCGTCGATCCAGCCCTGCTTCAACAGCGCCGCATAGGCCGCGCGGCTCTCGGGCTGCAGCAGCGCGTCGTCCAGCCACGAGCGCGTGTCGTAGATGTCGAAGTCGGTGGGCACGACGTTGTAGTCGCCGGCCAGCACGACGGCTCGCTTCTCCTCGAGCAGCGACTTCGCGTGCTGGTTGAAACGCTCGAACCACGCGAGCTTGTAGTCGAACTTGGGGCCCGGCTGCGGGTTGCCGTTGGGCAGGTACAGCGAGGCGATGACCACCCCGTCCACCTCGGCCTCGAGGTAGCGGCTGTGCGTGTCGTCGATGCCGCCCGGCAGCGCACGCAAGCGCTCGACCGGGGTGGCGTCGCGCGCGAGGATGGCCACGCCGTTGTAGGACTTCTGTCCCGACCACAGCGCGCCGTAGCCGGCCGCGCGGATCGCGTCGATGGGAAAGGTCTCGTCGGACGTCTTGATCTCCTGCAGGCAGGCGACGTCAGGCTGCGTCTCCTCCAGCCACTCGAGCAGGCGCGGCAGGCGGCCGTTGACGCCGTTGACGTTGTAGGTGGCGATCTTCATGCGCCGGACGCGAGCATTCGACATGCCCGGCGCCGGCTCACCTGGACGCCGCCTCGGCGCGCAGCGCCGCGAGCGTGCCCGTGGCCACCAGCACGCAGGTGCGCACCACCTCGCGCCGCGGCAGCTTGTAGCCGCCGGTCATCCACATCTTGGCCACCTGCAGGCCCGCTCCCACCAGCGCGCGGCCCAGCAGTTCGCGCCGCGCCCTGGACAGCTTGAGCGCCGGCTGCGTGGCGGCCAGCGGCGAGATGGTGAGCTCGGCCATCGCGCGCGACGATTCCTCGTACAGGGCGTCGATGGCGGGGCTCACGCCCAGCACCTCGACCAGCACGATGCGCGCGAAACGCGGGTCGCGCACGGTGTCGAACCAGATCTCGTAGGCGGCGGTGGTCTGGCGCTCGACCGCGGCCGCGTCGCCATGCCAGCCTTCCGCGCGGAGCGACTCCTCGGTCAGCCGCGTGGCGAAGTCGCCGGTCAGCTTGCGATACACCTGCGCGAGCAAGGCCTCCAGCGACGCGAACGATTCGTAGAAGTAGCGATCGGTCAGGCCCGCGGCGGCGCAGATGCCGCGCACGGTGGCGCCGCGAAACCCCTGCGTGCCGAACAGCTCGATGCCGGCCTCGATGAAGCGCGCGCGGCGTGCGGCAATGCGTTCTTCCAGCGCGACGCCGCCGTAGGCCCGCGCCGGCGCGGGAGTCGTCTTGATGGAGGGGGGCATCTCCCTATTTGACACGATTGGCCACGGCGTTACGATCCGGGAAACATCTGACGACAAGCGTCGTCACTTTCGAGACACCCCACCGGAGGCCGCATGGCCAGACAACAACCCCTGGCGTTGCGCGGCGGCGTGGCCGTGCTCACCGGCGCGGCCAGCGGCATCGGCGCGGCGCTGGCCGTGGACCTGGCGCGACGCGGCATGCACCTCGCGCTGGTCGACCTGAACCCGGCCGGCCTCGAGGCGACGGCCGCGCTGGCGCGTGCCGCGGGCGTCACCGTCAGCACGCACGTGCTCGACGTCTCCGACCACGCCGGCGTCGCCGCGCTGCCGGCCGAGGTGCTCGCGCGGCACGGGCGCGTGTCGGTGCTGGTCAACAACGCGGGCGTCGCGCTGGGCGGGCTGTTCGAGCAGGTGTCGCCCGAGGATTTCGACTGGCTGATGTCGATCAACTTCGGCGCCACCGTGCGCCTCACGCGCGCGTTCCTGCCCGTGCTCGCGCGCGAGGGCGCCGCGCAACTGGTCAACGTGTCCAGCATCTTCGGCATCATCGCGCCGCCCGGGCAGACGGCCTACGCGGCCTCCAAGTTCGCGGTGCGGGGCTTTTCGGAGTCGCTGCGCCACGAGCTGCAGATGAGCCGCTCCCCCGTGGGCGTCACCCTCGTGCATCCGGGCGGCGTGCGCACCAGCATCGCCGAGAACGCGCGGCTGGCCAAGGGCCTGGACGAGGGCCAGGTCGCGCAGGAGCGCGCGAACTGGCGCGGCCTGCTGGCGCTCGACGCCGCCAAGGCCGCCGGGATCATCGTCGCTGCCCTCGAGCGCCGCGCGCCGCGCGTGCTGGTGGGCAACGACGCCAAGGGCGCGGCGCTCGTGCAGCGACTGTTCCCGGTGGACTACTGGAAGCACGTGGCGCGCGACATCGCGCGCCGCACCAGGCGCAAGGCGGGGTAGGCACATGGCCAGCTGGCAGGCCCGCGCGGCCCGATACGTGATCCGCAAGCGCCTGCGCCCGGCGCTGGGCGACATGAGCGACCTGATGCGCGTGCGCAAGGCCATGGACACGCCGTTGCCGCCGCCCAAGGGCGTGCGCTACACCCCCGGCGCGCTGGGCGGCGTGCCCGGCGAATGGGTCGAGCGCGAAGGCGCGGACGGCGCCGCCCCGACGTTGATGTACGTGCATGGCGGCGGCTTCGTCGGCTGCTCGCCCAGGACGCACCGGCCGATCACCGCCAGCTTCGCGCTGCAGGGGTTCCGCGTGTTCGCGCCGGACTACCGGCGGGCGCCCGAGCACCCGTTTCCCGCGCCGCTGGACGACGTCGTCGCGGCCTGGCGCGCGCTGCGCACGCAGCACACCGCCGAGGCAGCGAACCAGCGCCTGGTGCTCGCCGGCGAGAGCGCGGGCGGCAACCTCGCCCTCGCGCTGATGCTCGTGCTGCGCGACGCGGGCGAAGCGCTGCCCGACGCGGCGGCGCTGTTCTCGCCGGCCACCGACCTGACCGGCGGCAGCCCGTCGATCGAAGGCAATGCCGAGCGCGACGCGATGTTCCACGGGCCGTCGCTGGAGAACCTGGGCAAGGCCTACCTGGGCGCGAGCGGCGATCCGACCAACCCGCTGATCTCGCCGCTGTTCGGCGACCCGCGCGGCCTGCCGCCGCTGCTGCTGCACGTGGCCGCCGAGGAGGCCTTGCGCGACGACGGCCTGCGCCTGGCCCGGAAGGCACGCGAGGCCGGCGTGCACGTGGAGACGACGGTGTGGAACGTCGTGCCGCACGCGTGGCAGTTGCTGGCCAAGGTGCCCGAGGCACGCGCCTCGCTGGCGCGCGCCGGCGAGTTCCTCAAGACCGCGCACCCGGAGGCCATCGAGCACCTGGACACCGTCATCGTCGGCGCCGGCCTGTCGGGCATCGGCGCGGCCGTGCACCTGCAGCGCGACTTCCCGGGCCGGCGCTTCACGATCCTCGAGGCGCGGGCCGCGATGGGCGGCACCTGGGACCTGTTCCGCTATCCCGGCGTGCGTTCCGACTCCGACATGTTCACGCTGGGCTATTCGTTCAAGCCGTGGACGGACGCCAGGTCGCTGGCCGACGGGCCGGCGATCCGCCAGTACATCACGGACACCGCCATCGAGCACGGCCTCGACCACCAGGTGCGCCACGGCCACAAGCTGGTGCGCGCGGACTGGTCGTCTGCCGACGCGCGCTGGACGCTGCAGATCGAGCATGCGCCCGATGCGGACGGCGTGCCGCGCCGATCGACGCTGTCGTGCAACTTCCTTCTCGCGTGCAGCGGCTACTACAGCTACGCCGCCGGACATGCGCCCGAGTTCCCCGGCGTGTCCACCTTCCAGGGGCGTGTCGTCCACCCGCAGTTCTGGCCCGACGACCTCGCCTACGCCGGCAAGCGCGTCGTCGTTATCGGCAGCGGCGCCACGGCCGTCACGCTGGTGCCCGAGATGGCCCGGAAGGCCGCGCACGTGACGATGCTGCAGCGCTCGCCCACGTACGTGCTGTCGCTGCCCGCGCGCGATCCGATCGCGCAGGGGCTGCGGCGGTTCCTGCCGCGCATGCTCGCGTACCGTCTCACGCGCGCCAAGAACATCGGCGTGGCGATGCTGTTCTTCAACCTGTCGCGCCGCTGGCCGGCGCGCGTCAAGGAGCGGCTGATCGCGATGGTGCGCGAGGCGCTTCCCTCGCACGACGTCGATACGCACTTCACGCCGCGCTACATGCCCTGGGACCAGCGCGTGTGCTTCGTGCCGGACGGCGACCTGTTCGAGGCCATCCGGAGCGGCCGCGCCGACGTGGTGACCGACGAGATCGACACGTTCACGCCCGGTGGCATCCGCCTCGCATCGGGCCGCGAGCTGCCGGCCGACATCGTGGTCTCGGCCACCGGCCTCGCGCTGAACCTGCTGGGCGACGTCGCGTTCGCGGTCGACGGGCAGGCGGTCGATTTCTCGAGCACGCTGGGCTACAAGGGCATGATGTTCAGCGGCGTGCCCAACCTGATCTACACGTTCGGCTACACGAACGCGTCGTGGACGCTCAAGGCCGACCTGACGGCCGGCTACGCGTCGCGTCTGTTCGCGTACATGGACCGGCACGGCTACGCCAGCGCGATGCCGGTGGCCGATGCGGGCATCGAGCGCCAGCCGTTCCTCGATTTCTCGTCGGGGTACGTGCAGCGCGCCACGGGGTTCATGCCCAAGCAAGGGACGAAGGCGCCCTGGCGGCTTTACCAGAACTACGTGCTGGACATGCTGACGCTGCGGTGGTCGCGGATCGCGGATGGGACGCTGCGCTTCGGGCGCAAGGCCTAGTGGCGTGCGTGGGCCCTGCGACTGCGCGCAGGGTGACAACCATTGATCGAGCGCGGACGAAAAGGTTTGTCACCCTGCGCGAAGTCGCAGGGCCCACCCCCGCAAAGTCCTCACTCGCCCTTCTCGGGCTCGCGGAACTCCAGCGGGAACACCTCGTCGCCCGCCCGCGCGTTCTCCCGGCGGCGCAACTCGACGCGCCGGATCTTACCGGACAAGGTCTTGGGCAGCTCGCCGAACTCGACGATGCGGATCCGCTTGTACGACGCCAGCCGCCCGCGCGCGAACGCCAGGATAGCCTGGGCCAGCTCGGGGCTGGGCGCGAAGCCCGCGCGCAGGATCACGATGGCCTTGGGCACCGCCAGGCGGATCGGGTCCGGCGACGGGATCACGGCGGCCTCGGCCACGGCCTCGTGCTCGATCAGCACGCTCTCCAGCTCGAACGGGCTGATGCGGTAGTCCGACGCCTTGAACACGTCGTCGGCGCGGCCGACATAGGTGATGTAGCCGTCCTCGTCGCACGAGGCCACGTCGCCCGTGTGGTAGTGGCCGTCGCGCATCACCTCCGCGTTCTTGTCCGCATCGTCCTGGTAGCCCAGCATCAGGCCCAGCGGCCGCGGCGACAGCGTCAGCGAGATCTCGCCTTCGCTCGCGGGCTGGCCGTCCGCGTCCAGCAACGCCACCCGGTAGCCCGGCAGCGGCCGGCCCATCGAGCCGGGCTTGGACCGCTGCCCCGGCGGATTGCCCACCTGCGCGGTCGTCTCGGTCTGGCCGAAGCCGTCGCGGATCGTGATGCCCCAGGCGCGCTGCACGATGTCGATGACCTCGGGATTCAGCGGTTCGCCGGCGCCCACGAGCTCGCGCAGCGATGTCTTGTAGCTCACCAGGTCCTGCTGCATCAGCATGCGCCAGACCGTGGGCGGCGCGCACAGCGAGGTCACCTTGTTCCGGACCAGCACGTCGAGCGCGGCCGGCGCATTGAAGCGCGCGTAGTTGTAGATGAAGATCGTCGCGCCCGCGTTCCACGGCGCGAACAGGCAGCTCCACGCATGCTTGGCCCAGCCGGGCGAGCTGATGTTCCAGTGCACGTCGCCGGGCTTCAGGCCGATCCAGTACATCGTCGACAGGTGGCCCACCGGATAGCTCTGGTGGCTGTGCATCACCAGCTTGGGCTTGGACGTGGTGCCCGACGTGAAGTACAGGAACAGCGGGTCGTCGGCCCGCGTGACGCCGTCCGCCGAGAACGCGTCGGGCTGCCGGGCGGCCAGGGCGTAGTCGTGCCAGCCCGCGGCCGCGCCGCCCACGACGACGCGCGTGTACTCGCCGGGGAACTCGTCGAACTTGGACGTGGCAGAGGCGGTGCAGATGACGTGCTTGACGCCGCCCCGGTCGAAGCGGTCGGCGAGGTCGTCGGCGGACACCAGCGTGGTGGTGGGCACGATCACCGCGCCCAGCTTCATGCACGCGAGCATGGACTCCCACAGCGCCACCTCGTTGGGCATCAGCAGCAGCACGCGGTCGCCGCGCCGCACGCCCAGGTCGCGCAGCCAGTTGGCCACCTGCGACGAGCGCCGGGACATGCCGGCGAAGCTGACCTTGTCCTCGCGGCCGTCCTCGTCGACGATCCACAGGGCAGGCTGCTCGTTGCCCTGCGCGACGGCGTCGAAGTAGTCGAGCGCCCAGTTGAACTGGGACAGCTCGGGCCAGCGGAAGTCGCGGTAGGCGGTGTCGTAGTCCTCGCGATGCCTGAGGAGGAAATCGCGGGCGGCCAGGAACTGGGATGCGGTCATGCGCTTGTCTCCGTGCGCCCTCGGGGGGGCTTGTCATCGTGGCGCCAGCATAGGGCCGGCGGCTAACGGGGCGCTGACGGTCGGGGTCCGGCGCGGCCGGTCGAGAAATTTCGCGGGTGCCGGGAATAAACCGGATGGCCGCCCCGTCCACCCCTTTGTCCCGCCTTTCGCGGTACAAACCAACACCGAGGACCCTCCCGATGAAGACTTCCCTGATCGCCATCGCCGCCGCGCTCGCCGCCACCGGCGCCCTCGCGGCCGACGCCCCCGCCTTGCCCCGCAACGGCGTGCTCGCCACCGCGTCGGGCGCCACCGTCTACACCTTCGACAAGGACACCGCCGGCAGCGGCAAGAGCGTCTGCAACGGCCCGTGCGCCCAGCTGTGGCCGCCGGTCGCGGCGCAGGCCTCCGACAGCGGCAGCGGCGACTGGTCGGTCGTCACCCGCGACGACGGCAGCAAGCAGTGGGCGTACAAGGGCGCGCCGATCTACACGTTCTCCAAGGACGCCAAGCCGGGCGACACCACCGGCGACAAGTTCAAGGACGTCTGGCACGTCATCAAGGGCTGAGCGATGCCGCGGGCGCCGTCGGCCAGCGATGCGGCCCGTGCGGGCGGCGCCGACGCATCCGCGCAATTGCCGCTGTTCGAGCCGGCGCCAACGTCTTCGGGCGCGCGGCTGTCGCAGCGCATCAAGCGCCTGTTCGCGCCCGTCGCGGCGACGCCGCAAGGCCCGGACGAGGCCGGCTCGTCCTGGCCCGACAGCTTCTTCGACCCCGCGCCCTGACATGGATGCCGCCGACGCCGACCTCCTCGACTGGGTGCCGCGCCTGCGCCGCTACGCGCGCGCGCTCGCGGGCAACCGCGACGACGCCGACGACCTGGTGCAGGACACCCTCGAGCGCGCGTGGTCGCGCGCGAGCCTGTGGCGCGGCGTGGCCGACATGCGCGGCTGGCTGTTCTCCATCATGCACAACCTGCACGTCGACGCCCTGCGCCGCGGCCGCCTCGCGACGGTGCCCCTGAGCGAGGACACCCCCGAGGGCATCGCCCCGCCACCGCAGGCCGAACGCCTGGCCGTGCTCGACCTGCAGGCCGCGCTCGACCGCCTGCCGCTCGAGCAGCGCGAGGTGCTGCTGCTGGTGGCGCTGGAGGACATGGCCTACGCCGACATCGCGCGGACGCTGGGCATTCCGCTCGGCACCGTGATGTCCCGGCTGTCGCGCGGGCGTGAACGCCTGCGCGCGTTGCTGGACGGCGCGCCGTCCGCGGGGAGCGGCGAACCCGTCCGCCTGAAAGTCGTCAAATGAGCGAGTCCGTCCCCTTCACGCCGGTCTCCGAGGCCGAGCTCCACGCCTGCGCCGACGGCCAGCTCACGGCCGAGCGCGCGGCCGAGGTCCAGGCCTGGCTGGCCGAGCGTCCCGACGAGGCTGCCCGCGTGCGCGCGTGGGAGGCGCAGAAGCGCGAGCTGCGCGCGCTGTTCGATCCGGTGCTGGCCGAAGCCGTGCCGCCGGAGCTGCGGCGTCGCGCCCGGCGCAGCCCCGCCGGCTGGCGCCGCCCCGCCCTGGCGGCCGCCGCGGCGCTGCTGCTGGTGGCCGTGGCCGGCAGCGCCGGCTGGGGCCTGCGCGGCGCCCGCGACGCCACGCTGCTGGCCGCAGCCTCCCCGCGCGCCGGCGACACGTTCGCCGCCCGCGCGGCCCTGGCCCACGCCGTCTACGCGCCCGAGGTGAAGCGGCCGGTGGAGGTGGACGGCGCGCACGAGGAGCAACTGGTCACGTGGCTGTCCCGGCGCATGGGCGCCCCCATGCGCGCGCCGCACCTGCAGTCGCTCGGGTACGCGCTGGAGGGCGGCCGCCTGCTTCCCGGCGAGCACGGCCCGGTGGCGCAGTTCATGTACCGCGACGAGGCCGCGCATCGGCTGACGCTGTACGTCTCGAACGATGGCACTGCGCGGGCGCTGGCGAGCGCCGACCTGCGCGCGGGCGACGGCGCGCGGGTGGACACCGCGTTCCGTTTCGCCAGCGAGGGCGCGCTGAACGTCTTCTACTGGCAGGACGGCCCGTTCCGCTACGCCATCACGGCCGCGGCCGACCGCGCCGCGCTCACGCGGGTGTCTGCGGAGGTGTATCGGCAGTTGGTGGAGGCGCCGCCCTGAAGCGGCGCGAGCGCGGTCTCAGATCGCCCGCGAGCCGATCGCGGCGATCGGGATGACGCGGGCCGCGTTGGCCGCCAGCGTCCCCGCGACGGTGGGGCGGCAGGCATGCGCGGCGTCGAAGGTGTCGCGGGCGCAGTCGTGGCAGCGACCGCAGGCGGTGGCCACGCGCAGTTCGTCCTGCAACTCCTCGAACGACGTGCAGCCATGCTGCACCTCGCGGGCGATGTCCCGGTCGGACACCCGGTGGCAGACGCAGACGATCACAGCAGGCCCTCCTGCGACGGGGCGGTCTGGGTGGCGGCGGCGAACGACATGCGAGGTTCCGTGGTCAAGCTCTGATCGCAACTATAACGCGAATCGTTCGCATTTGCAAAACGCCGAGTACGGGCAGGAGGGTGATGCGGTCACCCTGCGCGCAGTCGCAGGGCCCACGCCGGTCGCGACGCCCATGAAAAAGGCGCGGACCCGCCGCGCCTCGGTCGCCGAAAGACCCGAAAACGCCTACTCGATCTCGCCCATCATCGACTGGTGGTAGTTCTGCTCACCCACCTTGCCCGCCACGTCGAGCTGCGTCTCCAGGAAGTCGATGTGCTCCTCGGTGTCGTCGAGGATCTTCTGCAGCAGGTCGCGCGAGACGTAGTCGCGCACCGCCTCGCAGTGGGCGATGCCGTCCTTGATGGTGGCCTGCGCGGCGTATTCGAGCCGCAGGTCGCAGTTCATGCACTCGATCAGGTTCTCGCCGATCATCAGCTTGCCCAGGTCCTGCAGGTTGGGCAGGCCGTCGAGCATCAAGATGCGGTCCATGAGCTTGTCGGCGTGCTTCATCTCGCCGATGGATTCCTCGTACTCCTTCCTGGCGATGATGTTCAGGCCCCAGTGCTTGTACATCCGGTAGTGGACGAAATACTGGTTGATGGCGGTCAGCTCGTTCTTCAGCTGCGCCTGAAGATGAGCGATGACCTGGGGATCGCCTTTCATGGGAGGACTCCTCGTGTCGGTATGCGTGGGAAGCGCCCATCCTAGCGTGCCTGGAGCCCGGTCCACGCGTCGCGCGCGTTCACTTTGCTTCAATCGCGCAGTGAGGCGAACCGTCTTGAATTGAGCCACCCGGCCGCTGCTTATCCGCAGTTTGCGCCCGTGTGTCGGGGTTGATA
>Ga0209677_101013_pt1 | contig 13433 bp, 12 predicted proteins | sample AraplaCvi_mCL_r2_2_FD_184285 | JGI IMG/M metagenome (GOLD analysis project Ga0209677, IMG submission 184285) | Arabidopsis root microbial communities from North Carolina, USA - plate scrape CL_Cvi_mCL_r2 (SPAdes) (version 2) | ecosystem: Host-associated > Plants > Roots > Endosphere | place: USA... | reverse complement strand
CCGGCTGATCAGTTCAGGTCAGATGCTTGGGAGGCGGGAAGTCTGTGTCGGGTGCAATGCCGATCAGGGCAGGCTCGCGCTGCGCGATCGGTGCGGCGACGATATCGGCCGCCGCTCCGGACTGCATCGGCTGTGCGACGGCAATCGAGAAGCAGCCATGGCAGTGGTGGCCGCCGGCCGTCTTGTGATCGCCATGGCCGGTAGCGCTATCGTCGAGGATCGAGGCGATCTCCGAGCCGCCAGACGGGCTGGTGACATCGATGTCGTGCGCGCCATGGAGCACGCTCGACAGCAGATACATCACCGCGACGAGCACAGCCATGAGCCCACGCCAGTTGCGCGGGTTCCAAAAGCTGGTGCGGCGGCCGATCGAAATCACTGCGGTCTCGGGTTGCTGATCGCCTGCGGTAGCATGGCGGCCGGAACAGTGTCGACCCGCAATAGTGTTACGTGTGGGGAACTCGATGTCGCACGCGCCGGACACGAAAAGGCCCAGCGGTTCCTTCTCGCCGATTATTGTGTGCCGGACTTCGGCTGAACTCCCAAATTGGCGCGGCGGTACGCGGTGGGAGACTTGTCGAACGCTCTTTTGAAGATGCGATTGAAGTAAGAAACATCGCTAAATCCGCAGGCGAAGGCCAAGGCGGCAATCGACTGGTCTGTTGAACTGGTCAATTCCGCAGCGCAACGTGCGAGCCGCTTCGACCGGATCGTGGCACCGAAGGTCGTCTCTTCCGCCTCGAAAAGCCGATGGAGATAGCGGGACGTGATGTGAAATTTTTGGCAAACGGATTCGACCGACAAGGACGGATCGAAAAGATTCTCATCGATATGTTTGAGGATCGCATTCAGAAAGGCTCTCCGGGTGCATGAGGGTCTGCTTTCCTCAGCCTCCACCGTACCACCGAGAGCCAACGCGACGAGCTTTGCGATCGTATCTGCGACCGTCTCCTGCGCCTCCGGCGGAATCTGAGCCTGCCGAACGACCGACTGTAGAAAATCTACAGCCAATTGTCCGGTCGGAGTCCCCTTCGAAACGCGAATGGCCGTTGCGCCTGCCGCATCCTTCAAGAGCGGATCGAGCCGCTTCTTAGGCACTCTGAAGGAAAAGATCTCCAGGTTCGATCGATAGTCGAGATCGTACGGCTCCGTTGAGTCCACGATGTAGAACTCTCCCGGCCTTACGAGCGCCTCTCGTCCCCGCTGCTTTGCGAGAACATCGCCTTCGATCTGCATGTTGACGAAATAATACTCGAGTGGCGTCTTGCGGATTTCCTTGGCGCCCCTGAGGACCCGGTGTTCATCCGTCAGCAGCCGCGTGACATTCACATCCGATACCGCGTGCGCCTCGACGCTCCCGGTAAAAGCTCCTTGGCTCTTGCGAGACGGATCAAGCGTAATGAACGCTTCGCACAACACTTCGCGCCAGAAGCCGAACTGTTGGCCGGGGGGAAGATCCTGCGTGGTCCAGAACGGCATCGCGGCACTCCCTCGATAACGAGCCTCACGAAGTCGTATTCACGATCAAAGGCTAGTCCGGCCAATGCTGCAATCAAGCACAAATTTTGAACCAGGCTGTCTGTTTCCTGGTCTGGTCGCGACGACGAGACGGGGCTGTCTCTGGAGGACGATGAATTTGTCCCTCCCGACCAAGACATGTCTTCCGGTTTTTTGGTGGCCTGTTCGCACCATCAACCGAGGGGAATGCCATGACAACGGGTATCGAATTTGCGCTGAGTCCAGACCAGATTGCACTGCAAAAGGGAGCCAGGGAATTCGCAACGACCGTCTTGAAGGACGTTCGTCCGACCATTCGCAAGTTTGGCAAGCCAGACGAACGCTTCTATGCGACGCGTCCATTCCACAAGAAGGCCGTCGATGCAGGCTTTGTGAAGGGCCTCTTTCCGAAGGCATTTGGAGGAACCGAGGTCCCCGCGCTGGATTTCGCCCTGGCGGCGGAAGAGCTTGCAGCCGTCGACGTCAACGTGCCGAGCACCCTTCTGGGGACGGGTCTGGGCGTCAAACCGATCATCTTTTACGGGACCGAGGAGCAGAAGAAGCGATTTTTGCCTGACTTCATTCAAGACGGCACCCGGCTTGCCGCTCTTGCCTTCACTGAGGTGACCGGAGGCGCAAACTTCGACGCCCCCGATCCGCGTTTCGGCGTGAAGACCTTCGCCACACTCGAAGGCAACGAATGGGTCATTAACGGAGAGAAACATTACACGACCAACGGCACCGGGTGGGACGGCAACAATTGTCACCTTTACGCCGTCGTGTGCCGGACAAACCCGAACAAGGGGGCCCAAGAGTCTCTCGCAGTCATTATGGTTCCGGGCAGCGATCCCGGGGTCAAGGTCACGGGGCTGCTCGACACCGTCGGGCATCGGGCTTCGATTTCGCCCCGAATGAAATTCGAAAATGTCCGCGTTCCCGCCGATAACATCATCGGCAAACCGGGCGATGGCATCAAGATCGTCTCGACCAATTTCGCATGGACAGCAGCCCTGATCGGAGCGGCATGCGTCGGAGTCATGCGGTCGGCGTTTGACCATGCGCTCGAATTCGCACGAATTGATGCACGTTCCGGCCCCCATCCGATCATCGAATACCCCACGGTCGGCTACATGCTGGCCGACATGAAGATGCGAATCGAAGCTTGCCGCTATCTGACCTGGAAAGCTTGCCAGCAGTTCGACAGAAGCGGGGGCCAGGAGCAGGAACTCGCCGTCATGACCAAGGTGTTCTGTTCGGAGACCTGCGTCGACGTCGTTTACGATGCAATGCGCGTGGTCGGTGTTGACAGCTACACCGACATGCACCCGCTGGCGGAATTGATGAACGACGCCATGTGCTTCCCGCTCTACGATGGCGGCAACATGGGGGCGCGTCGGCGTCAGCTCCACGGTATGATCAAGAGCCCGGACTACGATTCACTCGCCGCAGCTCGCGTGGGTTAGGACTCTGCTCGCAGGCGATAGCGGGAGAGCCCGCTATCGCCTGGCGCAACGGCCCTTGTGGGTTGGCAGATCGCGGGTCTTCGCGCGGATGTCGAGAAGGGGCCGGCCGCTACGCCTTTTCCTCCCAGATCATCGCAAGGTGCACGATCGTCTGCACCGCCTTCTCCATGTCCTGACGGCTGACCCATTCCAGACGCGAGTGGAACGCGTGCTCGCCGGCGAAGATGTTGGGGCAGGGCAGGCCCATGAAGGACAGGCGCGAGCCGTCGGTGCCGCCGCGGATCGCGGTGCGCATCGGGCGCAGGCCGGCGCGGCGGATCGCCTCGATAGCGTATTCGAGGATATGCGGGTGACGATCGATCACCTGCTTCATGTTGCGGTACTGCTCGCGCACCTCGAACTTGTAGGTCGAGCGCGGATAGTCCTTCATCACGTCCTTGACGATGGTCTCGAGCAGGGCTTCCTTTTCCTTAAGCCCTTCCTCGGTGAAGTCGCGCACGATGAAGGAAAGCGTTGCCTGTTCCAGTGCGCCGTCGATTCCGATCGGATGCAGAAAGCCCTGCTTGCCCGACGTCGTCTCGGGCGAACAGCCTTCCTTCGGCAGCCGCTCGACGATGGCCGCCGCGATCTTGATCGCGTGCTCCATCTTGCCCTTGGCATAGCCGGGATGCGCGCTGACGCCGTTAATGGTGATGGTGGCGCCGTCGGCCGAGAAGGTCTCGTCCTCGACGGAGCCCGCGCTCTCGCCGTCCATGGTGTAGCCAAAATCCGCGCCCAGCTTCTTGATGTCGACATTGTCGACGCCGCGGCCGATCTCTTCGTCGGGCGTGAACAAGATCTTGATGGTGCCGTGCTTCACATCGGGGTTGTTGATGAAGAAGTGCGCGGCATCCATGATCTCGGCCACGCCGGCCTTGTTGTCGGCGCCCAGCAGCGTGGTGCCGTCGCTGGTGATGATGTCGTTGCCGATCTGGTTCTTCAGCGCCGGATGCTCGGCGAAGCGGATCACCTGGCTGGTATCGCCCGGCAGCGTGATGTCGCCGCCGCGATAGTTCTTCACGACCTGCGGCTTGACGTCCTTGCCGGTGACGTCGGGCGAGGTGTCCATGTGCGAGCAGAAGCAGATCACCGGCACCTTCTTGTCGGTGTTGGCCGGGATCGTTCCATAGACGTAGCCGTAGTCGTCGAGATGGGCGTCCGCGACGCCGATTGCCTTGAGCTCGGTGACGAGCACGCGGCCGAGATCCTTCTGCTTCTCGGTGGAGGGCGAGCTGGGGGATTCCGGGTCGGACTGGGTGTCGATAGTGACGTAACGCAGGAAGCGCTCGGTCACGGTATGCGTGAAGGTGAGGGAAGACATGTCTGGTCAAACCGCCGGGTCTTGGGGAAGCAGGGCTTGGGGAAGCAGGCGGTATAGCAGAAAAGCGGGCCGCGTTGCGGCCGAAACGGCGCGGATCAGGCTTAACGAAAGGTAGCCGCTCAGATCGCCTCTTTCAGTTCCTTGACCGGACGGAAGGTGACCTTCTTGCTGGCCTTGATGTGGATGGCTTCGCCAGTGGCCGGATTGCGGCCGGTGCGGGCGGCACGCTTGCGGACCTGGAGGATGCCGAGGCCCACGATGCGGACGCGATCGCCCTTCTTCAGGTGCCTGGTGATCAGCTCGACCATGTCGGTCAGGACGGCCTCGGCGCGCTTCTTCGAGAGCTCCTGGCTGTCCGCAATGTCGGCGGCGAGGTGCTTGAGCGTGATGGTGGCGGGGGCGGCTACCTTCTTCGCTGAGTCCTTCTTGGCCAAATCCTTTTTAGCCGAATCCTTTTTAACCATGTCTGGCCTCCTCAATGACGGGGAAGCCCCGGAAAAGCCGGGAAAGCGTGGGGATCCCTCAAGTCCTGGAAGGGGTAGACGATTCGGGCGCGGGCTGACTACGTCGCGGATTCGGGGGGCAAACGTCGGTCCACCTCGGCCGCGGATGCGACAGGGGTCGCGACATCAGGCTAAGACTATGAAGGGATTGCCAAAATGGCGCGAGAGACGGGGCTCGAACCCGCGACCTCCGGCGTGACAGGCCGGCGCTCTAACCAACTGAGCTACTCCCGCGTGGTTCGCTCAAAGCGCGCGGAACGAGGGGGGACTTAAAGGCGGGGCTTGGTGAAGTCAAGGACGTTGCGCTTCGCGCGTGCGCCCCGGCTAAGTATTGCTTTGGAAAACGAAAAGGCCGCCCGGAGGCGGCCATCGATCGACCCGGAACGGGGCGTATCAGCGAATCTCGGACGTGCCTGCGCTCGTCACCACCACCGGCTTGCCGGCCTTGATCACGTGGGTGGACTGGGCGGTCTGGCTGTAATCGGCGTTGGTGCGGGCTGCGATCCCGAAACCGGCCACCGCGATGCCGGCAACCAGCGCCACCACCACGATCTTCAGGTGGGTCGCACGATCAGCAGAGTGAATGGAGTGGTTCATGTGAGCCTCCCGACGGGCTTTGCCGCCGTCTATGGGCTCATGTCTTAAGGACCATCTGTTTCCGGATGGTTTCGCGGGTTCCGCAAAATGGTTTCATTTCTAGGCCCGGTTGGTTTCGCCAGGCTTGCGGGGGGAGAGGGCCTTAAGCGGCGGCCCGGCTGATATCGTCCCGGATGGTGCGGGCCGCCCAGACGAACAGAAGGGCGCCCAGAACGGTCGTGGCCGCGGCCGAAAGCAGCGAATAGCGCACGGCATCCGCGCCATAACTGCCCTTCAGGGCGTCGTTGACCATGCCGACGGCGAGCGGGCCGACGCCTTGTCCGAAGCAGGTGGCGGTGAGCGCGATCAGGGCGGAGGCGAGCGCACGCATGCTCGGCCTGGCCACGGTCTGCGCGATCGCGAAGATCGGGCCGAGATGGAAGCCGACCAGGAACGAGGTCAGCGCCAGCATGGCGACCATCATCGCGAAATCCTGCGCCAGCATGCATAGCGCGAACACCGGGCCGGCGAGTCCTGAGGTGATCGCAGGCGCCCAAAGCTTCCAGCGGTCGTCGCGGCGGCTGATTTGCGCCACCACGAAGCCGCCGAACAGGGTACCGGCCATGCCGGCGAGCCCCTTGAAGGTGCCGGCATAGGTGCCGATCTCGGCGCTCGACAGGTGGTGCACGCGGGCGAGGAACGGCGGGATCCAGGCCGCGGTCGCGTAATTGGTGTAGGTGGTGAGGCAGAAGCCGATCAGCACGATGATGAAGCTGCGTTGCGAGGCCAGGAAGCTCAGCGTCGGCCCGAGCGGCTCGGGCACGAAACTCTCCTGCATCGCGCCGCGCTTCGGCTCGGAGATCGTCAGCCACAGGACAATTGCGAGTAGGATACCCGGCAGGCCCGCGACATAGAACGCCGATCGCCAGCCATAGTGCTGGTTGACATAGCCGCCGATGAAATAACCGAGGAAGATGCCGAGATAGGTGCCGATCGCGTAGATGCCGAGCGCGCGCGGGCGCTCGTTCTTGGTGAAGAGATCGGCCACGATCGACTGCGAGGCGGGTGAGCCCGCGGATTCGCCGATGCCCACGCCGATGCGCGCCAGCGCCAGCGAGGTCACGCTCGAGGCCGCACCGCACAGCGCCGTCATCGCGCTCCAGAACGCAAACGCCATGGCGACGATGTTGCGCCGGTTGAGCCGGTCGGCGACGCGCGCGATGGGGATGCCGAGCAGGGAATAGAACAGCGCGAAGCCGAAGCCCGCGAGCAGGCCCATCATGGTGTCGCTGAGCTGAAACTCCTTCTTGATCGGCTCGATCAGGACGTTGAAAATCGTGCGGTCGAGAAAGTTCAGCGCGTAGATGATGGTGAGCAGGCCCAGCACGTAATAGCGCCGCACCGGGGGCTTTGCCGCGGCGGCCGTTGGCACCGACACTTGTGACGTCACATCGACCATCGCATCCCCCCAATTTGTCGTTGTTATCGTTGTCGGTCCAGCCCTTATTGGAGCTGTCTTTTTCACGCGTCGCGGATGTAATTCCCTGCTTCGAATTCGACCGGCGGCGCACTTGCGTCGAATGAGACGCCGATCGGGTCGCGATTGGCTTCCATCGCTTCCAGTTGCTCGCCCAGCATGCGCCGGATCATCAGGATGCCGCGGTCGCTTTGGCCGAAATGCTCCTCGGAGTGCACGGTCACGTCGCCTTGGCCGACCTGGGCCTCGTAGTCGCCGGGGAATTGCTGGTGCTCGGCCTCCGTCATGTCCCACCAGAACTTGCCGTTGAATTTCGAGCGCATCCGGCCGATGTCGCCTGATGTCTTGACGCGGCCGGCGACATAGATGCGGAAGGACGTGTCGTCGATCGGCAGCGTCCAGCCGATCGACTCGACGCGGGCAAATTGCGCCACGCGCGGATTGGGCACGACGCGCAGAGTGGGCAGTGCCGCTTCGGTGACGCGGTAGAACACCTTGCCGTCGTCCTGCTTGCGGATCGAGCGAACGGCGATGCCGCGCGGCGTCTTGTCGAACGTCACCTCCGGCATCGAGGCCATCATGTTGGTGAACTGCGGCCCCGAGAACGAGCCGTGCAGCACCGGCACGTGATAGGGATCGACCACGTTCTCGAAGTGCTGCAGCCAGTTGCAGGGGATGACCGCAGGGCCGCCGCCGCCGATCGAGGAATCGTCGGCCTCGACGAACTCGCCGTCGTCCATGTTTTCCAGGCACTCGTAAGCCGGCAGCACCGGGCGTTTCTCGGCCGGGCCCATATAGGCGAAGATCAGCCCGTAGCGCTCCTCGACCGGATACCAGGGCTGGCGCACCTTGTCCTTGAATGCGCCGCCGTCGGGCTCGCAGGGCTGCTCCAGGCAATGGCCCTCGGTGTCGAACTTCCAGCCGTGATAGCAGCAGCGGATGCCGTCCTCCTCGACCTTGCCATAGTAGAGCGTGGTGCCGCGATGACAGCAGCGGGCGTGCAACAGGCCGACCCGGCCATGCTTGTCGCGGAACAGGATCAGATCCTCGCCGAGCGCACGCACCTTTTTCGGGGTGTCGTTGGCGTCGCTGACGAGTCCGACCGGATGCCAGTAGCGGCGCAGCAGCTCGCCCATCGGCGTGCCGCGCACGACCGAGGTGAGCTCGGTGCGCGTGGTCGCCGGCTTCATCGCATAGGCCGTGCCGAGATCGCGATCCCGCTGGGTCATCGTCATACTGCTCCTCCCGCCGCGGGCCGTGAGGCAGGCCCGATCGTCTTGTCTGTTTGACCCAATGAAAAATAATTCGATGACAATGTCAACGAACTTAAGGACACTTTTGAGTTGTATTTGGATAGTCGCACCGCCGCCGGTCAACCGGGCTTGGCACGCCCCGGCTTTCTTGGCAGAGGTGGATCATGAGCAAGACACCGAGCGGGGACGGGCGCGCATCGCCCGATGCGGACGAAAGCCATTCGCCGGCGCCGATCACCGTGATGCTGTCGTCACGGCTGATGGTGCTCGCCAACCTGCTCAAGCGCGGCGCGATCCTGCGCTACAAGCGCCTCGCCGGATTGTCCTCGGTCGAGTTCGGCCTCGTCGCCTCGCTCGGCCGGCGGCCTCCGATGAGTGTGGCACGGCTTGCCGAAGCCGTCGGTCAGGACAAGGGACAGATCAGCCGCGCGCTGGCTGAGCTCGTCTCGCGCAAGCTGATCGCGAAATCGGCGAACCCGAAGGACAGCCGCGAGGTGTTGGTCTCGCTGACCCCGGCAGGGCTCGCCGCGCACGACGTGATCGTCGAAGGTGCGCAGGATCGCAATCGGCAATTGCTGGAACAGTTGAGCGCGCACGAGCTCGAGACGCTGCTGGCGCAGATCGACCGTCTCACGGCGACCGCCGAGAAGCTGCTCGAATCCGAAAAGCATTCGCGCTGATCTGCCGGCAATCTTCGGACATGTTGGATCGCTTCCAAGAGTCTTTCTAAGACTCCTTCTAAGACCTTTTCAATTAGGGAATTTGCGCGCCCTCCCATAAGCGTCGCCGCAAGCGCTTGCCGTCGGGGGAACGACGGCATGACGCACGCAGACAGACATCTTGGGGTGCGCGTTGAACAGTCTTGCTATGCTGCGGTCAGCCGTATTGGCGACCGCGTCCGCTGTCGTATTGGTGCCGCAGGCATCGCTGGCCCAATCGTCGACGCAGAGCGGCGCGCAGAATCTGCCGTCGGTCACCGTCACCGCGCCGGAAGTGCGCCGCCGCGCCGCCTCGACCGCGCCGCGCCGCGCGCAGCGCCCGGTGCAAAGCGCCAACAACAGCAAGCCGCAGCCGCAGCGCAATGTCGGCTTCGTCGGGACGCCGCGCGGTCCGGTGCACGGCTACGTCGCCAACCGCAGCTCGTCGGGTACCAAGACCAATACGCCGATCATGCAGACGCCGCAGTCCGTCTCGGTGATCGGCGCCGAGCAGATCCGCGACCAGAAGCCGACCAAGCTGGACGAAGCTCTGCGCTACACCGCCGGCGTGCGCGCCGGCACCTTCGGCGCCGACACGCGCAACGACTGGTGGCTGATCCGCGGCTTCAAATCCGACGACATCGGATTGTTCCTCGACGGCATGCAGCTGTTCTACACGGCCTATGCGAGCTGGCGGCTTCCGCCGTCCAACATGGAGCGGATCGAAGTCTTGCGCGGTCCGTCCGCCGTGCTCTATGGCGGCTCGAGCCCGAGCGGCATCGTCAACGTCATCAGCAAGCTGCCGCCGGCCGAGCCGATCCGGTACATCGAGGCCGGTGTCAACAATTTCGGCAACGCCTATGTCGGCTTCGATGTTGGTGGTCCGGTCGCCACGCAGCCCCAGGGCGGCAAGCTGTTCTACCGCGTCGTCGGCGAGGTCAGGAACGGTGATACCCAGGTCAATTTCACGCCCGACAACAATTACTTCATCGCGCCGTCGTTCACCTGGAAGCCGGACGCCGACACCACCTTCACGGTCCTCGCCTCGGCATCGAAGACCGACAGCCGCGGCATCAATTTCCTGCCTTACAAGGGCACGGTGACCAGCGCGCCGTTCGGCAAGATCCCGACCAGCTTCTTCGCCGGCGATCCCGGTGTCGACAAGTTCACGCGCGAGCAGGAGATGCTCGGCTACCAGTTCGAGCGCAATCTCACCGACGATGTGACGTTCCGGCAGAATGCGCGCTTCGCGCATGTCGACTTGACCTATCGCGGTTACGTGGGCAGCGGTTGGGACAACGCCAATACGGCCACGCTCGCTCGCTACAATTGGTATGCGAAGGACACCGCCAACCAGGCCAATCTCGACAACCAGCTGGAGTATCGCTTCAACACCGGTCCGGTGAAGCACACCATGCTATTCGGCGTCGACCTGAAGGGCTACCAGATCGACGACTATCAGGCCTTCGGGTTCGGTGTGCCCTCGATCAATGTCCTCAATCCCGCTTACGGTGCGGCCGAGACTCCGTTGCCGACCGCTCCGTTCCGCAATTTCCAGATCACGCAGAAGCAGGCCGGCACCTATCTCCAGGACCAGATGAAGCTCGGCAATTTCACGCTGGTGCTGAGCGGTCGCAACGACTGGGTCGAGACTACGCAGGCTTCCCGTGACACCGGCGCCACCGTCGGCCAGCGCAACGACAGCAAGTTCAGCGGGCGGGCAGGGCTGATCTACAATTTCGACAACGGCATTGCGCCCTATATCTCCTATGCGACCAGCTACAATCCGATCATCGGCCTCAATGCCGCGAACCAGCTGTTCCTGCCGGAGACCGGCCAGCAGGCCGAAATCGGCGTGAAGGTCGCGCCCAAGGGATTCGACGGCTACTTCACCGCCTCGCTGTTCGATCTGAAGCGCCAGAACGTGCCGTCCGCCGCGCCGGGCGCCATCGTGACGTTGCGGAACCAGACCGGCGAGGTTACCTCGCGGGGCATCGAGCTTGAAGCGGTGGCCAATGCCACCAAGGAATTGAAGCTGATCGGCGCGTTCACCGCCTACCATCTCTTCAACAGCAAGGACATCGACCCGTCGGTGATCGGCAAGGCACCGACCAACACGCCCGAGCTCCTGGTCTCGGGCTGGGCGGACTACACCTTCAGAGACGGACCGCTCGAAGGCTTCGGTTTCGGCGGCGGCGTCCGCTATGTCGGCTCCTCCTGGGCCGATGCCGTCAACACACTCGAGGTCCCCGCGGTAGTGCTCGGCGATCTCGCGGTCCACTACGAATGGCAGAACTGGCGCACGGCCATCAACGTGATCAATTTGACCGACAAGATCTATGTCGCGAGCTGCGCCTCGGAATCCTCCTGCTTCTACGGCGACCGCCGGCGCGTCACCGCCAGCGTCTCCTACAAATGGTAGGCGGGGCTTGAGCTGACCAGCCACCGCTCGTCTTCCACCACGTGATCGATGAGCTCCCGGGCCATGCCCCCCGGCCCGAAGCTCATGCGAGCGCGGCGCGCGGCGCCGAAGCCAAGGCGCAGCCGCCGCGCTCGCGGTCGATCCGCCCCGGGGGGCTGAGACATATCTGGCGGGACGACGCATTCGCCAGGCGAGCCCCGGTCCCGTCCTGGTGCATGGCTCGTCTGAGCGCTCGTGCCTGTGGATACGTGTCTTCGCTGCACCAATCCTGCTGGCGGCCGCGACCGTCATCGGTCTCTCAGCAGCGCGGCTCCGGGGCAGGGGCGGCCAGTATGTCGCCTCGGTGACAGTTGGGGCCTCGGGGTGGCTCATCGCCGGCGTTCGAGTGCGCTGCCGCACGCAAGGAACCGGGTATTTTCCGCGGACGATACGCAGCAAGGAGCTGTCTCGGCCTATGCGCCGCTATCTCGGGAGTGCTGCCCTGCAAAACCGTGGCGACCCTTGCTGGGTTGGACGATCTGCTCCATACCAGCGCCGGGTGATTCCGGGGTTTCCACCGTTCTGGGGGCGGCAAAGGGCCTAAAAAGAGCGTGTCTTGCGCCCATTGGTGCACTGCGCTAAGGCTCAGAACAATTCCAAATTGGACGAATCCGTGGCTGTCCCGAGGCTGCGGGAAAAAGGGCTCGTCAATGAGCGGCATTCTGCAGAACTATCTTCCACTCGTTGTCTTCATAGGGGTCGCGGGCCTGATTGGCCTCGTGCTGCTGATTGCGCCCTTCATCGTGGCATTCCAGCAGCCCGATCCGGAAAAGCTGTCGGCGTATGAGTGCGGTTTCAATGCCTTCGACGACGCCCGCATGAAGTTCGACGTCCGCTTCTACCTGGTCGCCATTCTCTTCATAATCTTCGACCTCGAAGTGGCGTTCCTGTTTCCCTGGGCCGTGGCGTTCGGCAAGCTTGGCGCGACCGGCTTCTGGTCCATGGTGGTGTTCCTCGGCGTGCTGACGGTCGGGTTCGCCTATGAATGGAAGAAAGGCGCACTCGAATGGGATTGAACCCTGCACCATCGGCCGGTCCGGTCCTCGCGCCGGCCCCCAAGGGCATCCTGGATCCGTCGACCGGCAGGCCGGTCGGGGCCAATGATCCGTTCTTTCTTGAGGTCAATTCGGAGCTGTCCGACAAGGGCTTCTTCGTCGCCGCGACCGACGACCTCATCACCTGGGCGCGCACCGGCTCGCTGATGTGGATGACCTTCGGTCTCGCCTGCTGCGCGGTCGAGATGATGCAGGTGTCGATGCCGCGCTACGACGTCGAGCGCTTCGGCTTCGCGCCGCGGGCCTCGCCGCGCCAGTCCGACGTGATGATCGTCGCGGGCACGTTGACCAACAAGATGGCCCCGGCGCTGCGCAAGGTCTACGACCAGATGCCGGAGCCGCGCTACGTCATCTCGATGGGCTCCTGCGCCAATGGCGGCGGCTACTATCACTATTCCTATTCGGTCGTGCGCGGCTGCGACCGCATCGTGCCGATCGACATCTATGTGCCGGGCTGCCCGCCCACGGCGGAAGCGCTGCTCTACGGCGTGCTGCTGCTGCAGAAGAAGATCCGGCGTACCGGCACCATCGAACGCTAAGGTTTAAGGTCATGGACGACGCCAAGCTCGACGCCCTGGGGCAGACGATCGTTAGCGCGCTTCCGGGCGCCGCCACCGCTCACGCGGTGGCCTTCAACCAGCTCACGGTTGACGTCGAGGCCAGCAAGATCGTCGAGGTGGTCAAGTACCTCCGCGACGATCCGAATTGCCGCTTCGTCAACTTCACCGACATCACGGCGGTGGACTATCCGGATCGCGAGAAGCGCTTCGACGTGATCTATCATTTCCTGTCCCCGACGCTGAACACGCGGATCCGGCTTCGGGCCCATGCCGACGAAACCACGCAGGTGCCGTCGCTGATCGAGGTGTTTCCCGGCGCCGACTGGTTCGAGCGCGAGGCCTACGACCTCTATGGCGTGATCTTCGTCGGCCATCCCGACATGCGCCGCTTGCTCACCGATTACGGTTTCGAGGGCCATCCGCTGCGCAAGGATTTCCCGACCACCGGCTTCCTCGAGGTCCGCTACGACGACCAGGAGAAGCGGGTGGTGTACGAGCCCGTCAAGCTCAACCAGGAATTCCGCAAGTTC
>Ga0209677_101011_pt1 | contig 13447 bp, 13 predicted proteins | sample AraplaCvi_mCL_r2_2_FD_184285 | JGI IMG/M metagenome (GOLD analysis project Ga0209677, IMG submission 184285) | Arabidopsis root microbial communities from North Carolina, USA - plate scrape CL_Cvi_mCL_r2 (SPAdes) (version 2) | ecosystem: Host-associated > Plants > Roots > Endosphere | place: USA... | reverse complement strand
CCAGCAGGCGCTGGCCGAGCGTGCGCTGGAGCACGCCGGCACGGTCATGCCGGGCTTCACCCATCTGCAGACGGCGCAGCCCGTCACCTTCGGCCATCATCTCCTGGCCTATGTCGAAATGGCCGCACGCGACCGCGGTCGCTTCACCGATGCCCGCAAGCGCCTCAACGAATCGCCGCTGGGCGCGGCCGCGCTCGCCGGCACCTCGTTCCCGATCGACCGCCACGCCACGGCGGAAGCGCTCGGCTTCGACCGGCCGATGGCCAATTCGCTGGACGCGGTGTCCGACCGCGATTTCGTGCTGGAGGTGCTGTCGGCGGCTTCGATCTGTGCGGTGCATCTGTCGCGCTTCGCCGAGGAGATCGTGATCTGGACCTCGCCGCTGGTCGGCATGCTCAAGCTGTCGGACAAGTTCACCACCGGCTCCTCGATCATGCCGCAGAAGCGCAATCCGGACGCCGCCGAGTTGGTGCGCGCCAAGACCGGTCGCGTGATCGGAGCGCTGAACGGGCTTTTGATCGTGATGAAGGGCCTGCCGCTCGCCTATCAGAAGGACATGCAGGAGGACAAGCAGGGCGCGATGGAGGCCTTTGCCGCGCTGTCGCTGGCAATCCGGGCCATGACCGGCATGGTGATCGATCTCGTGCCGGAGGAGGCGCGGATGAAGATGGCCGCCGGCGAGGGCTATTCCACCGCGACCGATCTCGCCGATTGGCTGGTGCGGACCCTGAAGATGCCGTTCCGTGACGCCCACCATGTCACCGGGCGGATCGTGGCGCTCGCGGCTAGCCAAGGCGTGGCGCTGCATGAGCTGCCGGTCAAGGCGATGCAGGAGGTCGAGCCGAAGATTTCGGCCGAGGTGCTGGGTGTGCTCAGCGTCGAATCATCGGTGAAAAGCCGGACGAGCTTCGGCGGCACCGCGCCAAAGAACGTGGCCGCGCAGGCCAAGGGCTGGCTGAAGCGGCTGGAAAAGCAGCGAAAATAGGGCTTGGGCGCGAAATTTGACCGCCTTTCCGTGACTATCCTGCACTCGCCAGACCCGGGCAATCTTTGTATGGTGCCGGCCGCATTGGGGATATCAACCGTGAATCGTATCCGACGTCCGACCTTCTCCGGCTGGACCATTCTTGTCGTGAGTGCCGCCGCGCTGACGCTCGCGTCCTGCGGGCGCAAGGGTCCGTTGGATCTGCCGCCGAACTCGCCGCCGGCGCCGCAGCTGTCGTCCGCCCCGACCGATACCGCAACCGACACTGCCAACAAGCCGGGCCTGTTCAACCCGAGCTACGGCACCGATGCCGCCCCCAGCGCGACGCGTGGCACCAAGAAGCCGTTCGTGCTCGATCCCCTGCTGGACAGCAAATAGGTGGCGGTGGCCCCCACCCTCCCCTGGAGGGGGAGGGGCGCCGCACGTCGCGTCAGCGACAGGCGGCGGGGTGGGGTGAAGCCACACGCGACGGGGCACGTGCAGACATCACCCCACCGCGCCTCACGTGTCGCGGAGCCTGTGCTCGGACGGCGCGAAGCGCCGATCCGAGTGCTCGCCGTGAGGCGACCCTCCCCCTCCAGGGGAGGGTGGCAGCGTGAATTGACATTCCCCGCCGTTTCCCGGCAATTCGCCGCCACAATCAAAACTCTTTCGCGGCCAGCGCGCGGATCGTAACCATGAATCATTTCGACTATCGCGACGGCGTGCTGCATGCCGAGGCAGTCAACCTGTCCACGCTCGCCGAGCAGGTCGGCACGCCCTTCTATTGCTATTCGACGGCGACGCTGGAGCGGCATTACCGCGTGTTCGCCGATGCCTTTGCCGGCGAGAAGGTGCAGATCCTCTACGCGATGAAGGCCAACTCCAACCAGTCGGTGCTGCGCACCCTGGCGAAGTGTGGGGCCGGCGCCGACGTGGTCTCGGGCGGCGAACTGAAGCGCGCGCTGGCTGCCGACATTCCACCCGGCAAGATCGTGTTCTCAGGCGTCGGCAAGGCCGAGGCCGAGCTGCGCGCCGCGCTCGCCGCCGACATCCACTGCATCAATGTCGAATCCGAGCCGGAGCTCGAACTGCTGTCGCGTCTCGCGGTCGAGACCGGGCGCACGGCGCGGATCTCGGTGCGGGTCAATCCGGACGTCGATGCCGGCACCCATGCCAAGATCTCGACCGGCAAGTCCGAGAACAAGTTCGGTATTCCGCTGGAGCATGCGCGCCGCGTCTACGCGCGCGCCGCCACGCTGCCCGGCATCCAGGTCACCGGCGTCGATGTCCATATCGGCAGCCAGATCACCGATCTCGGTCCGATGGAGACCGCGTTCCGGATTCTCACCGAGTTCGTGCAGACGCTACGGGCCGACGGCCACACCATCAGCCACGTCGATTTCGGCGGGGGCTTAGGCATCCCCTATCACATGGATCGCGCAGTGCCGCCGGAGCCGGCCGCCTATGCGGCGATGGTCAAGCGCGTCAGCCACAATCTCGGTTGCACCTTGCTGTTCGAGCCGGGCCGCATGATCGTCGGCAATGCCGGAATCCTGGTCACCAAGGTGATCTACGTGAAGCACGGCGAGGCCAAGAACTTCGTCATCATCGATGCCGCCATGAACGACCTGATCCGCCCGACGCTGTACGAGGCGCATCACGACATTCTGCCGGTGCGCCAGCCCGCGGCGAGCGCGCCGCGCTTCGTGGCCGACGTGGTCGGCCCGGTCTGCGAGAGCGGCGACTATCTCGCGCTCGACCGCACGCTGCCGGAGCCGAAGGCGGGCGATCTCCTGGCGATCATGACCGCGGGCGCCTATGGCGCCGTGCAGGCCGGCACCTACAACACGCGCCCGCTGGTGCCGGAGGTGCTGGTGAAGGGCGATCAGGCCGCGGTGATCCGAGAGAGGATCGATGTGGATGCGCTGATCGCGATGGACACGCCGGCGCCGTGGTTGTGAGGGCGAGCGATCGGCCAGCCAACTGATGTCCGGTCAACCCCCAACATCTGCGACCCAAGAGCGGACATCCTCCGCGATCGCAGATGGGCCAAGAGGGCCGTCGCACACCGTCTCATGAAGGAGAAGCCGCGTTGCAAACGGCATCTCCTTCGCGAGCGAAAGCTGACTTATTTCGACACGCTTTTTTGAACGGCGGCAGCAGCCTTGCGGATGACGTCGATGACGACGTCAGGCTGGGACAGCATGATGACATGGCTGCTGTTGGTCTCGACGATGGTCGCGTTCATGCGTTTCGCCAGAAACCGCTGAAGGTCGGGGTGCACGGTCTGGTCCTGCTGTGCGAGGATGTACCAGCTCGGCTTCGATCTCCAGGCGACCTGATCGAGATCTTGCTGCTCGAGCAGGTGGGAGGCGGGCGGGTAGTGGGTCGCCCATACCAGCTTCTGCTCCTGCTCGGAAAGGTCTCCCGCGAAATACTTGATGCCGTCCGGCAAGATCCAGACGCGTCCGCCTGCGACCTCGATCTTGGAGAATATTTCGGTCGGGTATTTGTTGAGTTCGCTCTGCACGGTCTCATGGATATCAGGAGCGACCGCGGCGATATAAACCAGGCCGGCGACGCGCTCGTCGGTCCCTGCGCCTGTGATGGTGGCTCCGCCGTAGGAGTGACCGACGAGGATGGCGGGACTGTTGACCCGCCCCAGCGTGCGCTTCACGGTGGCCACGTCATCCGCATAGCTGTTGAGCCCGTATTGGACGGCGATCACTTCGTGCCCATCGGCCTGCAGGGTGGGGATCACCTTGCCGAAGCAGGAGCCATCGGCCCAGAGGCCGTGGCAGAACACGATGGCGGGTTTGGATGGTGTAGGCATTAACTCGCTCCTTTCTTGATCGGAGCGCGACGGTAAATTCCTCTTCTGCCGGCGACAAAGACCTTGTACGTTCGAGCTATGCCTCGAAAGTATACGAGAGTGTGTCTTATACGAGAGTGTGTATGGAGCTACGCCATCTGCGCTACTTCATTGCCGTGGCAGAGGAAGGCGGTCTGTTGACCGCTGCCGAACGGCGGCTGAACACCTCGCAGCCGTCACTGAGCCGGCAGATTCGCGATCTGGAAGCCGAAGTCGGTGTCAAGCTGCTAGAGCGGCAGGCGCGCGGCGTCGTCCTGACTGCGGCTGGGAAAGTCTTTCTCGATCACGCCCGGTTGGCGCTCTTGCAAGTCGAGGCCGCGACCGAAGCCGCCCGGCGGGCCGAACAGCCGGCAAAGCCTGCATTCTCCATGGGGTTTCTGGCCGGGCAGGAGGTTGTATGGCTACCCCACGCGCTCCGCATCATTCGTGAGGAGGCGCCAGGCGTCGAGATCACGCTCAGCAGTCAGTCCTCTCCTGACCTTGCTGTTGCGCTGATGCGCGGGAAGTTGGACGTGGCGTTTCTCCGTCCCGAGCCACAGAGCACCGGCGTGTCCTTCAAATTCCTGGCCAAGGAACCTCTGATCGCGGTGCTGCCGGCGGACCATCGCCTGACGTCGCGCAAAAAGATTCGGCCGCAGGATCTCGCCCGCGAAACCTATGTCAGTTCGGCGAGAATATCTCCCGTCTTGAACGCCGTGATTCAAGGTTACGCCAGGAAGGTCGGGATCACCCTCAAGGCAGAGTACGAGGGCGACAACCTCCCGTCAGCAATGTCGCTCGTCGTGTCCACGGGCGGAGTTACTCTCATTCCGCTTTACGCGCAGAACATGCTGACACCAAACGTTGTCGCCCGAGCACTCGACGGCGTGCCTCCGACAATCGATCTCACCTTGGGTTACAATGAAGCAAATTCCTCTCCTCTGCTCCGCCGGCTCTTATCTCGTGCAGATGAGCTCGTGGCCAACGTTCAGAATCACAGCATCATCCGATATGCTGAAGCTTGAAACAACAATCCGAACTTGAGTGGGGGGCAAACTGCGCACCTCGATCTTTCACTTCAAAGTGGTGACGAGCGATGAGGCTGGATGGAAGAATTTTATCGTCTGTCTTACTGCTGCAGGCTGCCGTCTTGCTTTGTCTGTCCGCACAATGTCGAGCGGCTACGATAGATCAGAAGATAGCAGATGTTCGGATGTTGCTCGCTCAAATCGGCTCCGAACCCGACAACAATAAGCGGTACGCGCTAGCGGACCAGCTTACAAAAGATGTATATGGGATGAACCGTTCCGAACGTGATGCATTTGCGCCGGAAGTTGTGGATCAGATTGCCACCTTTCTGAATGACGATGACGAACTTGTTCGGGCTTTTGCCGCGAACGTTCTGGGCCAAATTGGGACTCCTGCGCTCCGCGCAGTTGGCGCTCTTTTGAAGGCGCTCCGCGAGGCCGAGAGAGGCTCTCGAAAGGAATATCGGAATACGGATGCAAATGCGATGGATTCGATCGTTGCTGCGCTCGTGGGACTTAAGGTCTGCGTCGTGCCGGATGAGAAATATAGCCGAAGTTCTTGTGATTATCTGATTAAGTAAAAAATCTACGGTCGTTGCGAGTCTTTACGAACTACTTAGAAGATGAGGCGTTGTTATAGGAAGGATCGTGACGGGATTCGCGTTGACATTTAACTGTTCGGCTCGATCCAGCGTGTGCGGCTGATCAGGCCGAGGGTGGATGTGTGGTACAGCAGCGGCTCCGGATCAGTTTTTCCGTTCGCGATTGACGACTAACGTCACACCGCACGCCACTTGTCGCGCCGAAAGGCTAAATTCACAAACACTTTCAACGTGAATTGCCATGTCCAGCCCCTCACCAAAAAATATTCTACTTTCCATTTATCCGAAATCGTGGTTTGATCCGCCCATCCCGTCCCAACGAGGGGACGCTTCGCGGTCGTCATGGACGTCGGGTGCGGGATGCGGTGGGCGTGTCGGGTTGCAGCATGATTTCCATGCGGACGAACGATCCGATGCGACGGTGAAGTCGCGTGGTTCTGGCATCCCGGTGCTGATGCCCCGCGCAATGCGTTTACGCATTGTCGCGGACGCGATGATGCGAAGCATCGTCGCAAAACGGGGGCAAGACAGCCGGTCCCCGGGAAGAGCGCGTATAAGCCGTAACACCATCGCGCAGGGAAGGTCGGGATGCTCTCGGCCGAACCTGTGGTACCTGCCGCCTGCGTTTTTTGTTGCAGGCGGGCCATGGGAGAGGCCAGCTCCCGACCTTCCCTGCGCCCTCACTCTTCCGGAGGGCAACGAATCCTCAAGAGCTCGGGCGAAGCATGCCGCGAGAACGAAGGCGCTTGTGAAAATGCAAGAGCGCGTGTCGGCCGAATGCGTCCTGACTTATTGACGATCCAATTAAACGATCCCGGTGGCTTTTTCGTCAGGCCGTGGATCGAGCCGAAGGTGCGATTGCGGAACATGCGAGTGGGACTGGAGCACCTCTCCCCGTAGATGTCCGGGAACTCACCGCCGGTCACACTCTCGTGTGGCGCAAGCTGTGCATGCGGAAAAGCTCCGTCGGAACGGGTGCCTCACTGGTGCCTTTGTGGTAGCGTCTCGTCGCTGCAACCCCGGAGATTTTGTTGAGCGGTGTCACCCCTGATCCGGCCCGGCCGGTGAACACACAAGATGCGTCGGCGCGGCTGAGGCTGGCGCAGGCGCTGCAGCGGGCACGCGTCGCGATCGCCTGGGAGCACGGCTGGCCGCATCTCGCCCGGCTGCTCACCGTCATCGGCCTGTTCCTGGTCGCCTCATGGGCCGGCCTTTGGCTGGCGCTGCCGTTCGCTGGGCGCATCATTGGCGTCGGCCTGTTCGGCGTGCTGCTGCTCGTCGCTGCGGTGCCGATGCTGCGGTTCCGCTGGCCCAGCCGCGAGCAGGGTTTGGCACGGCTCGACCGTGGCTCGGGCATCGCGCACCGCCCGGCGACTGCGCTCACCGACACCCTGACCACGCAAGACCCCATCGCCCGTGCCTTATGGCAGGCGCAGCGCGAGCGCACGCTGGCGTCGATCAAGCGGATCCGCGCCGGTTTGCCGCGGCCCCGGCTGTCGCTGCACGATCCCCGGGCGCTGCGGGCGCTGGTCGTGGTGCTTTTGGTCGCGACCTATGTCGCCGCCGGCGACGAGCGGGCCTTCCGCGTTGGCTCCGCCTTTGACTGGAACGGCGTGCTGACGCCAGTCACGATCCGCGTCGATGCCTGGGTGACGCCGCCGCTCTACACCGGTAAGCCGCCGATCATTCTCTCTGCCGCCAACAAGGAAGGCGCATTGCCGCCGAGCGGTCCGCTCGCCGTGCCCGCCGGCAGCACGCTGATCGTGCGCTCCTCCGGCGGCGCGCTCGATGTCGCGACCTCCGGCGGCGTGACCGAGGCGGTGGCGACCGAGCAGGCGCCGAAGGGCACCACCGAAAAGCATTTCACCATCGCGAGCGACGGGACGGCGCATGTCCGTGCGCCGTCCGGACAGCCGCAATGGGCCTTCAGCGCGACGCCGGACCATCCGCCGACCATCGCGCTCGCCAAGGACCCCGAACGCCAGGCGCGCGGCTCTCTGAAACTGTCCTACAAACTCGAGGACGATTACGGCGTCACCGAAGCGCAGGCCCATGTCGCGGCGCGTCCGACCGAACCATCCGCCGATGCCGAGAAGCCGCGGCCGCTGTTCCAGCCGCCTGAATTCGCACTGGTGCTGCCGAATGCCCGCACCCGCAACGGTGTCGGCCAGACCGTGAAGGATCTGAGCGAAAATCCGTATGCCGGCGCCGACGTGACGCTGACGCTGACCGCCAAGGACGAGGCCGGTAATGAAGGCAAGAGCGAGCCGTTCGAGACGCGGCTGCCGGAGCGGCTGTTCACCAAGCCCTTGGCGCGGGCGCTGATCGAGCAGCGCCGCGTCCTGGCGCTCGACGCGAACCGCAACGGCGACGTGTTCGCCGCGCTCGATGCGCTGCTGATCGCGCCGGAATTGTTCATGCCGGAGACCGGCCAATATCTCGGCCTGCGCGGGATCGCCAGCCAGCTCGAGGCCGCGCACACCGACGACGCGTTGCGCGAGGTCGTCGCCAGCCTGTGGGCGCTCGCCGTCACCATCGAGGACGGTGATATCACCGATGTCGACAAGGCGCTGCGCGCGGCTCAGGACGCCCTGAAACAGGCGCTGGAGCGCGGCGCCAGCGACGAGGAGATCAAGAAGCTGGCGCAGGATCTGCGCCGGGCGATGGACAACTACATGCGCCAGCTCGCCGAGCAGCTCCGCAACAATCCGCAGCTCGCGCAACGGCCCCTTGATCCGAATACAAAAGTCCTGCGCCAGCAGGATCTCCAGAACATGATCGACCGCATGGAGCGGATGTCCCGTTCCGGCGACAAGGAGGGCGCGCGCGAGCTGCTCGATCAGTTGCAGCAGATGCTGGAGAACCTGCAGATGGCGCAGCCCGGCCAGGGCGGCGACGACGACATGGAGCAGGCGCTCAACGAGCTCAACGACATGATCCGCAAGCAGCAGCAGTTGCGCGACAAGACCTTCAAGCAAGGTCAGGACTCGCGGCGCGACCGCATGCGCGGCAAGCAGCAGGGCGATCAGGATCAGGAGCAGGGCATGGGCGACCTGCAGCAGGATCAGCAGTCGCTGCGCGACCGGTTGAAGCAGTTGCAGGACCAGCTTGCCAAGCGCGGTCTCGGACAGAGCCAGCGCGGCAAGAAGGGACAGCAAGGCCAACAGGGGCAGAAGGGCCAACAAGGTCAGCAGGGCGACGACCAGGGAGCCGATCAGGACGATGGCGGCGATGGGCTGGACGAGGCCGACAGCGCGATGGGTGACGCCGGCAGCCAGCTCGGCGACAACAACGCCGAAGGCGCGGTCGAATCGCAGGGCAGGGCGCTCGATGCCTTGCGCAAGGGCCAGCAGGCCCTGTCCGACGCGATGCAGCAGGCGGACGGCGAGCAGCAGGGCGATGGCCCGGGCAGCCGCGCCGGCCGGCAGCCGAACGGCGCCCAGACCGATCCGCTCGGACGTCCGCTGCATGCCGACCGCAACGTCGACGACTATTCGCAAAAAGTGCCCGGCGAGATCGATGTGCAGCGCGTCCGCCGCATCCTGGAGGAACTGCGCCGCCGTCTCGGCGATCCCGCCCGGCCGCAGATCGAGCTCGACTACATCGAGCGGCTCCTGAAGGACTTCTGAGGACGCCGAGGCGGTGTAGCTCACTTCCTGCGCGAAGTGCGCAGGCCCCTTGTCCAAGGCGCCCGCGCGCCATCGAGACGCCGCGGGTGACGCGCCGCTAGCCCAGTGCGGCGATCAGACCCTCACTTCACGGACCGGTATCCGCTCGACTGCAAGCCCGAACAGCGGACGCAGCCGCGTCCCCAGCATGTTGCCGATGAAGGCCGCGACGAACCAGCACCAGCCGTGCAGGCTGCCGGAGGCGATCCCGCTGAAATAGGCGCCGATGTTGCAGCCATAGGCGAGCCGCGCGCCATAGCCGAGCAGGAGCCCGCCGACGATCGCAGCGAGCAGCGAGGATGCGGAGACGCGCCAGATCGGATTGAACTTGCCGGCAAGGCCTGCGGCCAGCAATGCGCCCAGCATGATGCCGAAATCCATCACGGAGGTGACATCCTGGAACACGCTTTGCTGCAGCGAGGCCGCGCGTGCGCCGTGCCAATAGGGCCACGACGCGACGTCTGCTCCGAACAGCATCAGGATTTTCGATCCCCACAGCGCGAACGCCGAGGTGATGCCCCAGGGACGTCCCGCGAGATACAGGGTGGCAAAATTGCCGAGCGCCAGCGCGATCGCACCCCAGAGCAGCGGCCACGGCCCCTGCATCAGCCGTCGCGCGCCTTGTCGCGACGTCCGCGCCCCGGGCTCGAGCTGGCCATGGGTGCGCATCTCGATTCTGACGGTGATCAGATAGATCAGCGCCATCACCACCAGGCAAAGCGCGAGCGCCAGCGCCCAGCCGAGCTTGTCGATCAGCGACACCGCGCCGATGTTCGGCTGCGCGCTCCACCACGGCAGATGCAGTGCGCCGATGGTCGAGCCGGCGATGAAGGCGGCCAACGTCACCAGCATGCGGCTGTTGCCGCCGCCGGCGGTGTAAAGCGTTCCCGATGCGCAGCCGCCGCCGAGCTGCATGCCAAGTCCGAACAGGAAGGCTCCGGTCAGCATGCCGATGCCGACCGCGCCATACTCGCCGCGAATGGGCTCGCCGAACAGCGTGCCATGCGCCAGCGCGGGGAAGAACAGCACCACCGCAATGGCGAGCATCACCATCTGCGCGCGCAGGCCCGCGCCCCTGCCTGCGACGATGAAGACGCGCCAGGCCGACGTGAAGCCGAACAGGGCATGATACAGCGTCAGCCCGAGTGCGCCGCCAAGCAGCAGAAGCAAACCCTGGCGCCCCGAGACCGTCGCGCTCAACACGGCCGCGCCCAGAATCAGGATCGCGCTCGCGAGGGCGACGATCTTGGCGTTGGCGCTGTGCCGGTTGTTGTCGGGTGCCAGCAATCGGGCATCGATCGAAAGATCAGTCATTTCGTTTCCGAGAACCGGTCCACGATCAGACCTAACCCCGGCTCCTGCAGCCAGTTCCTGTTGCAATCATCGCGGATGACGAGGCACAGCCTATGCAATCGCGACTTACTTGATTGCGACGATCTCGATCTCTTGTCCGGCGGTCCCGGCGACATCGCCGACCGCCTTGCCCATCAGGAGCCTGGCGACGGGGGAGACGAAGGAAATCATCCCAGCCTTGGGATCGGCCTCGTCCTCGCCGACGATGCGATAGGTCTGGACCCGCCCATCATCACGGCGAAACGTGACCGTGCTGCCGAACGCGACCGTTTCGGCCGATGACGGAGTGGGCATCACCTGCGCCGTCCGAATCCGCGCTGCGAAGTATCGCGCATCACGCAAGGGAAGCGCGCCTTGCCGGCGCCGTTCGTTGATGTCCTCGATCGCTTGCGCCGCCTCATAGGCCTCCTGAGCCCGCTGAAGTTGAAGCTGCAGCGCCTTCAATCCTGCTTCGGTGACGAGGTTGGCGTGAGGCGAAATCGGGCGGTCCGGCAGCAGCGTTTCCGCCGCGGTCTCGGCACTGTCTTCCTTGGTGAAGGCGACGCTCAAGCTCGAACTCCTGAGATGGGCAGCCGCAGCACATGGGCTGCTGCAGATTGAAGGTGGTCCACACGACGGCGTTTTGCAAGCCGCTGATCGCTGCCGGTGCTCCGCGTCGTGGTTGCCGCTTTTTCCCGGAAATAGGAACCAACGCGGCATCTTCAGGTTTTTGCCCTATGCAAGGCGGAGTGGCTGAAATGGGCGTCGGTAATCAGTTCGCGTGCGCATCGCTGGTCGCGCTGTTTTCGATCGGACTGCTGGTGACCGCGAACCTGTTCGTGGCGTCCAGGACATCCAAAAGCCCGATGATCTTCTCGGCGCAGCAGATCCAGGTCCCATTATGAGGAACAGGTCCGCGTAGCCGAACGCAGCGCGCTTATCAGCTGAGCAGCAACGGAGACATTGTTGTGCTTGTGCCCTCCCTCTCCGCCAGCGCTTCGCCATCAACGACACGCACGCGACGCGGGTTTGCTGCCGCGCAAAACGCTGCTTCGGCGCGGGATGGGAATCGCGACGAAGCATGGGGAGGTTGATCCTGCAGAAGCGCGCGAGATCAACCAGCTAATAGCTGCTGATCGAACATGTAGTTGCATATTTTTCCCGATATCGCTGGAACGGCGGCGCGGCCGTGGTGTTGGCAGGCGGGGTGATGTTCGCACGAACCCAGGAGCGAATGAGATGAGACTAGCAAGCAAGGCCGCCGCTGTCGCCATCCTCGGAGCCGGATTCTGGGCTGCATCCGCGATCGGTGCGTCCGCCGCAATCGTATGCTCCGGAAACGTGTGCTGGCACACCCACGAGACCTACACCTATCCGCCCGAAGCGAAGGTCATCGTCCACGAAGACAGCTGGAAATGGGCGCCGGCGGAGAAGCTCTCGTTCCGGGAGCACGAGGGCCGCGGCTATTGGCGCGACGACAAGTGGGTGAGCTGGTAAGTCGTCTACGTGTTCCCGGTGAGGCCGCCCGCGGGCGGCGTCACGCTTTTCATGCGATCGGTCGTGCCGGGAACAACTGCCGCATTTTCCCGTTTCCTGACGCCGGGCGCTGGAATCCGGTTCGTTGGTACAGTGACACTCCATGCCCCTGGTTCGATACTTTGTTTTCGCAAGCGGGATGCTGCTCGGCCTGCTGCTTTTCCTGAGCTGGTATTTGCCGGGATCGCCGGCGCCCGATGCGTCTGCGGGAATCGACCGCTCGATCATTCGCATCCACTCGAATCGGAAATGGCCGGAGGCGATCAAGATCGATACCAGCGTGCCGATCGTCGCGACCGCTCCTGCAGCGCCGGACACGCCGGTTGCTGCTGCAGCGGCACCAATCGCAACGCCGGCAGCCGGCGCACTCCCGGCCGGCGTCAAGAACGCCTACGCGTCCGAACCGTCACCAGCTCACGCGACTTCCGCAAGCGCTCGGCATCACGCCAGGGTGGCGCGAGCTGCGTCCGCCAGGAAGGCACGGCGGTTTGCGAGTTATCGCCAGCCGGAATGGCACGGTTGGTTCCTGGCCAGCTGGTGATGTCGGCAGATGAGCACGCAGATTGTCGGAAGGTCGCACGCGTCGTCAGCATTGCCCCGACGCATGCGATCGGCCTCCCGGCAATAAGGAACTGGCCGCGTCGCTGTGCACGGCCAGTTCCTTTCTCCGGATGCTAGCCCAGCTCCAATTCGACGGCGATACGGACGAGATCCGAATGGTTCTTTGCGCCAAGCTTCTGCTTGAGCAGCGACGTCGTGTTGGCCACCGTCTTGTAGGAAATGCCGAGAGCCGATGCGACTTCGACGATCTTGGCGCCGCGCGCCAGCAGCCGCAGGATTTCCAGCTCGCGCGCGGTCATCAGCGCCGCCGGATTGGCCTTGATCGCGGCGCCTGCGAAAGTGACGGCCTCCGCGAGATGAGGTGAAATGTATCTGTCACCAGCCGCGACCTTGCGGACAGCCTTGACGAATAGCCGGGGATCATCCCCCTTCGAGACATAACCCTGCGCGCCCAGTTCGACGGCGCGGACCACGAAGGCGGGGTCGTTGTTCATGCTGAACATGATGACCTTGGCGTCGGGATCGTCTTTCCGGATCCGCCGCATCAGCTCGAAGCCGGAGAGGTCCGGCAGCTTGATATCGATGACGATCACATCGGGCCGCTTCTGTACGAAGGCGCGATAGCCGGAATTTGCGTCCGCGGCTTCGTCGATCTTCACCGTCTTGTCGGACGCGAACAGGGATCGGCAGCCCGACACGACGACGGGGTGATCGTCCACGATCAATATCCTCATGCTCGATCTTGTCGTATCCTGCACGGCCTCACTCGCTTCTCAGGCGAACTCCCGGAAGGGTAGAAAGGTCCAGGTATACAAGCTGGCGCAAGTGACGGAACTAGAATTCGTAAAAAAGGGCGATCGAATGCGGACAGCGGTATGGAGCAATCTCTCCTTGCGCAAACG